>Ga0209342_10004847_pt1 | contig 13892 bp, 12 predicted proteins | sample RifCSP16_2_FD_184023 | JGI IMG/M metagenome (GOLD analysis project Ga0209342, IMG submission 184023) | Soil microbial communities from Rifle, Colorado - Rifle CSP2_sed 16_2 (SPAdes) (version 2) | ecosystem: Environmental > Terrestrial > Deep subsurface > Rock core/Sediment | place: Rifle... | reverse complement strand
GACGCGCTTGATGAACGGGACGGTGGAGCCCTGCGCCCACGAGTCCGGCGGGTTGAAGACGATGATGTCGCCGATCGCGTAGGCGTCCCAGCGCGGCGACAGCTTGTCGACGAGGACGTACTGCTCAGGTTGGAGCGTGTTCTCCATCGAGCCCTGCTGGACCTTGAACGGTTGGGCGACGAAGGACTGGATGCCGAAGAAGATGAGAACGGTGAGGACGAGGGTTTCAAGGACCTCGAAGGCACACCCGAGCGCTGGTCGTTGGCTCACAGGCAGCGGAGTATAGGGGCTGTGCTATCGTCCCGCCCCGTGACCGGCTCTCCCAGGCGGTGGTGCGGATGCGCCGGCTGATCTCCTTCGTCAGCATCGCGGTCGCGCTCGTCGCGCTCGCCCTCGTGCTCTACAACGCGACGCTCGTCGACCGCAAGGCCCCCGCAGTCGTCGAGATCTCGCTCAGCGCACCGGCGGGCGACGAGCGGATCGCCCAGACGGTCACGGCGATCGACGTCGAGTTCAGCGAGCCGGTCAGGACGAGCACCGTCGAAGCCCGCTTCCGGATCGAGCCGTACGTCGCCGGCGCCTTCGCCTGGGACGGTGCGACCGCGATCTTCACGCCCTCGGCGAAGCTGCCGGGCGACACCGAGTTCTCGGTCTGGCTCGACGCCGGCTACGAGGACCTCGTCGGGAACGTCGCCGGCCTCGCCCTCGAGCCATGGATCTTCCGGACCGTCGGGCCGCCGCTCGTCGTGACCTCGGCGCCCCAGGACGACGTCACGGGCGTCGCCGTCGATGGGGTCGTCGACATCGAGTTCGACCGCCTCATGGACACGGCGTCTGTGGAGGCGGCGATCCGGATCGAACCGCCGGCCACCTTCCATGCGTCCTGGAGCGGCGAGGGGGTCCGCCTCCTGTTCGACTCCCGGCTCCGCTTCGGGACCACGTACACCCTCACGATCGGGCAGGGTGCGGCCGACACCGGCGGCAATCGCCTGCGCGAGCCGTTCATCCTCCACTTCTCGACGGTCGCGGCCGGCCTCGCGGCGGTCGAGATCGTGCCGGCCGACCGGGCCTCCGGGGTCAGCGTGCGGACGCCGGTGGCGATCCGCTTCGACGCGCCGATCGATCCCGACACCGCCCGGGCGGCCTTCCGCATCACCCCGAGCGTCGACGGTGAGGTCCGGATCGTCGGCATCGCCGACGACCTGGCGCCGTCGGATGGCTCGCCGCCCGCCGCCGGGGAAGCGGACACGATCCTGTTCGTGCCCGACGATCCGCTCGCGCCGCACACCACCTACGCCATCACCCTCGAGCCGACCGTCGCCCGGCGGGATGATCCCGAAGCCGTCGCCGCGGGTCGCAGCTGGACGTTCACGACCGGCTCGCCGACCGCGTCGGGCCAGAACCTGGTCGCCTTCCTCAGCGCCCGGGCAGGTGTCCGCAACGTCTGGCTGATGAATCCGGACGGCACGAATCCCCGCCAGCTGACGACGGAGCTCGCCCCGGTCTCCGGCTTCGATGCCACCGGGGACGGCTCGCGCGTCGCCTATTCCGCGGGCGGCATCGTGAGCGTCGTCGGCAGCGACGGCGAGGACCTCGTCAGGCTGACGGCCGATGATCGGTTCGAGTACGCGCCGGTCTTCAGCCCCGACGACCGGCGCCTCATCGTCGCGCGACGCGGCGTTGACGGCACCGACCTCGGCTACTGGCTCGTGCCGCTGCCGGGCACGGGCGGCGAGGAGCTCCAGCTTGTCGACCGCGGGGCGCCGGAGCTCGGATCCGCGGGCCTGGGCGGCGAGGGGATCGGCGGAACGGACGGATTGCCGGGCTGGATGGCCCGCTCGGCCTTCGACCCGACCGGGCGCTTCGCGATCATCGTGACCGCCGGCGGCGAGGTCCTGACGCTCGAGATCGGTCCCGATCCGTTCCTCGGCGTCGCCGTCCGGGTCCCGCTCGTCACCGATGCGGCGGCGGCCTGGTCGCCGCGCCACGAGGCGTTCATCCTCGCGGCGGCGCCGGCCGACGGCGGCTCCGCGACCGACGGCCCGGCCCTTTGGGCGATCGCCCCGGACGGCAGCGCCCACAGGCTCGAGGGCACGGGGGGCGCAGTCGGCCCGATCTCGGTCGGCCCCGACGGCTCGATCGCGATGACCCTCTCCGGCTCCGGCGACGAGGCTGCCGGGATCGGCCTCCTGTCGGCGGCCTCGATCACCCTGACTCGCTTTACCCCGGACGCTCGCTTCGACGATCGCTGGCCGACCTTCTCACCCGACGGCGGGACGCTGCTGATCGGGCGGACGTCCCTGGCGCAGCCCGACCACGCCGACGGGATCTGGGCCCTCGACCTGTCGACAGGGGTCGCCCGGCAGCTCTCGGCCGACGGGGCCTATGCCCGCTGGCTGCCGTGAGGCCGGCCCGAGGCTGCATGCATCGTCCGCAGCGCCGCCCGGATTTGACCCGTTCGAACGGCAGTTGATACACTCCGCCGCGGCCTGAACGGCCCCGTCCGGCGATGCGCCCCGTGTACCCGCACCCGGATCGGAGCCGCCCGGCCCGATCTCCCCGAGTCCGCCCGGACAGGCGGCCTGCGCCCGGCGCGCGCCCGCTACGACGACCTCGACGAACCTGGAGGAACGGACCACCCCGATGGACGCCAGTGCGCTCCAGCTGATCATTCCCGTGGCGGGCGTCGCCGCGGTCCTCTTCGCCCTCTATCTCGCGCGCGACGTCCTGTCCCGCGACACCGGCACCCAGGCCATGCGGGACGTGGGCGACATGATCCGCGAGGGCGCGGACGCCTTCGTCAAGCGCCAGTACACGACGATCGCACTCCTCGCCCTCGCCGGGGCCGTGGTCATCGGCATCGTGATCACCCTCGTCGAGACCAAGGACGTCGCCGACGTCCCGTCGCTCGCCGGCAGCCCGATCGGGATCATGACCGCGATCGCCTTCCTGGTCGGCGCCGGCTGCTCGATGCTCTCGGGCATCATCGGCATGACGATCAGCGTCCGCTCGAACGTCAGGACCGCGGCGGCCGCACGGCGGAGCCTCGTCGAGGCCGTCCAGGTCGCGATGCGCGGCGGGGCGGTCTCCGGGTTCCTCGTCGTGGCCCTCTCGCTCCTCGGGGTCTGGGGCATCTTCATGGCCTACGAGACGTTCGTCGCCGACGTCACGGTCGCCCAGGCGCCGTTCCTCATCGTCGGCTTCGGCTTCGGGGCCAGCTTCGTGGCCCTCTTCGCCCAGCTCGGCGGCGGGATCTACACCAAGGCCGCCGATGTCGGGTCGGATCTCGTCGGCAAGGTCGAGCAGGGCATCCCGGAGGATGACCCGCGCAACGCCGCGGTGATCGCCGACCTCGTCGGCGACAACGTCGGCGACTGCGCCGGCCGAGGCGCCGACCTCTTCGAGTCCACCGCGGCCGAGAACATCGGGGCCATGATCCTGGGCGTCGCCGCCTTCTCGATCGCGACGACGGCCGGCTGGCCGAACCCCGAGGCCTGGATCTTCTTCCCCCTCGTCGTCCGCGCCTTCGGCCTCCTGGCCACGATCGTGGCGATGTTCTTCATCCGCGGCTCCGAGACCGAGAATCCGATGAACATCCTCAACCGTGGCTACTGGGTCACGACGGCCCTGTCCGTCGTCGGCCTGGCGATCACCACGAACATCATGATGAACTCCGGCGGCACCGAATCGAACGGCCTGCCCGTGTGGGTCTGGTTCTTCGGCGCCGGGATCGTCGGGCTCGCAACGAGCGTCGCCTTCGTCTACATCACCCAGTACTACACGGCGGGCACGTTCCGGCCCGTTCGCGAGATCGCGGAGGCGTCCAAGACCGGCCCGGCCACGAACATCATCAGCGGCACCGCGGTCGGCTTCGAGACGACCTTCGTGACCGCCGTCACGATCGGCATCGCCCTCATCGCCTCGCACTGGCTCGGCCAGCAGGCCGGTCTCCTGACCCCCGAGGGCAAGGACGTCGGCGGCATCTTCGGGACGGCCGTGGCGACGATGGGCATGCTCATGACGACGGCCTACATCCTCGCCATGGACACGTTCGGCCCGATCACCGACAACGCCGGGGGCGTGGCCGAGTTCAGCCGGTCGGAAGCCGGCGCCCGGGAGATCACCGATCGCCTCGACGCCGTCGGTAACACGACCAAGGCGCTCACGAAGGGCTACGCGATCGCGTCGGCCTCGCTCGCCGCCTTCCTCCTGTTCAACGCCTACATCGACAAGGTCAACCTCATCCAGACGAACCGCGGCGGCGAGCTCCTCGAGGCCGTCAACCTGGCCGATGTCAGCGTCTTCGTGGCGGCCCTCCTCGGCGCGATGCTGGCCTACTTCTTCAGCTCGCTGGCCATCCGCGCCGTTGGCACGACGGCCCAGTCGATCATCGTCGAGGTCCGCCGCCAGTTCCGGGAGATGCCCGGGATCATGGACTACACCCAGCGCCCCGACTACGCCCGGGTCGTCGACATCACGACCCGGGCCGCGCTCCGCCAGATGGTCGCGCCGGGGCTCGTGGCCGTGGCCACCCCGATCGTCGTGGGCCTCCTTCTCGGGTACGAGGCGGTCGCCGGGCTGCTCATGGTCGGCACGATCGCCGGCGTCCTCCTGGCGACGACCCTGAACAACGGCGGCGGCGCCTGGGACAACGCCAAGAAGTACATCGAGTCGGGCCACCTCCTCGACGACCAGGGCAACGTCCTTGGCAAGAAGACGCCGGCCCACGCCGCAGCCGTCGTCGGCGACACCGTGGGCGACCCGTTCAAGGACACGGCTGGGCCGTCGCTCCACGTCCTCGTCAAGCTCCTCGCGACGATCACCCTCGTCCTCGCCCCGCTCTTCATCCGGTAGGCGGGCACCGGTCCCGCCCGAGCGCCCTGAGTGATGGATCAGCTCATCCAGGCCATCGTGATGGGGGTCGTGCAGGGACTGACGGAGTTCCTGCCGGTGTCCAGCTCCGGCCACCTCATCATCGTCCCGGCCCTCCTGGGCTGGGACGACCCGTTCATCGAGAGCCTCGCCTTCAGCGTGATGCTCCATCTCGGAACGCTCCTCGCGCTGCTCGCCTTCTTCCGGGCCGACTGGCTGCGGCTCGTCCCAGCGTGGTTCGCGTCGATCCGGGATCGGTCAATCGGAGGCGATCCGGACCGGCGACTGGCGTGGCTGCTGGCGCTCTCGACGATCCCGGCGGTCATCGTCGGCCTGCTCCTCAACGACCTCATCGAGACCGCGTTTCGTGAGGCCCGCCTCGTGGCGGTGACGCTCGTCGTCGGCGCGGCCATCCTGTGGCTCGCCGAGCGGGTCGGCAGCCGGACGCGCGCCATCAGCGACGTGTCCGCCAGGGCCGCGCTCGGTATCGGCGTCGCCCAGGCGCTGGCCCTCGTGCCCGGCATCAGCCGATCCGGGATCTCGATCTCGGCCGGCCTCTTCGCCGGCCTGGACCGTGAGGCTGCGGCCCGTTTCAGCTTCCTCATGGCGACCCCGATCACGGCCGGGGCAGGCGCTTACGAGACGCGCAAGCTCCTCACCGGGGAGGCCGGCGTCGACGTCCAGGTCGCGCCGCTCGTGGCCGGCATGATCGCCGCGGTCGTGGCGGGGTTCGCCGCGATCGCGATCCTGCTCCGCTTCCTGCGAACCCATCCCACCACCATCTTCATCGTCTACCGGCTCGTCCTGGCGGGCGTCGTCGTGGTCGCCTGGCTCGGGCTCTGGGACCGGGCGGTATAGGCCGGGGCCGCCGCGATGGAAGTCATGAAGCAGCTTCGCCAGCGGGCGATCCGCGACCTCGTCGAGCAGCGGCTCATCCGGACCCAGCAGGAGCTGGCCGCCGCCCTCAGGGAGCGTGGTTTCCGGACGACCCAGGCCACGATCTCCCGGGACGTCGCGGAGTTGGGCCTCGTCAAGATGGTCCGCGACGGAGCCCACGTCTACGCTCTCCCGCCCCGCCTCGTGGAGGCCGAGGTCTCAGGCGAGGATCGCCTGCGACGCCTCTTCCATGACCTCCCGGTCGAGATCCGCGAGGCCGGACTCCTCCTCGTCGTCAAGACGCTGCCGGGCTCGGCCCACCCGATCGCCGCAGCCCTCGACCGGGCCCGCTGGCCGGAGGTCGCGGGCTCGATCGCCGGCGATGACACGGTCTTCGTCGCCGCCACCGACCGGGCCGCCCTCCAACGCGTGAAGCGCCGCCTCCTCCATCTCACCGGCAAGGGGTGAGCCGTCGAGGGCCCAGCCCGCGAGGAATGATCCGGCGACGGGTGAGCCGTCGAGGGGACGCGCCGTTCACAGGAGCCGCCGCGAGGCTTTGACACTCCGGAGAGGGAGCGCTAGGCTACGCGCCCGGCTCGAACTCCAGCCCGCGGGGGACCCGTGGACAGCTGGGGTTCTCTTGTTTATCCAGATCGCTCCTGCCTCGCCGACCCGCAGCCGCGGTGACTCGGGGCACACCCACCCGGGGGCCGAATCCGCGTGAACAACAAGCCCACCTACATCTCCCGCGACGGTCTCGAGAAGCTCCGCAGGGAGCTCGAGGAGATGGTGTCCGTGCGCCGTCCCGAGATCGCCCAGCGGATCCATGACGCCAAGGAGCACGGCGATCTCAGCGAGAACGCCGAGTACGAGGACGCCAAGAACGAGCAGGCCTTCGTGGAGGGCCGGATCCAGACCCTCGAGGCGCTCATCAAGAACGCCACGATCATCGACGAGAACCACTCGATCGAGATGGTCCAGATCGGCTCGACGGTCAAGGTGGACGGTCCGGACGGCAAGGAATCGTTCACGATCGTCGGCTCGACCGAGGCCCGCCCCACCGAGGGCCGGATCAGCAATGAGAGCCCGGTCGGACGGGCACTGCTCGGGCGCAAGAAGGGCGAGGTGATCTCCGTGCAGGTCCCCGCCGGCGACATCTCGTACACGATCGTCGGGATCAGCTAGGACAGAGCACCCGGTTCGACGCTCGAAGTCCGGAGCGACGCCCGGGCACATGACCAGGAGCGAGCGGACCGATGGAATGGGCTGACGAGCTGGCGGCGCGGGTTTCCGGCCCGCAGGTCGTCAACGACTCGAAGACCCCGTCCGGCACCGTCCACGTCGGGAGCCTCCGCGGCCCGGTCATCCTCGACGTCATCACCCGGGCGCTGCGGGCCTCGGGCCACGAGACGACGCTCCTCTACGGCGTCGACGACCTCGACGCGATGGACGCCCAGGCGCTCCTCACGCCGGACGCCGTCGAGCGCTACATGGGCGTGCCTCTCGCCCACATCCCCGACCAGATCGAGGACGGCCACGCCTCGTACGCCCGCCATCACGCCCAGACCTTCATCGACCTCTTCGCCGACCTCGGCATCCACCCCAGCCGCTACTACTGGATGAGCGACATCTACAACACCGGGGACATGGACCCCTACATCCAGCAGGCCCTCGATCGGGCGCATGTCGTCCGCGACCTCTACCGCCGGGTCTCGAACGTCCAGCATCCGGACACCTGGCACCCGGTCCTGGTGATCTGCGAGACGTGCGGGCGGGTGGGCACGACGATCGTCACGAAGTGGGACGGCGACCGGGTCTACTACGAGTGCCGCAAGGACCTCGTCCAGTGGGCCCACGGCTGCGGGACCTCCGGCTGGGTCGCCCCGTTCGGCGGCCGCGCCAAGCTGCCCTGGAACCTCGAGTGGGCAGCCCAGTGGAGCCTCTTCGGGGTGACGATCGAGCCGTGCGGCAAGGACCTCGCCACGGCCGGAGGCTCGCGCGACCGCTCCGACGCGATCGCCCGCGAGGTCTTCGAGCGCGAGCCGCCGATCAACGTCCCGTACGAGTTCCTGAACATCGGCGGCCGCAAGATGTCGACCTCCAAGGGTCGCGGCGCCGCCGCCCACCGCATCGTCGAGGCCATCCCCCCCGAGCAGCTCCGGACGCTCTTCATCCGGCCCCGCCCGAACCACGCCATCGAGTTCGATCCGGAGGGCACGGACGCCATCCCCCGGCTGTTCGACGAGTTCGACAGGCTGGCCGACGCGACCGCCGGACGGCCGGTGAAGGGCGAGCTGCCGCCGGGCTCCGCCTCGATCTTCAGGTATGCCCTGCTCGACCCGGCGGCCGACATCGAGGCCGAGGCCACGGCCTTCCGGCCGAGCTTCGCCCACCTCGCCTTCCTCGTCCAGGTCCCCGGCGCCGACATCCCCGCCCTCATGGCAGCCGAGAAGGGCAGCCCCCTGACCCTCCGCGAGCGGGCGGTCCTCGATGAGCGGCTCGCGGCCGCCCGGGCCTGGCTCGCGGCGTACGCCCCGGATCGCGCCCGCATGTCCGTCCACGAGGCTCTTCCGGACGAGGCCAGGACGCTCGATCTGGACCAGCGGTCGTTCCTCGCCGCGCTCGTCGCGGCCGCCGGCGGAGCGGGCCAGCCGAGCGGCGGCGATGATTGGCAGGCAACGATCTTCTCGACCGCGGCCGGCGTCGGCCTGCCGCCGGGGCGGGCCTTCGCGGCCCTCTACCTGGCCTTCCTCGGTCGCCCCAACGGCCCCCGGGCCGGCTGGCTCCTCGCCAGCCTCGATCGGGGCTTCGTCGCGGCCCGGCTGCGCGAAGCGGCGGCCGCGGATGCGACGATGTCACCCGCAGGAGGTGGCGCATGAGCGTTGGCCTGGCGCGGCTCCGGGAGGAGCCGGACGCGATCCGGAAGGGCGCCCGTGACAAGGGCGAGGATCCCGCGCTCGTCGACGCCGCCCTCGAGGCGGACGCGCGCCGCCGGGCCCTCCAGGGCGAGGGCGACGCCCTGCGGGCCGAGCGGAACACGGCGTCGAAGTCGATCGGCGAGGCGATCAAGGGCGGGGCCAGGCCCGAGGGCCCTGAGGTCGCCGCGCTCCGGGCCCGCTCGGTCGAGATCGGGGAGCGGCTGACCGCCATCGACGCCGAGCTCGTAGAGGTCGAGGCGCTGATCGGGGACCTCCTCCTCCGGATCCCCAACCCGGCCGAGCTCGACATCCCGATCGGGGGCGAGGAGGCGAACGTCACGGTCCGGACGTGGGGGGAGCTGCTGCCCCGCGTCCAGCCGCTCCACGGCGAGGTCGGCGCTGATGCCGTGGCCGGCGGCGCCACCTGGGAGCGCAAGCCGCACTGGGAGGTCGCCGAGGCCCTCGACATCATCGACCTCGCCCGCGGCGCGAAGATCACAGGGTCTGGCTTCCCGGTCTACAAAGGCGCCGGCAGCGCCCTCCAGCGGGCCATCATCAGCTGGTGCCTCGACGTCCATACCCGCGAGAACGGCTTCCTCGAGGTCTGGCCGCCGGTCGTCGTGAACCAGGCCTCCGCTCGCGGAACCGGCCAGATCCCGGACAAGGAAGACCAGATGTATGTCGTCACCCGCGACGACCTGTACCTGGTCCCGACGGCCGAGGTCCCGGTCACGAACCTCCACCGCGACGAGATCCTCGAGGCGGCCGACCTGCCGATCCGCTACGCGGCCTACACGCCCTGCTTCCGGCGCGAGGCCGGCGCGGCAGGCAAGGACACCCGGGGCATCCTCCGGGTCCACCAGTTCGACAAGGTCGAGATGGTCCTGTTCGAGCGGCCCGAGGCTTCGGCCGAAGCCCTCGACTGGATGACCGGCCGGGCCGAGATCCTCCTGCAGCGCCTCGGGCTGGCCTACCGGGTCCTGCTCATGGCCACCCGCGAGATGGGCTTCACCCAGGCCCGCAAGTACGACATCGAGGTCTGGGCGCCCGGCGTGGAGCGCTGGCTCGAGGTCAGCTCATGCTCGAACTTCGGCGACTTCCAGGCCCGCCGCATGGCGGTCCGCTACCGGCCCGAGCCGGGAGCCAGGCCGGAGCTCGTTCACACCCTCAACGGCTCCGGGCTGCCGCTGGCGCGGACCGTCGCCGCGATCCTCGAGACGTTCCAGCGCCCGGACGGGTCGGTCGACGTGCCCGCGCCGCTTCGGCCGTACATGGGCATCGACCGGATCACGGCCCGCGACTGACGACGGACCCGGAGCGGATGACGACCTCGAGGTCGACGTTCCTCGACGGCCGGGTCGAGATCGTCCAGGGCGACATCACGACGCTCGCGCTCGACGCGATCGTGAACGCCGCGAACAGCTCGCTCCTCGGCGGCGGTGGGGTCGATGGCGCCATCCACCGGGCGGCCGGCCCGCGCCTGCTGGCCGAGTGTCGGACGCTCGGCGGCGCCCGACCCGGCGAGGCAAGGATGACCGCCGGTTACGACCTGCCGGCGCGCCACGTGATCCACGCGGTCGGGCCGATCTGGCGGGGCGGTGCCGCCGGCGAGGACGAGACGCTCGCCTCGGCCTACCGGCGGAGCCTCGAGATCGCCGAGGAGGCCGGCCTCGAGACAGTCGCCTTTCCGTCGATCTCGACCGGGATCTATGGCTTCCCCCGCGAACGCGCGGCCCGGATCTCCCAGCGGACGGTCCGGGCCTGGTTGCTGGACCACGAGGCCCCCAGGCGGGTGACCCTGTGCGTCTTCAGCCCGGCCGATCTCGAGCTCCAGGTATCGATCGCCCGGGAGGAGCTCGCGTCACCGACGTGACGCCGGGTATGCTCGTGACGGAGAGGTGCCGGAGCGGTTGAACGGTCCTGTCTTGAAAACAGGCGGGCGCAAGCCCCGTGGGTTCGAATCCCACCCTCTCCGCCAGGGTCGCGCCTCGCGATCTCGGCCGATGCCGGCGTTGCCGGCTGCGCGCGGTCGCTCACGCACATCCGGGTGCGCTCGCGACAGTGCTCGCCGCCGCCTTGGCCTCGGCCGTCTCGCAGGCCGCTCTCCTGCTCTATCCGACCAGGCGGCGCACGCATCAGGAGGCCGGCCATGACGCCGCTTTGTGAGCACTTCGAGACCGGGGTCGAGGTCGGGCCGCCGCTCGACGTTTGCCCGACGTGCGTCGAGATTGGCTCGAGGTGGCACCACCTGCGGCAGTGCCTGAACTGCGGGCTGACGCAATGCTGCGACAACAGCCCCAACCGCCACATGTCGGCCCACAACCGTGCGACCGGCCATCCGATGATGCGGACGGCTCAGCCCGGCGAGGACTGGCGCTGGTGCTATCCCGACGAGCTGTTCTTCGTGCCCGGCCCGGACGGCTACGAGGTCGTCGAGGACTGAGCCCGGAATCGAAACAGCGGGCTGCGCAGGACGCGCAGCCCGCTGTGCTCAAGAAGGGTTAGCTGTTGCTCGGGAAGACGAGGCTGAGGGCGGCTCGCCGGCCCGGCTCGGGCCAGCGGATCGTGACCTCCTTCTGGCGGCTGAAGAACCGCAGTCCGTCTTCGCCGCGCATCGGCAGGTCGCCGAGCGCGGATTCCTTGGCGCCGCTGAAGCTGAGGTACCCCGCCGGGACGGGGATCGGCACGTTGACGCCGATCATCGGGACATCGCACTCGAGCTGGTAGCGCCGGGCGGCGCCACCATCGGTCGTGAAGATGGCCGTGCCGTTGGCGTACTTGTGGCCGTTGACGAGGGCGATCGCCTCGTCATAGGTGGCCGCGCGGACGATCCCGAGGACCGGCCCGAAGATCTCCTCGTTGTAGATGTCCATGCCCGGCTTGACGTGGTCGAAGAGGGTGACACCGAGGAAGAACCCGTCGGGATGCTCGGGATGGACGAACGGCCGGCCGTCGACGACGAGCTCGGCGCCCTCCTCGACGCCGCGGTCGATCCACTTGATGATCGATTCGCGGTGCTCGCGGGTGTAGATCGGGCCCATGTCGACGCCGGGAGCCATCCCGTCGTCGATCTTGAGCTTCGCGATCCGCTCGAGCATCATCGGCCGCAGCCGGTCGGCCACATCGCCGACCGCGACGACCAGGGTCTGGGCCATGCACCGCTCGCCGGCGGAGCCGTAGCCGGAAGCGACGGCCGCGTCGGCTGTCATCTCCATGTCGGCGTCGGGCAGGACGACCATCATGTTCTTGGCGCTTGTGAAGGCGCCGACCCGCTTGCCGCGCTTCGTGCCCTCCTCGTAGACGTAGCGCCCGACCGCGGTCGAGCCGACGAACTGGATGGCCTTGATGTCGGGGTGCTCGACGATCGCGGCGACGGCCTCGCGCCCGCCGTAGACGACGCTCAGGATCCCGTCGGGCAGCCCGGCCAGCTTCCACAGCTCGGCCTGGAGCTGGGTCGCGCCCGGGGTGTGGGACGAGGGCTTGAGGATGACCGCGTTGCCGGCGGCGAGGGCGATCGGCAGGATCCACATCGGGACCATGACCGGGAAGTTGAAGGGCGTGATGGCCGCCACGACGCCGAGCGGCTGGCGGAGGGTCACGGCGTCGACGCCCGAGGCGACATTCGGCGTGTTCAGACCGGCCATGTGGACCGGCAGGCCACAGGCGTACTCGACCGTCTCGATCCCGCGGGTGACGCCGGCGAGGGCGTCGGCGAAGGTCTTGCCGTGGTCGCGGGTGATGAGGGCGGCGAGCTCCTCGCGCCGTTTCCAGGCCAGCTCGCGGAAGGCGAAGAAGATCTGGCTGCGGGCGATGAGCGGCATGTCGCGCCAGGCCGGGAAGGCCGCCTTTGCGGCCTGGACGGCACGGTCGACCTCGTGCGCCCCGCCGCGGGGCACGCGGGCGATGACCTGGCCGGTCGCCGGGTTGTAAACCGGTCCGGTGTTCTCGGGCAGCACCTCGACCGGGGTGCCGCCGATCCAATGGCTGAGGATGGGCAGCATCGCCGGCTGCGCGACATCCGGTCGGGTGGCTTCGATGGTCACGTCTCGTGCCTCCGTGGTGTGGCTCCTGGCGGCACGCCCGCGGACCCCGGCGCGCACGCCGGTACGGACGAGTCGCGAAATCGCTCCCGACGATCGTGCTCGGTCAGTCGCCCCGTTCCTAGGTCCAGACGCCCATCGCCGACGGGCCGTCCGGCCCGTCAAGCGGCGGTCCCCGAGCCTCGGGCTGTTCGCCGGAATATGATCGGCGCGATGATCCGATCGACCGCGCGGCTACGCGAGTTCGAGCGCTGGTACACGGCGACCCACGTTGCGGGCACGTCGTACGAGGAGGCGCTCGCCGTCTTCGCCGCGCTATGGCGCCACGCCCGGCTCCTCAACCCGGATTTCCCGACGGATTGGCGGGAGGACGTCAAGGCCGACGTCGAACTGGCGCGGGTCCTGCATGGCCGTCCCCGACGAGCCTGACTTCGCCGCGATCCTGGCTCGTGTCGCCCGAGCGCTCAATGGTGGCCAGATCCCGTTCATGGTCATCGGCGGACAAGCTGTCCTCGTGCACGGTGAGCCGCGCCTGACGCAGGACATCGATCTCACCGTTGGCCTGTCGATCGACCGGCTCCCCGACGTCCTCGCCGCCTGCGATCAGGCCAGCCTGTCATCCCTCCCTGACGATGTCGAGCGTTTCGTGCATGAGACGTTCGTGCTGCCGGTGGCTGACCGAGCAACAGGCACGCGCGTCGATCTGATCTTCTCCGAGACTCCCTACGAGGCCGCCGCGATTCAACGCGCCGATGTCATCGAGGTGGCTGGAGCGGCGGTGCCGTTCGCGACCGCCGAGGACCTCCTGCTCCACAAGCTGTTCGCCGGCCGACCGCGGGACATCGAAGACGCTGAAGGGATCGTTCGACGCAAGGGCGGGGACCTCGACTGGTCGTACGTCAGCACCTGGGCGGAGGCATTCAGCGAGGTTCCAGGGCGCGAGGAGATGCCGGCCCAGGTCGCCCGGCTCAGGCGCCGTTGACGAGGCGTCCGTCCAGGAGCGTGACCCGCGAGTCGAGGCGATCTGCGAGGCGCCGTCATGGGTCGCCACGACCAGGGCGAACCCGTCACGATCCTGGAGGCCGAGCAGCAGACCTCTCGACCCCGGACCGCCCATGGCTCAGTGAACGGCGGCCGCGCCCTCGAGCTCCTCGAAGGTGATGCAGCCCTCGACCGGGCAGACGTA
>Ga0209342_10004845_pt1 | contig 13894 bp, 11 predicted proteins | sample RifCSP16_2_FD_184023 | JGI IMG/M metagenome (GOLD analysis project Ga0209342, IMG submission 184023) | Soil microbial communities from Rifle, Colorado - Rifle CSP2_sed 16_2 (SPAdes) (version 2) | ecosystem: Environmental > Terrestrial > Deep subsurface > Rock core/Sediment | place: Rifle... | reverse complement strand
GCAAATCCGCGCTGCTGCGTTCGAGTCGCCGAAGGTTCGCGCACTGCCAAGGACCGTGCCGCGGACGCCGCTCGTGGTCGGCGTGGCCGTCGACGCCGAGCGGCTGGGCGGCATCGGCGAGGTCGCCGTGGGGCCCAACGAGTACGCGGACGTATGGCTCGAGAGCGTCGACCGCGTCCTCATCACGACCAACATCGGAACGCGCGTGAACACGCGCGTCTACCGGCGCGAGCCGCTGATCGTGCTCAAGAGCGACCGTCGGGAGGCAATCGACGCCGCCAAGAAGGAGATCGCGGCGGCGTTCAAGCCGTTCGTCGAGACCCCGGACGATCGGCCGCGTCCGCTCACCGTGTTCGTGGACGTTCCACGCTACGCGGGGATGACGACACCCAGGAAACGAGCGGCGCTCGAGAAGCTCGTGAAATACGTGTCGTCAGGCAAGGCCGCCGGCCAAGGAAGGAAGCCCGCCCCGCCGGGGCAGGAGCTCGGGCTCGCTGTCTGGGTGAAGCTGGGGCCGCGCGGCAAGGCGGAAGCGATCGCCGCAATCGATCTGGCGGCGAGCGTCGGCATGAAGGTCATCGTCATCGAGGGCGTCAAGCGCAGAGACGCCGATCGCGCCGTTTCCCTGGCTGGCCTGCTCGACTACTTTCCGCCCGGGCTCGTCGGTCCGATCCTGCGCGCGGCGGCGGCAAAAAAAGTTCGCGTCCGCACCGCGAACCTCCCCGACACGGACACCATCGCGCGCAGCACGTGGGTCGGGTTGACCACGGCGCGGAGCTACGGCGCGAACCTCGGCAAGTACGGGTGCTTTCCCCTGACGCAGCGCGAAACCGATCACGTCGTCCAGCAGGTCCAGCGATGGCTGCCGGACTGGTCCGCCGCGCCGGTGTTCTTCGTGGATCAAGGCCTCTTGCGCGAGGGGCACGTCGACTTCGGACGCGATCTGTCGCGCGGTCTCAAGTCCTGGCTCGAGACCGTCGCCGCCCACGGCGTGCGCGTGGTGCTCATTGACACCATCGACAAGGCTACGGGCAAGCGCCTGCTGAAGGCGTCCTCCAGGGACGACAGCGGGTTTCTCGGGCCGGAGCAGATCAAGGACGCGGAGGCGCTCGCGCGCAAGCTGGGGATCAAAGTGCTGTGGGCCGGCGGGCTGGGGTTGCGTGACGCGTACGAGATGGGGAAGCTCGGCGTCTTCGGCATCTACGTGACGAGCGCGGCGGCAACGACGATCGCCGTCGGCGGCAGCTACGCGCGCGATCCGTCGCTCGCGGGAGTGAAGGAGCCGTCGAAGGCGGCCGTGCTGCGCACCAAGATCCTTCTCGAAGCGGGTTTCCTGGCGGCGAAGCTCGCCAACGGAACCGCCGGCCGGATCGAGCGCCTGGCGCAGGCGGTGCTCGCGACGCACGACAGCGGGAATGCGGCGGGCGTGGCGAGACTCAGCACGAGCCTCGCGTCCGAGTGCGCCGCTGGTTGGCGCACGCACTGGAAGGGCCTCGCGGCCGATCGTGAATCGCGACGCGGCCGGCGGGTTGCGCCGAGGAGGATCTGACGTGGCTCGCGAACTCAAGATTGCGACGTTCAACGTCGAGTGGATGGTGAACCTGTTCAAGCCGAACAGGCCGGAGCTGCTGACCGGGCCGAATGAGCGCACGGCGGGCCTCGGGGCAAAGCCGAAGGACCCCGAGGGCGTGGCGAACCGCATCGCCGCCGTGATCCAGGCCGTCGATGCCGACATCCTCGGCATCTGCGAGGGACCGCCGCTCAAGACGCAGATGCAGCGGTTCGCCGAGCAGAAGCTCGGCAACGACTACAGGGTCTACTCCATGGAGGATGGCGCGCAGAGCGTCCACGCCCTGGTGCACAAGCGCGTGAACCACGGGATCACGATCACCCAGCTTCCCCGGAACGACAAGGTCTACGAACGGTTGCGGATGGTGCGGACGTTCCACAAGTTCGGCGACGTGAAGGATGCGCAGAAGGGAAGGTTCACGCGCCTGCCCGTGATCCTCAGGCTCAAGCGCAAAGGAAAGACGACGGACGTCATGATCGTCCACACGAAGTCGAAGATTTCCGCGCTGACGAAGCCAAGCCAGTGGGAGAACAAGGACCGGAACGCCGTCATCAGCGCGATCCTCTCCCGCCAGAAGCTGTCGATCGAAATGAACGTCATCCGCAAGTACATCGCGCACCGGCTGTACTCGGCGAATGCCCAGGGCGTCATCGTCATGGGCGACCTGAACGACGGCGTGACTCGCGACATCGTCGACGAGAACTACCTGCTTCACAGCGCCGTGCACGAGCTGCGCGGGGCCTTCCATCACGACCTGGCGCTCATGCGCCACGTGCTGAACGGGCGGCAGCTGCAGCGGAAGCGGGACGCCTGGACTGCCGAGTTCAAGGATCCGCACAAGGGAGGCAGGAATACGCGCGTGCTGCTCGATCACATGATCTTCAGCCCGGCTTGCCACGACGGCGGGAGGATCTGTTTCGTCAAGGACAGCGGACGGGTCGAGCACACCGCGTACGACCGGCACGTAGACGGGAAGGGAGCGAGCCGCGACGAGCGCCCGAGCGACCACAAGCCGCTGAGCGCGAGGTTCGTGCTGGTGTAGCAGCCGGACACCCTTGCGATCGAGCAAGCCCCGGATGTGCCGGTCTTAGTCAGAGAGGTGAGTCATGCAACGCAGCGAGAAGATCGAGCGACTGGGGCGCGGAGAGGAGCTCTCCGAACCCCAGCTCATGGCGCCCGAATCGATGAAGGCCCCGGTGGTGTACGGCAGGCTTGCGGCGCGCCGGGGCTACCAGCCCGACTTTCTGGAGCTGGACGACGACCGGCACGTGCCGCTGCCCACCTTGACGGCCAAGGGCAAGCGGGCCGCCGCCAGGCTCGAGGACGATTCGATGGAGCTCAAGTACCACAAGTTCTCCATCGTCATGCACAAGCGGCGCCGCATGGCCTTGTTCACGGCGAGCAACGTCGACTTTCGTGCCGCTCTGCGAACCGTGAAGGGCCGCAAACCCACGCGCAAGCAATTGACCGGCCTGCGTGACGGCGTGGCGGAGAAGTGGGTGACCGACCCACGGATTCCGGACGACCACCAGCTGCCGGACGTCTTCTACAGCAAGGACGGCGGTGCTTTCGACAAGGGCCATCTGGTGCGGCGCGACGACGTCTGCTGGGGGTCGAGCTTCAGAGACATGCAGAAGGCGAACGGCGACACCTACCATTTGACGAACTGCTCGCCCCAGGTCGCCGGCTTCAACCAGGGCGCGCGCGGAAAAGAGAACTGGGGGGACCTCGAGTCGCTGATCCAGCGCGAGGCCAAGTCGGAGAAGCTGATCGTCTTCGCCGGCCCGATCTTCGAGGAGGACGATCTGGTCTTCGACGGCCGCGACCAGCGCGGCCCGGCGCAGATCCGGATTCCCCGGCGCTATTGGAAGATCGTCGTGGCCAAGGGGGACTCGGGGCCGCAGGTGTACGGCTTCGCGCTGACCCAGGATCTGAGCGCGATCGAGTTCGCCGTGCCGGCGATCTGGAAGCGGCACATGCTGCGCGTATCGGTCATCGAAGAATCGCTTCGCGGCCTGGTCTCGCTGGCGTGGTGGAAGCGGCGCGATCAGTTCGACACCGAACGCGGCCGGCGTGTCCACGAGTCGCTCGCGGACGACTGACGGTCGAGCGAACATCGGGAGGCCAATATGCAGATTCAGGTGTCGCTCAACCCGGACGCCGTCGCGGCGGCGGATATCCGCGCTCGGCTGGATGCCGAGCTCCACGCCCTGGAGCGGCCGGGTATTCGAGTCCGGGCCGACCAGAACGCGCCCGAGGCCGAAGCTTTTGGTCTCGTTGAAGCCTACCAGTTCATCGTCGATTGCGGACCGGGGGTGGTCGCGCTATTGCCTCTGGTGACGGCGGTGCTGCAGCTGTCGACGGCCCTCCTCGAGCGTCGCTGGCTTGCGCAACGAAAGGCGAAGGCCAGGAAGAAGGTGAAGCGCGCTCCGCAACGGGAGGAAGCAAGCGCGCCCGCGCCCATCGTCGTGAGGGTGAACGGACGGCAACTCGAGCTTCCGGCGGATGAGCGTCAGCTGAAGAGGTTCATCGACGCCGTTTCAGGAGCAAGCGGACTCACGGAGCCGTGATCAGCCCGAGTCCGCGATCTGCCACATCGACGTTCTGGGCGAACACGCCGGCGCGCGCCGAGGCCAGCAGCTTGGCGACGACTGCCGTCGCGGTGGCCGGTACCGGCGTGGCTCTCAGCGCCTCCCACCAGAGCGCGGCGACCCCCGCAACGTGAGGGCAGGCCATGCTCGTTCCGCTCAGTGCGCGGACTCCGCCCCCCGGCGTCGCGGACAGGATGTTGACACCCGGCGCCGACACCTGCGGGAGCGTATTCGAGAACGCGGCCACGCCGTAGCCTCCGTGGCCCTCGGCCAGCGCGCCGACCGAGACGACCCCCTCGGCCGCCGCTGGGATCGAGACGGCGATCTCGTACTGCGCGTTCTGGTCGCGCCGGCTCTCGTTCCCGGCTGCCGCCACGATCACCGCGCCGGTGTTGAACGCCATGCGCGCGCGGGCCATGTTCATGATCGCGTCGAACATCCGCAGGTTGCCCCGATAGCCCTCGAGCGCGACCGAGGTCGCCAGGTCGGCCGGCCAGCCCTGCTCGACCATCCGGCGCACCGCACCCGGAAAATCGAATCCCAGGGACATCGAGATGACGTCCGCGCCCTCTTCGAGGGCCCATTGCAGCCCCTGGAAGATCATCCGGGAGTCGCCGCCGCCGTCATCGCCGAGCACCTTGCCGATGAGCGCCTTCTGCACGCCGCGGGCGATCCCGATGCGTGTCCCTGAAACGTCCCGGCCGAAGATCGTTCCGGCACAGTGGGTCCCATGGCCCTGCCGGTCGCCACCACCGGACCCGCTGAAGTCGCGCTCTACGAGCGTCACTCCGGCAAACGCCGTGTGAGCTTTATCGATGCCGGTGTCGAGAACGGCCATGACCACCCCCGACCCGCTGTACTGTGATTCGGCCGCCCCGACTGCCGCGATCCCCCAGGCCTGCTGGGCCGCCGCTGCGGCGTCGACCTGAAGCGGTCTGATGAGCTGCGTCGGAATCACCGGCGCAACGGCCTGGACCTCGGGATCGCGAGTGAGCTTGCGCACCTCGTTCGGCGTGAGCGCGGCGGTATCCACTTGGGGCCGCGGCGGGGCCGACGGCGCAGCCGACGCACCCCTCGCCTCGAACCCATTCCCGCCCCGGAATCCGCGGCGGCTTGGCGGCGCCAGATCGCGCAGGACAACGTAGGACCTCATCGAGTCACCTCGCATCGCTTGACCTTCACCGACGAACCGAGCCGCGCCAAGGGCTCCGCGCAGGCGGCGCGGACCCCGGACGGGCTTGACGACGCTTTCCGGACGCAGCGTAGGCGCGCGCGGTCGGTGGCATCAATAGAGCAGAGGGGCTATGCCGCACTGCGGAGCCTCGACGCGGGAGAAGCGGAGGCTCTAGACCACCAGGCCGCGTCCATCCGGCGGATTGCGAAGCCTTCCTCGGAAGATCATGCTCGGCGCCCCGGTGAACTCCGCCCGCTCCGTCTAGGACCCCCCTGACGCTTGGGCTCGGGCGGGGTGCCGTCGTGATGGCGTGGTGGAGGGTTGCTGGTGGTGCAAGCCGAGCATTTCGACTTCGAGCTCAACATCTGGGCTGCGGAGAGCGGCTACTGGGCCGAGGTGATGGACTCGCCGGCGGGTCGGTCGGCGCGCGTGTCTCTCGCCACGCTTGCCTTCATCGAGAATCGCCAGGCTGCGGACAACCTTCGTCTGAGGCTCGAGAACGCGATCCTGCGCTCCGCCACTGCGATCCGGGGCAGGTTGTCGATCGAGGAGACGACCTTCCGCGAGTTCGGCCAGGCGGTCTTCGACAACGTATTCCGGAATGCCGGGCCGATTGCCGAGAAGTACAAGGAGAGCCTGAAGAAGATCGACGAGGGCGGGGGCGATCGACGCCGGCTCCGGATCAAGCTTCGCATCGAGGCGCCGGAGCTCGCGCAGCTGCCCTGGGAGTACCTCTACAACAGCCGCGACAGCGAATGGGTAGGGCTGCAGTTCAGGACGCCGATCATTCGATCGCTCGGGCTCGATCGGGAGACCGGCGATTCGACCGTCGATGGCCCGCTCAACGTGCTCGGAATGATCGCGAATCCCGCGGGCTACGTCACGGGTGGCCTCGCGAACCCGCTGGACACGGCAAAGGAGCGGGGTCTGATCGAAAGCGCGCTCAAACCGCTGCAGGTCAAAGGGAAGGTGAACTTGCGCTGGGTCCCGGGCGAGACCGTCGAGGAGCTGATCAAGGCCATGAGCGTGTGCCATTGGCACGTCTTTCACTTCATCGGCCATGGCGGTTCGGGGGAAGCAAATGACGAGCAGGAAAGCGCTCAGGAGGGTTTCATCGTCCTTGCCGACGAAACCGGCGGGCCCAAGGAGGTTCCGGCGAGCGAGTTGAAGGACTACCTGCAAGGACCCTATGGAAGACCGCGGCTGGTCGTCCTCAACTGCTGCGATGGCGCTCGAGAGGGCCGGCGCAGTTTCACCAGCCCGGCCGCGACGCTGGTCAGGTCGGGCGTCTCGTCGGTGGTGGCGATGCAATTCCCGATCAGCGAGCCCGCGGCGTCCCGGTTCGCGGCCAGTTTCTACGAGCAGATCGCCGACAACGCGCCGATCGAAGACGCAATCACGCGCACCCGGTTGATGATCAAGGACAAGTCCATCGAGTGGGGGTCCCCCGTGCTCTACACGCGCGCGCGAGGGGGGCGTCTATTCGCCGGCATAACAGGCCGGGACTCGGCATCGGCCACTCTGAGCGGGAGCGCGGTGCGAGCTGGTGACGAAACGAGGGCGCGACGTCGCCTCCAGGAGCTGTTCGCCGCGTAGCGCCTGGGCGCCTGGCGAATGCTTGCGAGCAACCCATGGAACTCCATTCCGTAGACTTTGCGATCGGCCTCGTCGCCGTCATCTGGCTGGCGGGCAGGCGCTTCAACACCCCTCGGCCCGTGCGGACCTACACCACGGCGATGCGGTACTTCTGGGGAAGCGCGGCGTACGTCATCACCGGCGTTGCCCTCTATGCGCTGTTGTATTCCCCGGGGTCTGCCGTTGGCCTTCGGGAAGCTGCAGCGCTCGGGGCGCTGGTGCTCATCGGGCTCGCGGTTCGACTCCCGGGGGCGTCAGGTGTGGATCGCCGGTTCAGAGAGAAGCTTCAGCGCCTGATCGGGTATCCCTCGGAGGCGCACCGCCTGGCGTCGGCGCTCGCGGTCGCGCCGTTTGTACCAGCCCCCGCGGTGCGGGAGGAGGTCAGGTACGTGCTGCAGGGACGCGGATACGAGCTGGACAACGGCTGGCTTCCGGTTGCCGAGCCGATCCGGGATCTCTGGTTTCGGGCGGCGGCCCTGTTCCAGCAGGTGCTCCGATGGGAACGCGACCCGCGTTTCGGGAGCTTCGCATTGACGGCGTGTGACGAGTTCGCCGTGCTGCGCCAGCGATTCGACCAGCTGTCCCTGAAGGTGGTGCGGGTGCTGGAGACGATCGAGCAGATCGGCGGACTCTGGGTTCGTGCGGACGCCAAGCCCGGGCCGGCGGGAGGGACACCGAAGCCCGATCAGTCCGAAGAGGCGCAGCAGCGATTCAGAGCCGAGCTTCGGGCGATCGTCAGCCGACTGCTTTCGGATCTCCGGGAAGACGTTGCCTTCTTCTATAAGAACCTCTGCCTGTTCGTGGCTCGGGGGATCTTCACGGAATGCGTTTTGGCGCACCGCCGTCAACGGGAGCTGGCCAAGCTCGGGTTCGAGCTGCCGCCCGAGGGGCCGTCGATGAAGGCAGTGCTCGGTTGCGCGTTACTGCTCGCTTGCACGTTCCTCTTCATCGCCGTGGTCTTCCTGGTGTTCGGTACTAAGGTGTGGAACGGCGGGGTCCCCGACCTATCCCACGATCTGCCGCGGATCGCGAAGATTGCGCTCATCCAGGTCCTGGCCGTCGCCGTCGCGGTCGTTCCGAAGCAGCTGTTCGGCTTCGCCAATGAAAATCTTCGCGGCCAGACGCCGTGGGGCTACGTGCTCGGCGCCGGTCTCGCGGCAGCGCTGCTCGCCCTACCGCTCCAGGTCACGTACTTCGTCTGGGTCAAGGGGGGTTCGCTGAGCGACGTCGCCGCCATGGCCAGCAACGCCAGGGGGATCTTCTCCTGGCTGGTCATGCCCTTCACCACCGCCGCCTCGCTCGCTTTTCTCATCCAGGACGGACGCTGGGCACGGATCGACTCGCCGTTCCGGCGACGGCTCGCGGACGTGCTGTTTCTGCTCGGCACCTTGGCGCTCGCGCTGTGCGCCGCGCGTGGCCTGCAGTACCTGCTAACCGGCCGCGTGTGGACCTTCGATGCCGCGGTCCGGAACGCCTGTCTGATCGCCTTCTTAGCGGTGGGGATCGGCTACATGATCCCGAATAGGCTCCGGCATCCGTTGCGGCGCAGCGGCCGTCGGCTGCAAGAGAGGGCACCGGCTTCCCTGGCGCATGGAGCGCCTGGCCGAGCGTCGCTCGGGGTTCAGACCTGACGGCCATCAAGCGAGGACACACATGCCGTTCTACCTGCATCAGTGGAGCTACAAGGACCCGGCGGTTCGCGCCATGGTCACCAAGCCGCAGAACCGGGACGAGATCGTCGCTTTGGCCGCGAAGGCCTTCGGCGGCCGCCTGCACGGATTCTTCTTCTGTTTCGGCGAGTACGACGCGCTCTGCATCACGGAGTTCCCGGACAACCGGACGGCCATGGCGTGCGTCCTGTCGGTCGTGGGACAGGGGGGCCTGGCGTGCCTGAAGACCACAGCGCTCGTCACCCAGGAGGAAGGGCGCAACGCGATGAGCGATGCGCACACCACGATCAGTCCTTACTCGCCCCCCGGCGAGGCCGTGGAGGGCGGGTCAACGTACGGCCGTCGACGCGGGGACGACCCCTCAGTCCGCGCCGCGTAACGAACCGAGGCAATCATGATCCAGATCTCTTCCATCTCCAAGCCGCAACCTGCCGCCGCCGCTTTCGCGAGCGCGCGCATCGCGGAATCCGTTCCAGAGCGAGTCGTGACGCCGGGCGCAGCTGGGTCCGGCGCGCCCGAGCCCTCGAAGTCGCTGAAATTCCTCGCCGCCAAGGGCAAGGCCGGCCCGCTGCGGGCGCTCGCGGTGCGAGGGGCGATCGAGACCATCATCGGACCGACGGACGACCGCGTGCGCGTTCTCGACACCGAGCTCGCACCGTGGCGGATGATCTGCGGGTTGCGCATGCGCGGTCCGAGCGGCGCGGGTGCGATCGGCACCGGCTGGTTCGTCGGACCCCGGACGCTCCTGACCGCCGGCCATTGCGTCCACTCGACGCAGTTCTTCGGCGGGTGGGCGTCGAGCATCGAGATCAGCCCGGGCCGGAACGGCGCGGAGTTTCCGTTTCGTACGGTGAGGAGCACCCGCTTCAGCTCGGTCAACCGCTGGGTCGAAGCGCAGGACCCGGACTTCGACATGGGCTGCATTCATCTGGACGAACCGCTCGGGAACGAGGTAGGCTGGTTCGGCGTGGGCGCGCTCGCGCCCGACGAGCTCGAGGGCTTCCTCGTGAACGTCTCGGGCTACCCGGGCGATCGCGGCGGCGGCACCGAGCAGTACCATCACAAGAACCGGATCCTCCGGGTGACCGAACGCCGGCTCTTCTACGACGTGGACACGTTCGGCGGCCAGAGCGGAGCGCCGGTGTGGGTCCACGAGACCGACACCGCGCCGCCCCTTGCGGTCGGCATTCACGCGTACGGGGTGGGCGGCGCGGTCGACGGCCTGGAGGCCAACTCCGCGCCCCGCATCATTCCGGAGGTGCTCGATCAGATCCGCACCTGGGTCGAGAGCGACGGAGGCTGGCCGCAGGCATCGTGAGCGATACCGCGCGGTTGAAAATCGTGGACGAAGCCGGCAAGCCGGTCGCAGGCGCCACCGTGGCGGTGGTGAGGAGCAGCGTGCCCTTCCCCGAGATCGCGCTGCTCGCCGACGATGACGGAGTGGTGGACCTCCGTCTACCGCCCGGGACCTTCACGTTCCGCGCCTACGGACCGGCGGGGCAGAGCGGAGAGGTCACGGTGCGCAGTCCCGGTGCCGGCGAGGCGTTCGTCCGCATTGCGCACGAAGGGGAACGGTGATGGCGCGATCCCGGCAACCGATCGGGCCGTCGCGCGAGCCGGCAAGGCGGATCTCGATGGCGGAACTGCAGCGGCTCATGCGCGACCCGTCGGTGCCGGAAAGCGAGCTGAAGCAGTACTTCACGGCCGGCCCGGACGCTTCGCGGCCCTTCGCGCCCGGAATCATGCCCGACCCGGCGCGCGTCGAGGTCGATCCGCCCAGCGATGCCCTCGAGGCCGCCATGCTGGCGAGCTGGGCGAATGGCCTCTCGCGGCTGCGCCGCCAGGAGAAATTCCGGGCGCGCGTCGCGAGCGGAGACGCCCGTGCCGTGCTGGTCTCCGAGGGCGACTCGTGGTTCCAGTTCCCGATCTTCCTGGAGGACGTGATCGACCAGCTGGGGGGCGAGTTCAATATCTGGAGCGTGGACGCGGCCGGCGACACGCTGCAGAACATGGTGATCGACGACGCGGAGTACCTGCAGGCGCTCCGGGAGCAGCGCCCCGCGGTGCGCGCGTTCCTGTTCTCGGGCGGCGGCAACGACATCGTCGGCGCGGACCGGGACGGCAACTCGTTCATCGTGCAGATCGTGCGGCGCTTCGAGCCCGATCGCCCGGCCGAGTGGTACCTCGAGACCCCGGCGTTTGCGCAGAAGCTCGCATTCATCGAGGACTGCTACCGGGCGGTTCTCACCAACGTCGCCGCCACGTTTCCGACCCTCCCGGTGATCTGCCACGCGTACGACTATTCGATACCGGGTGCGCCCGACGATCCGCGCGACCCGATCTGGGCGGGCCCGGATCAATGGATCGGGCGCCCGATGCGCGAGCTCGGCATCACCGACCCGCAGCTTCAGCGCGACATCGTCAGGCTGATGATCGATCGGCTGACTCAGCGGCTCAGGACGCTCTGCGGCGGAAACAACCCGGGTGGCGCGTTCCCGAATGCCTGGCACGTGGACGCGCGCGGGACGGTCGGGACGCTCTGGGCCGACGAGCTCCATCCGACCGACGCAGGCTACGGCCGGGTGGCCGCCAGATTCGCCGGCGTCCTGCGCCGCGCGCTCGGGAGCTCGACCGAGGCGCAGCGAGCGCTCCGGAAGCGCGGGCAGCGCGCGGCAGCCGCAGCTTGATCAAAGGGTTCGAGCGCCTCCAGGAGAGCGCTTCCCCTCCGCCGACGTCAAACGGCTCCGGCTCGAAGTGGCCTAGAGCTTGTCGTCAGCCATAAGAGTGGCCTTCACGCTGCCGGAGCCTCGGCGGGCGAGCCTTCCTCGGCGCCGGGCCGAAGCATGAAATAGAACGTTGCGCCTTCGCCGGGCTTGGACTCGGCCCAGACGCGACCGCCGTGGCGATCGATGACCCGCTGCACGATGGCGAGGCCCACACCGGTGCCTTCGTACTCGTTCACGCTGTGTAACCGCTGGAACACGCCGAAGAGCTTGCTCGCGTAGCGCATATCGAAGCCGGCGCCGTTGTCCTTGACGTAGTAGACGTTTGCATCGGCGGCTTGCGGGTCCCGCCGGCGGCCGACCTCGACGACGGCGGGGTCCCGCTTGCGCGTGAACTTGATCGCGTTGCTGAGCAGATTCGCAAGCGCCTGCTTCAGCAGCGCCGGGTCCGCGTCGGCAACGCCGAGCTCGCCGACCGCGAAATCGATCCGCCGGTCGCTGCAGTCGCGGCGCAGCTCCTCGATGGTCTGCTTCACGAGCTCGTCCAGCTGGACTCGCTTGGTCCGGAGCGGCTCGCGCCCGAGGCGGGAAAAGGCGAGCAGATCGTCGATCAATTGCCCCATCTGCCGGCCGCTCTCGCGCACCACGCCGAGAAGGCGGCGCCCCTCGTCGTCCAGCCGCTCTCCGTAGCCTTCCTCCAGCATCCTCGCGAAGCCGTCCACGGCCCGCACCGGCGCCCGCAGATCGTGCGACACCGAGTAGGAGAACGCTTCCAGATCCCTGTTCGCGGCCATCAACTCGTTCGCCTTCTCGATCAACTCCGCGGTCTTCTCCTGCACCCGCCGGCGCGCCTCGCGCTCGCCGGCGAGAGCCTCGACGAGCCACGCGTAAAGGACGCTGTTCTCCAGCAGCAGCACGATGAGCACGAAACTCGCGGCCAGGAGCCCGTAGATCCGTCCGGCATAGAAGCCGAGGTCGAAACGGCCGGCGTTGAGAACCGCGGCCAGCGCGATATCGAAGAGCCACGCGCACATCACGACCATCAGCCACAGGTCGAGCACCGAGCGCGGCCGTCGCCGCCACAGGGCGATCAGGGCGAGGAGGCTCAAACCCCACACGCTGGACACGACGGTGATCATCGCCGGCGTGTAGCTGTTGCCGCGCATGATCGCCGGCAGAGCGCCCTGGCCGGCCGTGGCGACGAGCGTGAGCGCAACGACCGCGACCAGAACCGCCGCGATGCCGGACAGGATGGCAATGGCCTCGCGGCCGCGCCGGCGGGTCGCCTCGCGTTCGTCGTCCTCGAGCACCGCGTAGCCGATGACGAGGAGCGGAAAGCCGCCATGCCAGAACATGTACAGCCAGGCCGTGGTCTGGGGCTCGGCACCGAGCAGGCCGGTCGGCGCGAACAGGCCCGGGAAAGTGAGCGCGTGCGCGACGGCCATGAACGCGGTGAAAAGGTAGCCGCTCGCGAGCAGCAGCAGCGCCCGCGACCGCAGGATCCTGAACTGACCGAAGAGCAGGATCGCGGTGATCAGGTCGTTGACGACGAACGCCGATTGATAGATCGGGATGAACGCCCAGACCTGACCGAGCGGCACCTTCGCGAACGGCACCGCGGCGACAAAGATCGCCGCGGAGACCGCGACGACGGCCAGCGCGAGCCGGTGGTCACGGCGCTCCGCCGGCAACGTCGACAGAAATACGCGGCCGCTATCGCGAAGGTCACGCGCCATACGCCGTCCGCGGGTGCATTCTTTGGTTAGACAACTCCTTTATAGGCGAAAACGGCGCTCCGACGCCCATGGCTTCTGGAGGGGGAACACACCGGTTGTGCAGGATCTTCCCTCTTCTCTCTTCCTTCCTCGGGGTGCGCTGCGGCGCAGCATCGGCGAGCGGTCGTTCGCGAGGGGGGGCACCCGCTATCCGGAGCGCCGCCGGCGCTCGTACCACGCCGACATGACCTCCATCGCGAGGAAGGATGCGGCGGCGACCGCGATCAGCACGATCTGCGCGACCTGCCAGCCGCGAGCGTCCACGATCATCGCGAAGAGCGTCGGCGAGACGGCGTTGACGACGAGGATCGGCGTGGCGAGGAGCCCGAGCACCGCGCCGTAGCCCGCGGCGCCGAACAGCGCCAGCGGGACTGCGCCGCGCACGATGGTGATCACCCCCTGCGAAGCTCCCATCAGCAGCGTGAACGCGAGGACGACGTAGAAGCGCCCGTCGGCAAGCGCGAGCAGCACGAACGAGACCGGCAGCACGCCGATGGCGATGCGCGCCACCGTGATGGCGCGCAGATTCCGGCCGAAGACGATCTCGACGACACGCCCGCCGAACTGGGCGAAGCCCTTCATCGACGCGACCCAGACCGCGGCCGCGGTCGCGAGCCCCACGGCCTCGAGCAGCGGCACGAGCTGCACCGTCACCACGGCGAAGACGAAGCCGTTGAGCGACATGACGAGCGCGAAGAGCGCCATCGCCACCACCCGCGTCCTGCCCGCGAGCGGCGGCCCGTCGTGCGCTGCGGG
>Ga0209342_10004844_pt1 | contig 13895 bp, 9 predicted proteins | sample RifCSP16_2_FD_184023 | JGI IMG/M metagenome (GOLD analysis project Ga0209342, IMG submission 184023) | Soil microbial communities from Rifle, Colorado - Rifle CSP2_sed 16_2 (SPAdes) (version 2) | ecosystem: Environmental > Terrestrial > Deep subsurface > Rock core/Sediment | place: Rifle... | reverse complement strand
GGTATAGCGGTATTGGATATATAACTTCAGGTGTGCATGCCCTCCCTTTATCGCTGAAAGATGGGGAGACCTTTAAAGAGACTACGATGGAGAATGTAATAAACGGCTCATATCCCCTTGCAAGATTCCTCTACCTTTATATTAATAAGTCTCCCAATAAGCCCCTCGACCCTCTTATAAGGGAGTTCTGTAAGTATATATTCAGCAGAGAAGGGCAGGAGGTTGTTATAAAGGATGGTTATATGCCGATTCCGGTAAAGGTTCTGAAAGAAGAATTGAGTAAGCTGGAGTAAAAATCTTTTTCTTTTTTATGTCCCATAAAATAAGCAATCGCAGAAAGAGACTTATTGACAAGGCAGCCAGATGGGTTGTAACTATTGGTGGTGCGGCTATAATTGCATGGCTTGCTGCTATTTTTATTTTTATATCAATAGAAGTCTATCCATTATTTGGCAAACCGAAAACAGGAGAAGTTTTTAGCTTTAAGATTGATGGAGATTTTCGTCCTGCTGCAATTGGGATGGATGGGTATCATGAGTCATCTTATATCATTGGTGATGATGGGAGGGTCTTTTTCTTTTCGCCTGCTGGAGGGCAGACTATCCTGAAGGGGCTGAATCGGCTAAACAATTTAAAGGATTCCAAAATCACTTCAGTCTCCCGCTCTGGCGATAACAGGGAACTTGCCTTTGGGACATCCGATGGGGGTATCTTAAGTGTAAAGATAAAATACAAAATTAATTATGATAGTAATAATAAAAGGATTATTGAGTCGGAAATAGAGGAGAATGATTTAATTCAGATTATCCCGGAGAAGACGCCGATAAAACTTGCTGCCTTTGGCAAAAAGGAATCGGATATTGCAACCGCTGTTTATACAGAAGACAGAAGATTTTTATTGTATGGGAGAAAGACCACTGAGTCTCTCCTTGACGGTGTAAAGACCGAGGATTTTCATGCCGACCTTTCTTCTTTTATAAATGATAAGATAACCTCACTTGCAATGGATGGTTTTCTTGAGAATCTCTATGCCGGGGCTGAATCCGGTAATATATACCATTTTGATATCAGGGAAAGGTCGTCTCCAAAGCTTATTAATACTGTTAAAGCGAGCATCAGCCCTATTACTGCCCTATCCTTTCTGCTTGGCGATGTCTCCCTTGTTGCCGGTGATGGACAGGGGGGGATAAATATCTGGTTCAGGGTAAGGGACGAAACTGCTGAAACAGGGTGGAGATTAAAAAAGATACATACTTTTAAATCACAGAACGGGGCGATAACCTCTATCTCCCCATCCATACGGGGAAAGGGCTTTCTGACTGCATCATTGGATGGAACGGTATATTCCCATTTTGCAACCTCCGAGCAGACGCGTTTCATTATACAGCACAGCAGCAAGCCGATTTATATGGTCTCATACTCGCCGAAAAATGACGGTCTCCTCTCCATTGACACTGAAAACATCCTCTATTATCAAACGATAAATGACCCGCACCCTGAGATTTCCCTTAAATCCCTCTTTGGCAGGGTCTGGTATGAAGGGTATGAAAAGGAAGAATATGTATGGCAGTCTACAGGTGGGACAGATGACTTTGAATCGAAATTCAGCCTTCTCCCCCTTATATATGGCACTTTAAAAGGGACAGTCTATGCGCTGTTGTTTGCCATACCTGTTGCTGTGCTTGGGGCAATTTATACATCCCTGTTTATGAAGCCGTGGTTAAAGGGGATTATAAAGCCTGTTATAGAGACTATGGCTGCACTCCCAAGCGTTATCCTTGGTTTTCTGGCAGGGCTCTGGCTCGCCCCTCTTGTGGAAAAGAGGATTCCTGCTATAATGCTGATGCTGATAGTGCTGCCGTTTTTATCAATACTCTCAAGCCTTCTGTATCGCTCCCTTCCGCCATCCTTAAAGAATAAATTCAACTCAGGGAATGAGTCTCTTTTGCTTATCCCTGTCTTTATTTTCGGGATGATTATCTGCTTATGGATGAATTACTATATAGAAAATCTTCTCTTTGCCGGGGATTTCAGAAACTGGTATTACAATACACTCGGGCTCAGATATGACCAGAGAAACGCACTTGTCGTTGGTTTTGCAATGGGATTCGCAGTCATTCCCATTATCTTTACAATCTCAGAGGACGCCTTATCCAATGTCCCCAAACATTTAATATCAGGCTCTCTGGCGCTCGGAGCTACATTATGGCAGACAGCCGTCAGGGTTGTCCTTGCCTCGGCAAGTCCGGGTATATTCTCTGCAATCATGATAGGCTTTGGACGGGCTGTCGGCGAGACTATGATTGTTTTAATGGCGACAGGAAATACCCCTATCATGGAGTGGAATATATTTAACGGATTTAGGACATTGTCAGCCAATATTGCAGTGGAGATACCGGAAGCGCCGGCAGGCGGCACACTCTACAGGGTGCTGTTCCTTGCCGCCCTCCTGCTGTTTATTATAACCTTTATGGTAAATACCGCAGCAGAGGTGGTAAGACAGAGACTGAAAAAGAGATATGCACAGATGTAAAAAAAATTAGCCACAGACTTACACAGACTTATGCACAGGAAATTATAAAATATATCCACAGATTTCACAGATTTTCACAGATTTAAAAAGAATGAGGTTTTAAAATCTGTGTCAATCTGTGGCTAATAATCTTTTTCTTTTGTTTTTTTATGAAAAAATTTATTAAAACAGGCGAGCCATTTATCTGGCTGACAGGCGGGGCAGTGGCAATAAGCATTATCATGATTGTTGCTATCCTGCTCCTTATAATGAAAAACGGGCTCGGTTTCTTCTGGCCATCGGATATAGCCCTATTAACGCTGAAAAATAACGAGAAGCTCCTCGGTCAGATTGTAAACAGAGAGGCGATACCGCAGCCAGGCGCAGAGCAGGGAACAATTCTAAAATACAGGATACAGCTTAAAATGGGCAACAGGGATATATACGGGCTCGATTTTAAATGGATTGATGTTGAGGATATAAAGGGCATTGACTATCCGGAAAACGCACTGTGCCTCGAAAGGCGCGAATGGGGGAATATGTATGGTTTTGTAAAAGAGCTGAAAATAGACGGGGCAGTTGTTTCAGTCGCAGATGGTAATATACGGTCTGCATTAAGCTCCTCTGTTGAAAAATACGGCGAGCTCCACAAAAGGATAGTCTTTGTGGCAAAAAAGGAGATCGGACAGATAAATTATGATATGGAGAGGCTCAGGCTTAAGATACGAAAGCTGGAGCTTGAATACGGAAAAGAAAATCCTGCTATAAAAGAAAGGATAGAGAATATTTCAAAGGAGATAGAAAGGGAGAAGGGGATGTATGAGAAAAAGTCTTTAGAGCTTGAAGAACTTTATAAGAAAAGCAGGGAGGCGGTTATTTTAATGTCAACTGCCGATGGAAAAGAAAAGGAGATACCTGTTTATAATGTTGTAAGGTCTTATATGCCGAATGATATGGGATATTTTAAAAAAACAGGAATTTACTTAAGCAGGTTATGGGAATTTGTCTCAGACGACCCGCGGGAGGCTAATACAGAGGGCGGAATATTCCCTGCAATATTCGGCACCGTTATGATGGTGATTATCATGAGTATTGCAGTTGTCCCCCTCGGAGTCCTTGCTGCCATATATCTGAACGAATATGCACGGCAGGGAACCCTTGTAAAAACAGTCCGCATAGCAGTGAATAATCTGGCAGGCGTCCCTTCAATAGTTTTTGGTGTCTTCGGCATCGGATTTTTTATATACTTTATCGGCGGAACCATTGACAAACTCTTTTTCCCTGAGATGCTCCCGGCACCCACTTATGGAACAGGAGGCATACTGTGGGCATCAATGACGCTTGCCCTTCTCACTGTTCCTGTGGTAATAGTTGCAACAGAAGAGGGGCTTTCCGCAGCTCCGAGAGAATGGAGGGAAGGGTCTTTTGCCCTTGGTGCAACGAAATTTGAGACAATCTGGAAGGTCATTCTGCCGAGTGCGGCGCCCGGTATAATGACAGGGCTTATCCTTGCAATGGCAAGGGCAGCAGGGGAGGTAGCGCCGCTGATGATTACAGGTGTTGTAAAGCTGGCTCCGTCTCTCCCACTCGACTGGAACTATCCCTTTTTGCACCTTGAGAGAAAATTTATGCACCTCGGTTTTCACATATACGATGTGGGATTTCAGTCTCCCAATGTTGAGGCTGCAAAACCGATGGTCTATACCACAACACTCCTCCTGATTGGAGTGGTTGTCCTTTTAAACATTTTTGCAATCCTTATAAGGAACAGGCTGAGAAAAAAATATGTCTCATCAACCTTTTAAAGGAAAGCAATGAGCAATGAGTGCTGAGCAATGAGTAAAAAAACTCGTTGCTCGTTGCTCGTTGCTCATTGCTTATTACTATGGATATTTCATTTAAGATTGAAAAAGTTAATGCCTTTTACAATAATACTGTAGCATTGAAGGATGTAAGCTTTGATATTCCTGAAAAATCTGTTACTGCCGTAATAGGTCCATCGGGCTGCGGAAAGAGCACCTTTATAAGATGCCTGAACAGGATGAACGACCTGATACTGGTGTTCAGACTTGAGGGCAGGATAATCTATAATGGAATGGATATATATTCGGAAGATGGGGATGTCATCGCCATAAGAAGACAGATAGGCATGGTCTTTCAGAAGCCGAATCCTTTTCCAAAGAGCATATATGAAAATACGGCTTACGGGGTCAGGATACAGGGTGTCAACAAAAAAGAGACTCTTGATGATGTTGTGGAAGCGAGCTTAAAAAAGGCAGCTTTGTGGGATGAGGTAAAGGACAGATTGCATGATTCAGCCTTTTCCCTTTCAGGCGGACAGCAGCAGAGGCTCTGCATTGCAAGGGCCCTCGCTGTAGAGCCGAAGGTCATACTATTTGATGAGCCGTGCTCAGCCCTCGACCCGATTGCAGCGGCAAAGATAGAGGACTTGATTACCGAATTAAAAAAAGATTATACTGTGGTAATTGTAACGCACAATATGCAGCAGGCTGCCAGGGTATCGGAATACACAGGCTTCTTTATGCTCGGCGAGCTGATTGAGTTTGATAATACTCAAAAAATATTTACAGCCCCGTCAAATAAAATGACGGAAGATTATATAACGGGAAGGTTTGGATAAGCTATTAACTAACGACTGACAACCTACAACTTACAACTTATAAGTGTTGTTAGTGGTTAGTTGTAAGTTTAAAATAAAGGGGAGGTTTTGCATGACACGAGAGGCATATCATAAGGCATTGCAGGAGCTTGAAGATGAATTGCTTAATATGGGTGAGATGGCAATAAATGCTATAAAGGGTTCTGTGGAATCACTAAAGAAGAGAGATATAGAGGCATCAAAAGAGATAATAAAGAATGACCTTTTGATAAATAAAAAGAGATTTGAAATAGAAGAAAGGTGTCTGCTTCTGATAGCAACTCAGCAGCCGATGGCTGTAGATTTAAGGACAATTGCTGCCATATTAAGCATTATTACAGATATTGAGAGAATTGCCGACCATGCCGAAGGAATTGCCAAGATAAATGTAATGATAGGAAAAGAACAACTGGTAAAACCACTGATAGATGTGCCGAAGATGGCTGATAAAGGACTATTGATGCTGGATAGATGTCTCAAGGCATTTATAACCAGGGATGCAGATACTGCCAGGGCGATATGTGATGAAGATAATGAGGTGGATAGCCTTTATGACCATATATATAGGGAATTACTGTTTTTAATGATAGAAAATCCCAAGATTATTGAAGGGGCTACTTATCTTATATGGGTTGCACATAATCTTGAAAGGATTGCAGACAGGGTTACAAATATAGCAGAGAGGGTTGTCTTTATGGTTACAGGGAGGATGGAAGAAATTAATGTATCTAAATATTAAACCAGTGAAAAGTTATAAACTTGAAACTTTATTATTATGTTTCTTGACATTATAAAGGCAATCATTCTTGGGATTGTTGAAGGTGTAACGGAATTTTTGCCTGTATCTTCAACAGGACACTTGATTTTAACAGGTAATCTGCTTTCCTTCACAGGTGAGAGGGCAAAGGTTTTTGAGATATTTATCCAGCTTGGCGCCATACTTTCGGTAGTATGGCTATATCGGAAAAAACTCCTTTCCGTAATCACCAATATTGGAACTGAAAAGGCAAATAGATTTCTGGGTAATCTCTTTCTTGCATTTCTCCCTGCTGCGGTAGTTGGCCTGATGACACATGTTTTAATAAAGAAATACCTTTTTAATTCTGCTACGGTTGCAATGGCGTTAATTCTCGGTGGTGTCCTCATATTGGTTATTGAGAGGATTGTAAAGGATGCCAGGATATTTGAAGTTGATAATATTACTCCGCTATTAGCACTTGGAGTTGGCATTGCCCAGATGCTCTCGCTTTTTCCGGGTGTATCAAGGTCTGCGGCTACAATAATGGGTGGTTTGGTCATTGGATTTGACAGGAAGACAGCAACGGAATTCTCTTTTTTCCTTGCGATACCAACCATGTTTGCCGCTACATTCTATGACCTCTTTAAAGGTATTGGATATCTCTCAATAACTGACTTTCCTGTTTTTGCAACAGGCTTCATCATCTCTTTTCTCTCAGCAATACTTGTTATAAAGGCATTTCTTGGATTTGTAACACGACACAACTTTATAGTATTTGCATACTACCGTATTCTTTTTGGTATACTTGTTTTCCAAATCCCGCTTTAGCGGGATTTTAAACCGTCCAGCACATCTATTTATTTACCCTATCTCAGACCTGTCCAGTTCATTCCTGATATTTTCCGAATAGATATTTAGAGAAACAGCAGATGTCATTATTTCACCAAGCCACTCCTCTACCTCATCCTCTGTAAAATCCCCCTGCTCAAGTTTATTTGCGAGGTCTATAAATACTTCGCATTCCTTCTTTAAGCCTTTAATAAGTCCGTTCAGATTTTCGCTGATTGCTTTTTCATCACTCAACCGTCCCCCCCCTTTTTTTCGCAGATACAAAAATATTTATACATTTTTTTACCTTCACGGTCAAATTAAATTCTTTCATTCTATAAATACTTGTGCTATAAATTTAACCGTTGTTATCATAAATTAAGCAATTTTATTAGGGTGAGGGTGCAATGGCAAAAGAAAAAATTCCTTATATAAAAGTTAAGCCGCCGGGTAAAAAGGCTTCTGAATGGGTCAAGAAGGATAGTCAGTATGTATCTAAGTCCTACACAAGGACATATCCATTGGTTGTTGAGAGGGCATACGGGATGACAGTTGAGGATGTGGATGGGAATAGATACCTTGACTTTACAGCAGGTATAGCCACATGCTCTACAGGACACTGTCATCCGAGGATAGTTGATGCCATAACGAGGCAGGCAAATAAATTAATACATATGTCAGGGACAGACTTTTATTATACCTCCCAGATTAAACTTGCAGAGAAACTTTCAAAAATAACACCCGGTAAAAAAGGAAAGAGGGTATTCTTTGGTAATTCAGGGGCAGAGGCAATAGAGGCATCATTTAAACTTGCACGATTTCATACAAAGAGGACTCTCGTAATTGCCTTTTATGGGGCATTTCACGGAAGGACAATGGGTGCACTTTCACTGACTGCAAGTAAAGTAGTCCAAAGGAGGGGTTTTAGACCACTGATTCCCGGTGTAAGCCATGTCCCCTATGCTTACTGCTATCGCTGTCCCCATCATCTCGCATATCCTGACTGCAATATCCAGTGTGTAGAATGGATAGAGGATGTCCTATTCAGAACTACTATACCTCCTGAAGAAGTGGCAGCAATAATAGTTGAACCTATACAGGGTGAAGGAGGCTATGTTGTCCCTCCAAAGGAGTTTCACCAGCATCTCTTCAAGCTTGCAAAAAAATATGGCATCCTTTATGTTGCCGACGAGGTTCAGTCAGGAATGGGAAGGACAGGAAAATTGCTGGCATCAGAGCATTTTGGTGTAATACCTGATATTGTGGCAATTGCAAAGGGTATAGCCTCAGGCTTGCCATTGGGTATAACAATAGCATCATCAGAGATTATGGACTGGAGTCCCGGCTCTCATGCAAGCACATTTGGAGGCAATCCTGTTTCATGTGAGGCAGCACTTGAGACAATAAAACTCCTTGAAGAAAGCTTAATAGAAAATGCAAGGGTGGTCGGTAATTTTATACTCAAAAAACTTGATAACATGAAAAAGAAATATGAAATTATAGGTGATGTCAGGGGAAAGGGTCTGATGATAGGTGTAGAATTAGTAAAAGATAAAGTGACAAAACAGAGGGCTGAAAAGGAGAGAGGGGAGATAATAAATAAATGTTTTCAAAAAGGCTTACTCCTCCTCGGCTGTGGTCCTAATTCCATAAGATTCATGCCTCCATTGATTGTAACAAAAAAAGATGCAGACACCGCCCTATCTATTTTTGAAGATGTTGTAAGAAATTATAAATAATAAAGCGTCAGACTGTCTATGACCACTGACTTATCATTTATAACGAATGAAAAAAATCAAAGCCTGAAAGACAGGTTTGAAGTCCTGATAAAAGACACCTCTTTTTTTGACTGTCTTGCAGGATATTTCTATACAAACATATTTATGGAAAAAATAGGCCAAAAGCTAATATGAAAAACTTTATAACAAACAGCAGCGCTGAAAACCTAAAAAAACGCTTAATAGAATTGATTCAAAAAAGTGATGGATTAAAATTTTTGGTAGGTTTTTTCTATTTTTCAGGAATAAGAGAATTATATGAAGGATTAAAAGAAAAACCAGACATAAACATCAAGGTGCTGGTAGGTTTAAATGTTGATAGAACAAATTTTGGTCTCCTTGAGTTTGCCGATAAGGACACCCATCTGTCAGACGAAGAAAGATGTTATAAGTTTCTGCAATCGGTTAAAAAATCTCTCAACTCGGAAGATTTTGACACACAGGAATTTTATCGGCAGGTTAGGTATTTTATTAAACTCATCGGCGAAGGCAGACTGATAATCCGCAAGACATACAATCCAAACCACGCCAAGATTTATCTGTTCAAATTAGAGGAAGGACAGGTCGGCAGGAAAAATTTATTTATTACAGGAAGCAGCAATCTGACAAAGGCAGGGATTACCACTCAGGAAGAGTTTAATGTTGAGATAAGCGACTTTGGCTTTGAAGATGCTGAAAAATATTTTGATAGCTTGTGGGATGAGGCAGTAAAGATAACTGAAGATGATGTAATCAAAAAGAGATTAATAGAGGTAGTTGAAAAAGATACCCTCGTTAAAGATATTACTCCATTTGAGGCTTATGTTTTAGTCCTGAAAACCTATCTTGACTCTTATGAACAAAAAGAGATTGGGCAGTCGCTGATTAAAATATTGGAAGAAAACGGCTACACTCCTTATAGATACCAGATTGACGCAGTTAGACAGGCGCTTGCAGTTATAGAGAAAAACAACGGAGTAATTATCGCCGATGTAGTTGGTTTGGGCAAGACAATCATTGCCTGCGCTGTGGCAAGGGAGTTGAAAATACGCGGTATTGTTATTTGTCCACCAGGCATTGTAGGTGATAAAAATAAAAACTCAGGATGGATGAAATATACTGAAGAATTTCGGCTATATGATTGGGAGGTCAGGTCGCTCGGAGATTTGGAGAATATAGCCGATTTTGTAAATAAGGCAAGAGATATTGAAGTAGTAATCATAGACGAGGCGCACCGCTTCAGAAATCAGGACACAAAAGATTATGAATATTTGAAAAATATCTGCCGTAATAAAATCGTGATACTGCTCACTGCAACGCCTTTTAATAACAGGCCGGGCGATATTCTATCTTTACTAAAGCTTTTTATTACACCAAAGAAATCATCAATAACTCTTGAAAACAATCTTGTAGATAAATTCAGGAGTTTTAAAGGAATCTTTGACAGGCTTGCTTACATAAAAAAGTATCATAGCTCTCCGAATGAATATAAAAGGAAAAAGGCAGAAGATTACTATAAGGGTTTTTTTGAAGAGGCAATTATTAATCTGCATAAGGTAAAACAGCGGTCTCACTATCTCGCAAAACAAATCAGAGATGTGATAGAGCCTGTTACTATCCGGCGCAACCGCCTTGACCTGCAGAATAATCCGTTTTACAAAGATGAGGTTAAAAATCTGTCCAGACTCAAAGATCCCAAAGAATGGTTTTATGAATTAACAAAAGAGCAGTCGGAATTTTACGACCGAGTTATTGGCGGCTATTTCGGAGACCCGGATGAAGGCGGGCAATTCATGGGCGCGATATACCGTCCTTTTGAATACGAAATTGAGCGAGAAAAAGTTAAAGGCGAGAAACTAACCTATAAAGAAAATTTTCAGTTCATCCAGCAGCGCAACCTGTATGACTTCATGCGCCGCTTGCTCGTTAAGCGATTTGAGAGTTCATTCGGGTCTTTTGAGCAGAGCATCAAAAACTTTAAAAAAATCACTGAGAATGCCCTTGAGTTCATTAATAAGACCCAGAGATACATCCTCGACCGTTCTCTTCTGGAAAAAATATATGACTTGGATTTAGATCAGATTGAGGACTATCTAAAAGACTATGCTGAAAAAATAAAAAATGGCGATTATCCTAAAAACCATAAGATTTATGAATTAAATAAATTGAAATATAAAGATGACTTTCTTGCCCATATAAACGCCGATTTGACCCTCTTTGATAATATCTTGAAAGAATTGTCAAATTTAGATTTAGTTAAAAACGACCCCAAGACTGATTGTCTATTGAGAAATATCAAGGATACATTAAAACAAAAGCCAAACAGGGGCGAGCCAAAAAGAAAGATAGTAATCTTTTCTGAATACCTTGATACAGTCAAATACCTTGAGCCGATTTTGAAAAAAGAGTTTAAAGAAAGATTGCTGATAATGGGCAGGGACCTGTCATCATCAAAAATAATTCATCTGAACAAGAATTTTGACGCCTCTTATGACAGTCAGGAAGATGAATATGATATCCTCCTTGCCTCTGACAGGATTTCCGAGGGTTTTAACTTAAACCGTGCAGGAATGGTAATCAATTATGACATCCCATGGAACCCTGTCCGGGTAATACAGCGTGTTGGACGCATAAATCGTATAAGTAAAAAGGTCTTTGACGAGCTTTATATAGTGAATTTCTTTCCTACAGAGAAAGGCGCTGAACTGGTAAAATCACGGGAGATTGCAAGCAACAAGATGTTTTTAATTCATAATACACTTGGTGAAGATGCAAAGATATTTGACATTGACGAAGAGCCGAGCCCTTCAGGGCTGTATGACAGGATTCAGCAAAACCCGGATAATCTGGAGCAGGAAGGCTTTTATACCAGAATGCTGACAAAATATCTTGAAATCAAAAAGAAGCATCCGGAGCTCATTAAAGACTTAAAGAATTATCCGTCCCGCATAAAAGTCGCCAAGATGTCTAACGAAAATGAACTGTTAGTCTTTCTTAAAAAGGGCAGAATGTATATCCATGCTGTCCGATATGACGCTGAAAAAGAGAGTCAGATGTATCAGCCGACATTTGAGGAGGTCTTTGATAAAATCGTCTGTGATATAGATGAAGAAAAAATCTTATTAAGCGATGGGTTCTGGGAATGGTATGAAAAGGTAAAGAGATTCAGGGAACATCGTCTCGGAGGAACAAGCGAGCAGAGCATTGAGCAGAAGGCATTGAATAATCTCAATACATTCATAAAAAATCAATGGGAAGAAATACTGCCTTATTTGGATTTTTTAAGAACCCTGCGTGAGGATATAATTGATTACGGCACACTCTCCGACTACACCATGCGCCGCATTGCCAATCTTGAAAATTCAGGCGATAACAATCGCAAAAAAGCCATTAATGAAATATCAGCCCTGAAAGATGAACTTGGAGAGGATTATTTGCAAAAAGAAAAAGACAGGCAGAAAGACCTGTCAAAAGAAATTATTATAGCAATAGAAAATCAAAAAATATGAGCAAAGAACTTTTACAAGACATAATCAAAGATTTTTCCCCCGAAAAATTCCCCCGCTTTTTCCGCGAGAAGAACCGCTCCTTTGCGCCAAGAACAGAAAACTTAATTCAATATGACGATGCTCATTTCAGGAATGGGATAAAACTCGGCGAAGTCCAGTTTGCACAAGATGAAAAAATGCTTATCTGTGCCTTTGATGCAAACCAGCCCCTTTCAGAGCGAAGCGGCAAGAAGGCACAGTATGAAAAAGGAAAGAAAATCCTTAAAGAAAGCCAGTCAGACGCAGGGATTTTTATCTTCTATAACCCGCAGGGCAATTTCCGATTCTCTTTGATTTACGCCAACTACTTGGGCAAGACGCGGGATTGGAGCGCCTTCCGCAGGTTTACATATTTTGTAAGTCCTTCTGAGACAAACAAGACCTTTCTAAAGCAGATTGGCGAGGGAGACTTTTCATCCTTAGAGAAGATTAAAGGCGCCTTTTCAGTTGAGAAGGTAACAAAGGAATTTTATGCAGAGATTGCCAACTGGTATTTCTGGGCAATGGATAAGGCGCAATTTCCAAAAGATTTTAAATACAGCGCTGATCCGCAAAAAGATGATGAGTTAAGAAATGCTATCAATCTCATCCGTCTTATCACCCGCATCATCTTTATCTGGTTTATTCGTCAGAAGGGCATTATTCCTGATGCCTTATTTGATAAAAATCTTCAAAGAAGCATTGTAAAGGACTTTTGCAGGGATAATAAATCAGCCAATTATTACAATGCCATACTGCAAAACCTGTTTTTTGGCACACTTAATCAGAAGATGAATGAGCGAAGATTTGCAGCGGAAGGGGATTTCCCTGAAAATAGGAAAGAATATGATGTTAAAACCCTTTATAGATATGCAGATAAATTCTTAATTGACAAAGGTGAGGTTTTAAGACTCTTTAAAGATATACCATTCTTAAATGGGGGTTTATTTGACTGCCTTGATAGAGAAAAAATTTACATTGATGGATTTTCCCGCAACGCATCAAAACAGGCAAAGATACCGGATTATCTCTTCTTTCAGGAGAATGAAATATCTGTTGACCTATCATCCTTGGGATTAGGCAGAAACCAGAAGATAAAAGGGCTGTTTGAAATCTTGAATAATTACAACTTCACCATTGATGAAAACACGCCTGTAGATTTGGAAATAGCCCTTGACCCTGAGCTTCTGGGAAAGGTCTTTGAGAACCTTCTTGCAAGTTACAATCCTGAAACACAAACAACCGCCCGCAAGCAGACAGGCTCGTTCTACACACCGAGAGAAATTGTTAATTATATGGTTGATGAATCCCTGATTGCGTATCTTTCAGTGAAACTTACACCCTCCCCTCAATCCCCTCCCGTCAAGGGAGGGGAAGTATTTAGGATTCCCTCTCCCCTTGCGGGCGAGGGCAAGGGTGAGGGGGATAACGAATTCCGCCTACGCCATCTCCTCTCCTACACAGAAGAACCGCATAAATTTTCGCCTGCTGAAGTTAAAACGCTGATTAAGGCAATAGACAACCTGAAAGCCCTTGACCCTGCCTGCGGCTCAGGCGCATTTCCAATGGGTATACTGCATAAACTTGTGCATATCCTGCACAAATTAGACCCCAAAAATGAGCAGTGGAAAAAACGGCAGATTGAAAAGGCAAAACTAATTGACGACCCGAATATAAGGCAAAACGCAATTAACGACATTGAGGCGGCATTTGAAAGCAACGAACTTGATTACGGCAGAAAGTTATATCTTATTGAAAACAGCATCTACGGCGTGGATATTCAGTCCATAGCCGTGCAGATTGCCAAACTCCGCTTTTTTATCTCGCTCATTATTGACGAGAAAAAACAGCCCGGCAGAGAAAACCTCGGCAT
>Ga0209342_10004841_pt1 | contig 13897 bp, 5 predicted proteins | sample RifCSP16_2_FD_184023 | JGI IMG/M metagenome (GOLD analysis project Ga0209342, IMG submission 184023) | Soil microbial communities from Rifle, Colorado - Rifle CSP2_sed 16_2 (SPAdes) (version 2) | ecosystem: Environmental > Terrestrial > Deep subsurface > Rock core/Sediment | place: Rifle... | reverse complement strand
GATCGGGGACGGGCTCTCGTTGGTTCTCGCGGGCGGAACCGGGTCGTCGCTCCAGACGTTCGGGACGAGCCTCGCCGGCGTCAAGCCTCCGGGAAAGGCGGCGTTCCTGTACAACAAGTCGCTGGCCGCGATCCAGGGTGAGAACGAGACGGCGAACGGGACGTACAAGACGGTGTTGTTCTCCTTCAGCTTCGACTCGATCTCGGACCGGCCGTTGCGCGACGAAACCATGCGAAGGGTCATTGACTACCTCACGTGCAAGCCCTCGGGCGGAGGCGATACGCCGGTGCCGGACATCCCCACGACGTGGGTCCCGGGAGTCCCGACGGTCACCATCACGACGAACGTGACGCTCCCGCCAGGGAACTACGTCGCGACGCTCACCCTGCGGGGCGCGGATACGTTCTCCCCGAACAACGTCGCGACGACGAAGATCCGCGTGAAGCCCGTCGTGACGGACATCACGTCATGCGGCACGATCGACGAACCCGGCGCCTACCGGGTCACGCAGGACATCCAGAGCCCGGGCGATTGTCTCGTGATCAAGGCCGACGGTGTCACGGTCGACGGCATGGGCCACCAGGTCTTCTTCGGGTTCGGCGGCGCCGGCACAGGGATCTCCGTGATCGACGCGGACGGAAGCGGGATCCGAGACGTGTTCGTGGCGGGCCTCCGCGTGAACAGCGTCGGGGGCGCTACGACCGGCGTTTTCGTCCGCAACGCGACGGCGAACGTGCAGCTGCGCGGACTCCAGGTGAGCCAGACGGAGTTCGGATTCTGGCTCGTGGACGCCGCCGGCGTCACGATCGGCGAGTCGAACGTCATGGGAAACAACGTGGGCGCAATCGTCCAGTGGACAGTCCCGCCGCCCCCGCTCGCGCAGGCGACGCTCGTGGCGAACAACATCTTCCAGAACCCGCAGAACGCGATCGACCCCATCGGGTTCGCGAAGTGGAACGTCCCCCTGGATTGCTCCCGTCCGAACATCGTCGGCGGGCCCTGCATGGGCGGCAACTTCTGGCACGACTACACGGGAGTGGACCTCAACGGGGACTTCATCGGGGACACGAACCTGCCGTACAACTCGAACGGGAACATCCAGGTCGGCGGGGACTTCCTCCCCCTCATCCAGCCGTAGGAGAGGAAGGAACCTCGCCGGTCGGAATCCCGAGCGTGCGGGCGACGGAATACGATTTCAGGACGGTCGCGGGCGGCCACGCCTCCCCCACGCCGCCAAACCCGTGAGCGAAGTCCTGTTCATCCGGCCGCGGGATGACGCTCGTGCCCAGGTACGTCGACCGTTTCGAGGAGGGGAAGAAGGATATGCGGGACCTCCCCGGTCAGAGGCCACGGGCCTCGCAGAGATGGCCCGCCCGGCCTCCCAATGCCATCGGACATGGGTGAGATGAGGACCGTGCCCTCTGCGGACCTTCTTCTAGAACGCCCCGCCTCATTGCTCACTTCTGGCATGCCAAGCCTTAACTAAGCTTGTCACCATCGCGGCCGCAGCCCGGGAGGACGACCGTCCGCAGGTGCTGCCCGGGATCGAGGGGGAGTTAGGCCGTGCAGCGCGTTCGATGCTTTGTCGGAGTCGTATTGGCGATCATCATTCTGTCCACGTCCGCCGGACCTGCGGTCGGGCCCGTTACCTCGGGGCCGATCCTGGCGTCCCCCGACCCTCCGAGGGCCCGGGGGATCGGACCGGCCGTCACTGGGTACGCCCCCTGGTTCTACTACATCGACGGGCTCGTGAACGCGGCGAATGGAAACCTGTACTTCACGCAGGAGGACCTTCGCGTCAACGCGATCGGCCTCGACCAGCTCCGGCACCAAGTCGTCGCATACCGGGAGCGGGTCGACCCCGTCCGTACGCTGGCCGTCGTCCGGGCGTACAACAGCGGGGACGCGTCCGTGGACGGGCCGTTCGGCTTCGGGTGGACGCACACGTACAACGTGTTCCTCGCGAACGTCGCGAGCGACCCTGAACTCCACGACGCGACGGGAGCGAAGCACGTCTTCGTCCGTTCCGGGAGCACGTTCACGCCGCCGCCGGGTGTGCACGACCGCTTGAACGAGAACCCGATCGGGACGTTCACGCTGTGGCGGAAGGACGGATCCAGCGCCCTGTTCGATAGCCTCGGCGTGCTCACCGCGATCCTCGATCATGTGGGCAACCGGCTCGACCTCACGTACGCCGGTGGGCGCCTCGCGACCGTTACGGGATACCGGGGGCTCTCACTTGCAATGACGTACGACGCGATGGGCCACGTCACGCAGGTCGCGGACGCCCCAGGTCGGACGATCGATTACATCTACGACGCCTCCGGGGACCTGGTACAGGCCGTGGATCCCGCGGGGAACGCGTGGCGGTACCGATACGACGGCTCCCACCGACTCGTGGACGCGATCAACCGGGTCGGTGTCGGACAGCGCTTCGTGTACGGACCGGACGGGGTCGACGGCACAGGTCTGTTCCTCTACGACGCGCCCACGGATACGTCCACCGCCGTCCTGAGGACGAACACGATCCTGTACGGCGACGACCACGCCGTCGTAATCGGCGCGACGGGCGGGACGACGCTGATCCGGACGAACGCGAACGGGAACCCCGTGATGATCGTCGACGCCGGGAGCGGGACGAGCCGGTTCGACTGGGATGCGGACATGAACATCGTGGGCCACCAGAACGCGAACGGGCCCACCTTCACATACGCGTACGATGCCCGAGGGAATCTTGTCCAGGTCACCGACCCGGTGGGCGGCGTGATCACGAAGACGTGGCTGAACATCGACCAGCCCCTCCGCTACGCCTCCCTACTGCAGACGTTCACGAACCGCAGGGGGATCGGCGGCTCCATGTCCTACGACGGGAGCGGCAACGTGATCTCCGTCGCGCTTCCCCTGGGATACTCCTTGTCGTACACGTACGACGCGGAGGGCAACCTGCTGACGGCCGTGGACGCGAGGGGCATCCCCCGCACGTTCACGCACGACTTCGCCCTCCAGACCCTGACCGTCGCGGACGGATCCCTGCCGAGCCAGCGGTTCGAGTACGACGCGGTGGGGCGCCTCGTCCGCACCGTGAGCCCCCTGGGGAATCCCCGCGACTATGTGTACGATGCCACGGACAATGTGGTCTCGACCACGGACGCGCTCGGAGGCGCGACGACGTATGCGCGCAACGCGGAAGGGAGCCTCCTCTCCACGACGGACGCGCTCGGCCGGACGCGGACGATGAGCCACAACGCCCTGGGCCGGCCGTTCGACGACGTGGACGCGCTCGGCAACCGGGAATCATACTCGTACGACCTTGGGGGGAACGTCGTCACCAGAGTGGACCGGTCCGGCGGCATCACGACGTTCGAGTACGACGCCCTTGACCGGATGACGCGGCGGACGGATGCCGCAGGAAAATCCAGCACCTACGCGTACGACGCGGTGGGGAACCTCCTCAGGGTCACGGACGCGCTCGGGCGCACCACGACGTACACGTACGACGCGCTCGACCGGCTCACCGCCGAGACGGACCCGCTCGGTGGCGTCGCTCGGTCCGAGTACGATCCCGAGGGGAACCCGACCCGCGAGATCCGGAAGGACGGCACCGCCGTCACGACGACGTACGATGCCCTGGACCGCATCGTGCGCATCACGGAGCCCCTCGGCCTCCGGACGTCGTACGAGTACGACGGGAACGGGAACCTCGTCCGCCACACGGACCCGAACGGGCGCCAGACCGTGCGCGCGTACGACGACGCTGACCGGCTCATCCGTGTGACGGACGCGATGGGATTCGTCCAGACGCTCGCCTACGACGGCGACGGGAATCTCGCGTCGTTCGTCGACCCCCTCGGCGCGACGACCACATACGCGTATGACGCGCTCGACCGGCTCTCGAGCGTGCAGGACGCGCTCGGCGGCGTGACGTCGTACACGTACGACGCGATCGGGAATCGGCTCTCCAGGAACGACCCCCGCGGGGCCACTGAGAGCTACACGTACGACGGCGAGGACCGACTCCTCACGGAAACGGACCCGCTCGGAGGCACGGTCTCGTATGCGTACGACCCGCGGGGGAACCTCCTCTCGGTCACGGACCGGAACGGGAACCCGCGCACGTACACGTACGACGCCCTCGGGCGGGTTCTCGAGGCCTTCGCGGGACCGAACCGACGGGCCGCGTTCGCGTACGATGCGGTCGGGAACCGGATCTCCGCCACGGATGGGAACGGGGAGATTACCACGTACGCGTACGACGCGCTCAATCGGCTAAGGTCGGAGCGAGACCCCCTTGGCGGCACGACGACATACTCGTACGACCGCGGGGACCGCCTCGTCGGGCTCACGGACGCGAACGGCCACACGACGAGGTACGTGTACGATCCGGCCGGGCGCCTCCGATCTGTGGTGTCGCCGCTCGGGAATGGCATTACGTACGGGTACGACCCCGCCGGGAATCTCGTCTTCCGGGCGGACCCGGACGGCCGCACGACTCGCTATTCGTACGACGCCCTGAACCGCCTCGTGGGCAAGGCCTACTCGAGCGGCGCGACCGTCTCCTACGCCTACGATGCGGCCGGAAACCTCCGGGTGATCGCGGATCGCTCGTCCCTCGGCACCGACGAGGAGGCGACCTTCCTGTACGACGCCCTTGGACGCCGGCGGATGGAGACGCGGACGTACCCCGCCGCCCCCGGCCTCGCCGCCAGGATCTCGCGATCTGTCTCGTACGCGTACGACGCCGTCGGGAACCGCGTCGGTCTCACGTATCCGGACGGCAGCCGGGTGACGTACACGTACGATGCGGCGAACCGCCTCATCGAGATGCGCGACCCCTTCGCGGGGACGTTCACGTTCTCGTACGACGCGGGCGGGCGCCGGACCGGCCTCGTGCGCGCCGGCGCGGGCAGCACGACGTACGCGTACGACGCGGAGGACCGCGTCACGAGCATCGTGCACCGGACGCCGGCCGGCGTCCCCTTCGAATCGTACCAGCACACGTACGACGGGGTGGGAAACCGGTTGACGACGGAAAACCTCGCGGGACAGGTCACGACGTACGCGTACGACGCCGCCGGGCGGCTCGCGAGCGTCACCTCCCCCTCGGGCGGCAGGACGCAGTGGACGTACGACGCCGTGGGCAACCGCGTGCTGGAAGACGCCTCCGGGAGGCTCACCGCCTACACGTACGACGCGGACAACCGCCTCCTCAGGGCGGGCGCGAGGACGTACGCGTACGACCGGAGCGGCAACCTCGTTGGGCACGCGGACGTCTTCGGGATCACCATATACGAATACGACCCCGAGAACCGCCTCGTCCGGGTGCGGCAGCCCGGGGGACGATCCGTCGAATACCGGTACGCGGGCGACGGCGTCCGCCTCGCGCGCACCGCGATCCCCCTCCTTGGAGCGCCGGCGACCACGACGTACTACATGTACGCCGGCGACGACGTCGTCGAGGAGCGGAATCCGGGGGCCGCCGGCGCCATCGGTCCCCGGACCGGGATCCGCTACGTGCACGGTCCGTCCGTCGACGAGCCTCTGGCGCGAGTGCTCGGGGGGGTCTCCCAGTACTACGCGACGGACACGCTCGGGAGCGTGACGTCCCTGCTGAGCGGGGCGGGGGCCGTCATCCAGACCTACGCCTACGACGCTTGGGGCAGGCGCGTGGCCACGTCGGGGCAGGTCGCGAACCCCTTCCAGTTTTCGGCGCGGGAGTTCGACGAGCAGACCCGGATGTACTACTTCCGCGCGCGGTGGTACACGCCGGACACGGGGCGGTTCACCTCCAAGGACCCGCTCCCTTCCGGGTACCCGCTCGTGCGCGGCGACGACAGGAGCCTGTACACGTACGTGGGCAACAACCCCGTGAACCTCGTCGACCCCACGGGCCACGATGGGGAGCCAAAGGACTGGTCCACCACTTTCCCCGGACTAAGCGCGATCGAGAATAAGGCACGCCTCGAGATGATCGCGGTTCTCGAGGGCCAAGCGATCGAGCGCCGCAAGGGACTCGAGATCGACCTGATCGACGAGATCGAGCGCCTGCGACGTCAACAGCGCCTTGACGATCCTAGGGCACCCGATCCTCATGCACTGCTGGTAGGACCCGTCGACATATGGACCTGGCAAGGGGTTCGAGGGCTTCGCCCTTTTGATGCTATGGATCTTCCATGGATGAAAGCACTCCTAGGGGGGGCATCGATGATACGACCCCAGCCACCGAATTCGGGAAAGGTCGCCCCGTTGCCTCCGCCGCTCGTTATCACCTTGTCTGAAATTCGTGGCGAATCATTTTTCAGATGGCACGAAGGCTTCAGATTGCCTGACTTCAGATTGCCTGACTTATTCAGATTGCAAGATCCTTTGGACGAATTCTTCAGATGGCTTGAAGCGTATCAAGAAGCTGCGCGTCAACAAGCTTGGAACGAATTCTTCAGATGGCTTGAAGAGTATCAAAGCTCTTTAACCGAGATAGACGTCGTGTACGATACCGAGATAGTCGAGATGGCTCTCGGCGGTATAAGCGGCACGACGGCCGGGACCGTGTCCGAGCGTCCATGGATAAGCGGCACGACGGCCGGGACCGTGGTCGATACCGAGATCCTCTCATTGTCGCTCTTCGGCGGCCTACCCCAGTCGAGGGGCGGTCGGAGTATGGACGGGCTCGGCGGCCCCACGGACGGCGCCCTAACCGACGTGCCCTTTGAGATCGACCCGCCCCTCATCGTCCCAATAACCGTGAACGTGGCGAACTTCGGCCCCAGCACCCTCTCCGGTGCGGTCTTTCAGGTCCGAGTGTTCAAGGAGCCCGGGAACCGCTCGGTCCTCCTCGTCGTCGACGAGTCCGACGGTGCGCACGCATGGTTCGAGGAGGCGCTCGCGGACATCGGCGTGGCGTACGACATCGTGTTCGTCGACACGGAGTACACGCCCGTCTACGAGGACGCGGACCCTCTAACGAAGGATCTCAAGGACTACGACATCGTCCTCTGGGAGACGAGCAACGACCGGACCGGGACGCTCGCGGCCCCTGCGCAGCCCGAGCTCGGGAAGTACCTCGCGGACGAGGGGTGCCTGTTCGTGGGCGGCGACGGCTTCATGGCGGAATGGCCCGCACGCTCCGGGACGCTTATGGCGGACTGGATGTTCGCGGACGGGTACGGCGGCGACACGCTGGACTTCGCGGTCGACGGCGTTCGTGGAACGATCGGCGATGGGCTCGCCCCGGTGCTCGCGGGCGGCACCGGATCGTCGCTCCAAGCGTTCGGGACGAGCCTCCAGGGCGTCAAGCCGCCGGGGCAGGCGGCGTTCCTGTATGACCGTTCCCTCGCGGCGATTCAGGGCGGGGACGCCACCGCCAACGGGACGTACAAGACCGTGCTGTTCTCCTTCAGCTTCGACTCGATCTCGGAGCGGTCCCTCCGCGACACGGTCATGCGGAGGGTCGTGGACTATCTCGCGTGCAAGCCCGTGGCCTCCGGGGGGACGGGGGTCCCCGATATCCCTTGGCCGATACCGCGCGACCCCCCTTGGCCCCCTACAGGCGGCCCCCCGAAGGTCCCCGTCACGACCAACATACCCCTGCCGCCGGGGTGGTACATCGGGGAGCTCTTCCTCTATACCCCGGGGCCGGACACGAACCGTCTCAACAACGGCGGGAGAAGCCGGTTAGGGGTCAAGCTGGTCGAGATCACGACGTGCCGCTCAATTACTCAGGCCGGCGTCTACCTGGTCACGCAGGACCTCTCGACCACAGCGAGCTGCCTCAGCATCAATGTGGACGATGTCACGCTCTACGGGGGGGGCCACACGATCACCTTCGGTATCGGGGGCTCGGGGGTGGGGATCACCCTGTCCGACAATTTCGGGCCCGACCTCACGAACGTCTTCGTCTCCGACTTTGTGCTCACCGGATCGGGGTTTGGCGTGAACGTATTCAAATCGACAAGCAACGTCGAGATCCGTAACATGAAAATCAGCGGGACGAACATCGCGGTACGTCTCAATGACGCGCACGGAGTCACGATCACGGACATCGACGCGACGGGGAACATTTACGGCGTCTACGTCACGATTACAGGGCCCCCGCCGCCGTCGACCCCGCTGACCGTCGTGTTCAACAATATCTTCGCTAACACGTATAACGCGGGGGACCCGTCCTACTACACGAAGTGGAATGCCGACGCCATCGACTGCTCCCGCACGAACATCGTTGGCGGTCCCTGCATCGGCGGGAACTTCTGGAGCGACTACACGGGCGTGGACCTCGACGGGGACTTCATCGGGGACACGAACCTCCCGTACAACTCGAACGGGAACATCGCGGTCGGAGGGGACTTCCTGCCGCTCATCATCCCGTAGCGAGGTGCTGACCCGACGTCCCCTCCGATTTCGCGGCTGCGGCGGAACGTTCAGGGCCGACGCCGCACGGACCCAGCTCCTGGAACGCCGCCAAACCCTTAAGTGAAATCCTAGTCATCTCGCCCAAGAGGAACGGACCGTGCCCAAGTACGTCTATCTTTTCGAAGAGGGCAACAAGGACATGCGGGACCTCCTGGGGGGGAAGGGCGCCGGCCTCGCGGAGATGTGTCGCTTGGGCCTCCCGGTTCCGCCGGGGTTCACGATCACGACGAAGGCGTGCAACTTCTTCGCGAAGAACGGTCGGTTCCCACCGGGGCTCGAGAAGCAGATGCGGGAGGCGTTGGCGGCGGTCGAAGCGAAGGCGGGAAGGAAGTTCGGCGACCCCGAGACCCCGCTCCTCCTCTCTGTGCGTTCCGGGTCGAAGTTTTCCATGCCGGGCATGATGGACACGGTGCTCAACCTGGGATTGAACAACGCCACGGTCGAAGTCCTCGCCAGGGTTGCGGGCGACGAGCGGTTCGCCTGGGACGCATACCGCCGGCTGGTCCAGATGTACGGGCGGATCGTGACGCACATCGACGGGGGGAAGTTCGAGCAGATCCTCGAGACCTGGAAGGGCAAGACGAACGGGGGCCGGGACACGGACCTGACCGCGGATATGCTGAAGGCGGTCGTCGTCGAGTACAAGCGCGTGTATCGGGAGGAGACGGGGAAGGACTTCCCGCAGAAGCCCGCCGACCAGCTCCGGGGGGCGATCGCGTCGGTGTTCGGCTCGTGGACGGGCAAGCGCGCGACGGACTACCGCAACTTCTACGGGATCCCGCACGACCTCGGGACCGCCGCCAACGTGCAGGTGATGGTCTTCGGGAACGTCGGCGCGGACTCGGGGACGGGCGTCGCGTTCACCCGGGATCCCGCGACGGGCGCGAACGGTCTGTACGGCGAGTACCTGTCGCAGGCGCAAGGGGAAGACGTGGTGGCGGGGATCCGCACGCCCCTGAGGATCGATTCGTTGCGGGAGACGATGCCGGGGATCTACGGGGAGCTTGAGGCGGTCGCCGCCAAACTCGAGACGCACTACCGGGACATGCAGGACATGGAGTTCACGGTCGAACGCGGGACGTTCTGGGTCCTCCAGACGAGGACGGGGAAGCGGACGTCGCAGGCGGCCGTGCGGATCGCCGTGGACATGGTCGCGGAGAACCTCATCGCGAAGGAGGAGGCGGTCCTCCGGATCGAGCCTGCGCAGGTGATCGAGCTCCTCATGCCTCGGTACGACCCGAAGGACAAGGACATCGCGGCGGAGGAGGGGCGGCGGCTCGGCCGGGGCGTGAACGCGTCCCCCGGCGCGGCCTCCGGCGTGGCGGTCGTGGACTCCGACCTCGCGGAACGGCTCGGCTCCCGCCGGTTCCCCGTGCAGGGCGGGGGCGACCCCCTCGCGATCGCACGTGCGACGGCCGACGCCGCCAAGTCCGAGCTCAAGGATGCGACGGGCCTGCGGTGGCTCGCCACCCTCGTGCCGGAGGCGTTCGTCGTGCGAACGGACGCGGGCCGCTGGGTCGAACTCGGCCAGCTGAGGGACGTCCTCACCTCCGGGGGACGCGAAAAGCCCGTGGAGCTCCGGCTCAAGGTCATCCTCACCCGGACGGACACGTCCCCGGAGGACGTGCACGGGATGCTCCACGCGAAGGGGATCCTGACCGCCCGCGGCGGTGCGACCGCGCACGCGTCCGTCGTCGCACGCGGCCTCGGCCTTCCCTGCGTCGTCGGCTGCGAGGCCCTCACGGTCCGGTACGAGGACGCGTCGTTCACGCTCGGCGGGAAGGGGTTCCGGCAGGGCGACCTGCTCTCGATCGACGGGGCGAGCGGCGAGGTGTTCGAGGGCCTGATCCCCGCCGTCGAACCGGACTTCGAGAAGGAGGAGGGGTTGCGCACGATCCTCGGATGGGCGGACGAGCTCGCCGCGCCGTTCATGGTGTGGGCGAACGCGGACTACCCGCGGGATGCGGAGCGGGCGCGCGCGCACGGCGCGAGGGGCGTCGGCCTCTGCCGCACGGAGCACATGTTCTTCGAGGCAGACCGTCTCCCGTTCGTCCACGAGATGATCCTCTCCGCGGTGGCCGCCCGCGGACCGGGGTCCGAGGCGCACGCGCGCTACGTGGCCGCGCTCGGGTCGCTGGAGGGATTCCAGCGGTCGGACTTCGTGGGCATCTTCCGCGCGATGGCCGGCCTGCCGGTCGTGATCCGCCTCATCGACCCGCCCCTCCACGAGTTCCTCCCGAAGTACGAGGAGCTCCTCGTCGAACTCACGGAGCTGCGTCTGAAGGGCGGCGACCGGAAGGAGATCGAGGGGAAGGAGCGGCTCCTGCGCGCGGTCGAGGCGACCCGCGAGGTGAATCCGATGCTCGGCCTCCGAGGGACCCGCCTCGGCATCATGTACCCGGAGATCACCGAGATGCAGGTCCGGGCGATCTTCTCCGCCGCGGTCCAGGTCAAGCGCGAGGGCGTGGACGTCCACCCCGAGGTCATGATCCCGCTCGTGGGCCACGTGAACGAGCTGAAGAACCAGCGCGGAGCCCTCGAGGCGGTCGCGAAGCGCGTCATGGAGGCGGAAGGGACGGCGGTGGACTACAAGTTCGGCACGATGATCGAGGTGCCCCGCGCGGCGCTCACCGCGGACGAGATCGCGCGGCACTCGGAGTTCTTTTCGTTCGGCACGAACGACCTCACGCAGATGACGTTCGGGTACTCGCGGGACGACGCGGAGGGCAAGTTCCTCATGAAGTACGTGGAGGACGGGATCCTGCCCTACAACCCCTTCCAGACGATCGACGGGATCCCGGGACCGGGGGAGGAGCCGCGGGGGGTGGCGAAGCTCATGGAGATCGCCGTCGAGAAGGGTCGGACCGCGCGGCCCGGCCTGGAGGTCGGCATCTGCGGGGAGCACGGGGGCGACCCCGCGAGCATCGCGTTCTGCCACCGCCTCGGTCTGAACTACGTGTCCTGTTCTCCCTTCCGCGTGCCGGTCGCGCGCCTGGCGGCGGCCCGCGCGGCCATTGGGGAACGCGCGACGGTCGCGAGGGATCGGTGATGGCCAGCCCGACCGCCGTCTTGATCATCCTTGCGGTTTCCGCGTTCACGCCGCCCCTCCTGTTCCTCGCCCTCGTCCGGCGCACGGAGCGGTACGGTCAGGAGCCGTGGGGGCGACTTCTACGGACGTTCGTCTGGGGCGCCGTCTTCGCCGTGATCGTGGCGGTGCTGCTGAGCCTCGCGTTGTTCGCAGTCTTCCAGGAATTCGACCGGGTGTACGTCTTCAGCGGCCAGTCGCCGAGCTTCGAGACGCTCCTCCTCGCCCTCTTCATCGCTCCGGTCACGGAGGAGTTCGCGAAGGGCCTCGGGGTCTACCTCGCGCGCCCGATGATCGACGAACCGGAGGACGGACTCATCTATGGCGCCGCGTCCGGGTTCGGGTTCGCGGCCTCGGAGAACCTCCTGTACGGCGCGGCAGCCCTGATCGCGGGCGGCCTCGAGCTGTCCCTGCTGGTGATCGGCATCCGAAGCGTGTCGAGCGCGCTCCTGCACGCGTCCGCCAGCGCCAGCTTCGGGTACGGAATCGGGATCCAGCGGCTGTGGCCCGCCCGCTCGAGCGCGTTCCCCTATTACCTCCTCGCGGTCGGCATGCACAGCCTGTTCAACCTGTTCGCATCCCTGGGCGAGCTCCCGTCCCTCGGCTTGGGCGAGAACGCGGCCCTCATCGGACTGCTCGGCGCGATCGGGCTCGCGATCGCGGCCTTCGCCGTGATCCGCGCGAAGATCCGGGCGTCGGACGAGGCCCGCGTGGCCCATTGAGAACAACGGTTAAGCGTGAGCCGACGGTTCGGCAACCTATGCGGTTCCGGTTCGTCCTCGACGGACCGAAGTACAGCCGCCACAAGGCCGCCCTCAAGGAGATGCTCAGGGAGCACCGGCTCGCGTGGCGCGGGAACATGACGGAGTTCGTATGGATCGGCCCGAGGGACCGCGTCCGCGCGGAGTTCGATCGGGACGCGGCGAAGGACGTGACCGTCCGCGCGACGATCACGTGGGACGGGAAGGCGAAGACGCCCCTCCTCAACGAGCTGAAGACGTGGGCATTCTCCCTCCGGGGAACGACGGAGGAGGTGAGGGCCCCGAAGCCGTCGGCGTCCGCCGCTAAGGAGCGCAGCGATCGCCTGGAGCGGGAACTCGACCTCTGGGACCGGTTGCACCGGCCGGACGTGGAGGCGCTCCGCACGGCCGGGCGCCCCGCGGAGTGGATCGAGCGAGACCTCCGCGCGTGGAAGAAGGCGCGTGAGGCCAAGAAGCGCGAACTCGTCCGGACCCTCGGCGATCAGTAGGCGGGCGTGCGGACCTCCGACGGATCGTAGCAGTCGAAACAATACCCGAGCCGCCGGTCGTCGGGAAGGACGATGATCGAGGCGCCACACCGGCGGCAGGTCGCGCGCGGGTCCTCGCTCGGGAGCGGCCTCCGCACGTCCGATCGAAGATATGGGGCGAACACGCCAATCCCCCGGGCGCGGCGGGAACCGCCGAGGGGCATAAAAACGTTCTTTCGTGCGCCGCGCGACAAGTCTTAATCGCCGGGGACGATGCCCGCGCGTGGCGGGTCTGTTCGCGACGCTGGAGGGAATCGACGGCTCCGGGAAGACGACGGTCGCTGCGAAGGTCGCCGGCATCCTCGAGGATTCCCGCGTCCCCGTGGTCCGGACGACGGAGCCTACGCGCTCGTGGCGGGGCGATGCCGTGAAGTGGGCGATCGAGCGCTCGGTCGATCCCGTAACGGAGAGCTTCCTGTTCCTCGCGGACCGGGAGTCGCACACCGCGCGGATCCGCGCCTGGCGGGCGGAGGGGAAGCTCGTGCTCTCGGACCGGTACGCCGATTCCACGTACGCGTACCAGGGGGCGCGCCTCGAGGGCACGCGGGACGACCCGATCGCGTGGCTCCAGGAGATTAGCAGGCCGCTCGTCCTGGTCCCCGACGTGACGTACTTCCTGGCCGTGCCCCCGGATGTCGCGCTGGCCCGAATCCACGATCGGCCGCGCAAGGTGCGCTTCGAGGAGCGTGCCTTCCTCGAGGCCGTGGACAGGAACTACCGCCGGTTGGCGGCGGACCCCCGATGGGTGACGGTCGACGGCGTCAGCCCCATGGAGGATGTCGCGGCCCTCGTCGCGGCCGACCTGGGCGTCCGCTATCGCGGATGATCCGGAAGTTGCGTGAGGAAAGCGCGGGCGAACACGAGCGCGGCGTCCCGGTCCTCCCGCACGATCGCATCGAGGAACGCCTTCCCGAACACCACCTTCACGCCGTGCGGCGCTTCCTCCGGCGGCACGTGCGCGTCAAGGCCGTGCCACTCGATAGCGGCACGCATCCCCCTATCGTTCGTGATTCTCGATAAGGCCCGCTTGGGGCGGGCGAAGCCGTCCTCGGGACGCTCCACACCCCACCATGAGTCCGCCCGCGGAAAGTTACTTAACCCTCGCCGGGCATCGCGCAACT
>Ga0209342_10004840_pt1 | contig 13898 bp, 11 predicted proteins | sample RifCSP16_2_FD_184023 | JGI IMG/M metagenome (GOLD analysis project Ga0209342, IMG submission 184023) | Soil microbial communities from Rifle, Colorado - Rifle CSP2_sed 16_2 (SPAdes) (version 2) | ecosystem: Environmental > Terrestrial > Deep subsurface > Rock core/Sediment | place: Rifle... | reverse complement strand
GGGCCGAGCCCCGCCACGGTTGCGGTCTCGTCCGGCGGGACGGCGTCGATGACGTTCTCCGTGGGCTGCGCCGCCAGCGGTAACGGCACGGGCACCCTGACGGTGACAACCGCTACCACGGGCTCGAATCCCGATCCCGACGGCTACACCCTGATCATCGACGGCACCATCAGCCAGCCGATCGGCCTCAACGACACCGTCACCTTCAGCGGCGCGGCCGGCGCCCACCCGGTGCGGCTGTCAGTCGCTCCAAACTGCACGGTGGACGGCGCGAATCCGCGCACGGTCACCGTAACGCCGGACGGGGCAGACACGACCACGTTCTCGGTGACCTGCGGCGCTCTGCTTGCACGTGTGGCCGGCCAGGGCCAGCTCAAGTATGGGCCGCTCACGGCCGGGAGCTTCGTGCAGACCATCGAATTCGACGTGCGGGCCGACCTGACGGGGTGGTTCAGGCTGACGGACTACGCCGACACACACGGGGACGGCACGGTCGGCCGTTGGATCATCGATCCGATCGCCGACCCTGAGACGGCGTTCACGGCGTACCGGAATGGCTCCAGCGCGTGCAGCGATCCGAGCCGCGGCGTGGAGCTCGACGCCGTTGGCCGGGAGGAGGACCATCGGGCCCTCAGGATCATCACCGTGGAACTGTGCGACAACGGGCCGCCGGGGAATGGCACGGACTTCTTGAGCTTCCTCACCTCGGGAAAGTACGGGCGGTCCGGCATCCTCACGAGCGGGGACATTACCAAGCGCTGATCCGGGGGTCACGACTGTTGTGCGGCAAAGTCGACGATGTGGCTCTCGTGCGACGTGACGCGCGCGCCTCGATCGCGCGATGCACGCTAACGGCTTCCGCAGAACCACGTTGCCGGGACCTGTGGTGACCACGCCGCGTTGGGGCTCGCGGCATGGAACGTGATACCTCGCGTGGCCGTTGACAGCCGTTACGCCGTTTCCGCGCCTGACTGTAAGGAGCCGCAATCATGAACGACGCCGTCAAACTTCGCGGGTTCGCAGCCACAATCACAGCGCTCGCGCTCGCGACCGGGTGCGACGAACCGGGGAGTCTGGAGCCCGGTGCGCTACCGAGTTCGACGCCCAACGCCCAGGTCACGGCGGTCGGCGGCGCCACGCTCGCGGTGGACGTCGCCAGCACGGGCTCCGCCAACTACATGGGTTCCGACATCGATCCGGACGGCTACACGGCCTGGGTGGACTTCTCCGCCAGTCAGGACGTGGGCGCGAACGGCCTGGTCACGTTCAGCGGCCTTGCGGCGGGCGAACATGTGGTCGCCCTCTATGGCATCGCCTCCAACTGCACCGTCTACACGATTGATCGTGGCTCCAACAACCCGCGGCTCGTCTCACTCGTCGGCGGCGTGGCGGGGAGCACCGACTTCTCCGTGGGGTGCGGGCCGTGGGGCGGTTTGACGGTCTGGACCAAGACCACCGGCGTGGATCTGCCCGACGGCGGCTACGCGATCACGCTGAACGGCGGGGCCAGCCAGGCCATCGCGCCCAACGGCAGCGTCACCTTCACCGATCTTTACGAGGGCACGTACTCGATCAGGATCTCCGGCGTCGAGGGGAACTGCACCTTGAGCGGAACCAATCCCCGCCTGGTGACGGTTTCGCCCGGCGCGACGTCCTCGGCGACCTTCTCGGCGAGTTGCGTCCCGACGGGGAGCGGGAGCGGGAGCCTGACGGTCACGGCCAATACCACCGGATCCACCATTGATCCGGACGGCTACACGGTGACGATCGACGGCTCCATCAGCCAGGCGATCGGCGCCACCAATGGCAGCGTGACTGTTGCCGGCCCGGCGGGCGACCACCCGGTTGAGCTGTCAGGCGTCGCCTCGAACTGCACGGTGGGCGGAGCCAACCCGCGCACGGTCAGCGTGCCGGCCGGCGGGGCGGCCACCACGGCCTTCTCGATCACCTGCAGCGCGCCTGTGGCCAGCGTGGTCGGACAAGGCCAGCTCGGGATGGGAACGGCCGCGCCCTACCGCAACGTGCAGACGTTCAACCTCGACCTGCGGGCCGACCTGACCGGCCGGTTCACCTTCTCCGACTACAGCAACATCCATCCGCCCGACATCGTCGCGACGCTGACCACCGATACCTCCGCCGATCCCGCGACGTCCGTCACGGCGTATCGCGACCGGTCGGATGCCTGCGCCGACCCCAGCCGCGGCATGGAGTTCGACGCCATCGGCCGGGAGTACGAGGGGATCCTGGTCAGCTACACGGTGCAGATCTGCGACAACGGACCAGCGGGGGGCGGGACGGACTTCCTCAGCTTCTGGTTGCCGGCGGAGCGGTACGGGCGTTCCGGCATCGCGACCAGCGGAGACCTGGCCAAACGGTGATCTCCCGAGGAGCGACCAGGCAAGGGCGGCATTCCGTGATGCCGGCGCGGGGGTTACGGTGCCTGGTCACGGGGGGGGCGGGTTTCATCGGTTCCCACGTCGTCCATCGGCTGGTCGCGCTGGGCCATGACGTCCGGGTGGTAGACGACTTCAGCACCGGCGACGAAGCGAATCTCGCGGGCCTGGATGGGGACATCGAGCTGCTGCGCGGCGATCTCTGTGAGCCGGACGTGTGCCGTGACGCCGCCGCCGGGATAGACGTGGTCTTCCACCTGGCGGCGCTCCCCAGCGTGCCGCGGTCGCTCAAGGATCCGTGGGCTTCTCACCACGCGAACGTCAATGGAACGGTGCGGCTGCTCGAGGCGTGCCGCGCCGCCAAGGTCCGGCGCATCGTCTATTCGAGCTCGAGCTCGGTCTACGGCGACACCGCCGTCCTGCCGAAGACGGAATCGCTCGAGCCGCTCCCGCGGTCACCCTATGCGGCGTCGAAGCTGGCGGGCGAGCAATACGTGCTCGCCTTTGCCCGCGCCGGACTGATCGAGGGGGTGGCGCTCCGCTACTTCAACGTCTTCGGTCCGCGCCAGAGCTCGCACTCCGCGTATGCCGCGGTCATCCCCGCGTTCATGCTGGCCGCGCTGGAGCCGCATGAGGCGACCCTGTTCGGAGACGGGACGCAGACGCGGGATTTCACCTACGTGGACAACGTGGTGGACGCCAACGTGCTGGCGGCCACGGCGCCACGGGAGACGGTCAGCGGATCGGCGGTGAATGTGGGGGCCGGAACGCGGACCCCTTTGCTGGGCCTGATCGAGCTCGTGAGCGGAGTCACCGGCCGGCGCCTGGCCTACCGCCGGCTTCCCGCTCGCGAGGGGGACGTCCGCGACTCGTTGGCGAGCCTGGAGCGCGCCGGGCGCCTGCTCGGGTATCGCCCGCGAGTCTCCCTGGCCCAGGGACTGCGACGCACCTGGGCCTGGTTCGAGCAGCGTTCGACCGCGGCGCTTCGCCACGAAGCACCGGCGGCCGCCCCGACGGAAGCGGCAGGCGATCGTGCCGGCGCACTCCAGATGGCAAAGCCGTGACTCTCGCGGACACAGGCTCTGGCCGGATCGACCGACGCTTCACCCCACCACGTATCGCGGCACTGGTTCCCTCTTCTGGCGGGATCTCTGGACCCGCCCGGCAGCTCACCGCCCTGGCACGTGCGCTGCAGGACGCCGGGATCGAGTGCCTGGTTGTCGTATTTCACCGGCCCAACGGACCGCCGTCCGCGTTAGCCGGATTTCTCCGGGAAGCAGGCGTTCGACATTGCCTGGTTCACGACCGTGGGCCGCTCGACCTGCGAATGGCCATGCAGGTCGGCCGGGTGTTACGCGGTTGGCAGCCGTCCCTGGTGCAAACGCACGGCTACAAGGCGACGGCGGTGGCGTATCTGCTGCGGCGGCTGCGGTACCCGTGGCCGTGGATCGGGTTCTTCCACGGTGTCACCACCGCCAACCTGAAAGCGCGATGCTACCACTGGGTGGACCGGCGGCTGCTGGGGCGGGCCGACCGCGTGGTCGTCATGTCACTGGCTGAGGCGAGCGCGTTCCGGCACTGCGGCAACCGGGTGCACACGATCTACAATGCGGCGCTGGCCCCGCCGCCGCCCGGGAGCCCCTCGGAGGACGACAGGCGGACGGGCGGCCGCAGGCTCCGGCGGCCCATCGTCGGGGTCGTCGGCCGCCTGAGTCCGGAGAAAGGCGTGGATCTGTTCCTGGACGCCTGCGCCCGTCTGGCCCGGGGCGGCCTCCCCTTCTCGGTGCTGGTGGCGGGGGACGGCACCGAGCGCGCTCGCCTCGAGGATCGCTGTCGCCGGCTCGGATTGGAGCCCCGCATCCGATTTCTGGGTCAGGTGGACCACGTGGACACCGTGTATCGCCAGCTGGACTTGTTGGTCCTGCCGTCTCGCAGCGAGGGGTTGCCGAACACCCTGCTGGAGGCCTTGCGGCGGGACCTGCCGGTGGTGGCGACGGCGGTGGGGGCCGTGCCGGAAATCGTGGGCGCGTCGCCCGCCGCTCACCTGGTGCAGCCGGGATCCGCGCCGGCCCTGGCGGACGCGATGGCGCGCGCCCTGGCGCAGGGGGACTCGCCCGAGGCCGCCGCCGCTCGCCAGGACGTGGTGAGCCGGCTTTCCCTGGAGCGCCGCGTGGAAGCCCACCTGGACGTGTACCGGGATCTCCTGGAAGAGTGGCGAGGGAGGGGGATCCCAACCAGCGGAGTCACCACGGCATGTGCGGGATTGCCGGCGCGGTAGCCCTGCGGGACGGGGCCCGTCTCGACCGTGAGCGCCTGTGTCGCATGGCGGGGCTCATGAGACACCGGGGGCCGGACGGCGAGGGGTTCTGGGCTGACGAGCGAGGCCGTGCGGCCCTGGCACATCGCCGCCTTTCCGTCATTGACATCGACGGCGGGCAGCAGCCGATGTGCAGCGACGACGGGCAGATCGCCCTGGTCTACAACGGCGAGATCTACAACTACCGCGAGCTGCGCCGCTACCTGGCGAGTCAGGGAGCGCAGTTCCGAACCGCCTCGGACACCGAGGTGTTGCTGCGGCTGTACGAACGATATGGTAGCCAGGCGGTCCATTTCCTGCGCGGGATGTTCGCGTTCGCCGTCTGGGACGGGCATCGCGGGGAGCTGGTGCTGGCGCGGGATCGGGTGGGCAAGAAGCCCTTGTTCTACGCGCTGGATGACGAATGCTGCTACTTCGCCTCCACGCTCGGGGCCCTCCGGGACACGGATCCCCGGAACCGTCGCGTGAGCCCTCCGGCGTTGGACGCGTTTCTCACCTTGGGGTACGTGCCGGCTCCTCATTCCATCTGGCAGGGCATCAGCAAACTGCCCGCGGGCACCATGCTGCGCGTACGCTCGGAGGGGGCCCGCTCCATCCGCTACTGGGCGCTCGAAGACGACCTGACCCCTTTCACGGGGCGCTTTGCCGAAGCCGTCGATCGACTCGAAGAGCTGCTGACCACCTCCATCACCCTGCGGTTGCGCAGCGACGTCCCGCTCGGCCTGTTCCTGAGCGGCGGGATCGATTCGAGTCTGGTGACCGCTATCGCCGCCCGACTCGGCCCCAGGGACACCATGACGTTCTCGCTCGGCTTCGCCGAGACTCCGTTTGACGAGAGCGGCTACGCCGAGCGAGTCGCGGGACACCTCGGCACCCGACACCGGACCTTCACCGGCAGACCGGAGCTGCTGGACGTCCTGCCGACGTTGGTGCGGCATTTTGCCGAGCCGTTCGGCGACTCGTCCGCTCTGGCCGTCTGGCTCCTGGCGCGGGAGACCCGGAAGCACGTCACCGTGGCGCTCACCGGAGACGGCGGGGATGAAGGCTTCGGCGGCTACGATTGGTATCGGACCGCCCTCCACCTCAACCGGGTGAGCCGCGTCGCGCCGGCCGCGGTCCTGCGGCTCGGCTCGGCGGTGCCGAGCCGGCGACCCTGGGCCCGGCGGATCAACCGGGCCCTGCGCACCGCCGCGTTGAACGAACCGGAGCGCTTCGCCGCCTTGCGGACGTTCATGGGCCCGGAGGAGGCGCAGACGCTGTACGCAGGAGATCTCCTGAACGAACGGGAAGGCGGTACCAGTGCACCGCACCAACGGCTCGCGCAACTGTACCGGGACGGCGGCGGCACCGCGCTCCGCCGGATGCGGCTGGTGGACGTGCACACCTACATCGCGGACTGTCTCATGCCCAAGGTGGACGTCGCCACCATGGCTCACAGCCTGGAAGCCCGCTCGCCGCTGCTGGACCAGGAGCTGCTGGAGTTCGCGCTGGGTCTGCCGGATCGATGGCTGCTGGACGGCCGAGGGGGGAAGCCCCTGCTCAAGGCGTTGTTAGGCCGGTTCGTTCCGGGCGACTGGTTCGAGCGACGCAAGCACGGGTTCTCCGTTCCGTTGCCAGTCTGGTTCGCCAAGGGGCCGACCAGCGTGTGGGCCGACCGCCTGGCGGAGAGCGAGAGCCTCCGCGACTGCGGGTGGTTCAAACCGGCCGGCATTGGTGAGCTGGTGCGTGAACACCGCGATGGCGTACGGGACCACAGTCAACGCCTGTACAACCTCATCGTGTTGCGCGAGTGGCTGAACCAGCATTGATCCGCCCGTTGGCACGCGACCGCGTGTGCGTGGCGACGGAAGCAGGCCACACCCACGTGTCTTGGACGACGCCGGACTGTCGTACGGCGAAGTCGCCCCTGTGGTCCCGGTGCCACGTGACCCCCACGCCTCGCTTGGTCTCGCATTCTAACCGCTTTGGCCAAGATGAGTTGCCGGACTCGCTCGTGAGCGGGCGGTGTCCGCGGTTGCGGCACAGAACGTGATATCTGGGCCTGCACGATGACCACCGCATCAGCACCTACGCCCACCCGCGATTCGGCGATCGCCGGCTGGCTGCCGCCGCCGGGCGGCCACCGAACGATGGATCCGCCGCCCGAGCCCCTCTTCCTCACGCTGGCTCGAGGGCTCGACCGTCTCGCGGGGCACCGCGCTTGGCGCCGAGCGACGCTGGGGGCACTGGAACTCGGGATCGCGCTGCTCGCTGCGCTGGCGGCGCTCCTTATCGTGCACGGCGCTCAGCGGGGCCCGTGGTGGGGCGAGGCGGCCTGGCCGGCTGCCTTCCTGGTCCTCGCCAAGGTCGTCGCGGGGGTGTTCACCGGTGCGTTCGGCTGCCGGTGGCGCTTCGTCGGTCTCCGCGACGCGCTCCTCGTCCTTCGCTCGACGGTGGTCGCAGCGGCCGCCGGGCTCGCCGGTATCGCGTGGCTCGATCCCGCGGGCGACGGCCTCCGGCTCGTGGTCGCAGACGCCGCGCTCTACCTGCTGCTCTCGGGCGGCCTACGGTTGTCGGCCCGCTGGCTGCACCAACGGGAGCGGCGGGTCCGTGCCGTCACCGGTAACCAGTTGCGCCGCACTGTCATCGTGGGCGCCGGGGAGGCCGGTGCGCTCCTGCTCGAGCGGATGCTCGCGAGCCCCAAGATGTTGATGGACCCGGTCGCGTTGGTTGACGACGATGCCAACATGCACGGGAGCCGGCTCCACGGCGTGCCGATCGTGGGGCCGGTCTCCGAGCTGGGCGCGATCGCGGATCGGCTAGGCGCGGACGAGACGATCATCGCGGTGCCGTCGGCCTCGACGGAGCAGATGGCTCGCATTGTCGACTCGTGCGTCGCGGCCGGGTTACCGTTCCGGATCGCGCCGGACCCCGAGGACATGCTCGGGATGCACCCGGGAACGAGCGGGTTGCGCGACCTGCGGCCCAGCGACCTGTTGGGCCGGGCCCAGCAGGAGTTCGACGTCGCCCCGGTGCGTGCGGAGCTGCGCCAGGCGCGGGTGGTCATTACCGGGGCCGCCGGCTCGATTGGCAGCGAGCTGGCGCGCCAGATCGTCAAGGCCGAACCGGCGGCCCTGTACCTGGTGGATCGCAACGAGAACGACCTCCATTACCTGTGCGAGGAGTTCCGGCGCCATCAGATCACGCTGCCCTTCCGCGGAATCATCGAGGACGTGAGGGATCAAAGCCGGTTGGCCTGGCTGCTGAAGGACCTCCGTGCCACGCACCTGTTCCACGCCGCGGCGTTCAAGCACGTCCCGCTCATGGAATCGCACGCCGTCGCGGCGGTGGAAAACAACATCCTCGGTACCTGGTCGGCGTTGCAGGCGGCCAATGCCGCGGGCGTCCGGAAGTTCGTCTTGATTTCCAGCGACAAAGCGGTGCGCCCGAGGAACGTGATGGGGGCGACGAAGCGCTTCGCCGAGGTACTCGTCGCGGAAGCCACTCGCGGGTCCGCCATGGACGGCATCATCGTGCGGTTCGGCAACGTACTGGGGTCGAACGGCAGCGTGGTCCCGCTGTTTCAGCGTCAGATCAGCGAGGGCGGGCCGGTAACGGTCACCAGCCGGAACGCAACGCGCTATTTCATGACGCCCTCGGAAGCGGCGCAGCTCGTGCTCCAGGCGGCGGCCATGCCGGAGTGCGCCGGCAACATCGCGATCCTCGACATGGGAACGCCGGTGCACATCTGGGATCTCGCCGAGCGCATGATCCGGATGAGTGGGCTGCGCCCCGGGGCCGACATCGCGATCGTCGAGACCGGGCTCCGCCGCGGCGAGAAGTTGCACGAGGAGCTCTGGTCGGTGACCGAGGATGCCGCGCCGAGCAGCAATTCCCGGATCATGCTGGCGGAGATCCGATGCCCGACCCACCAGGCGACGTCCCTGATCCCGCTGGTTCGCCAGTTGGTGAATCTGGGTGACCCCGCCGCCCTCCTCGACCTGCTGGCCCGCTCCGTGGGCCTGACGAGCCAAAGCGCGGGGCTCGGTCATGGATCGCCAGGCGGCAACGGACGGACCGCGAGAACGGCCAGCGTCGCGTAGCCCTCCTCAGAGGGTCGACTTGAACAGCAGCAAGTTGGGTGTGCTTCCCGGGTTACCGGTGACGGCTCCAGCCGTGGCGTGGTTGATGATCCAGCCCGCGACCGTCGCGGAGGCTGCGTCGCCGAAGGTCGCTTTGTGCAGGGCCGCGACGCCGGCCACGTGCGGCGCGGCCATCGAGGTGCCGCTCAGCGACATCGTGACCCCAAGGAGCCAGGTGGACGTGATCGCCGACCCGGGCGCGTACGCCTCCACGCAGCTCCCCCAGTTCAAATAGGAGGCCTTGGAGTCGGTCCTTTCGGAGGCGGCCACGGTGAAGACGCCCACCGCCCCGGCGGGCGATGAGGCGCAAGCGTCGGCGTTGTCGTTCCCCGCCGCCACGGCCAGGAACACGCCCGACCCGGCGCAATTCAACACCCTCACGCCGTGCAGCCAGACGCCTTTGGCCACGCCGTACGTCGTGCCACCCACGGTTCCCGCGACGTGCGTACCGTGGCCGTTGCAGTCCTGGCCGGTCACGCCCCCGAGCAGGCCGAGCGCCAGCGCGTCGTACACGTTGTCGGCGCGGCCACCGAACTCGGGATGCAGGGTCCAGATGCCGGTGTCGATGATTAGGCGTGGACGCCGGCTCCGGTGGAGGTGTACGTGTACGCCGAGGACAGCGGTTGGGCACGCTGATCGATGCGATCCAGCCCCCACGGGTCACCGTTCCCGTCCATGGCTTGCGTTTCATCGGTCCGGACAACCTGATCCACCTCGACGTAACCGACGAGCGGGTTCCGCCGCAGCGCTGCCACCGCCGCATCGGAGAGTCGCGCCGAAAAACCTTTGATCGCGCGCAGGTACACGTGGCGAAGGGAGCCGCCATGCGCGCCGACCAACGCGCGCGCCAGACTGGCTGGGTCGGGGACTGCCTCGTCGAAGACGACGATGTACTGGCCGGGAATGGTTTGCGGGCCCGCGGGCGACCGAGCCAGCGCCTGGAATTGCCCGGCATCAGGCGACACCGGAGTCGACACGTCCCGGCACGCGGTCCCCAGCAAGGCCATGACGAGCAGGACGGCTTGGGTTGGGTGTTTCACGACAGTACCTCGCGACAAGGTTCAGCGGACTTGGCAAAGCAGGTTTCGGGCCCCGGTCACATTCGGACCGCCTCGATGACGACGTTCCAACCGAGCCGATTGAGCGGGAACAGGCCGCCAAACCAGAGATCGACTCTGTGCAGGGCGTCGAGCTTCACGTGGCGCCTGCCCAACAGGAACCAGGAAAGGATGTTGTACGGGATGATGTACAATCCGGCCCAGCGGCGCGTGGCGTAGCCCGCGGCCCGCAGCCGCCGCCGGAGCGACCGCGGGCTGTAGAAGCGGACGTGCGTCGGATCCCAGCCCAACCAGTTCCGCTCGCCGCACCACCAGCGCTTGTAGGTGCCTTCGAGCAGGAAATTGAGAGACCAGGTGCTGTGGGTAGACAGCAGCAACCGGTCACCCGCTGCCTGGCACGCCGCGAGGTCCCTCAGCAGCGCCTCGTCTTCGGGAATGTGCTCGATCACGTCCTTCAGAATGATGACCCGGAATCGCTGGCCGAGGAGCGACGGCGGGAACGCCTCGGAGCAAACCGTTTGGACGCGTTCCTCGACGCCGCGCTGGGCGGCGAGCAGCCTGGCCGTCTGGAGGGCGTTCGGCTCCGCGTCTACCAGCGTTACCTGACCGCCCCGCTCCGCGCACCTCACGGCCATGAACCCCGCACCGCCGCCGTAGTCGAGTACCCGCACGCCACCAAGGTGCCCAAGCAGTCGCTCGAGCACGCGGACTTTGGTCAGGTTGTACGTGTCCGCGCGTCGCAGGTAATCGGCGAGATGCTCTTCGGTTGGCACGCGCCGCGCCCAGTGATCGCTCGGGTATCGCAAGCGCGTCGAGCCGGATGCCCCGATTCCCGGTGAAGGGCTCCGTGGATCCACCGCCTGCGCGCTCTCCGCCTCGGTGGACATCCTGGTCCCTAGGCCAGCACCGAGACCACGGCTGTTGCAGGACCGCCATGCCGTCTGGTCTGGACGACTTCATGCCGCATCAGCGCGTCCGCGAGGAACTTGGTGGCCCAGTTCAGGACCTCATAGGCCCCGTAGCCGCCACCCACCGGCCACGCGCCCTTGATCCCGCCCCGCAATCCCGGCTCCCGGCTGTCGCGGCTCTGCGTGCGCTTGAGGAAACGCAGGACCGCCGGCACCGGCTCCAGCCACTCCGCGTCACCCGTGACGTCGGCCAGGCGCATCCAGTTGTTCGCCATCTGGGCCTGGCCCGTGAGACAAGACCAGCGAACGGCGGGGGACCAGTCGGGGCGGTAGCGGCCAGGCATCCATCCGTCGTCCCGAACCGACCCGGCAAGCGCGCCGGCAGCGCGCCGGGCCGCGGCGAGCAAGCCGGAATCACCGAGTAGCCGTCCACCTTCCAACAATCCGCGAATGGCGTACGCGAGCGTGTGCAGCAGAGGCTGGGCGGGATCGCTCAGGCAACAGCGTGGCAACCAGCCGTTGGAGGCCTGTACCCGTGCCGCTGCGCGTAGGCTCCGTGCGGCAGCATCCGTGAAGGTCGCATCGGCGAGGCGAACACCAGCCTCCGCGAGCGCCCAGGCCGTGCGGGTGTTATAGAGCATGGAGTCTGCCCGCGCGAGGCGGGGGTCCCCCACGCGCCACTGTCCGTCCGGGTCGAGCGTCGCCACCAGATAGCGAGCGCCGCGGCAGGCGGCGTCGGCAAAGCCTCCGAGCCCCGTTTCCTCGAACGCGGCCAGCCAGCCGAGCAGCACCTGTCCGGTGTTGAACGCGGCCGGCGCCTGCGGCTCCCCGATCACGCCGCTCTGGACCGCGCCGCCCGCTAGCTGAACCGCGATCTCCCACCGCGCCGCCGTCTCCGCGCGGGCGGCGAGCTCCGGGCGCCCCAGGCGCCGGGCGGCGGCGTACAGCGTTGGAATGATGTAACCCGTGGTTTCCGGATAGGGTGGCTGCCAGCCGCGGCACCCGAAATAGGGATGCCATCTGAGGCTGAACCCGCGCGCGATGCCACCGTCCAGCGTCGTCTCACCGGCGCGCACCAGCCAGTCGATGGCCGCCACCAGGTGAGGTTCGTGGCGGTGGTCGGCCGGATAGCCGCCGGCCCGCTCGCGCCATTCCTCGACCAGAGCGGTCGGATTCAGGAGCGGATGGGCGCGGAGGGCGCGCAGTGGTCTCTCGACCGATGCAAGGAGGGGCATCGTGCTCAACGTCCCGCCGACGGCGTTGCAAGGCATGTGCCCGCCGGGCTCCAAAGGGGGCGCGGCGGGGCCGGGGGCCGGGTGACGTGCCGCCACCACACACCGCGGCGCCCCGGCTGCGGGAGGCGTGCAATAGGGATGAAGCGCAGGATCACGCGGTGGAGCCCACGGTCCGGGTCTTGCAGTTCCCTGGGGGACGGTTTCCATGAGCGACGACGGTCCCGCGACGCAACGCCAATGATGAAGCTCCTGCCACTCGATAGCCCCGAACGCATCCAGCTGGCGGCCGACTGGTTGGGCCGGTACGACAACTACAAGTGGCTGGACTTCGGCAACGGGGTCCAGAAGGTCACGCCGGTCACGCTGAAGATCATGACGCAGAGGGACTTGCACGTAGTCCGGGCGTACACGGCGAATGACGGGGAGCTGCCGATCGGCGTGGTGGGATTGACCAATGTGGACCAGACGTTCAAGACCGCCTCGCTCTGGGCGGTGCTGGGGAACAAACGGTACGGCGGACTGACCAAGTGCGCTTCCTCCAAAATGCTCACCGTGGCATTCAGGGAGTTGGGCCTTCGGGCCGTGAATGCATGGACCCTCGACGTCAACATCGCGGCGCGGCGGGTCCTCGAATCGCTTCACTTCAAGTACGTGGGGCGGACGCGGCAATGTCATGTCCTGGACGGCCAGCCGCATGATCGCCTGCTCTTCGACCTCCTTGCCCCCGAACATCAGGATTGCGACGGCGACGCCATCCCGGCGTAGCCGCGGGCGCTCACCCTCGCTACACCCGCCGGACCACACACAACGACGCCCCCGTACCAGGATTTCAGGCCCTGGCACGGGGACGCCAACTCGCGACTGGTACGCTACCTCACGCTGCTGCTCGCCGAGCCGACGATGATCTCTCCAACCGTGGCGGTGACTTCAGGCAGGCACTCCAACGACGTGCATTCGCCTCCGGTCACTGTCTGCAGCACCACGTGAATCATGTTGACCGTGATCCCAGTGGCGTGCTGGACCTGCTCGTTCAACACCACATAGCCCACCCCCGGAAGGCTGATCCGGGTATTGGGCGCCACATTGTCCGCGATGGACACGCCGCTCACCCGCAGGTTCTCGAAGGTCGAGCCGTATGCGTTGCTGATCGTGGTGGATCCGCTCCGCGAGGTCGACGTGACGGCGAACACCCGCGAGGCGGTGATCAGCCCGCTGAGGATGCTCACCTCCGCCACGGTGGCCACGCTTTGCGCGCCGGCCGTGCCGGCGCCGACCGCGCCCGAGGTCACGCTGGTCAGGAGGTCCGACGAAAACGCGCCGAGTACACTGAGCGCCTCGCCAGACGCCTCGGCCATGTCTCCACTCCCAGGCCCGACACTGGGTAGGACCGCCAACGGGGACTTGGCCTGCGACGCCTCGGGGGTCTGGACGTAGGCCCCGTAGGCCTCGCCGGCCGCCGTCTGGGCCGCCGCGCTCGCCGCCGCCGCGGCGCTCAATCCCAGCACCGCGAAGGCGGCCGCCAGGCGCGTGGTCCACTGCTGTGTGCATTGGGAAAGCATCAGATATCCCTTCCTTTCATCCGATCGTCGAGGTTCAGGTCCCTAGTGCGCCTGGATGTTGCCGCCGGTCAGCGGGGTACGGCCGGTGCTGCCATGACCCGGGCCTTCGCCACTGACCTCGAACCAGAAGGTGTCCGGGCCGGTGCCTGGGCTGCTTCCGGGTTCGCCATTGTCACAGGCTTGAGCAAAGAAGTCGTGCGTATGCCACTCGCCGTTCCCGTGCTTCGCGCGAACGGTGCCTCGGAACTCACCGCACTCGCCGCCCTCCGGGCTCGGGAAGGACGCGAACGAGGGGATGGAGCCGCCC
>Ga0209342_10004839_pt1 | contig 13898 bp, 11 predicted proteins | sample RifCSP16_2_FD_184023 | JGI IMG/M metagenome (GOLD analysis project Ga0209342, IMG submission 184023) | Soil microbial communities from Rifle, Colorado - Rifle CSP2_sed 16_2 (SPAdes) (version 2) | ecosystem: Environmental > Terrestrial > Deep subsurface > Rock core/Sediment | place: Rifle... | reverse complement strand
GCACTGCGCCGCACATCGTCCCTATGTCCTTCGGGAGGCACACGTGGGCAGGTGTCCTTAGAGCGCAGAGTTTGTGAATGAATCGCGCCGGCATCGAGTGCTGGGAACACGCTCGCCCCATTGGAGCGGTGGCATGACTTCATGCTCTCGGTGCGGTCAACCTCACCTCCCCGCCCGCGCGAAGCCCCCCGAGGCGAAGCCGAGGGGACCTCTCCGCTTGAGGTGCCTCTCACCGTACGTCGCACCGATGCGGAGAGGGGGGTAAAGAGATTCAAGGATGGTAGGGGGCGGCCGAGCCGCCCCCTACCATCCTTGAAGATCCTCCCCCTCCCCCGGCGATTGCTTTGGACATGGGGGGCGCCCGGCACACGCCGGGGACGGGCCAGGGGGCCGGCCCGAACGGGGGGCCTCGCGGCCCGAACGGGGGGCTTCGCGGCCCGAACGGGGGGCTTCGCGGCCCGAACGGGGTAGGGGCCGTGTGCTGATGCTCTCTCCACAAGACACGCATCTTGAGCACCTACTCGGGAATTGATTCACAAGCCCGAAGCGAGAGGGGCGGCGGGGGCTTTCGATTTCTCCAAGGGAAGCGTCGCCGGGAGCGGGCGAGGAATGCGGGAACAGGGTTTCTCGGTCATGGGTCAAGAGCGCTCCATGGAAGCACCCGGGGGTCTTCGCCGTTTCTGGTTGTGGCCACGCCGTCCCAGGCCATGGGCGGCCTGTCCCCTTGATGCCCCTCTGGCCCGAGACTATACTGAGCTAGGCGAGCCTGATGAATCTGGAGAGCCTTTTCAAGGCCCTGCCTCAGTCGCTGAGCCCCGCCGACCGGGCTCTGCTCGAGCGCGCCCACAACCTGGCGGTGAAAGCACACCGGGGGCAAAAGCGGGCCTCGGGCGAACCTTACGTGAATCACTGCCTGGCTGTCGCCACCATTCTGGCGGAGCTCGGCGCCCCGATCCCCGTTGTGGCGGCGGGGTTGCTCCACGACACCGTCGAAGACACGTCGGTGACGCTCAAGGACCTGGCCGACGAGTTTGGCCCGGAAGTGGCCCGGCTGGTCGACGGCGTCACCAAGCTGACCCAGCTGCCACGGGTGACGCGCCGAGAGCGGAAGGACGAGCGCACGAGCCGCGTGGAGCTGGCCAAGGAGACGCTTCGCAAGACGTTCCTGGCCATGGGCGACGACGTCCGTGTCGTGATGATCAAGCTCGCCGACCGACTCCACAACATGCGCACGCTTTCTCATCTGCCCTCTGAAAAGCACACCCGGATCGCGCAGGAGACGCTGGAGATCTTCGCTCCGCTTGCCAACCGCCTCGGGATCTGGCAGATGAAGGGGGAACTGGAAGATTTGAGCTTCCGCTACGTCTACCCGGACCGGTACAAAGCGATCGCGCAGAGCGTCGCCGAGAGGCGGGTGGACCGGGAGAAGGCCCTCCAGGCGATCTGCGAGCGGCTACACCAGGAGCTCACGGAGGCGAGCATCCGGGCCGAGGTGACCGGGCGGCCGAAACATCTCTACTCGATCTACCGCAAGATGGAGCGCAAGGGGGTTCCCTTCGAGATGGTGTACGACGTACGGGGGGTGCGGGTGCTGGTCGAGAGCGAGCCCGACTGCTATCTGGCCCTCGGCGTCATCCACAACCACTGGAACCCCATCCCGGGAACCTTCGACGACTACGTAGCCACCCCGAAGGACAACTTCTATCAGTCGCTGCACACGGCGGTGGTCTACGACGATGGCAAGACGCTGGAGGTGCAGATCCGCACGCCGGAGATGCAGGAGAACGCCGAATACGGGATCGCGGCACACTGGCGGTACAAGGAAGGCCGTAAGCGCGATGACGCGTACCAGCAGCGCATCTTGTGGCTTCGCAGGCTGATGGATTGGCGCCAGGACGCCGACGGCGACACCGATTTCATCGACGCGATGAAGTCGGACGTCTTTGACGACCGCGTCTATGCCTTTACCCCGAAGGGCGACATCATCGACCTGCCGGCCGGCTCAACCCCGATCGACTTTGCCTACCACATCCACTCCGACATCGGCCACCGCTGCCGCGGCGCCAAGGTGAACGGGAAGCTGGTCACGCTGGACTACCGCATGCAGACGGGGGATTCCGTGGAGATCCTCACCACCAAGCGCGGCGGGCCGAGCCGCGATTGGCTCAATGCCAGCCTCGAGATGGTGAAGACCCAAAGGGCACGGGGGAAGATCCGCCAATGGTTCAAGCGGCAGGATCGAGAGCAAAACATCGCCAACGGGCGGGCGCTCCTGGATAGAGAGCTTCACCGCCTGGGCATCGAGGACCTCCCCCACGAGCAAATCGCCACGGACCTCAACTACGCCCAGACGGACGATCTGTTGGCGGCGATCGGGTGCGGGGACGTCCACCTGGGAAAGATCATCGCCCGGGTAGTGGAGAAGCAAGAGCCGGAGTTGATCCAGGCCATCCCGACGGTGCCCGCCCAGCCGGCCGCGACGGGCCATGAAGTGAGCGTTCTGGGGGTGAGCGGCCTCCTCACAGCCCGGGCGCGATGCTGCAGCCCGGCGCCGGGGGATCCGATCGTCGGGTATGTCACCCGGGGGCGAGGGGTCACCATCCATCGCCGCGATTGCCCGAACGTCCTGCGCGTGGCCGACAAGGAGCGCCTGATTCAGGTGAACTGGGGGCAGGAGCGCCGGACGTATCCGGTGTCGGTGCGCATCCGCGCCTACGACCGGGAAGGATTGATGCGAGACGTCTCCTCCCTGGTGGCCAACGAGGGCATCAACATGCCGTCGATCAACGCCACAACAAAGAACAGCCTGGCCGTCCTCAATCTGGAGCTGGGGGTGACCGATATCTCCCAGCTCAGCCGGGTGCTCAACCGCCTGGAAGCCCTCCCCAACGTCCTTGAAGCCTGCCGCATCCGCCCCGGCTAGCCTCTCGAGGCCGCGGCCCACCCGCCACCCGGCATCGCAATGGTAGAATGTCGCCCTGTTTCGCGGCCTGCCCCGCACCGCCGCATGCATGACATGACTCTCAGCGTAGCCGAAGCGCTCGATCGCCTGCTGTCCTCCCTCGAGGTTCTGCCTTCCGAGGTTGTCCCCCTGGACGCCTCCATCGGGCGCGTGCTCGCGGAAGAGATCCGCGCTGGCGGCGACTTGCCGCCGTTCGCCAATTCTGCGATGGACGGTTTCGCCGTCCGGGCCGCGGACACCGCCCGCGCCTCGCCGTCCGTGCCCGTGTTTCTGAAGGTCGTCGGGGACGTGGCCACGGGGTCGGTCCCCGGCGCGAGATTGGCTCCCGGGGAGGCGGCCCGGATCATGACGGGCGGGATGCTTCCCAGCGGCGCTGACGCGGTCGTCCCCGTGGAAGGCGCCGGCGAGGCGGGACCGATGGCCGGGCGCGACCTGCCGCCGGTGGTCGAGGTTCACCGGGCGGTCGGGGCGGGGGCGTGGATCCGCCGGCCGGGGCTGGATGTGGTCGCCGGCGCGGTGGTGTTGGAGCAGGGTCGGGTGCTGGGTTCGAAGGGGAATTGCCCTGCTGGCAGCGCTGGGGATCGTGCGGCCGAAGGTGCGCCGCCGAGCGCGGGTGGCGGTCTTCTCGACGGGGGATGAGCTGGTGGGGCCTTCGGGGAAGCTGGCGCGTGGAAAGCTTCGCGATGCGAATGGCGCGGGGCTGGCCGCGGCCGTACGCGAGGCGGGGGGCGAGGTGATCCCCGGCGGAATCCTGCCGGACGCGATGTCTTCGGTCGCGGCGGGGCTCCGCCGGGCGGTGAGAGCGGGAGCGGACTTGATCGTCACGTCCGCGGGAGTGAACCAGGGTGCGTATGATTTCGTACGCCTCGTTGTGGAGCAGGAGGGCGAGCTCGAGTTCTGGAAGGTCGATGGTTCCTTGAGCCTCGGTCGGTCGTGTGACGGGGCGTAGCATTGTCCTATCCAGGCCTCTTGACGCGTGGGGTATACTTTCGAATGCGAAAGTCGCTCGTGACCGATTGCCGCCGGCTCCCTGCGGAGGGGTGGGCATGGCGTTCGTGGACGGAGATGCACGAGAGACGGGCTACCCCGGCTGCACCATAGGCATTGGGACAAAGCGCGGGGACCAACGGAGGTTGGGCCATGCCTCGAATTCGCTGCCGGTACGTCGATTGCGTGTTCCTGGAAGATGGCTACTGTGGGGCGGCCGCCGTCGAGATCGATCCCGACGAGGGCTGCCTGACCTACTCGCACATCGACGACGTTCCCGCGGAGGAGGAGTGGGACGAAGAGAACCTCGAGGAGATGTGGGAAGAAGAGGACGAGGACCTCTACCGGGACGAGGATGAGGAAGAAGAGAACTGGATGGAGGACGAAGAGGAGATCTAGGGCCGGGCCTCAACCCCGACTCGGCAAAAGGGCCCTCTGAGGAACCTTAGCCTGGCGCCCAGCCCCGTCGAAGCCCCGGTTCTCACATAGGGCAGGGGGGCAGCCGAACGCAGGCCGGTGCGCGTGGATCGCCGCAAGGACAAGAAAACCGAGAGCTTCGCGGCCGGATGTCGAAGGGCATCCGGCCGTTCCTTTTCCGGGCGATGTCCCCTTCAAGGCCCGAACGGGGCCTAAGTTTCGCCCGAAGGACGGGCTCTGTCTGACATGGCAAGATCGTTGAGCCCGTCTTTCGAGTGGGTAACTCGTTTCAGAACGGCCTTCAGGCTGACATCGCCGAGCAACCGTCCCGAGCCGGCGGGGCGCGGCGAGCGGTGGACCGAGGCCGCCCGCAAGGAAAGTTGCGATCAGTGCAAGGGCTGTTGCAGGACGTCGGCGGATACGGACGGACGGCGGTCGCTCCCTGGGCAGGGGTTGACCGGCCTGAGGCCAAGGGGCTGCTTTGTACCGCAGCGCAGATCAGATGGGGATCGAAGAAGGGGGAGGCGCGGGTCCCGTTCCCGTGCTCCCTTGGGGGGCTAGGGCTTGCGCTCGCTGGATGACGCTTGCATACGGCTCTTCAGCGTGCGGGAGATGATGTCTTCCTGGTCGTCGCGCGACGGACGCGCCGGGCCTGGCCGGGCGGTCGAGCGATCCGAAGAAGTGTCTTCCGCCATCGCCTGGCGGAGGGCACGCTCCATCGGAGTCATCGAGACTTCCGGCGCCTCCTCCGCCTCCTGCGGCGCTTCAGGCTCGGACACCTTCATGGTCAGGCGTATTTGTCGCTTCTTGGGGTTCAGTTCGACCACGGCCACGTCGACCTCATCCCCGACCTTGACGATCTCGCCAGGATCTCGGACGTATTCGGCGCTCATCTCGCTGACGTGAACCAGCCCCGGCCGATCGGTCCCGATCTCGACGAACGCCCCGAAGGGCTCGAGCCGGACGATCTTGCCCTTCAGCCGGACCCCGGGCTTGAGGTCTTTCCACTCCACCTGGATGGGAGGGATCATCGTGAGCTCCAGCCGGCCCGCGTTCACATCGACCCGTTGCACCCACACTTCCACCACCTGACCGGGCTGGAGCACGTCTTCGATGCGATTGATCGGCTCGCTGCGAATCTTGGAGATATGGACAAGGCCAGGGTGATCGAGGCCCACGTCCACGAAGACGCCAAACATCTCGATCTTTGTCACCTTGCCCTCAAGCCTCATCTTGGGCTTGATATCGGCCAGCGACCGAAGGGTGTTTTCCGGTGTATCCACGCGCAAACCTTCCTGGGATTTCGGTATTCGATTCGAAGTCCGGGGATGAAGCCCGGCGATTATACCACGGGCGGGCGCGGCCTCGAGATCCCGCGGTTATGGCGTGGCATCGGGGACGCGCTCGAGGTCTCGGCGGACCAGGAGATACCACGAGGTGATGGATGCAAAGCGATCGCTGGGATCGAGCACCGGCCCCATCGTCACGCCTTGCACCGAAGAGTCGATGGCGAAGCTGTAGACCGGGTGGAAAAGCGGAAGCGCCGGCACCTGATCGCGGAATCGGTGCTGGAAGCTCTGGTAGAGGTGGGCGCGCTCGGCAAAGTCGGGAGTAATCCTCGCCTGCTCGAGCCAGATGCTGATGTTGCGGTCTTCGAAGCCTGCGTAGTTCTGGCCGGTCTCCGCCTGGGAGTCGTGCCAGAAGGGGTAGGGGTCGGGATCGGGGGAGCGGGTGAGGTTCAGGTCGGTGAGGGCGGCTTCATAGTCCCGCGGGTCCAGGCGGGCGTCGAGCAGCTCCTGGGCGTCCAGCGGGACCAGTGTCACCTGGGCGCCGATGGCTGCCCAGCTGGCCTGAAGCGCCTGGGCGATCTGGGTGTGCCGCGAGTCGTCCGGGTGGAGCAGCTCGAACGCCAATGGGACGTCTTCGTTCGTCCGCACGTACTCCGCCGTCCCCGGCGTCGCTCCGGCCGGAAGCACCCAGCCGGCCTCGTCGAGGAGCGCGCCCGCTTGCTCGGGAGAGAACGGCCAGGGTTCGATCCCTTCGGAGAAGGCCCAGCTGGAGGGCAGGATCGGCCCGGCGGCCACCGTCCCTTGCCCTCCGAGCACCTGGTCGATGATCCACTGCCGATTGACCGCCAGGAGCAAGGCCTGGCGAACCTTCTTCTCGGTGAGGAAGGGCCTTTCCTGGTTCCTCAGGTTCAGGAAGACCAGGGTCAGCCGCGGCAATGGGGCTGTGTGAAGGTTCAGGTTGGGGATCTCCAGGACGTCGGCGAGGATTTCATCCGCTACCGATGAGATGCCAAGCACCTCACTTGCGCGGTAGGCCTGGAGAGCTGCCCGCTCGTCGGAATAGTAGCGGAACTCCACGCGGTCGAGGTAGGGTGTTTCCCCATAGTAATCCTCGAATGCGGCAAGGCGAACACCTCGCACTTCGCCGTCCTCGAGAAGGTAGCCCTCGAAACGGAAAGGACCCGTGCCGATGGGCTCGAGATTGTAGGGGTGATCGGCCAGGTCGGCGGCCGAGACCCCTCGCAGAAGGTGATCGGGCAGCAAGCCCAAAGAGAGGTAGTCGAAGAATGGAGCAAAGGGCTCCGGGAGCTGGAACTGGACCGTGCGGCTGTCGAGGCGAATGACCTGGATCTGCTGCCACATTTGGGCGACGTCGACCGGGCCCGGATAGGCGGGGTCCTGCAGCTTGGAGAAGGTGTAGATCACATCGTCCGTCGTCACCGGCTCGCCATCATGCCACACGGCATTGGCTCGCAGGTTGAATGTGTAGAGGGTGGCGTCGGCCGACACCGACCAGCCTTCGGCGAGATCGGGGGTGGGAAGACCGCGCGAATCGAACCGGACCAGTCCCGAGAAGAGAAGCCGGTCGACGTCACGATCCGCCTGGTTCGCATAGTCGAGCACGGGGTTGAGGCGTCCGAGAGAGCCGACCAGGGCTTCGCTGTAGGTGCCACCGCGCACGGGCTGGGGAGCGGCCGAGTCCGAGTCGGGCGATTGACCAAGGAGTAGGCCGACCACAAGAATCAGCCCGCCGATCGCAATCAGCAAACTCCAGCGGATATGGCGCATGACCTCGGCCGAAAAGAAGAGGGCAGGACGGCTGGAGTTTCTACCCGACGAGGATGACGTTCAGGACAGCCAAGACGAAGAAGAAGATGCTGAGGCCGATCGTGACGTTGAACAGCAGGCGCTCGACGCCCCGCCGGACGTGGAATCCGCTTCCCCCGTAATCGCCCCCGCTCAGCCCCCCCAGGCCGGCGCCGCGGCTCTGAAGCAGGATCAGCGCGATCAGCGCGGCTGAAACAATGATCATCGCCAGGTTCAGTGGTTCCTGCATGAACGACATCCCTCCCAGGAGCAAACAGGGCGATTATAGCAGAGCGCTGATGCCCCCTCAAGGAGCAGTTCGGCGGCGCCCTTCGATCCAGGGCCGAGAGCCGAAGAGCCGCCCAGGAGATGAACCGAGGACGGGATCCAACCCGAGCGCCGCTACGCCCGAGACGCAATGGAGGAGCGCAAGTAGGCTTCGATGAAACCGTCAATCGCCCCGTTGAGCACGGCGGTTGTGTTGGAGCTCTCGAAGCCCGTCCGGTGATCCTTCACCAGCTGATAGGGGTGTAGAACATAGGAGCGAATCTGGCTGCCCCATTCCGCCTTGACGTGCTCGCCTTTCAAGCGGGCCCTTTCCTCCTCTTGTTCCTGCCGGCGTAGATCCAGGAGCCTCGCTCTGAGAACCCGCATTGCGTTTTCCCTGTTCTGGGTCTGCGAGCGCTCGTTCTGGCAGGTCACAACGATACCGGTCGGCACGTGGGTGATCCGGATCGCCGTCTCGTTCTTCTGAACGTTCTGACCGCCGGCGCCGGCCGATCGGAAGGTGTCGATGCGCAGATCGGCCGGGTTGATCTTGATCTCGTCGTCGCGCTCGACTTCCGGGTAGGCTTCGACCAGGGCAAACGAGGTGTGGCGGCGATGGGCCGAATCGAAGGGAGATAGCCTCACCAGGCGGTGCACCCCTTTTTCGGCGCGCAGATAGCCATACGCGTTCTCACCGTTGACGGCCATCGTCACGCTCTTGAGCCCGGCTTCCTCGCCCTCAGCCTGATCGAGGATTTCCGCCTTGTAGCCGCGCTCCTCGGCCCAGCGCAGGTACATACGTTGGAGCATGGAGGCCCAGTCTTGTGAGTCGGTGCCGCCGGCGCCGGCGTGAATCGAGAGGAAGGCGTTGTCGCGGTCGTACGGCCCCGAGAGGAGTGCCGCCAATTCTCGACGCTCGACCTCGGCCCGGATCGCCTCGGCCTCGAGCTCCATCTCTGCCCGTAGCCCTTCATCTCCCAGGTCGGTGAGCTCGAGAGCCTCGGCCAGGCGCCGATTCAGGCCTGCCCAGGACTGCACTTCCTCCCGCACCCGGGCGAGCTGGCGCATCGTCTCCTGCGCCCTCTCCGGATCGTTCCACAAGGCCGGGTCCTCGGACGATCGCTCGAGCTCGGCGAGGCGTTTCTCCTGGGCAGCCAAGTCAAAGACGCACCAGAAGGTCTTGGAGTCGCGATCGAGAATCTTGAAGCTGCGCCAGGATATCTTCCATGATCGGACCTATGCTGCCATCGAAAGCGCGAACGAGGGCGCGCCCGGGAGGCTCACTCCAAGTCGGCCAACAGGCCTTCGACGTAGGCCTCGGGATGAAAGGGGACCAACTCCTCCGGCCCCTCACCGAGACCTGCGTAGAGAATGGGCAGTTTGAGTTGATCCGCCACGGCCAGAGCCACGCCGCCGCGGGCCGACGTGTCGAGCTTGGCCAGGACTACGCCATTCACCCCGACCGATTGAGTGAACGCACGCGCCTGGGCCAGCCCGTTCTGACCGGTCGTGGCGTCGAGCACGAGGAGAACTTGATGCGGAGCGCCAGGAATGACCTTCCCGGCGACCCGGACGACTTTTCCCAGCTCGGCCATCAGATTATGACGTGTATGCATCCTGCCTGAGGTGTCGACGACAACGGCGTCGAAGCCACGCGATTGAGCCGCCTGCAGGGCTGAATAGACGACCGCCCCGGGGTCGGCCCCCGGTTCTCCGCCGATCACCTCGATCCCCAATCGCTGCCCCCACACCGAAAGCTGCTCGCCGGCCGCGGCGCGATAGGTGTCGGCTCCGGCCAGCAGGACGCGCTTTCCCTGCTGCTGCCACCGCCAGGCCAGGCGGGCCGCCGCGGTCGTCTTCCCCGAGCCGTTCACTCCGACCAGCATGGTCACCCACGGCCGTGCGGGCGGAGCCTCCCCATCGGGCGGCGTCAGCCGGCTCAGAAGAGAAAAGCGTAAACGTTTGCCTGCCGCGGGGCCGTCGAATCCCTCCCGATGGGCTTCTTCCCGAAGGTCTCGAAGGATCTGGTCGGTGAGCCCGGCGCCGATGTCGGCCTGAAGAAGCGCCGACTCAAGCTGGCCCCAGAAATCAGCAGGGATTTGAGATCCGCCGAAGAGGGCGCTGATTCGAGAGAGGGCTGCTTGCCGCGTTCTCGCCAGAGCCTCTCTCCAGGCGTTGGGCGTCACGTCGCGGATTATAACATTCGGGGGTCGGGCGCCGCCGGCTTCACCAAGAACAGGGGGATCGACGAGGTCCTGGAGGGGCTGGAGACCTCGGGCGTGGCGCATGCTTCAACGGCACAGGTCAGGAACACGGATTCGCGCCCGAACCGGGGCGGGGCCAGATCGGTCTTCAACCCCCTTCGAGAGCAGTTCGCGCCTTGGGCGCGAGGTTCCTTCGGACGAATGCCAGCGCGCCTGCGGTGTCGCCGTCATCGCTAATCCGGACCAGCTCGAGAAGTTCTTGTTCGTCGAGAACAAGGATCAGCGTCTTCTCCAACCCAGCCTCCTGGGGGCGCGGGCCCATTACGCGCCGCGATGGGGCTTGCCCGTGCACTCGATGCACAGATCCGTGTCGCGGTTTGTCCAATAAGACATTCCACACGCTGGGCAGGTGGCCTGTCGCAAGTCGCTCTTCCTTTCCCCTGGCTTGGGGACGGCCTCCGGTGGGAGACCGGCAAATGGGTCCCGCCCGCACGTGCAACGCCCCGGATCCCTGGAAGGGATGCCTGACGAGAGAGGGGCCTCGTTCTTGGTTTCGGTCATGGCGCGAGGGCTCCCTGCCAGCGGCCGGAGGAAGGTGCAATGCGCGCCTCTTGGAGGCGCACGGGGCGAGCCACTGCTTCACGCAAACCCGGCCGAACCGTGAGGATCCCGTCACTCGCCATATTCAAAACCCTGAATATGATGCGCCGCGGCCCGCGCCAGGAGAAGTGACACCTGTCACAAGCCGTGGTGACGGATGCCCTCCGATTGCACGGCAGCAGGCGTGACGAAAGGTCACCTCCACGCCTCGCCGAGTAGCGCCCAGTCAAAGGGCTTGAGGATGGATCGGGGATCTGAGCGATGGGATGGCGTCACTTCGAAGGCCTCAAGGCTGGCGGAGGCCCGGGCGGCCAACCAGGTTGAATCCGGGCGAGGTCTTGCGAGAAGGCTGGCGGCAGCGAAGAACATCAGCGATGGAGGAAGACGGGAGCGCCCGGGCTGCCGGGCGCTCTATGGCTGGGGGTCGAGGATTCGAACCTCGGCATACGGATCCAGAGTCCGCTGTCCTACCGCTAGACGAACCCCCAGTGGCCAACGGATTCTATCACATTGCCTTGCTGGGGACGATCACGGCCAAGAATGGAACGAAAGACGGAAAAGCCCGCGGCCGCGGCAGCTGGGGCGTGGGGGGCCTACTCCACGCCGGCGCGGGCCTCCAGAAGGTCTGCGGCGCGCTGAATGCGGCCCAGCACTTCGTCCCGGCCGACAATCACCATGCTTTCCAGCAGCGGAGGGCTGACCGGTTGCCCGGTGACCGCGATGCGAAGGATCCCAAAGAGCTGGCCGACCTCGATGCCCATCTCCCCCGCCAGGTCGCGCAGCGGCTGCTCGGCCGCGGCGGGTGTGATCTCGGGGAGCCCCAGGAGCAGGCTGAGCGCGCGCCGTACGGCCTCCGCCGACTGCCGCGCCGTGAGCCCTTTCCCGACGAGCTGAGCCCCAGTCGGTGAGACGCTGGGCCGGAAGAAGAACCCCGCGATTTCGACAGCCTCGTCGAGCGTTCGGATCCGCTCTTGGATCAGAGGAGCCACCCGGCGGAGGCGGCCCGGATCCACCGCAAGCCCCGCCCTTTCGAAGAAAGGCACGAGGCGGAGCGTGAGCTCATCCGGAGAGAGGGCGCGGATATGCAGGCCGTTGAAATGGTCGAGCTTGGAGTAGTTGATGGCGGCCGGGCTCGGAGTGAGCTTCTCGAGGGCGAACTTGTCGATCAGATCCAGCATGGTGAAGAACTCAGCCCGGTCGTCATAGGCCCAGCCCATCAGCGCGATCCAGTTGACCACGGCCTCCGGCAGGTATCCCATCTCCTTGAGGTCCATGACGTAGATCGACTTCTCACCGAGCTTGGGATCACCACTGTGGCGCTTGCTCATCTTTCCCTTGCCGGTCGGGCTGAGGAACACAGAAAGGTGAACCCACACCGGCTGCTCCCACCCGAAGGCCTCAATCACCAGGACATGAAGGGGGAAGGTGGGCAGCCATTCAGAGCTGCGCAGCACATGGGTGATCCCCATTAGGTGGTCGTCGACCATCGCCGCCAGGTGGTAGACCGGCGTCCTGTCCGACTTGAGCAAGATGTAGTCGTCGATGGTGGCGTTCTCGACGCGGATCGGCCCTCGCAGCAGGTCTACCGCGGTGGTGGTCCCCTCGCGGGGCGTGCGGAAGCGGATGACGTAGGGCTCGCCGGCATCGGCCCGCCTCCGGGCCTCGGCTTCGGAAAGGGCGCGGCACAACCCATCGTAGCGCGGAGGCTGGCGTTTCTTCTGCTGCTCCTGCCGGACCTGCGCCAGGCGTTCGGAAGAGCAGAAGCAGTAGTAGGCATGGCCCCTGCGGACGAGGTCTTCCGCATGCGCCTGGTAGAGCTCGCCCCTTTCCGATTGCCTGTACGGCCCGCTGGGGCCGCCGACGTCGGGGCCTTCGTCCCAGGTGAGGCCGAGCCAATGCAGGCCCTCGATCAGCTCCTCCTCCGCGCCCGGGACAAAGCGTTTGCGATCGGTGTCCTCGATCCGGAGGATGAATCGTCCCCCGGTCCGGCGCGCATAGAGGAAATCGTAGAGAGCGGTGCGGGCGCTGCCCATGTGGGATCTGCCGGTGGGGGAGGGCGCAAAGCGCACGCGGGTGGGAGAGGCTTGGCTCATGCGGAGTCCTCAGAGGATCCCGGTCAACGGTGCTGGGTTGCTCGTTGCGTGGTGGCTCGGTGATCCGATGCTCGATGGACGCTCCCCCCAAGAGGGAGGACGCGCCACCGATCACCGATCACTGATCACCGATCACCGATCACCGATCACTGATCACCGATCACCGTCCACCCTCAGAACTCGATCCGCTTCTGCCGGAGATTCACGCTCTCCACCAGCCCAATGCCCAGCAGGTTGGCGACAAGCGAGGATCCCCCATAGCTCAGAAAGGGAAGGGTGAGGCCGGAGACCGGAAAGAGATTCAGATTCATCGCCACATTGAACGACATCTGCAGAATCAGTAGGACGGCCACGCCGTAACAGATCAGCGACCCGAACGTGTCGCGCGAGAGCCTGGCTGCCCGCAAGCAGCGGAAGATGATGAAGGCCAACAGCAAGAGCACGATGACGGCGCCGACGAAGCCAAACTCCTCCGAGAGAACCGAGAAGATGAAGTCGGTGTGCCGGACCTTGAGAAACCGCAGCTGCACCTGCGTCCCTGCGCCATAGCCTTCGCCGAACCAGCCTCCCGAGCCGATGGCGATCCGGGCCTGGTTTACGTTGTACGTGTCACCCCACTGGGCGTTGGGATCCGGGAAGAGGAACTGGATGATGCGGCCCCTCTGGTAGTCCTGGAGCATGGGCCACGAGAGTGCCGGAACCAACAGGGCGACGGTGGCCAACACGGCGAGATGTTTGGCGCTCAGGCCGGCGGCGAAGGCCAGGGAAAACCAGATGATCGCCAGGATGATGGTGGTCTTCAAATCCGGCTGGAGGAAGACGAGCGCCGCGGGCAGGCTGAGAATGAGAACGCTGCGGACGATGGTCCTGCCCCGTCCGATCTCTTCCCGGTGGCGGGAGAAATAGCCGGCGAGGACGAGGATCAAGCCGATCTTCGCCACTTCCGACGGCTGGACGTAGGCAATCCCGACGTTGAACCACCGGGCCGATCCGAAACCCACGAAGCCGGCGGCCAGGATCAGCCCGAGGAGGGCCACCGTCACCAGGTAGATGGGTCGGGTGAGAGCCGACCAGTGGCGGTAGTCGACGGCGGCCACGACAAGGACAACGCCCAGTCCGATCGCAGCGTAGACCGCCTGGCGCGGCACCAGCTCGGCCAAGTTTTCGTTGCCGCCGATCGCCGATTGGATCAGCGCCACGCCGGCGATCGTCAGCATGCTGACGACGGCGAGCAGCCAGACGTCAAAGTGGCGCCAGATTCGGGCAGAAGACT
>Ga0209342_10004837_pt1 | contig 13900 bp, 7 predicted proteins | sample RifCSP16_2_FD_184023 | JGI IMG/M metagenome (GOLD analysis project Ga0209342, IMG submission 184023) | Soil microbial communities from Rifle, Colorado - Rifle CSP2_sed 16_2 (SPAdes) (version 2) | ecosystem: Environmental > Terrestrial > Deep subsurface > Rock core/Sediment | place: Rifle... | reverse complement strand
CGATGCAGACGTCGAAAAAATCAAGGGCGGATGGACTGATTTCGACGTCTGCATCGCCTCGCCCGACATGATGGGCGTGGTGGGGCCGTTGGGCAAGGTGCTCGGTCCGCGCGGGTTGATGCCGTCGCCGCGAGCCGGCACGGTGACGCCGGAAGTGGCGGCCACGGTGAAGGAATACAAGGCCGGCAAGGTCGAGTTCCGCAACGACGCCGGCGGCAACGTCCACGCGGTGGTCGGCAAGCTGAGCTTCGGCGCGCCGCAACTGGTCGACAACATTCAGGCGTTTATCAATTTCGTCGTCGGTCTGAAGCCCGGCAGCGTCCGCGGACAGTATCTCAAGGGAATCGTCATCGCCGCGACGATGAGTCCCGGGATTCGGGTGGCCGCGTAAGCGATTGGGCGTGGCGTCGGAAGCGACACGTAGGGTGGGCATCGCCCACCGCGATTGAAACAAGGTTATGACTTGGTGGGCGGTGCCCACCCCACAAATAATCACCCGCCCCGCGCGGGCCGTGAACGAAGGCGTGCGTCATGAGCAAATACGTCAAGAACCTGATAGCCGAGGACTTGCGAGGCCGACTGGAGGGCGTCAACGACGCGCTGGTGGTCGACGTGATCGGCATGGACGGCAACGCGAACAATCGTCTCCGCGGCGAGTTGGAGTCGAAAGACATCCATTTGCTCGTGGTGAAAAACAGCATGGCCCGGCGAGCCACGGCCTCCTCGTCGTTGGCGCCGATGTTCGAGGGCGTCAGCGGGACGGCGGCGATCTGCTGGGGCGGCGAAGACATCGTCAGCCTGGCCAAGGAAATCACTCGGCTCGCCGAAAAGGGCGAATTCCCGGCGTTCAAGGCCCGCGGCGGGGTGATGGACGGCGAGGCCATGACCGCTTCGGACGTGGCGGCCGTGAGCAAGTGGCCCAACCGCCATGAACAGTTAAGCTTGCTGGTGGGTCAGATCCTTGGTCCGGGAGCGAAACTGGCCGCCCAGTTGCTCGGACCGGGCGGGGCGTTGGCCAGTCAAATCGAACAGAAAGCGGGAGAAGAAGGCGCCGCGGAGGGAGAAACCGCGGACGCCGTGACTCCCGCTTAACGACCGTGGGAAGGCCGCCCCATCGGAAACGGCCTGCGAAAAAACCAAACATGGATCAAACGTGTGTCGGCGCGGCGAGATCGACTCGAGCAGTCACGTGTCGCCGTGCCTCCAAGATGAGAAAGGAAGAATAGCCCGATGTCGACAGACGAAGCCGTCCGCGAGTTTCCCGCGGAAACCAAGAAACTAGGAGACACGATTGCCGGTCTCACGCTGAAAGAAGCGAAGACGCTGAGCGATTACCTCGAGGAAGTACACGGGATCAAGGCTGCGGCGGGTGGCGCCGTGATGATGGCCGCGATGCCCGCCGGCGACGGCGGCGCCGCCGCGGCGGCCGAGGAGAAGACGGAATTCGACGTCGTTCTCGAGGGTTTCGGCGACAAGAAGATCGGCGTGATCAAGGTGGTGCGTGCGGCGACCGGCCTGGGCCTGAAAGAGGCCAAGGAACTGGTCGAGGGCGTTCCGGCCAAGGTCAAGACGGGGCTTAGCAAGGCAGACGCCGAGAAACTCAAGACCGAGTTGGAAGAAGCCGGCGCCACCATTTCGATCAAATAGGATCCATCCGATCGAGTGGTCGTCAATAGAACGGGATATCCCTATCTTGCCGGGCGTGCTGACGCCCAAGGCGAGCAGTATCGTGCCTGCGCGGCTCTTGCTTAACTTGATTGGGAGCTCTAGTCGGCTCTGGAGGCTCCGGCGGTCGTTTCGGCTGCCGCCGGCCACCTTCTTCGTTTGGTTTTCCTGCGCTTCCGCTACAGGAGGGTGACTTCTCATGGCCACCGCAGCTCAACGTCGTCTTCAGCCCACCAGTGTGCGCCGCTTCGGCAGCCTCCGGCCGCCTCACGTGGTGCCTGATCTAACTGCCATTCAAACAAGCAGTTACGATCGGTTTTTACAATACGAGATTGCGCCCGAGCGGCGCGAAGACATCGGCATTGAAAGCGTCTTGCGCGAGATCTTCCCGATCGAGAGCTACGACAAGTCGCTGCGATTGGAGTATCTCCGCTACGAGCTGGGCAAGCCCCGGTACGAGCCCGACGAGTGCCGCCAGTTGCGGCTCACTTACGGCCGACCGTTCAAGGTCTGGTTGCGGTTGACCAAGGAAGAGCCCGTCGAGGAGGAAGTCTACCTGGGCGACATCCCGATCATGCTCGGCGGCGGCGAATTCATCATCAACGGGGCGGAGCGCGTCGTGGTCAGCCAGTTGCACCGCAGCCCGGGCATCGACTTCGTGCTCGACATGGAGGGCACGGAACGGCGGTTGCACAGTTGCCGCATCATCCCCGAACGGGGTAGCTGGATCGAGTTGAACGTCACGCGAAAGGAAGGCCTTTCGGTGCGGATCGACCAGAGCGGCAAGTTCTCGGCGATGACCCTGCTGCGGGCGATGGACCCGCGGTACAGCCAGAACGAGGACATTCTGCGCGTCTTCTACGACACGACGGTCGAGAAGGTCGTCGACGGCCGGAGCGTCGGCAAGATCGAGGGCAAGTTGGCGGTGAAGGACATCGTCTATCCGGCCAACAGCGATCGGGCCGGTGAAATCATCGTCGAGTGCGCCCAGCGGATCAGCAAGGGCGCGGCGGAGACGATTTGCACCTCGGGCCTCAAGGAGGTCGAGGTCATGCCGGTGCAGAAGAATCTCCTCCTGTTGAACACACTGGCCGAAGACGGAACGACCAGCCACGAGGAAGCGCTGTTGCGTATCTATCAGCGGCTTAGGCCGGGCAATCCGCCGCAGTTGGAGAAGGCCAAGTCGCTGTTCCACGAGAAGTTCTACGACACGAACCGCTACCGGCTCGGCCGCGTGGGACGGTTCCGCATCAATCGCAAGCTGCATTTGAACGTGCCCGAGGACGAGATGACCCTTCGGGCCGAAGATCTGATCGCGGCGATGACGTATCTTTTGCAGTTGCGCAGCGATCAGGACAACGTCGAAGTGGACGACATCGACCACTTGGGCAATCGCCGCCTGCGGACGATCGACGAACTGGCGTGCGACGAGTTGCGCAAAGGGTTCCTCAAGCTGCGCCGCACGGTCCAGGAGCGGATGAGCCTGAAGGATCTCGAGGACATGACGCCGCGGAGCCTGGTCAATCCGAAGAGCATTTCGGCCGCGATCGAATACTTCTTCGGCCGGGGCGAGCTCTCGCAAGTGGTCGACCAGACCAACCCGCTGTCGATGCTCACCCACGAACGGCGTCTGTCGGCGTTGGGCCCCGGCGGTTTGAACCGCAAACGGGCCGGGTTCGAAGTGCGCGACGTTCACATTTCGCACTACGGGCGCATTTGCCCGATCGAGACGCCCGAAGGCACGAACATCGGTCTGATTTCGAGCCTTGCGATTTACGCCGGCGTGGACGAGTACGGTTTCCTGGTCACGCCCTACCGTTGCGTGAAAAACGGCAAGATGACCGACAAGATCGAATGGCTCCGCGCCGACCAGGAACACGAAGCGGTCCTCGCGCCGGGCGACATCAAGGTCGAAAAGGACAAAATCGTCGATGACACGATCGTCGCGCGGCACCACGGCGACCTGATGATCATCCCGTCGAATCAGGTCGAGTACATCGACGTGTCGCCCAATCAGATGATCGGCGTGTCGGCCGGCCTGATTCCCTTCCTTGAACACGACGACGCCAACCGCGCGTTGATGGGCTCGAACATGCAGCGCCAGGCCGTCCCATTGCTGGTCACGGAGCCGCCGTTGGTCGGCACGGGCATGGAGCAGGACACGGCCGTGAACTCGAGCATGTTGGTTCGCGCTCGCCGCGCCGGCACGGTGAACTACGTCGACGCCAGCCGCATCGAAATCGGGTCCGACGTTTACGTCATGCGCAAGTTCGTCGGGCTCAACGAGCGCACCTGCCAGAACCAAAAGCCCATCGTGGCACTTGGTCAGAAGGTGGAAAAGGGCCATGTGATCGCCGACGGAGCGGGCACGTATCACGGCGAGCTGGCCCTGGGACGAAACATCCTGGCGGCCTTCATGGCCTGGGACGGGTTCAACTTCGAGGACGCCATCATCATCAGCGAGGAACTCGTCGAGGCCGACACGTACACCTCGATCCACATCGAGGAGTTCGACATCGAAATCCGCGAGACCAAGCTGGGCCGCGAGGAGTTCACCCGGGACATCCCCAACGTTAGCGAGAAAGCGCTGCGCAGCCTGGACGACAACGGCATCGTGCGCGTCGGCACGTACGTTCAGCCGGGCGACATTTTGGTGGGCAAGGTTTCGCCCAAGTCGAAGACCGAACTCACGCCCGAGGAAAAATTGTTGCACGCGATTTTCGGCCGCGCCGGCGAGGACGTGAAGAACGATTCGCTCGAAGTTCCCTCGGGCATCGAGGGCATCGTGATCGACACGCAGAAGTTCTCGCGCCGGATGAGCCTCTCGGAGGACGAACGCAAGCAGTTCGAGGAAACGCTCAAGAAGGTCGAGGCGGAAGGCAACGCGGCCATCGCCAAGGCGTTCGGCGAACTGGTCGAACAGGTCGAAAAGGTGCTCGGGCGAAAACTGACCGACGAGGACGGCAATCCGCTGGTCGAGGGCCAGGAACACCGATACGTCGCCGAGCAGGCCCATGAGTTCCGCCTGGCCACGCTGGACATCCGCAGCCCGAAACGCAAGGAACAGGTCGACGAGATCCACGAGTCGCTTTGGCCGGCGGTGGAGGCGGCGATCGACGCGCGGGACCGGCGGCTCAACTCGATGAAGCGCGGCGACGAGCTGCGCAGCGGCGTGCTCCAAATGGTCAAGGTCTACGTCGCGGCGAAGCGAGTCATCTCGGTCGGCGACAAAATGGCCGGCCGCCACGGAAACAAGGGCGTCATCTCGAAAATCCTGCCCAAGGAAGACATGCCCTATCTGCCCGACGGAACGCCGGTGCAGATTCTGCTGAATCCGTTGGGCGTGCCCAGTCGTATGAACGTCGGCCAGATTCTCGAGACGCACCTGGGCTGGGCCGCGGGCAAACTCGGATTCGTGGCCCAAACGCCGGCGTTCGACGGCGCTGACGAGGAGGCGATCCGGAAGTGCTTGGCGGAAGCCGACTTGCCCGTCAACGGCAAAGTCCGCCTGCGCGACGGTCGGACGGGCGACGAGTTCGAGCAGGAATCGACGGTGGGCTACATGTACATGATGAAGCTGCACCATCTGGTCGACGACAAGGTCCACGCGCGGAGCACGGGCCCCTACTCGCTCATCACCCAGCAACCGTTGGGCGGCAAGGCGCGTTTCGGCGGGCAGCGATTCGGGGAAATGGAAGTCTGGGCGCTGGAGGCCTATGGAGCGGCCTACATCCTCCAGGAACTGCTCACCGTCAAGAGCGACGACGTCGAAGGACGCACCAAGATCTACGAGTCGATGGTCAAGGGCGAAAACACGCTCGAAGCCGGCACCCCGGCCAGCTTCGACGTCTTGACCAACGAAGTCCGCGGGCTCGGACTGAACATGCAATTGGAAAAAGGGCAGGTTTAACCACGTGTCGGTTAGCCGGCGGACGACAATGCACAAATCACGGTTTGAAATCCGAACAAGGAGTGCCAGCAAGTGAGTATTGGCGAAACCTCATACGATCGGATTAACGATTACGCCTCCGTCAAAATCAGCCTCGCTCGGCCGCACGATATCCGTAGCTGGTCGTTCGGCGAGGTGAAAAAGCCGGAGACCATCAACTACCGGACCTATCGCCCGGAGAAGGACGGCCTGTTCTGCGAGCGGATTTTCGGTCCCGAGAAGGACTGGGAATGCGCCTGCGGCAAGTACCGTGGGATGAAATACAAGGGGATGATCTGCGACCGTTGCGGCGTGAAGATCACCCACAGCCGCGTGCGGCGCAAGCGGATGGGCCACATCGAACTGGCCGCGCCCGTGGTGCATATCTGGTTCTTCAAGGCCATGCCCAGCCGGCTGGGCACGCTGTTGAACATGAAGACGACGAGCCTGGAAAAGGTCATCTATTTCCAGGACTACGTCGTGACCGATCCCGGCGACACGCCGCTGAAGATGCAGCAATTGCTGACCGAGGAGGAATACCGGGCCGCGCGCGAGCAGTATCCCGAGGGCAACTTCAAAGCCGACATGGGCGCCGAGGCCATCCGCAAGCTGTTGGTCAATCTCGACCTTGTCACTCTGTCGCGGGAACTGCGAGCCGAATGGGTCGACACGGGCTCGAAGCAGAAGAAAAAGGATCTGATCAACCGACTGAAGATCGTCGAATCGATCCGCGACAGCGACAACCGGCCCGAGTGGATGGTGCTGGACGTCATTCCGGTCATCCCGCCGGACCTGCGCCCGCTGGTGCTGCTGGACTCGGGCAATTTCGCCACGAGCGACTTGAACGACCTCTATCGGCGGATCATCAACCGTAACAACCGGCTGAAGAAGCTGGTGGACCTCAACGCGCCGGAAGTGATCATCCGCAACGAAAAGCGGATGCTCCAGCAGTCGGTCGACGCATTGTTCGACAACAACCGCTGCAAACGGCCCGTGCTGGGCAGCAGCAACCGCCCTTTGAAGTCCTTGACCGACATGATCAAGGGCAAGCAAGGCCGGTTCCGCGAGAACTTGTTGGGCAAGCGCGTGGATTATTCGGCCCGAAGCGTGATCGTGGTGGGGCCCGCGTTGCGGCTGCACCAATGCGGGTTGCCGAAGAAGATCGCGTTGGAGTTGTACCAACCGTTCATCATTCGGCGACTGAAAGAATTGGGCCACGCCGACACGATCAAGAGCGCCAAGAAGATGCTCGAACGGAAGGACGAGGAGGTTTGGGACATCCTCGAGGAAGTGATCTACAACCGGCCCGTGATGTTGAATCGCGCTCCGACGCTTCACCGCATGGGCATCCAGGCGTTCGAGCCGGTGCTGGTCGAAGGCAACGCGATCAAGCTTCATCCGCTGGTGTGCAAGGGCTTCAACGCCGACTTCGACGGCGACCAGATGGCGGTCCACTTGCCGCTTTCGCTCGAAGCGCAGGTCGAGGCGCACACGCTGCTGATGGCCACGAACAACATTTTCAGCCCGGCCAACGGCGCGCCGATCATCAGCCCGTCGCAGGACGTGGTGATGGGTTGCTACTATCTGACCCAGGCGCTTTCCGACCGGCGAGGCGATGGCATGGCGTTCTCCTCGCTCAACGAGGTGGAGTTGGCCTATTCGCTGAAAATCGTCGACACGCACGCCGAGATCAAGGTGCGTCTGCCGGCCGACCAGCGGGTCAAGAGCAACCGCGAACACAAACCGGGCGAATTGCTCAAGACGACCGTCGGCCGCGTGTTGTTCAACGCGATGTTGCCCGAGGGCATGCCCTTCTACAACATGCCGATGCGCAACCGCGAGTTGGCCGGCGTGATTTCCGACTGCTACGCGATCCTGGGACGCCGGGCGACGATCGACTTGCTGGACGACATGAACCAGCTTGGGTTCCGCGAGAGCACGCGAAGCGGCCTGTCGTTCGCCACGGACGACCTGATCACGCCGCCGAACAAGTCGCGCATCATCGCAACCACCGAAAAGGCCGTGATGCGGATTCTGAAACACTACCAGAAGGGCGTCATCGCGGAAGGCGAACGTTACAACCAGGTCCTCGACGCGTGGACCCACGCCCGCGAGGAAATCACCGCCGAAATGATGACGGTGCTGGAGAATGACCGCCGCGCGCCGGGCTACGTGAACCCGATCTTCCTCATGGCGCACTCCGGCGCGCGAGGCGGCGTCGAACAAATCCGCCAGTTGGCCGGCATGCGCGGTTTGATGGCCAAGCCGTCGGGCAAAATCATTGAAACGCCCATTAAGGCCAACTTCCGCGAGGGCCTCAACGTGCTCGAATACTTCAGTTCGACGCACGGTGCCCGGAAAGGCTTGGCCGACACGGCGTTGAAGACGGCCGACTCGGGCTACCTGACGCGAAAACTGGCCGACGTCGCCCAGAACGTCGTCATCACGACGCACGACTGCGGCACGACCCAGGGAATCACCAAGGGCGTGATCTATCGCGGCGAGAAGGTCGAAGTCGGGCTGGCCGATTCGGTGTACGGCCGCGTGAGCCGGGCGAACATCGTCAACCCCATCACCGACGAAGTGATCGTTCGCGAAGACGAGTTGATCACGCGCGAGGTCGCGCGGAAGATCGAGGAACTCGGCCTCGAAAAGATCCAGGTGAGAAGCCCCATGACGTGCGATTCGTCGCTGGGCGTCTGCGCGTTGTGCTACGGCATGGACCTTTCGACCGGTTCGCTGGTCGAGCAGGGAATGGCCGTCGGCATCATCGGCGCCCAAAGCATCGGCGAGCCGGGCACGCAGTTGACGATGCGGACGTTCCACATCGGCGGCATCGCGGCCCGGGCCGTCGAGGAGTCCGAAATCCGCGCCAAGAAGGGCGGCGTCGTCCAGTTCACGCGGCTGAAAGTCGTGCGGAACGACGCGGGCGAGCAGATCGTCCTGACCCGCAACGGCGAAATCGTGATTCTCGACCCGCGAGGCCGCGAACTCGAACAATACGAGATCCCCGCCGGCGCCCAACTGTTGGTCGAGGAAAACCAAGAGGTTCAGTCGGGCGCTTCGTTGTGCCAATGGGATCCGCACAGTATCCCCATTCTGGCCGAAGTCGGCGGCCGTTGCCGCTATGAAGACGTCATCGAAGGCGAGACGATGCGCGTCGAGCGCGATCCCAGCGGCCACGTCCGGCGACTGGTCATGGAACACAAGGGCGACTTGCATCCGCAGGTGGTTCTCGAGGACGAGACGGGCAAGATTCTCGACTTCTACTACCTGCCCGAGAAGGCCCACATCGAGGTCAGCGAAGGCGACACGATCGGTCCCGGCACGCTCCTGGCCAAGACGCCGCGCGACGTGGCGGGCACGCAAGACATCACGGGCGGCCTGCCCCGGGTCACCGAAATCTTCGAGGCCCGAAAGCCGAAGGAACCGGCCGTCATCGCCGAGATCGACGGCACGGTCGAATTGCTGGGCGAAAAACGCCGCGGAAAACGGACTATCATCGTCCGCAGCGAGACGGGCATCGAACGCGAACACCTCGTCTCGCACGGCAAGCACCTTCGCGTCCACGCGGGCGAGTTCGTTCGGGCGGGCGAGGCGCTGGTCGACGGCCCGCTGGTTCCGCACGACATCCTTCGCATCTCCGGCGAGGAAGCCGTCCAACAATACCTGGTCCGCGAAATCCAGAACGTGTATCGTTCGCAGCGCGTGGAAATCGACGACAAGCACATCGAGATCATCGTCGCGCAGATGCTGCGCAAGGTGCTCGTCGAATCGGTCGGCGACACGAACCTTCTGCCCGGCAGCGTGATGGACAAATTCGAATTCCGCGCCGCCAACGAGGAAATCCAAAAATGCCTGAAAATCATCAAGAAAGGCGACGCGGAATTCCAGGAAGGCGCCATCGTCCCGCGGGAGACGCTCGAACAGGTCAACGCCCAGGTGCAGGCCCTTGGCGGTGAACCGGCCGAAGGCACGACGCCCCACCCGGCGACCGCGTCGACCCAGTTGTTGGGAATCACGAAGGCGGCCGTGCAAAGTTCCAGCTTTATCTCGGCGGCCAGCTTCCAGGAAACGACCAAAGTGCTGACCGAGGCCGCCCTGGCCGGCAAGGTGGACAACCTCGTCGGGTTGAAGGAAAACGTGATCCTGGGGCACCTCGTGCCGGCCGGAACGGGTTTCCATACGTTCCAGAACTCGGAAGTCCGCATCCGGCCGCAGGCCCTGGACATCCTGGCCGCGGCGGCCGAGCCGGCCCAGCGTCCCGCGTTCCGCCTGTTGGAGGAAGGGGCCCAGGACATTTTCAAACCGGGGACAACCGAGTCCGGTCGCGAGGAGAAACCCACCCCGGATCTGGACGCTCTGCTCGGCGAAACTCCCGAGGACGAGCCTCCAGCGGAATAGACCGGACAACCCCCACTGTTTGGGTGGACCTTTTCCGCCGATCGCAAACCGTGACGCGGTCGGATCGGAGGCCTTGACAGGGGGACGATTTACCCGAGAATAAATGGTTCTCGATCAGAAGCGTATTTAGTTCACCCCGTGCGTGATTCCCAATGCCTACTATCAACCAACTTATTCGCAAGCCGCGGAAGCAGCCTCGCAAGTTCAGCAAGGCGCCCGTTTTGAGCAAGTGCCCCCAGAAGCGCGGCGTGTGCTTGCAGGTCAAGACGATGACGCCCAAGAAGCCGAACTCCGCGCTGCGAAAGATCACCCGCGTGCGGCTTTCGAACGGCAAGGAAGTGACCGTGTACATCCCGGGCGAGGGCCACAGCCTGCAAGAGCACTCGATCGTGCTGGTGCGCGGCGGCCGTATCCGCGACCTGCCGGGCGTCCGCTATCAGGTCGTCCGCGGGGCGTTGGATACGCTGGGTGTCAACGGTCGCAAGCAGTCGCGCAGCCGTTACGGCGCGAAAATGTCGTAATAATAAAAGGAAGGGGACTGGCTCCCTTTGTGCGAAGCACCTGAAGGGCTTTCCAGGCAAAGAGCGTCTGTCACCCTTCTTTCGATAAGGTTCAAGTCTAGAACAGGATTTTCACGATGGGTCGTATCACCTCCAGCCGGGAGCAACTGGTTCCCGATCCGAAGCACGGATCGCTCTTGGCGAGCAAGTTCGTCAACTGCCTGATGTGGGACGGCAAGAAGAGCGTCGCCCAGCGGGTCTTTTACGACGCGCTGGAGCATATCGGCAAGAAGATCCACGACGTCGAGCCGATCGAGGTCTTCACCCAGGCGTTGGAAAACGTCAAGCCGAACATCGAAGTCCGCTCGAAGCGCGTCGGCGGCGCCTCGTACCAGGTGCCCATGCAGGTGAACCGCAATCGGCAGCAATCGCTGGCCATTCGGTGGATCCTGGGGGCCATTCGCGAGAAAAAGGGCCGAACGACCGCCGAAAAACTGGCCGCGGAACTCATGGCCGCCTACAACCGCGAAGGCGCCGCCATCACCAAACGCGAAAACGTCCACCGCATGGCCGAGGCCAACAAGGCGTTCGCCCACTTCGCGTGGTAAGTTCGATAGTGTACAATCCGCCGTATCGGGCACTCGCCCGATGCGGCGATTTTTTGCGCTCGGCGCGGAATACTAACCCGAAGCGCAAGCGAGGACGGTTCGGTATTCCGTTCCCTCGATTGCCGTTCCTCGCTTGCGCTTCGGGTTAGTATGAATTTGGTGACTAATCCGCGGTTAGCCGCCGTGCCTGCACGGCGAAATGATCTTTAGGCTCGTCGAGCAGGCTCGACGGCTAACGACGAATTGCGCACCATGGCAAAAACCACCCGCGAACTCCGCAACATCGGCATTATTGCCCACATCGATGCCGGAAAGACCACCGTCACCGAGCGGATGCTGTTCTACTCCGGCTATAGCCACCGCGTGGGCGAGGTGGACAAGGGCACTACGGTCACCGACTTTGATCCCGAGGAGCAGGAACGGGGGATCACGATCCAGTCGGCCGCCGTCACGTTTCCTTATAAGAGCGTCGAGATCAATCTGATCGACACGCCGGGCCACGTCGATTTCACGGCCGAAGTGGAGCGGAGCCTCCGCGTCCTGGACGGCGGCGTCGTGGTTTTTAGCGCGCGTGAGGGCGTCGAGGCCCAGAGCGAAACCGTCTGGCGCCAGGCCGACAAGTATCACGTTCCGCGGATCGCGTTCATCAACAAAATGGACCGCGAAGGGGCCGATTTCGCGGCCACGGTCGACGAAATCCGCGAGCGGCTCGAAGCCAATCCGCTGGTCGTCACGCTACCCATCGGCGCGGGCCCTCCCCATTTTCCGGGTGCCTTTCGCGGCGCGATCGATCTGATCGAAATGAAACGACTGACGTTTTCGGACAAGTCGCAAGGCGCGGAAGTCATTGTTGACGAAATCCCCGACGAACTGGCCGACGAGGCGGAAACGTGGCGCGGCCGGTTGCTCGACGAGTTGTCGCATTACAGCGATGAATTGATCCAAGTGCTGCTCGACGAACGGCCCGCCCCGCCGGAACTTTTGCGCAAGGTAATCCGCGAGGCCACACTGCACGACATGATCGTGCCTGTCTTCTGCGGCTCGGCGTTGGACGGAATCGGCGTGCAACCGTTGATGGACGGCGTGGTCGAGTACCTGCCCGCCCCCCAGGACATGCCGCCCGTCACGGGAACCGATCCCGAGAAGCACGACTCGACGATCGTTCGCAAGCCGAGCGAGTCGGAACCATTCTGCGGCCTGGTTTTCAAGATTCAGGCCGATCGGCACGGCGACCTGCATTATGTGCGCGTCTACTCGGGCGAGTTGAAAGCCGGTTCGCGGGTCTACAACCCGGGCAAGGACAAAAAGGAGAACGTCCCGCAGCTTTGGCGAGTCCAGGCCGATCGCCGCGAGCAGATCCCCTCGGCCTCGGCGGGCGACATCGTGGGAGTCGTCGGCCTACGTCACTCCGTGACCGGCGATACGCTGTGCGACGCCAAGCATCCGATCCTGCTCGAGTCGATCACCTTCCCCGAAACGGTCATCTCGATGGCCATTGAGCCCGAGTCGTCGGCCGAGCGCAAGAAACTCTCCGACGTGCTCGACATGATGCGCCGCCAGGATCCCACGTTCCACGCCGTCGAAAGCGAGGAAACCGGTCAGACGCTCATCAGCGGGATGGGTGAATTGCACCTCGAAGTGATCAAGCACCGCCTGTTGCGCGAGTATCGGCTGAACGTCCGCGTGCATAATCCCCGGGTCAGCTACCGCGAGACCGTTCAGCACGCCACCGAGTCCACCGGCCAGTGCCACCGCACGATGGGCGGCCAGACGCTGTGCGGTCAGTTGACCGTGCGGCTCGAACCGTTCGAGGGCGGCGCGCGGCCCGTCACGGTCGTGGCCGGCTGCGGCGATGCGCTGCCGCCCGAGTTGCTCACCGCGGCCATCGAAACGCTCGGCCAACTGGGCGACGGCGGCGGCGTGCTCGGCTTCCCGTTAATGAAGGTCAAAATCACCGTGCTCGGCGGAGAATACGACGCCTCGAATCCCAATCCGATCGCCTTCCGCATGGCCGCGGCCGACGCCTTCAACAAGGGCCTGCGGGCCGCGGGCATCGTCCTGCTAGAGCCCATCATGCACCTGGAGATCACGACCCCGGAAGAACACCTGGGCGATTTCGTGTCCGACCTGCAGAAACGCCGCGCCATCATCACGCGGACCCACAACCGAGGACGTAACACGGTCGTCGAGGCCCAAGCCCCGTTGGCCGAACTGTTCGGCTATTCCAGCGCGATGCGAGGGCTCAGCCAGGGCCGGGCCACCTGCACGATGGAACCCTCGTCTTACGGCCCGGCGCCCGACAGCGTTCTCGAAGGATTCGTCTAGACGCACTCATCCTGTTCCACATGAAGCTGGAATTTCCCGCGTTTTCCGACTTCCAACACCATTTTCGATCCATCTAAAAAAGTCACTTTCGTCCGATGAGACCGTTATTGGACAAGACCGTCGGAAACCGGCGGCCGCGACGGCACGACCCATTACGTTGCGTTTATAGGGCCGATCGTGTAGGATCGTTCTTGGGGGTGTCGTCGGCGCGTGACGCGGGCGAGCTAGGCTATCGACACGGCAACACGAATGGTGGCGTCAGTATTTTCTTCGGGGCAAGATAGTGCGCGACGCCGCGCGGCTATCCGTCTTTGCCCTTGGAGAATCGTGTGCCATGAAGCGTCGCCCCTGGTCGAGGTCGCGAAAGCGAAAGGTGTCGCCGGCGAGAACATCCTCGTTGCGGCTGGAGATCCTGGAACCCCGCGTGATGCTCAGCGCCACGTATGAAACGCGGGCCGACGGGCTGCCGA
>Ga0209342_10004836_pt1 | contig 13902 bp, 18 predicted proteins | sample RifCSP16_2_FD_184023 | JGI IMG/M metagenome (GOLD analysis project Ga0209342, IMG submission 184023) | Soil microbial communities from Rifle, Colorado - Rifle CSP2_sed 16_2 (SPAdes) (version 2) | ecosystem: Environmental > Terrestrial > Deep subsurface > Rock core/Sediment | place: Rifle... | reverse complement strand
TGCCTCGTCGGCCATCGCCATCTCGCGCGCCACCCGCCGGCGCAGAGGCGCAAGATCCATCATGCTGATGCTACCACAATCGGGTCTCCAGGGCACTCGGTCAACCGCCTCTCCGTCGGAGGCCGAGCAGGGTATGAGCGGTGAATGGTGATCGGTGATCGTTGATCAGTGATCGGTGATCGGTATTCAGTGATCGGGGAATAGGGCGCGGCTGCGAGCGACCGATCACGAAGCAACCGATCACACGGTTCCAGCATTCTCAGTCGTGGTCCGCATCATCCTTGAGACGTTCCCGGTGTACCTGCATCTCTGGCCGCGTGAGCGCCCGCGGGTGCAGACAGAGGGCTTCTAGCAGAACCCCGTGTCATACCTCCCTGGGGAGTCGGTGATCCCGATGGTAAGATGGAAGCCGGCAGTCGAGGCAAGGGGAGGACGAGATGCGGTTTGAGGGCAAGGTCGCGGTGGTCACCGGCGGAGGCCGCGGAATCGGCAGGGCGATCGCGCTACGGCTGGCGCGAGAAGGCGCCGACGTCGTGGTCAACTTCTTCCGCAACCGGGCCCCGGCCGAGTCCACGGCCGACGAAATCCGCGCCCTCGGCCGGACGGCCCGCGTCGTGCGGGCCAACGTGGGGGAGATCGAAGGGATCGATTCGCTTTTCAACGAGGTGGCGGCCGCCTTCGGCGGGCTGGATATCCTGATCTGCAACGCGGCCTCGGGATACAACCGGCCGGCGCTTGAACAGAAGCCCAAGGGATGGGACTGGACGATGAACATCAACGCCCGCTCGGTGCTCTTTTCGGCCCAGCGGGCGGCTGCCCTGATGCGGCCTCGCGGCGGCGGCTTCATCGTCAGCCTCTCGAGCCCGGGCGCCACGCGCGTGCTCCCCGATTACGTCGTCGTCGGGGCGAGCAAAGCCGCCCTCGAGGCGATCACGCGCTACCTGGCGATCGAGCTGGCCCCGCTCGGGATTATCGCGAACGCAGTGTCGCCGGGGATCGTGGCCACCGACGCCCTGCGGCACTTCGACGCCTCGCGTGACGGGGCCATCCTGGAGAAGGTGCTGGCCCGATCGCCCGCGGGCCGGCTGGTGACACCCGAGGACGTGGCCGGGATCGTCGCCTTCCTCTGCACCCCGGAGGCGTCGATGATCCGAGGCCAGACCCTCATCGTCGACGGCGGCTATACGCTTCTCGCAGAGGGCGTGAGCCTCTCGGAAGAGGGCTGATTCCCCGCTCCACCTCAGATGCTCACCTTGAGCGTCTCACGCGCCAGGTGGTCGAAGAACTCCTTGCGGGTAGCATCGTTCTCCTTGAACGAACCAGAGAGAGCACTCGTCACCATCAGCGCGTGCGCCTTCTTCACCCCCCGCATCGTGGCGCACAGGTGCCACCCCTCCACCACTACGGCCACGCCGAAAGGATGGAGCGCCGCCTTGATGAAGTCGGCGATCTGGCGCGTCATCCGCTCCTGCACCTGAAGCCGCCGGGCGAAGAGATCCACCACCCGCGGGATCTTCGAGAGCCCGATCACTTTCCCGTCCGGGCAATAGGCGACATGTGCCCGGCCCAGGAACGGAAGGAGATGATGCTCGCACAGGCTGTAGAACTCGATATCCCGCACGATCACCATCTGGTCGTACTCGACCTCAAAGAGCGCCTCATTGATCATCTCGTTCGGGTCGACCCGGTAGCCGGCGAGCAGCTCATCGTACATGCGAGCCACGCGCTCGGGCGTCTTCTCCAGACCTTCCCGGCTCACGTCTTCGCCGAAGGCATCCAGCAAGCGCCTCACGGCCTCCTCGACCTCAGGCTTGGCCACCCCCACCCCGCTCAGGAGCTCGGCGGCGGCTTCGATGTTGTGCATCCTTGCCTCCGTGGTCATCTTTCCTTGCGGGCAATCGTATCACAGCCAGCGATGAGTGATCAGTGATCGGTGATCGGTGATCAGTGGGCCCTGGGCGTGTTGCACAGGGAAGTACCATAACAAGATCCTTCTTTCCCCCACGGGCCCATGCTTCCCCCCGATCACCGATCACCGGCCCCCACGCAGGGAATTCTCCTCGTAACAGCGGTCTCTACAACGGGCCCGCCCTTCCCACCCGATCCCTGATCACCGCCCAGCGCAGGGAAATCCCCAATAACGGCCATCTCTCCCCACGAGCCCGCCCTTCCCCCTGATCTCTGATCACTGATCACCGCCCCTATCACTGAGAAGTCCCTTAGCGGCGGGCCCCTCTCCCCACGAGCCCGCCCTTCCTCACGATACCGATTAGAATTACTCCCGTGCCCGTTGTTATGGATCTTTCAGGCCATTCCGCCCTCGTCACCGGCGCCGGGCGCCGGCTCGGACGGGCCTTCGCCGAGGGCCTTGCGGCCCGGGGGGCCGCGATCGCCGTTCACTACGGCGGAAGCGCCGCCGGGGCCGAAGCGGTCGCTCGGGCGGCCGGCCGGCTTGGGCGCCCTGCCCTTGCCCTGCAGGCCGATCTGGCGGACCCCTCCCAAGCGACCTCGCTCGTCGAGCGAGCGGCGGCCGGCCTCGGCGGGCTCGACATCTTGGTGAACAGCGCTGCGATCTTCGAGCCCGGCGGCTTGCTCGAGACCGACCTCGCCGCCTGGGAGCGGCACCTGAGCATCAATCTGACCGCCCCCTTCCTTCTGAGCCAGGCCTTTGCCCGCCACCGCGCCGGGAGGCCGGGCGCGATCGTCAACCTGCTGGATTGGCGAGCGCTGCGCCCTGGGGCGGACCACTTTGCCTACACCGTCTCGAAAGCCGCTCTGGCGGCGATGACGAAGTCACTCGCCATCTCCCTCGCCCCCTCCATCCGGGTGAACGGCCTGGCGCTCGGCGCCATTCTGCCTCCGGAGGGCGAGCCGCGCGATCCGGAGCAGATCCTCGAGCGCCTCCCCGCCGGCCGCTGGGGAACGGTCGAGGAGGCGGTGGACGCACTGCTCTTCCTCGTCGGTGGCTCCGATTTCGTCACCGGCGCCATCCTCCACCTCGACGGCGGACGTCAGCTCGCATGAGTGCAACCTGATGGCCGAAGACCGGATCGAGATCAAGGACCTGCTTCTCCGCGGCATCCTCGGCATCAACGACGGGGAGCGGGAGAAGCCGCAAGACATCCTCCTCAACATCACCCTCTTCACCGATCTCGGCGACGCCGGCCTCAGCGACCGAATCGAAGACACCGTCAACTACCGCTCGCTGACCAAACAGGTGATCGAGCACGTGGAGGGAAGCGCCCGCTTCACCGTCGAGGCCCTGGCCGCCGATGTGGCGCGCATCTGCCTGGCCGATACCCGTGTGGCGCGGGTGCGCGTGCGCGTCGAGAAGCCGGGGGCGCTTCGCTTCGCCCGCTCGGTGGGCGTGGAGATCGAGCGGTCCGCAGGGGACCTTGGCTGAGCTCGCCTTCATTGCGTTGGGATCGAACGTCGATCCAGAGGGGAACCTGGTGCGCGCCGTGCGGCTCCTGGCCAAGATCGGGAGCCTGCGCGCCGTCTCGATGGTCTACCAGAACCCCGCCATCGGGCCGGCGGCCGCGCCGGACTTCCTCAACGCCGCCGTGCTAATCGAGACCGAGTTGGCCGCGATGGAGATCCACGATCGCCTGCGGGCTATCGAGGCCGAGCTAGGGCGCGTTCGAACGGCCAACAAGTACGCGCCGCGGCCGATCGATCTAGACCTCTGTCTTCTGGGCGCGCAGATCGTCACCACCCCCGAGCTCGTGCTGCCCGACCCCGACGTGCTCACCCGCCCGCATCTGGCCGTCACCCTGGGCGAACTGGCCCCGCATTTCATCCATCCCGTCACGGGCGATAGGATGCAGTCGATCGCTGCCCGTCTGCGAGAGACGGCGGCACTGACGCCTCGCCCCGACGTAGCCGAGGACCTCCGGCAAGCGATCGGCTAACGGCGGCGTCACACAAGCAGCGGGACTGCTCGCCCGTCACGCACCCGTGCCTCGCTGCGGCGAGACCGGATTCGGCTTCTAGCTTCCGTCTGGAAGTGGATGCGCCAGGAAGAACTCCAGCATCGCCTCGCTGGCGCTGATGCTCTGGGTCGTCCCCCCAAGGAAGGGCAGCATGGGGCCGCCCGGCCAGGTGTGCCCTCCACCGTGAATCGTGTAGAGAACCACCGAAGCGTCTTCGAGACAATCGGAGTAGGAGACCACGCTCACGTCAGACCCGGGCCCCAGGATATCTCCGTGGACCCGGCATCCGTTCCACTCCGCCCACCCCCCTGCCCAGGCCTGCGCCGAATAGATCCGAGCCCGGGCTGCCTCCACACGGAACATTCGGCGGGCCGACTCTTCGGAGAGGAATCCCCCTTCGTAGGCCACCACCGGGTCGTCCGTCCCGTAGAAGCCGATGATCGGCATAGGGCGCGCCGGCTCGCAGCCGCCGGGGAGGGAGAGGATCGGCCCGGCGACGACGCCCGCGGCGCCGAAGACATCCGCCATCTCACAGGCCAGCCGGTGGGTCATGGCCCCGCCGTTCGACATCCCATTCACGTAGACGCGGGAGGGGTCGAGGGCAAACATCTCCCCGAGGTCATCCAGCAGATCGCGGATGAACTGGACGTCATCGGCCGCCTCCGTCCCCGGGAGCGCAGAGGCGTTCCACCGCACGGGAAAGCGGGTCCCCTGAGGAAAGACGACAAGGAAACCCTCCCGATCGGCGATTTCCTCCCAGCCGGTGAGGAAAGCCTGTCCCTCGGGACGAGAGGAGAACCCGTGAAGGCTGATCACCAGCATCGTCGGGCTTGCAGGAGCGAGGCCTTCGGGCGGGACATGGAGCAGGTAACACCGCTCGGCGCCTCCCGAGAGAACGACGCGCGCCGAATTCCCCGGCTCCGGTGGCCCGGCTGCCGGGCGCCAGCAGCGCGGCGAAGCGCCGGCGATGCTCACGAAGGCGACGGCCAATCCCCCGCCGAGGACGACGGCGATCAGGATCGCCCCTACCAGGAATCTACGCATGCCACGGGCCCTTCTTGTGCTGGCCGCCCGGCCCGGGCCGGGCTCCGAGCGTCTTCCTCTCATCAGGAAGGAATGGACCGCGCGGTGGGGGCGTGCGCCGAGGTCCCGAGCGTTGGCTGGTCTCACATCTCCGGTTGGATGGACGGATGAGGGCTCCGTCGGACCTCAGCGGTTGAAGCTGGCTACGGCCTCGGCGACGATCTCCCGGATCTTCGGATCGGGGATCTCGCTCACCGACCAGTAGCGCATGTCGTCGAGCCAGATCTCCAGCCCGCCATCCGCGCCGGTGGCGAAATCGATCCGCCGGGCGGCCAGCTCGGGCTGCTGGGCCATTCGAGATCGCACAAGCTCTTCAATCTGCTCACTGACGAGGGAAGCCTTGTGCTCCCCCAATTCCACCCGCGCTCCCTCGACCATCCGCCGCGAGCCCAGCGTCTGCGGAGGGCGTCTCACCCCACCGCTGAGGAGGAAGCGGCCCCCCGACCGGATGGCCACGGAAAGGAAGATCAAGAGCAGCGCCACAACCACCACAACGACGAGCGCCACACCGGCAAGCGAACCTTCACCCATTCTCTTCCTCCGCAACCTGCCGCGCCTAGCGCTGCCCGGCCGCGCCGGACCCCGAGAATCGACCTGGGACGGCGTGCCTAAACGCCTACCAGAATAGCCCGCGCCGGAGCCCCGTCGCTTCCGACCAGCTTCAGGGGCAGGCAATACAGCGTGTAGCGCCCCTGGCTCACTCCGGTGAGGTTGAGGCCCTCCACCACGACGACACCGGCCCCCAGGAGGGCCTTGTGGGTCTCCAGGCTCTTCTTGTACGGCGCCACAGAAAGGTAGTCGACGCCGACGAGCTGCACTCCCCTGCGGACGAGCCACTCCGCCCCGCTGGCATCGATGGCGGCGAAATCCGTTTGGAAATCGGGGAGCTGGCGCGCCCAGAAGCCGGAGTTGCGCGTCTTGAAGAGAATGCGGCGAGTGCGCGAGGGGATTCGGGCGGCCTCGAGCGCCGAGGCGTCGAGGAGCTCCGCCTTGCCCATGTCGATCACGTACGCCCGGCCGGTGAGGACCTTGAGGGAGAGCTTCTCGATCGGCGCCCCGTCTCGGATAAAATGAAGGGGCGCGTCCACATGGGTGCCGACGTGAACGCCGCAGGCCAACGCCGAAACGTTGTTGTGGGCGCCCTTCTCGATGCTCTTCACCCGCTCGAGGCGGACGGGAGGGTCTCCCGGCCAGACGGGCAGTGCCGGCGAGATCCCCACCGAGATGTCATAGATGCGCATCCCTCACCTCCATGACGGGGGGATTATAGAATCATTCGGGCGCAAAGGCGAACGAAGGCGGCGGCGATTCTCGGAGGAAGTGGGCCAGGGCTCGCAAGGGCTTCTGCCACGTCGGATCGGTGGACGCAAGAACAAACGATCCTGGTGGCTGCGCGTACGACTGTCCGCGCGACCATGGGCCCGCGGCCGCCACTCGCCCCACGCCGATTCCGGTCGAGATCCGGTTGCGCATAGCGGGCGCGGGCGCGAGAATCCGATCCGGGAGTGCTTGATTCGGCTGTCACCACTGCGAATCCGAACGCGAGGCGGCATTCGACGGGCGCTGAGCTCTCAGTCCCTCGCAGGTGAGAACACAATGACGGCGACAGACACCAGGCAATACATGCTCAACCGAAGGGCTCAGTGGATCATCGCACTGCTGGGTGTGATCAACGTTTCCGGTTTCCTCGTCTATGCCATCGAGGTCATCTTCTCGCCAATCGGGATGATCGTGTTCGGGACAGGCGCCATCGCCGGAGGCGGGCTACTGTTCGTCGTGGGCCTCGTCATTCCGGTGATTGGAAGTGCCTTGCTCGTGTTCGGCCTGACGATTGCCGGCCTGGGGGGCGTGGGGCTGATCCTTGGATTGATCTCCGCAGCGAAACATGGTCTCCTGGCGGGTGCCTCCGTGCGCGGGGCTTCCACCATCGTCCGAGAGGCCGTGGGTGGCGGCCCAGGGAGCTCCCTGAGAACCTCATCGGAAGGGCTCGTCTACCGGGTGTGGCCGTTCTTCACGATTGAAGGCCGCTGGGAAGACATAGACCGGCTTGTGCGCAAGCAGGTCTTGGGGATCCCGAGCGACACGCTCTACCTCAAGCAAGCCCGGTCCACCGGATTCCTACGACCGGGATTCATCTCAGGCACGGCCAGAGCGCGGGTTGGCGCTTCTAGGATCACTCTAGGGGGTCTGGACGGATGGCCTGATGGGGATCTGGCCGAAGAGATCCGCCGCCGGAGGCCCGATCTCTTCGCCGGAAGCCGCTAAGTCCCTGGGGTAGGTGCGACGAGGGTCCCGGTTGCGGCCGGGAGCGGCTCTTGGCCTGGGTCAACTCGAAGCTACGGAGAGGTTCGCCAGCGTTTAGCGCAAGCCGTAATAGCATGGGGGACGCGAAAGCGGCGTCGGAGATCGCCGCCCGATGAGCCCTCCAAGCCTCGGAATATCACGCCCGGAGAACTCACGATGTCACGCAGAATCCTTGTGGCTTATGCCAGCCGGGCCGGCGCGGCCGAGGCCATCGGACAGACGCTGGCCGCGGGCGGGTCCGAAGTGGACGTGCGCCCTATGACGGAGATCGACGACGTCACTGCCTACCAGGCGCTTGTCGCCGGCAGCGCCATTCAGGCGCACGAGTGGCTGCCGGAGGCCATGCAATTCCTGCGGAGGCATCGAGCGCCGCTCGCGCAGAAGCCCTTCGCCGCGTTCCTCGTTTGCATGAGCATGACGATGCGGGATCCGCGCGCCCGCGAGTTCGTGACAAGCTGGCTGGAGCCGGTTCGGGCGCCCGTGAAGCCGGTGAGCGAAGGCTTCTTCGCCGGGGCGCTGGACCTCAGGAAGGTCCCCTCCTTCAGCGACCGGCTGAAGTTTCGCCTGAGCGTGTTGCTCGGCGTCTGGTCGGAGGGCGATCATCGGGATTGGGACGCGATCCGATCCTGGGCGGAGAAAACGCGCCCGCTGCTGGCCGGGTAGGCGCGCTGCGCGTAGCGGCCATCCTCGCCGCGAGGAAGACCCATGCCAGGCGAGGTCCTGCTGCGAGACGTCTCGGAAGACGACCTCCCCGTCTTCTTCGAGCACCAACGGGACCCGGAAGCGACCCGGATGGCCGCCTTCCCGGCCAGGGCGTGGGATGAGTTCAAAGCCCACTGGGGAAGGATCCTGGCCGACGCCTCCGTCATCAAGAAGTGCGTTCTTTTCGACGGACATGTCGCCGGAAACGTCGTGAGCTTTGAGAACGCCGGCCGGCGAGAGGTCGGTTACTGGATCGGGAGGAGCTTCTGGGGCCAGGGCATCGCCACGCAAGCGCTTTCACGGTTTCTGAGCCAAGTCGGTTTCCGCCCCCTGCATGCCCACGTCGCCAAACACAACCTCGCCTCGATCCGAGTGCTGGAGAAGAGCGGGTTCTCGGTTTGCGGGGAACACAAGAGCCCCTCCAGCCCCTCCGGCGAAGGATTCGATGAATTCGTCTATGTGCTGGGGGAGAGGGGGAAAGGCGAAGTGGGATGATCTGCAAGGGGCGCTGCGCTCAGCGGCGGCCCCTCCTACGCTGGCCCGCCTTCTTTGCGGCGGAGCGTGGGTGGGCGCCGTGGTGGCGCAAAACCACCGCAACGAGAGACTCCCTCTGGCGCGATAATGGGAATGCAACCGCCTCACGGCCGGCCCCCCTCCGGTCACGGGGCGGTTGCACGACCAGAGCATGGGCGCGAAAATGGCCCGCACTCTGGTCAAGTCTTGCAGGCTGCCGCCGTGGTGCGCACGGCGGCTATTCCCCCGATGCAGATCATCGCCGCATTGCGCAGGCCATTCGGCCCAGAAGCTCGGCGCGATCGCCGTCTCGCCCGGGTCCGCCCGGGCTGCACAAAGGAGGCCGAGGAAGTGGCGTCGGACAAAGGGCCAGCATGGGCGGTTCTCGTCTTCATACTCACGAGCTCATTCCTTTTCGGGTGCGCCCTTCTGCCCGGTTATGCAGACCGCCACTCGCCTCCCACACCCACAGCGGCCTCCCTCTCCGAGCTCGACCTGGGCTCCTTTCTACGAGGCCTGGGAGAGCTCCCGGCTCATCTAACCATCGGGAGCACCACCGCGGCGCTAACGCCAAACGACGTTGTCGGTCTCCCCGATTGGGACAAGTACATGTACCACAGCCTCCTCTGGGACGGGTCTGAGGCCGGCGAGGCCATGCTCTTCACCTATGGCTCAGCCGAGGCAGCGCAGGAAGCTTACGCGGCGTTGGTCGGCGGCTTTGAGGAGACCCATGCCCAGAGCGAGAACGTCGCCATGGACGTCAGCACTCGCGTGATTGCGGATCTGGGAGATCAGGCTCAGGCCGAGGTAGTGGGCATGGGGCTGAACTCGGGGGCGGTTTCAGCCATCCGAGTTGAGGTTGCATTCGCAAGGTGCCGCTTGGTCGCCGACATTCGACTCGACCACCCGGCCGATCTCGATACGGCCGTAGCTTATGCGCGACGGCTGGACCAGGCTCTCAGCGCTCTTGCGTGCAGATGACCCCCCGAGCCGTGCTAGCGAGCGGAGATCTGGGAGGTCTACAGACCGGCGTCCAAGCGGCGCTGGGGCTACCATACTCTGCTTGTACTCTGCGGGGACGAATTGGCTGCACACCTCGGTCCAATGCTGGACCGCAAGAAAGGAACGCTGGCCCTCAACAGCTTCTGGCTGGAGAATGAAGACTCAGGGAGAGACGCCGGCTTCGCCGACGCTCTGGCGCGTGGCCTCATCCGCCTGGCGGGGTTCGCCAAGGCTGTGCATCTCGATCTATCCGTCGTCAAGCCGACGATCCTTCGGAGGCACCTCCAGTCAAGGATGAGGGCGCACGGCCTATAGGATGGGTCGCCGTCGGCCGACGCAGGGGCAGGAGGCAACACCCGATGACACCACAACCTCTCTCTCGAACCGCGCTCCTGGCCGTGACCCTCGGCCGCCTCCTGGCAGGCGTCGTGGTGATCGGTGGCATGCTCTTCATCCCTGCCGGGACGCTCGGTTTCTGGCAGGCCTGGGCCTGGCTCGGGGTGACCTTCGCCCCTGTTGTCGCAATCGGCATCGTCCTCCTAATCAAGGATCCTGAGCTCCTCGAGCGCCGCATGCGAACCCGCGAGAGGGAGACGCCGCAGAAGAAGGTGATCGCGGCCTTCATTCTCATCCTCGTAGTCATGTTTGTCCTCCCCGGCCTCGACCGGCGGTTTGGCTGGTCGGCGGTCCCCACCGGGCTTGTGGTCCTTTCGGACCTTCTCATCCTCCTGGGACTGGGCCTCTTCGTCCTCACCATCCGAGAGAACCGGTATGCCTCGCGGGTGATCGAGGTTCAAGACGAGCAGGTGGTGATTTCGAGCGGACCCTACTCCGTCGTGCGCCATCCAATGTACCTGGCGATGATATCGGTGCTCTTCTTCTCACCCCTGGCGCTGGGTTCCTATTGGGCGCTGCTCGCCGCCCTGCCCATCCCGTTTCTCTTGGCCTTGAGGATCCGCAATGAGGAAGACCTGCTCCGGCAAGGCCTACCCGGATATGCGGAGTATGCCCGGGAGGTGAGGCACCGACTGGTGCCTTTCCTCTGGTAGGCGGGCAACCATCGCCGCGCCCGCTCTCGCGCAGGGTTCGGCGTGACCGCGGGCCGGTGGGCGCGCTGGCTGAGCTTGACGCGTAGAGAGACCCTAATCCATAACATGGCAGGCCAGAGCTACTTCATCACCGGCGGCTTCGGTTTTCTGGGGCAGCACATCGTCAAGGCGATACGCGATCACGACCCTCTGGGCGACCTGCGCGTGCTCGTGCGCACAGCGCGCCGCACTCTGCTGGGAATCGAGTCGCTGCCGGGCGTACGGCTGGTTTCCGGCGACCTGAGCCAGCCCGAAACCTTCACCGCCGAGATGGACGGAGTGGATACGGTGATCCACAACGCGGCTCTGGTTTCATTCAAACGCCGCGACACGGAAGCCCTACGTCAATCGAATATCGTCGGGACACGCAATCTGCTCCGGGCCGCCCTGGATCACGGATGCCGCAATTTCGTGTTCATCAGCTCGATCTCGGCGATCGGCCGGCAGCCCGGCCGTCTTTCTGATGAGACCATGAGGCCCGATCTCAAAGAGAAACGGAGTGCCGACTTCTACGGCTACACCAAGCTCATGGGGGAAAGCGCCCTGCAGGCCGAGGCGGGCCGCATCCGCGGCATCATCCTGAACCCGAGCCTCGTGCTCGGCCCCGGGTCGCGCCGAATCGAGCAAGTCGTATCTTGGCTGCGCTGGATTCCGTTCTTCCCAATGCTCACCACCCTCAACAGCTTCGTCGATGTGCGCGATGTGGCCAAGGCTGTGGTGCTGGCGCTCACCGAGGGGCGCAGCGGGGAGCGTTACATCGTCACTACGGAAAACGTGGATATGCTGGCCTTCACGCGAAGGCTGCTGGCAGTGATGGGCAAGAGGGCTCCGGTATTCCCTGCGCCCGGCGCGTTGTTCGCACTGGGCGATGCGCTGGTGTGGCTGCTGGACGCTCTGCGCCTCAACCCCGGCCTGAGGATGATCTCGGCGATCAATGTAGATAAAGCCTACAGCGCTGAGAAGATCCGCCGGGAGATGGGCTGGCAACCCGACTACTCGCTGGAACAATCGCTGCGCGACAGCATGTTGCCCGGCCCGGTCGGTGGGCAGGCATGAATCGGTCTATCAAGTGCCCCGTCCTCCCTTTGCCTCTTGCCGCCAGAGCGCCGCAGGAGGGAGCCATGCCCGGAGGCTAGCCCAAGCCTGGTGCAATCCGCGCTGAGATCCCAAGTTCCGGCTGCCGTGCCGCTTCGACTCCACATACCCCGCGGCCTTAGGCAAGGTATGCTATGGCAAAGAAGCCGGCGTATCTCATCAAACTCTTCCAATCCGTTACCGAGCCACTGGCGGGCAACCAGGATGTCCTCAACCAAGCCGACACCTTCAAACACGATCACGGGAACAACATGGTTGAGGTCTTCGAGGTTGTCACCCAGGCAATGAAGGAGAAACGTGGCGCCTCGGCGGCGGATCAGCTGGCGCACGCAAGCCAGTTGCTGCGCCAGCGGGAGAGCGGTTCAGCAAGACTCTATGCAGGAGGGCTCTCGCAGGCGGAGCGGGTGTTCGAGGGCAAGAAGGTCACTTCCGACAACGTGCTTCAGCTGGTGGAGACGCTCGTCTCCGGTGGGCAAGCGGCGACGGCGCAACAGCCCACCTTGCCGGCGGGATCCGCCGCGTCGCTCCTTGGCGGAATCCTGGAAGCGGGCCAAGGGAGCGCGCCACCGGCGATCGACATCAGCGATTTGCTCAGCGCCGGCATGTCGTTCCTCAACGCGAAACAGGGCGGCCAGGGCGATGTGGACGCGCTCATGGGGGCTTTGATCACAGGCACCCAAGTAGGAAAGGCCCCTCACCGGGCGCAATCCGGTGCGGTCGTTGCGAACGCACTGCTCCAGGCCATCGGCGGTCTCTCTGCGCGCAAGTAAACCGCAAAGGGGGGATCGTGTGTTGCGCAACCCAGCCTAAGCTAGTACACTCATTCCTGAGTGGCCTTCAAACAGGGCATGCTGCGTTGGAGAGGCCTGGCGCGGTCTGCCCGGACGTTTGAAGCGCTCGAAGAAGTGTCGCAGGACCCCCAAGGACAAGAAGGAGTTGAACGATGTCGCCAATCCTCAGAAGGCCCGCACCAAAGAAGCCGGCTGCAAAAAGAGCGATCAAGATCGTCCACAAGAAGCCTGCCGGCGCAGTTCGCACCGGGGCAAAGCGGCCGGTGCAGAAAGCGGTCGTGAAGAAGGCGCCGCCCGTCAAGCGGACGCCGGCAAAGGTGGGCGGGCCCGCCCCCGCCCGGCTGGCGAAGGGTACCCGCACGGTCACCCCGGTGGGGGAGGCCGCAAGGCAGCTCAAGGCGCGGCAGTCGGGACTTATCGGCAAGACCAACCAGGACATGATCAACGTGATCTACAAGGCCGCCGATGAGCTCAAGATGCCGGCCTGGACGCTCCTGGCGACCGTCAAGCTCGAGAAGCTGGTGGATGCCCGCTCCGCTCCGTATACGGGGCCAGCCGTGTCCGACATGCCAGGCCTGACGAGTGATCAGAAGGCGGTGATCCAGAAGATCCTGTCGAGCTATTCCCGGAAGTAGCTCCGAGCAAGGCTGGCGGAAGAGGCATCTTCCGTCCGGCACGAACGCGCGGCACGCTCTGGCTCGACGCCTTTCCTCCCCCGACCACGGAGCGAGCCTCGGCGGGTGGTCACGGCTGCGCGTGGAAGCGGGCAATCCGGTGGGGCGGTGGCGGCCCTGAGGCCATGTGCAGGAATCAGGTGCCCACCCCTCCGAGTGACGACGAGCGAGGCGGACGCCTCTGGGAATAGCAGGGGGCCTCTCTCCGTCACCGCCATGCTCCCAGTTCGATCCGAAGTCGTGCACCTTCCCTCTCCAGAGATCGGAGTCCCATGGCTCTCACCCCTCGCCAGCGCGTCTTGACGGCTCTCAGCCATGAAGAGCCCGATCGTGTCCCGATCGTCATCGGCACCAGCAACACCACCACCCTGAAGATCCTGCCCTACCGGCGGCTCAAAGCCCTTCTCGGGATCCAGGCCCCCGACAACTACATCTATGACTGGCCCGAGCTTGGCTCGGCGGCTCTGGACGAGACGACCCTCGAGCGCCTGCATGGCGACGCCCGTGGCGTGCTCGACCGACTGCCCAGCCAGATCTATGCCCGCAACCGCAGCCGCCCGCCACACGCCCCATTCATCGACGATTGGGGCAGCGGGCAAGTCGAGATGGAGCCTGGCCTGTGGTTTCCAGGCGTTCACCCGATGTCGGAGGCCACCACACTGGAGGAGATCGAGCGTTACCCCTGGCCCGACATGGACGACCCCTCCCGCGTCGCTCA
>Ga0209342_10004833_pt1 | contig 13910 bp, 10 predicted proteins | sample RifCSP16_2_FD_184023 | JGI IMG/M metagenome (GOLD analysis project Ga0209342, IMG submission 184023) | Soil microbial communities from Rifle, Colorado - Rifle CSP2_sed 16_2 (SPAdes) (version 2) | ecosystem: Environmental > Terrestrial > Deep subsurface > Rock core/Sediment | place: Rifle... | reverse complement strand
CCTGCATGTACTGGATAAGGCCCCAGACCGTTTACGAGAACGTCGAAAAACTTCTAAGGGAGAGCGTCGATGAAAGAGCCGATTCGGATCCCGGACCACTTCAACTACGTCGCGGCGTTCCTAACGCTGGCGTGTAACCTGAAGTGCAGCTACTGCATAAACCACTTCGGGGCGAGGGCCGGGTCGAGGGCCCACTTGACGGGTGAGGAGTGGGTAGAGGCGCTTGACAGGATATCATCAAGGCCGGACCTGCCGGTAACGCTCCAGGGCGGGGAGCCGAGCCTCCACAAAGGCTTCATCCACATATTGAACAACGTAAAGCCGGCTCTCAACCTGGACATCCTCACGAACCTCCAGTTCGACGCCGACGAGTTCATGGAGAAGGTGGACCCTGAGAGGATAAAGCGCGCTGCCCCTTACGCCTCGATCCGCGTGAGCTATCATCCCGAGACGATGGAGCTAAAGCCCCTGGCAAGGAAGGTGCTAAAGCTCCAGGACGCGGGCTTCAGCATAGGGGTCTGGGGCGTGATGCACCCGGCACAGGCTACCGAGATACTGGAGGCCCGGAAGTACTGCGCGGGCCTGGGCATAGACTTCCGCGCCAAGGAGTTCCTCGGCGAATACAAGGGCAGGATGTACGGCACCTACAAGTACCCCGGCTCCTGCGACAGGGGGTTTGCCAGGGACGTCATGTGCAGGACCACGGAGCTTATACTGGGGCCCGACGGAGGAGTATACAGGTGCCACAGCGACCTCTACGAAGGAAGGGCGCCGGTGGGGAACTTGACGGACCCGGGCTTCGACATAGAAGACACCTTCCGCATATGCCACGCCTTCGGCCACTGCAACCCCTGCGACGTAAAGGTGAAGACGAACAGGTTCCAGCAGTTCGGCCACACCTCCGTGGAGATAAGAGAACTCGAGACAGTCTAAAAACCTTGAGGGAAACTTTTTGAAAAAAGTTTCCCTCAAACTCCCTTCAAAAACTTTTAGCTATCCCTGGGAGGGAGGCCCCCCGGAGATGAAATTTGCACGAGAGGTGGCCTCCCTCCCAGGGATAACAGCCAGAAGTCTTTGGAGGGGGAGTCTGAGGGGGGACCTTTCTTCAGAAAGGTCCCCCCTCAGTTTATGATTATCTTTTCTTCGAGGCCGCTTCCGAGGTAATTGAGGAGTGTGAGCGCCTTGGTGTTGCCCGGCTCGAGCCTGAGCGTCTCTTCGAGTTCTTTTTCCGCGTCGTCGTAAAGTCCCTTTTTCATGTAGAGAACGGCGAGGTTGAAGTGGGGGAAGACCCGTGAAGGGTCCTGTTTTATAAGGGTCCTGTACTCTTCCATGGCGTCGTCGACTTTTCCGAGGCGTAAATAAGTGTTGGCGAGGTTCCCCCTGGCGGTGAAGAAGTCCGGTTTTATCCCCACGGCCCTTTCGAACTCCCTTGCGGCCTCCTCGGTTTGACCGCTTTCGGCGTAGGCGAGGCCGAGGTAGAGGTGCGGGCCAGCTTCAACGGGGTTTTTCTCCACCTCGTCGGCGTAGAGCGAGAGAGGGTCGCTCCAGACCTCGTTCCTCGAATAGGCGGCTAAAGAGAGGGGCAGGACGATGAGTGCGAGCAGGAGGGCCGCAAAGGCCGGGGTCTTGAGCACGGCCCCGTACTTCTTCTCCAGGAACACTTTAAGGTAAAACAGGGCGCAGACCGAGGAGAAAATTATTCCGGCAATGGGCAGGTAGAGCCTGTGCTCGTTTATGACGTCCCTTATGGGTATTACAGAGGATTCCACCGAGAGGGTGAGGAAGAACCATATGAGGCCGAGGGAGAATAAGGCCACCGGCGCGCTGCGCCTTTTTACGGAGCGTATGAGGCCGGAGACCGATAGAATCATCACCGACGACAGGAATAGAGTCGAAGCGAGTATGCGTGGCTCGAAGAGCGAGGTCGCCAGCGGCCAGTGGTAGTTGAACTTCTGGTTTACGGGCACAAAAACGAGCCTCAGGTAAGTGACCACCACCTCGGACTGCGTCAACAGGTAGGGATACCAGTGCACGCTCCCGAGGTCCTCCATCTTTTTAAGCCTCATGAACTCCTGTGCCGCGTTCCCATCGGCCGGGGCGGGCAGGAGGATCGAAAGGGGGATTATAAAGAGGGTCAGGAAAAAGGGGACGAGCCGGAGGTAGCGCCTTTTGTCTTCGGGATGGAAGAGCCCGGCCTCTAAAATCGCTATCATAAAGGGTATGGTAAAGCTTATCTCCTTGGTCTTCATGGCGAGGACGGTGGATATGATGGAGACGAGGTAAAAGAGCCGTCCCCTTCCAGGTGACTCGCCCCCTTTTCCCCGGCCCCCCCCTTCCCCACCGGCGAGCCGGGCCTTGAGATAAAAGAGAAGGGCGCCGAGGTAGAACAGGGCCGCGAGAGAGGTGTACCTCTGGGATACGTACGTCACGGCCTGGGTGTTTACGGGATGGCAGAGGAAGATCAGGGAAGTAAGGGCGGCTACAGCGTCCCTTGACGCTTCGTCAAGAGCGGGTACTGAGCCCTTTACAAGGGGGGAAGAGAAGACGGCCCTTATGATAAAGAAGAGAAGGGCGGCATTTACAATGTGTATGATTACGTTTACGAGGTGGTAGCCAAGGGGCTCGGCCCCGGAGAGTCTGTAGTTCAACGCGAAGCTCAGGTCCCCCATGTACCTCGACGCCGAGAGGTCGGCAAGGTTCGAGAGGGACCTTATCCACGGGTTTTTGAGTACATAAAGGCCGTCGTCAAAGACGAAGGGGGCGCCAAGGGCCTTCGAGTATACGAGGAGCCCCGCAACGGGCAGGAGTACAAGAAAAAGCCGCTTGCTGAAAAACATTTTACCCATCAGAGCCGACCCCCCCAAAAAAAAAGGAGGGGCATATAGCCCCCCCTTCCTTTACACTTTTGACAGCAACTGATTAAGGCGAGTTCGCGAACAGGATGTTGCCGTCGAAGCCGATGACGACGTTGTTGTCCGTAAGGCCGGCAGCCGTGGTCTTGAGCTCGACGTTGCCTGTGGTGAGCGACATGCCGCCGTTTACGAACGACACGTTCTGGGACTTCTGGTAGCCGCCCGTGTTGAGCATGGCAAGGGAGTTGACTGTCACGCTCGGGTTGTCCGTCAGGTACGCCTGGGCTGCCGTGTAGGCGTTCTTGGCGTCGGAATCGAGCTCCGTCTTATACCCCCTCAGCCTGTACTTGGTGAACTGCGGGATGGCGATGGCGGCGAGGATCGCTATAATGGCAACGACGATCAGGAGCTCGACCAGCGTGAAGCCCGCTTCATCCCTCTTGCACGTTTGAGAATCGCTTGTAGAAACATCTCTCTCCTCCTTTCGGGTATTAAGGCCGTCCGACTCGTTTTCTAAATATTTATACGTGTTCAGACATTTATAATATAAAGCAATACCCGTGCCAAAGGAAATTATGCTTAAAAAACGGTTAGTTACAAAAGAATGGAGCGGTCTCGCGGCGGGTTTTGTGACAATTTTTGTCACTTCTCTGACAACTTTTGTACTTTTTCCCTCCGGGGGGTCTATTTATCCCGCCCTCATCCGCAATATCTCGTCGATATTGCGGGCCCTTTCCGTGCTGCCCTTCTCCTTGAGCTCCCTTGAGAGCGTCCTCAAGACGGCGGCATAACGGGGCTCGTTATCCATCGCCTTGTTGTAATACCCGGCGCCGAGGGCGTAGTCTCCCTTCTCGAAGTATACGTTTCCGAGGTAGTAATAGACCTCGGAGAGCTCAACCTCGTCGGCGGCTATGAAGGCCGCCCTCTCGAGGGACCTCGCGGCGCAGTCGTATCTCGATAGCTCGAAACAGCTCATCCCGTGGGTCTTGTAGGCGATGTAATCGGCGGAGTCGTCGGCGAGAGCGATGTATTCTTCGAGCCACCTCTGTGCCGCCTCGTGGTTCTTCATGTCGTGGTGCGCAAGCCCCATGGCAAGGTACCCCTCCTTGAAACCGTCGTCCCTCTCCACCGCCTCTTTGAAGGCTACAAGAGCCTCTTCTCGCATCTCGAGCTTGCCGAGGGCCACTCCGAGGTCATAGTGGGTGCGGGCGTCGTCGTCCACGGAGAGGGCCTTTCTGAACTCGGCAACGGCGGCCCTGAGGTTCTCTTCTCCTGCGAGCTCGCTCCTTACGAGACCGAGGAGCCTGTGGGGCCTCGATACGCGGCCCTCCATGTCGCCGAGAGCTGAGATTACCCCCTCGAGCTCTCCGGCCATCCTCGTTAACTTCTCACGGTCGGAGGGCAAGGTGTACCGCGGGGAATCGGCGCAGGGGTTAAGGTCCTTAAGAGAGCGCCTCGAGATGGTATCCCCGTAAGGGCCGGGGTCCCTGAGGTAGAGGACCGATACGTCGTCGAAGACGACCGCCCTCCAGCCGGGGTTGTCAAAGAGCTTTGAGCAAAGAGGTGTCTCTATCTTCACGAGCGCCGCCGTTATACCGTGCTCGTCCGATAGCCTTTTCCATCCCTCCTCGTCTGATACGAGCCTCGAGGTCCAGAAAAAATAAGGGGAATAGACCGTGGGGGTCCTGCCGTCTATAAACACCTTCGTCTCCGGGTATGCGAATATGAGGTAGCCCCCGAAGATATAGTCGTTAAAGAGGCGGCCCCTTATCCCCTCGCTCCTCATGAAGCTCACCGTGCCCTCGGGGAAGGCCCCCTTCTTGATGCCGAGCCCGAATTTATCCCGATAAGAGGGGCCAAGGAGACTCGAGACCATCAATACGGCGACAAAGAAGGCGAGCCCCAGGGAGGCCCATGAGAACCAGAGGGGGTCTTTTTTCCTGGATTCGAGGTAGGAGGCCGCGTTGGCGGCGATTACGGGCGCGGCGAAGTAGGCGAACTGCCCGACCCACCTCACGTGGGATAACGCCATGTAGAGGGCCCCGGCCATTATCACCACGTCCCTGGTCTTCAAGCCCCTGAAGTTCATGACCAGGGCCGCCACCGCGCCGACTACGAGGAGCCTGAAGGCGAAGAAGTTAAAGGGTTTCGGGTAGAAGTAGAATAAGAGCTCGCTTGCGGGTATGCGCGTCCACTCCCCTATATGCCTCAGGGCGTCGGCGTTCTCTCCCCCCTGGTGGATGAAGGGGAAGAGGGCGAGTTTCAGCCCGTACGGGTTTATGACGGACGCCAGGGGTACGGCCAGCGATATGATGACGAGCTTTGCCGCCTCGGGCCCCGGGCTTTTTATGAAGGCGAACCCCCGTTCCCTGAAACCGTCTATGACCGCCCCGAGGGCCCAGGCTCCTACGAGGAAGACCCCGAGGACCGCGCTCGAATGCATGTTAATCCACAGGACGTGGAGCGGCACCAGGGCGAATATGTACCGGGCGTTGCCTTTCCTGTCGTACAGGTTCAGCAACAGGAGGTAAAGGGATATGAAGAGAAAGGCGAAGAGGTGGGGCCTTATGAATAGCCTCGAATAAGAGCTTGCGAAGACGAGGAAAAGGAGGGTCGAGACAAGCCACGCCCTCTTGCCCCCCACGGTCTTGAGGTTAAGGTATAAAAAAAGGAAGGTGGCCCCCGTAGCGAGGACCTGGAGGATGAAAAGACCCGTCCAGCCCCCGAGCCTGGAGTAGAACAGGTGTGCGACGACCTGGAAGCCCCAGGTGAAGTCCACCCACTCGCTCCCCTCGAAGGTAAAGGAGAAGGGGTCTGTGGAAGGCACCTTCAGGTTCTCGACTATCCACTCGCCGCTCTTCAAGGCCCAGAAGATATCAGCGTCCCTGTGCTGGAGCTGAAAAGCGACAAGGACCAGGAGGAAGGCGAGTACGGCCAATACCATAAGGGCCGAAAAAACCCTCAAGCCTTCAGTTCTCGGTGATGTCATATTTGCTGAGTTTATACCTCATCGACCTGAAACTGAGTCCCAGGAGCTCGGCGGCCTTTTTCTTGACCCCGCCCGACTTTCTAAGGGCGTCGGCGATTATCGCCTTCTCGAACTCCTCGACGGTCTTCTCGAGGTCGAGCCCGTCGGTCGGGACCTTCAACGCCTGCTCCCCGGCCATCTCCAAGCCCCTGTCCTTGAGGTAACCGGGCAGGCTCCCGGGCGTTAGGACCTCCGAGGTCTCCAGGGTTATGGCCCTCTCGATGAGGTTCTCGAGCTCGCGGATGTTTCCCGAGTAGTCGTAAGAGACGAGGAGCCCCATCGCCTCGGAAGATATCTCCTTTACGGACTTTCCGTGCACCTTCGAGTACTTCTCGATGAAGTGGGCGGCAAGAAGCGGTATATCCTCTTTCCTTTCCCTCAGGGTTGGGATGTTTATCCTTATGACGTTAAGCCTGTAAAAGAGGTCCTCCCTGAACCTCCCCTCTCTAACCTCCGTCTCCACGTCCTTGTTGGAGGCGGCTATAATCCTCAAGTCCACGGTTATGTCGGACGTTGAGCCCACGCGCCTGAAGTTCCTCTCCTGTATGAACCTCAGGAGCTTTACCTGGAGGTGCAGGGGTAGCTCTGTAATCTCGTCTAAAAAGAGCGTGCCCCCGTCGGCCTGCTCCACGAGGCCCTCCTTGCTGGATACCGCCCCCGTGAAGGCGCCCCTGGCGTGGCCGAAGAGCTCGCTCTCTATGAGGTTCTCGGGTATGGCACCGCAGTTTATGGCCACGAAGGGGCTCTGCTCGCCGCCGTTCGCGGCGATACCCTCGTAGTGTATGGCCCTGGCGACGAGCTCCTTGCCCGTGCCGCTCTCCCCGGTTATGAAGACGTTCGCCTTCGCCCTGGAGATGCTCCTTATAAGGACATGGACCTCCTCCATTGCGTGGCTCTCCCCTATGAGGTTCGCAATGCCGTTTCTGCTCTTGATGTCCTTCCTGAGCCTTTCGTTCTCCCTCTTGAGGTTCCTGAAGCTGAGGGCGTTCCTTATGTTGAGCTTTATCTCGTCGAGCTTGAAGGGCTTGGTGAAGTAATCGTAGGCGCCCGCCTTCATGGCGTCTATGGCCGTGTCCACCGAGGCGTAGGCGGTTATCATTATTACCGGGACGTCGCGGTCGAGCTCCTTTACGGCACGGAGAAGCTCCACGCCGTTCATCCCGGGCATCTTAAGATCGGTTATCACGAGGTCGAAGCCGTTCCCCCTGCAGAAGGCGAGTGCGGAGTCCGCCGAGGGCATGCACTCTACGTCGTAGCCCTCCTTCCTCAACATGATATCGAGGAAGTCCCTCATGTCCTTCTCGTCGTCCACGACGACTATCGTTGCCTTTCTTCTCTTTGCCTCTTTCGCCATCTTTCGACTCGCACCTGAATTTTTTATTAATGCACCATGCCGGCCGCGGCCGGCAGTATCACCTTGAAGACCGTGCCCCTGCCGAGCCTGCTCCTGACCTCTATGGTCCCGCCGTGGCTCTGGACTATCCTGTGGGCTATGGCGAGGCCGAGCCCAGTGCCGTTGGGCTTCGTGGAATAGAAGGGGTCGAATATCTTTTTTATCTTGTCGGACTCGATGCCCCGGCCCGTGTCCACGACCTTGACGCCCACGAATGAGTAGTCCTTGCAAGCGCTTGCGGACCGGGTAAGGAGCGTGCCCTTTACGCCGTCGTAGCCCGTCCTGAAAGAGGAGGTGACGATAAGCCTCCCGTCATGGTCCATCGCCTGGGCCGAGTTCAAAAAGATGTTCCAGAACACCTGTCCAATCTGGCGCCCGTCGCCCTCCACGTATATGTCGTTGTTAAGAGAGCTCTCTATCTCGATACCGGCGGCCTCCGGGGAGTTCCTGAACATCTGTATCGTCTCGTTTATGACCCCGGAGAGGTTCACCGTGCCACGCTCGTTGCGGGCAGGGCGCGCGAAGACGAGAAAATCCGTTACCAGGGCGTTCAACCTTTCCGTCTCGCGCAGGACTATGCCCATCAAGGTCCTGTCCTCGTCATTGAGGGCGAGCTGCTCCTTGAGGAGCTGGATGGACCCGGATATGGAGGCCAGCGGGTTTCGTATCTCGTGGGCTATGCCCACGGAGAGCTCCCCGAGGGCCTTCAATTTCTCGGCCCTGTCGATCTGCTCCTCCATGGCCTTCAATTCCGTCAGGTCCTGGAAGATTATGATCCTCGAGGCGGCACCCCCGCGTCCGTGGGAGACCATGAGCCCGAGGAACATCTCCCCTCCCCCCTTTTTCCTCACCTTCTTCTCAAGCCTTATCCCGGCCACGCCCCTCACGTCGGCGAGTAGCCCCGGGAAGACCTCGTCGACGCCCTTGTAGTAGACGTCCTGGAGGGTAAACCCGGTTATGCTCACCGCGGCATGGTTGTAGCTCGTTATCCTCGAGTGCTCGTCGAGGGTCATTATGCCGCTCGTTATGTTCTCCACTATGTGCCTGTTTAGGCTCTCGAGCTTCTCGTAGTCTATCTCCTTGGCCTCGAGCCTCTTTTCGTACCTCTTGGTCTTCTCGGCGAGGTAGCCCGCAAGATAGGCCACGGAGAAAAAGGCCAGGATGTTCGTCGAGACGGTGGTGAGCGCGTCCTCCCAGACATGGAGCGAGCCCGGCATGAAGACCTTGAACCTTGCCGGGAGCATCCCGTAGAAGTCCGCGTCTATGACAACCCCGTAGGCAATGCTCGACAGGGAGGCGGCGTAGTAGCCGCAGCTGCGTCCGAGCATGATGGTGGCCCCTATTATGCTCAGAAAATAAAGTATCTGAAGATAACTCTCTATCGCCCCCGTGGTGTAGACTATGAAGGTTATAAGGAGCAGGTCCACGGCGATCTGGGTGTATATGAAGGGCCCGAGGTTCTTTACCCACTTGAGCGCCAGGGCGTAGAGGATAGTAAGAAGGCCCAGGACCACCACCACTGCGTACAGGGGGTAGAGGTTCAGCTGGGCCGAAGGGTATTCCTTTACCTGGAACCAGGTGGTGATGCCCAGAAAGACGAGAGCGATCACCACCCTCAGGATCATCATGGCCATCATCTTGGCCTTGAGGTCTTTTGGCCGGAAGGACTCTTCCATCTTTAGCCCCCCTGAGCCTAACCGGCGGCCACGCCGGCGAGCTGGAATATGGGCAGATAAAGCGCCACGACAAGCCCGCCTACCACGACCCCGAGAAAGACCATGAGCAGGGGCTCTATAAGGGAGGTCAGGGCATCCACGGCGGCGTCCACCTCCTCCTCGTAGAAGTCCGCTATCTTGGTGAGCATGGTATCCAGGGCGCCGGTGGACTCACCGACGGCTATCATCTGGGTAACCATGCCGGGAAAGACCTTCGTCTCCATGAGAGGGTCAGCGAGGGTCTTGCCCTGGCTCAGGCTCGCCCTCGAGCGCATCACCGCGTCCTCTATCACGACGTTTCCCGAGGTCTTAGATACTATCTCCAGGGCCTCGAGTATGGGCACGCCGCTCGATATCATGGTGCCAAGCGTCCTGGTGAACCGGGCCACGGCGGTCTTTCTGATGAGGTCTCCGAAGACCGGTATCTTCAGGAACATCTTGTCCATTATCCATCGGCCCTTCTCCGTCTTGTAGAACCTGTTGACGCCCACGCCAATGCCTATGAGGCCGCCGAGCAGGAGGTACCAGTAGTACTGGAGGAGCTTACTCAGATTCACCACAATCTGCGTTGGCGCCGGCAGGGCCTGGCCGAACCCCTCGAACATGTCCTGGAATATGGGCACCACCCAGATAAGGAGCCCGGCCACGACGAGACAGGCTATGAGGATAACGACCACGGGATAGGTCATCGCCCCCTTTATCTTGTTCTTGAGTTTTTCGTTCTTCTCGAGAAAGGAGGAGAGCCTGTTGAGTATGGTGTCGAGTATGCCCCCGACCTCTCCGGCGTTTATGAGGTTCACGTAGAGGCCGTCGAAGATCTTCGGGTGCTTGCCCAGGGCGTCGGCGAAGGTCGAGCCCCCCTCGACGGACATCTTTATGTCCAGGAGCGCCTTTTTGAACTCCTGGTTCGGCTGCTGGCCGGCCAGGATGTCGAGACACTGGACGAGTGGAAGCCCGGCGTCTATCATCGTGGCGAACTGGCGGCTGAAGACGACGAGTTCCTTGGTCTTGACACCCCTGGAAAGCCCGGGTATCTTTATCCCCGAGAACACCCCCCCGAGCCCGCCCTTCTTCTTGGCTATGGAGCTCGGGACTATGTGCTGGCGCCTCAAAGATGCCGTTGCCTGCGCGAGGCTCGCGGCGTCCACCTCCCCCTTTCTCGCCTCCCCTGCCGCGGTCCTTCCCGTATAGACGAAAGTAGCCATTTATACGCTCCTTCCTGCGGTGAAGCCTTGTCTGGCCTCGCCCGCGTTCTTCATCATCTGTTTAAGCTCGTCGGGCTCCTGGCTCATGCCCATGGCCTCTTCGAGCGTTATGAGCCTCCTGGCGTAGAGGTTCATAAGGCTCTGGTTCATCGTCTGCATGCCGAACTTCGACTGGCCCACCTGCATCTGCGAATATATCTGGTGGATCTTGTCCTCCCTTATGAGGTTCCTTATGGCGGGGTTGGGGACCATGAGCTCTACTGCCAGGACCCTGTCCTTTCCGTCGGCCCTGGGCAACAGGAGCTGGGAGATCACCCCCTCGAGGACGAAGGAGAGCTGGGCCCTGACCTGCTGCTGCTGGTTGGCAGGGAAGACGTCGATTATCCTGTTCATGGTCTGCACGCAGGAGTTGGTGTGGAGGGTGGCGAAACAGAGGTGGCCCGTCTCGGCAATCCGAAGGGCGGCCTCGATGGTCTCCGTGTCCCGGAGCTCTCCAAGGAGGACGACGTCCGGGTCCTGGCGCAAGACGTACTTGAGCGCCTTTCCGAAGCCGTGCGTGTCGTAGCCCACCTCCCTCTGGTTCACGAGCGCGACCTTCGAGTTGTGGAGGTACTCTATCGGGTCCTCAATGGTAACTATGTGCTCGGGTCTCTCGTGGTTTATCTTGTCGATTATCGAGGCGAGCGTGGTGGATTTGCCGCTGCCCGTGGGTCCTGTGACGAGTATAAGGCCCCTCGGTTTATTGGCTAGCTCCTCAACTATCGGGGGAAGCCCGAGCTCCCTGAAGGACCTTATCTGGAAGGGAATGGTCCTGAAGACCCCCGCCACCGTGCCCCTCTGGACGAAGAGGTTTCCCCTGAAACGGCTCAGGCCCTTGAGACCGAAGGAGAAGTCGAGCTCGTTTTCTTCCTCGAACCTGTGTTTCTGGGTGTCGGTGAGTATGGAGTAACAGAGGTTTTTAGCGTCCACGCCCGTCAGAACGGGCATGTCCATTGGGGAGAGCGTCCCGTGGACCCTTATCCTCGGGGGCGAGCCCGCCGAGATATGGAGGTCCGAGCCGCTGCGGTCTATTAGGAGCCTCAGGAGCTCCTGGAGGTTGAACTTGGATACGCCCTGTACGGCCATAATCCGCTCCTTTTTTGGGTAGTTAACGGTTCACTTTGATATATGGCATTAAACAGCGCGAAATATATAGGACTAAAGTTACAATCTCAGAGCCATCGAATCTACATGAGGTTCAGCGTTCGCTTCAGGTCTCGTGGTGAACTTTTTCCGTACAGTTTTTCCGCCCCCATCGGGGCGTTGGAACGAATTTTTAGTCTGCCATGGTTACCCTCAATACCTCCTCTACCGTCGTAGTGCCCTCGGCCACCTTGGTTATGCCGCTCATCCTCAGGGACTTCATGCCGCCGTTTATGGCCGCCCTCTTAAGCTCCGCGCTCGAGGCGCCGTTAAGCACCAGCTCCTTTATCGTCTCAGTAAAGGGCATCACCTCGTAGAGGGCTATCCTGCCCTTGAAGCCCGTGTCGTTGCACGCGGCGCACCCCTTTCCCTTGTAACAGCTCATCCGGGCCGCCTCCTCGGGGGCGGCCCCCATGTTCAGTATTACGTTTTCCGGGACGTCGACCTCCTCCTTGCACTCGGTGCAGATCTTCCTTGCGAGCCTCTGGGCGAGTATCAGGTTGGTGGACGAGGAGACGAGGAAGGGCTCTATCCCCATGTTCAGGAGCCTGTTAACCGTGGAGGGCGCGTCGTTGGTATGGAGTGTTGAAAGGACGAGGTGACCTGTGAGCGCGGTCTTTATGGCTATCTCGGCAGTCTCGTAGTCGCGTATCTCGCCGACCATTATGATGTCCGGGTCCTGGCGGAGAAAACTCCTCAGGGACGCGGCGAAATTGAGCCCTATGTCCTCGTGCATCTGTACCTGGTTTATCCCCATGAGGTTGAACTCCACGGGGTCCTCGGCGGTGGATATGTTCTCGGAGACCTTGTTGAGGTCTGCGAGCGCCGAGTACAGGGTCGTGGTCTTGCCGCTGCCCGTGGGGCCGGTGACGAGCACCATGCCCCAGGGCTGGTGTATGGCGCTCGTGAAGTTCTTCAAAGCCTTCTGCTCGAAGCCGAGCTTCGTCATGTCGAGCTGGAGGTTGGCCTTGTCGAGGAGCCTTAGGACCACCTTCTCGCCGAAGAGGGTGGGGAGCACCGAGACCCTGTAGTCCATCTCCTTGTTCTTTCCGAGCTTGAGCTTGATCCTGCCGTCCTGGGGGAGCCTCCTCTCGGCGATGTTGAGCTGGCTCATTATCTTTATCCTCGAGACTATGGCGTTCTTGAGCTTGAAGGGGGGCTTCATCACCTCGTGGAGGATGCCGTCTATCCTGTAGCGCACGCGGAAGGACTTCTCGTAGGGCTCTATGTGGATGTCGCTGGCGCCCTTCTTTATGGCGTCGGTGAGGATGAAGTTGACGAGCCTTACGACGGGGGCCTCTTCAACGGCCTTCTTCAGGTCCGTTATGTCTATCTCCTCCTCTTCCTGTACTACCTCCATCTCCTCCTCGTCGAACTCGGTCAACACCCCCTCAAGGCCCGGCTCCCCGGATTCGTAGTACTGCTCAATGGCCGCCTTTATCGCCTCGTCCGAGGCTACAAGGGGCTCCACGTTGTATCCCGTCAGGAACTTTATGTCGTCGATGGCGAATATGTTGGAGGGGTCGGCCATGGCTACCACGAGGGTCGAGCCGGTGCGATTTACCGGGATGAGCTGGTACTTGTGGGCCACCTCTTCGGGGATGAATTTTACTATTTCGGGGTCTATTTCCTGGGCGGAAAGGTCTACGGTAGGGATACCGTACTGCTTGCTCAAGAAAACAGTAAGGTCCTTTTCGCTGATGAAGCCGAGCTTGGTGAGGTTATAACCGAGTCTGCCGCCGCTTTCCTTCTGCGCTTCCACTGCCTTCTTCAGCTGTTCGGGCGTTATCAGCTTTTCCCTGAGCAACAGTTCGCCGAGCCTGTCAGTCATCGCACTCCGGTTATAGGGTGACAAAAATTGTCCATCTAATATTATAAAAATTATATTTTTATGTCAAGGCAATAAGTAAGGGGGGCGAAATACGTGGATTTCGGCGTTGCCGGGAAGGCTCGGGATATGGCCGCCCCCCGGGGCAAGGGTGACGTACGGTCCTGTCCGTGACTACGAGTACTTTCTCGCCGTGCGTATTATCTCCTCGGAGAAGAAGGGTTTTCTGATGTAAACGTCTATCATCCCCTCCTTGACGCCCTGGTATATGGCGGTGTCCACCTCCCTGAAATATCCTGTGAAGAGCACCACCCTCACGTCGGGGTTCACCTCCTTCATCTTCCTGTAAGTCTCGAGCCCGTTCATCCCCGGCATCATCATGTCCATGAAGACGAGGGAGTAGCTCGACACCCCGAAGCTCTCGACGGCCTCCTTGCCGCTCGTCACGTAACGGGCGCTGAAGCCGGCGTCCTTCAACATCTCGGACATGCCTATGCCCACGGTCTCCTCGTCGTCGACTATGAGTATCTTCTTGTTTCTGTCGAGCTCGGCCATCTCTCGCCTCCTCTCTTCTCTTCAAGGGGCCCCCGACGACTGACCTAAAGGGGCCGCCATTTAACAGTACCAGGGTCAGTCGTCGACCTCATGGTATTCCTCGGGCGCGAAGGGCAGGGTCACCCTCATGACCGCCCCGCCGCCGGGGGCGT
>Ga0209342_10004832_pt1 | contig 13912 bp, 14 predicted proteins | sample RifCSP16_2_FD_184023 | JGI IMG/M metagenome (GOLD analysis project Ga0209342, IMG submission 184023) | Soil microbial communities from Rifle, Colorado - Rifle CSP2_sed 16_2 (SPAdes) (version 2) | ecosystem: Environmental > Terrestrial > Deep subsurface > Rock core/Sediment | place: Rifle... | reverse complement strand
TCCTAAGTCTAGGATTTCCGAAACCTGCGCGCGCTGTCATAAGGCGATCTACGAACGATACGGTCAGAGTGTTCATGGCAAGGCCGTCTCACAGGATGGCAATAACGATGTTCCGGCCTGTACGGATTGCCATCGATCGCACAATATCGAGGATCCCCGAACGGTTTCTTTCCATCTCAAGTCCCCAGAGCTCTGCGCCCGCTGCCATAGCGACGAAAAGCTCATGAAAAAATACCGGCTTTCAACAAGCGTCCTGGGAACGTATCTGTCCGACTTTCACGGCATAACCGCCTCTTTTTATCGCAAAGAGCAAGCGGCTCCGGCGGCATTGACGGCCGTTTGCACCGATTGTCATGGCGTCCATGACATTCTGGCCGTCAAGGATCCTCGATCTTCTGTTATGAAGGCAAATCTTCTGAGGGTTTGCCGAAAATGCCATCCCACCGCGACGGAAAATTTTCCGTCGGCATGGCTATCTCACTATGAGCCAAGTCCTGAGAAGGCGCCTTTGGTGTACTACGTGAAGCTTTTCTATAAGATTTTTATTCCGTTCGTCATCATCGGGTTAGTCCTGCAGATCCTGCTCCACGTTTGGAGACTGGTGGTCAACAGGTAAGAGCATGGAACAGATTCGCCAGCGATATGTGATTAGGTTCAGCGTCAGGCAACGCACAGAACATCTCTTGATCATGGTGCTTTTCATCGTGCTCGCTCTCACTGGGTTTCCCCAAAAGTTTTTCGCGTCCGGTTGGGCTCAATGGCTCACGGTTCAGCTGGGAGGGATCGATCGAGTTCGATGGCTCCACAGGCTTTCAGGTATCCTTTTTGGCTTGGCTGCGTTGGAACACTTGCTCGTGGGGCTTTTGCTGACGGTCCAAAAGCGGCTCGAGCTCAATATGGTTCCGACGAAGCAAGATTTTCGGGATGCCATCGTGACACTTCGATACTACCTGGGAATTTCCGAGGAACAGGCCAGGTTCGGTCGCTTCGATTACCGACAGAAGTTCGAATACTGGGGGCTTGTACTCGGAGGGATCGTTATGATCGTGACCGGATTCATGCTTTATTTCCCTATTTTCTTTTCAAGCTTTTTACCCGGCCAGGTTATCCCGGCCGCGCAGGTTGCCCATTCAAACGAGGGGCTTTTGGCTTTCTTGGTCGTGGTGATCTGGCATGTTTACAATGCCCACTTGAACCCCGACGTCTTCCCCATCGATACGAGCATCTTTACCGGAAGGATCAGCGAAGAGCGGATAGAAAAGGAACATCCCTTAGAATATGCGCAGCTCGAGACGATGAAAACGACGGCATCTAAACCACACGAGACGGCTCCGGAAGCAACCCCAAAGGGGCGAGGCGAGGACTCACCGTAAAGTGGCAACCAGGGGTCAGTAGGTGATGAAGGCACTCGTTTTTCTCAGAAGAAGCCTGCGGCGGCGGTTGATTCTGCTGGTCGGCCTTTGGATGGTGGCCCTGGCGGCGATACTGCTTGCTGCCAGCATGTGGGGGACGCAAGAGGTCTCCGAGCGTGCATTGAACGAGCGCCAACACCTCGCTCAGGCGCTCGCCGATAATATCGACTACATGCTGAAATCGAATCTGGTCTCGTTGCAGGAGGCGACGCTTACGATTCGAGGCCGACTGGAGAATAATGATCTTCAAGGCGTCAAAAAGGCGCTTCAAGAAACCTTTCTTCGCTCCCTTTTTACCGAGAGTGTGTTTCTAGTTGACGTTCAAGGGAAAACGGTTTGGGTGGAGCCTTATCACGCCGAGAAGATTCGAGAGAGCCTTTTCTTGCTCCAGCCGGTTCAGTCCGCTCTCAGGGATGGTAGGCCGGAGGTTTCGAATCTTATTTCCGAACCGGCTAAGAGAGTTTATGCTACGGTTCCGGTCCGTGACTGGCATGGAAAGCTGGTTGGGGTGGTCGGAAGCGAGCTCGACCCACAAAAACTCCGCTTCAGTTCTCTGGTCCATTCAAATGGTCTGGGCAAAGGCATTTACGTCGACGTCGTCGACGGGCGTGGAAGAGTATTGGCGTCCACCAAGGCGGAACGGATGTTCATCGATAGCGATCACAGCCGCTTCTTGGTGGGATTGATCAAGCAAAAAAAATCGGTGGTGGGATCTTGTCACAGCTGTCATGAGAAGGTGGGGTCTTCTGATCGGGAGAGAGAGGTGATTGCTTTCGCGCCTTTGACGAATGCGCCCTGGGGGCTAACCATCCGACAGCCGGAAAACGAGGCCTTGGCTCTTGTTTCCGGAGTCAAGCGAACGCTTCTAATGGCGGGCTTTTTGACGATCCTGGTCGCCCTCTTGTTCGCCTGGGGAATGGCCCGAAGCCTGACGAGACCTCTGAGGATACTCACGCAGGCGGCGAGACGGATCACCGAGGGAAACCTCGATGAGCCTATCCGGCCCTTAGGTGATGACGAAATAGGTTCGCTCGGGCGATCTCTAGACAACATGCGCATGACGCTCAACACTTCCATGGAGGCTGTCGCTGAAGGGAAGCGAGAATTGGAAAGCAAAGTTCAAGAGAGAACGAAGGAGCTCCAGTCTCTCTACCAAGAACTGCAAAAGCAAGAGGAAGCTCGGGGTGAGCTCCTGAAGAAATTGATCCTTGCCCAGGAAGAGGAGCGAAAGAGGATCGCTCGAGAGCTTCATGACGAGACCAGTCAGGATTTGGCGACTTTTCTCCTGTCGATTGAAACCAGCGCCAGCGGCGCCAGCGGTGAGCTTAAGGACGGTTTTTTGCGGATGAAGGCCATCGCTAACAGGGCCTTGGACAGCATTCACCGATTGATCTATGACCTGCGACCCTCCGTTCTGGATGATCTTGGCCTCTCTTCCGCTTTACGGTGGACTGCGGAAAACCGGCTAGAAGCGATGGGCATCGACGTGTCGATCGATATTGTCGGAGCCGAGCGAAGAGTCAAACCCGAGGTCGAGACCTGTCTGTTCAGGATTGGTCAGGAAGCCATCTCCAACATTGCCAAATACGCGGAGGCCAACGCGGTCAAGATCACGCTGCAATACGGCTGCGGTTCGATACTTCTTGAAGTAGAGGACAACGGCAAAGGCTTTGAACTCAAACGAGTGTTGACTTCGGCGGAAAAATCACTGGGTCTCCTCGGAATGAAAGAACGAGCAAATCTTCTTAACGGCAATCTTAGTGTCATTTCGACACCTCAGACAGGAACTCGGGTGAGGGTCGAAATCCCGGTAGCCGATTGGTTGGAGCCTAATGTCGGGAACCATGAAAAAGATCAGAGTCCTCATTGCTGACGACCATGCTCTGTTCCGCGAGGGAATTAGAGCCTTACTGTCTAAATACGAAGATTTGGAGGTGACGGGCGAAGCGGCCGACGGGAAGGAAGCCATTGACCAAGTTAAGAAGCTGCGTCCTGATATTGTCCTGATGGATATAGCGATGCCCGGTTTAGGTGGATTGGAAGCGACCTTAGAACTCAAGAAAATCTGTCCGGACGTAAAGATCCTGGTTCTCACACAGTACGCGAACCAGGAATACCTTTATCGTTTTCTCAAAGCCGGGGTTTCGGGCTATGTTCTAAAACGCGCTGCCGGGGCTGAACTGGTATCCGCAATTCGATCCGTACACCAGGGGGGAACCTTCTTGCACCCCGACGTCGCTCCCGCCGTGATCGAGGGATATCTGGGCGGTCTTCAGACCCCGCAGCAAGAAGATACTTACGAGACCTTGACGGATCGGGAGAAACAGGTATTGAAGCTCGTCGCCGAAGGGAAGACCAACAAAGAGATCGCTGAGATCCTCACGATTAGCGTCAAGACTGCCATGGCACACCGAGCAAACATCGCAGACAAACTCGGTATCCACAACAGGGCGGAACTGATTAAGTTCGCCCTCCAGCGAGGAATCGTCCAGTGACCCGTCTCTGTCCCGATCAAAGGCGCTGGCGCGACTCCCTAGTCTTCTTCTTCAGGGGCCCGCGCCGGATTCGGCAGCATAGGCCTCAGCGCTTTGCCCAACAGGAGCAAGAGTTTCTTGCCGGCAAAGCCAAAGAAGATCACAAATCCGATCAAGGGGAGAAAGATCACATAAGCCGCGCCGAGCATCGCGCCGACAAGCATCACCAGCGTTACGGGGAGCCTGACGTAAGTGATTTCTTCACCGCCGGGAAGCATGCCACCCTCCCTCGGAACGGTGATGATCTCCCATCGCGCGGGAGTCCAGTAAAAACCCGCCTCGACTCGATGATGACCGTGGTAACGTTTCATGACTTTGTTCCTCCTTCTAGGTCTGATCGGCCTTTTGATTTCGTTTCTAATCTAACTAATCTCGCGGAAAAAATCGATTCGGAAAAGACCCAAAAAGTGGGAATAAAGAGCCTATTGTTTAGGGAAAAACTACCTATGGAAAGGGGCGAACACCTTGGTTGACAGTTACATTCGCGCTTATCTGCGCCACCCTTTGAGTCTCGTGGGCATGGGGCTGGTTCTGTTCAGCCTTTTCTCGATCATCTTCTTGCTTTTAATTGAAGCAACCTTGGGCAGGGGCAACCCCTATCTCGGCATTCTCATTTACATGATTTACCCAGGGTTATTGATGTTAGGCCTTATTTTCGTGCCGATCGGCGCGCTATGGGAGCGATGGCGGCGCGCCAAAGGCGGGGAGGTGCCACCATACCCGCGCATCGATCTCAATATTCCCAAAACCCGCGCGATCCTTGTCTTCATCGCGCTGTCATTGATCGTGATCCTCGGCGTTATTTCGACACTGAGTTACCAGGCCTATCATTTTACCGAATCGGTGACGTTCTGTGGCGAGCTTTGTCATTCGGTAATGGAACCGGAAGCCGTTGCCTACCGTGAGTCGCCTCATGCGCGTGTGACCTGCGCCGAATGCCACGTCGGGTCAGGGGCCGGCTGGTACGTGCGGTCGAAGTTGGCCGGGGTGTATCAAATTTATTCGGTGCTGTTTCAGAAATACACTCGTCCGATCGCGACTCCGGTTCATAGCCTCAGACCGGCCCAGGAAACCTGCGAACAGTGTCATTGGCCGGAAAAATTCTTCGGCGCCCAACTCAAAGTCATCACCCGATTTAGCCATGACGAGAAGAACAGCGTACGCCAAGTTAGAAGCCTGCTGCGCACCGGTGGAGGCAGCCCCACCACCGGGATCACCGCGGGAATCCACTGGCATATGAATATTGCCAACGAGATCTATTACGGCGCCGCCGATCCCAAAAGGCAAAAGATCCCTTGGATCAGAATGAAAGATAACCAGGGGAGAGTCACCGAGTACTTCGACCGCACCGCGTCTCTGAGTCCAGATGAGATGAAGAAGCTGGAGATCAGAAGGATGGACTGCATGGACTGCCATAACCGGCCGAGCCATGTCTTCAAGGACCCGGATGGCGCGGTCGACACGGCTTTGTTAACGGGCGTCATCGATAGCGGCCTTCCCTATGTCAAGCGGGAGGCCGTGCGCGTGCTCAGCATCATTTACCCCACCAGGGAAAAAGCGCGTGAAGGGATCGCGACGGGGCTCGATCGTTTTTACTTCACTCAATATCCGAAGCTCTATGCGGCAAAGCGGGAGACGATTAAAAAGGCGATCGGCGAGGTGGAGCGAATTTATAAGACCAACATCTTTCCCGAAATGAAAGTCGACTGGCGCACCCATCCCGACAACATCGGCCATACGTTATATCCCGGCTGCTTTCGCTGTCACGAAGGCAATCACGTCAGCCGGGACGGCAGGGTGATCCGCAAAGATTGTCAGCTCTGCCATACGATCATCGGCCAGGAAACAACGGTTCCGAAGCCGACGGAAGTTGCCGCGGCTGAGAAATTCGAGCATCCCTGGCCGCTGCTGGGAAAGCATGCGGTACTGAGCTGTAATCAATGCCACACCAGGGGAAGAGGCATGGTGCGAGAGTGCGTTACCTGTCACGTGCAGCCCGCCGGAGCGCCCATGGCGACTCTGCCATGTTCAACTTGCCATCTTAAGGAGCAATACCTCAAGCCGCTCACACCTTGCGCTTCATGCCATCCGAACCGCGCAGAGCTGCATCTCAAGGCGACACACGCCGCCGCCGACTGCACGACTTGTCATGTCCCGCATGAGTGGCAAGCGGCCAAGCGGGAGATTTGTTCCGGTTGCCACGCCGATAAGTCGAACCACAATCCCCAAACGGCCTGCCGCGATTGCCATCCGTTTCGACCGGCGGCCAAGAAATCATGAGTGTACATGACTAATTACATTAGCGGCGTATCTTTGACCTGATCTCGCGTTCTTGGTAGCCTCGATTCATCTTGCTTCCTTAGGTGAGGGAAACTTGCTTGGTCTCGCGTCAAGGGCCAATCTTTCTCTGTCGGTCAAGCTTATCCTCGGATTCCTTGTCGTCTCCATTCCATCAGTTGCCATCCTGGGTGGAATTAGCTTTTACGCGTTGCGCGACCTCACCAACGCAAACCGCCAGTTTCACGAAATCAGTCGCTCGCTGCAGTCCGTGCAAGCGCTGGAACATGAGTTCGGAAGAATGGTAACGCCGTTGAGCGAGTGGGTTATCTCCGGCAGAAACCGAGAAGATCAGCCTTTTGATGCCTTGATCAGCCAAGTTGAGCTGCGCTTGACGAGTTGCGCCGAAGCGGCCTGCCACGGCACCGCGCGCCAGCCGAGCGAGATGGCGGCAAGCTTAGCTCCGTATGTGCGGGGGATCAGGAACCACGGCGCAGCGCTCAGGAGCGCCGGCGAGCCCGGCGCGGCAGCGGATAAATTGGAGCGCCTCCGCGAAATCAACCAGCTCGGTCAGGAGGCCAATCGACAATTGGAAAGAATGTCTTCGGCGCTGCTCCTTCGGGTAGAATCGCTCCAGCGGAAGTCCACGGAAGTGGGCGAGCGAGCGCGCCGATTGATCGTCGCAAGTATGCTCCTGGTTGTCGTCGGAGCGATGCTGACAGCCTATCTGATCGCCGGCCGACTCTTAAAGCCGGTTCGCGAGCTGCTCGCAGGGACAGGACATGTGATGCAGGGCGACTTTGGATATCGGGTTCCGATCGTGGAAAAAGATGAGATCGGCGAATTGGCTCGATCTTTCAACGCCATGGCTCAGGAGATTCAGGAGCACCGGGACCAACTGGAGAAAATGGTGCAGGCTAAAACGGCAGAGCTTAAGCAAGCCCAAGATTCCCTGCTCCAATCAGAGAAGCTCGCTTCGATCGGCCTTCTCGCTTCGGGCGTCGCTCACGAGTTAAACAATCCGCTGACGAGCATCCTCATGAATATTAACTTGCTGATGGAGGAGACCGGGAACCAACCGGATCTTCAGGAAGAACTCGAGCGCATCAGTGAGGACACGGTTCGCTGCAAACGAATCATTGACGACCTGAGAGATTTTTCTCGGCGCCATGAGTTGGACATCCATTCATGCGACCTGAACGAGGTGGTGAGGAAAGCTGTTGGATTGATGTCCCACCAGCTGAGACTTTCCGGCATCGAGCTTTTTGCGGAGCTTGATCCGCCACTGCTGCAGGTGCCGTGTGATCCAGGCCGGATGCAACAGGTGCTCATGAATATTTTTGTTAACGCGATTCAAGCCATGCCTAAGGGTGGAAACTTGACTGTTCGAACCGGGGTTCGGGAAAGCTTCGCGGAGATTGCCGTGAAAGACACCGGCCCTGGCATTGCGCCAGAGATTCGAGGCAAGATCTTCGACCCCTTTTTTACCACCAAGTCGGAGGGAACGGGTTTGGGACTTTCTATCGCCTATGGAATCATGGAGGAACATGGCGGCAGCGTTGCAGTGGAAAGTCTAACCGCACAGGAGGCTAGAACTGGCGAATCAGAGACACCGGGGACAACGGTGCGTCTTTTTCTGCCAGTGGAAACGATTAGCCATGAGAAAAGGACTGAGCTATGAGGACTGGGCCAATCTGGACTCAGTCCTCTGCACCCGTTACTCGGTCCTTAAAGCGTTAGCACCATGGAAACAGGAGAGGAAAAAACCAAGGGTCGTATCCTTGTCGTAGACGACGAAGAGCGCATTTGCGACGCGGTGAGAAAAGCGCTGGACCGGATCGGTTACGTCGTCGAGACGAGCCGCCACGCGACCGAGGCTTTGGAGAAAATCCACAAGGGTTCCTTCGATATGGTGATCTGCGATATCAAGATGCCGGGGATGGATGGCATCGCGCTGCTTGACCGGATCAAAGAATACGACCCGACCATGCTGGTGCTAATGATCACTGGATACGCCTCTATTGAATCGGCGGTCGAGTCCATGAAAAAGGGAGCGCAGGAATATATCGCTAAGCCTTTTTCGCCGACGCATATCCGTTTTCTTGTCGAGCGCGCCTTCGAGCGGAGGCGACTGGCGGATGAAAATCTCTATCTCAAAGGCGAACTCAAACAGCTCAATGGCCGGGATGTGATGATTGGAAAGAGCCAAGCGATGCAGCAGGTCTTCGATCTCGCCGCAAGAGTGGCTGAAACGGACTCTTCCGTGCTGATTACCGGAGAGAGCGGAACCGGCAAAGAGGTTGTCGCCCGCGTGATTCATTTCCGCAGTCCCCGCGCTAATGCCCCCTTCGTGACCGTGAACTGCTCGGCTATCCCTGAAAATCTATTAGAAAGCGAACTGTTCGGCCACAAGAAAGGAGCGTTTACCGGGGCCATTTACACCAAGCGCGGTAGTTTCGAGCTCGCCAACGGAGGGAGTTTTTTCCTCGACGAGATCGGGGACATGAGGCTGGAAATGCAGGCCAAGATTCTCAGGGTGCTCGAAGAGAGAAGAGTCAAAAAAGTCGGCTCGGAAAAAGAGCTTCCGGTCGATGTCAGGGTCATAGCCGCAAGCAACAAGGATCTGAGCACCGAGATCTATGAAGGACGCTTTCGCGAGGATCTGTTTTACCGCCTTAATATCGTTCATATCGGGATTCCTCCCTTACGGGACCACAAGGTCGATATCCCCATACTGGCGCGCCATTTTCTCAAGGTCTTCTCAACAGAGATGAAAAAGCCGGTGGCGGACTTTTCCGAGGAAGCCCTCAACCTTATGACGGCCTATGACTGGCCGGGAAACGTGAGGGAGTTAAAGAACGCCGTCGAAAGGGCGTTAATCTTTGCCAATCCCGGTGAGATGATTCGTACGAGCCATTTTCCCCCGCAGCTGCGCTCGGAAATGACACAACGCGCTCCGTCTCCCGCAAGAGTCTTTAAGACCTTGGGGGAGACGGAATTAGACTACATCAAAGAGGTCCTGATCGCCTGTGACGGCAACAGAGTCAAGGCCGCAGAAATTCTTGGAATTTCTCCTTCGACCATCTGGCGTAAGCTACAGACCGAGTCCTAGCCGTGGGCAGTGAGCCCCGACAGGTCTTCGGTGCATGCGGTAGCGTTGCAAATTGAAATTCCATTGCAAATTGCAATCATAAAAATGCATGCAGATTCAGTGGATTAGAAATAGTCATTGCAATTTGCACTATGGAGATGTGTGCCGCCCTGCTGTTCAACTCACCCGGCGCGACAATATCGCCATTAAATTAGTCATTTACGTCTCCGCCACCGCCTCAAATTTCCTGGCACTCGCTTTGCCATATAGCTGCGTTGAGAAGGCTGATGGAATCTCAAGGCAAGAAAATCAGTGCTGAGAGGAAGCTTAAAACACTGCGACGGGAAGAGTCTTTGCGGTCGCGCCAATATCGAGGAGTTTGTGTCAGAGTCCTCTATGAACGGGATTCGTGGGAGATTCTGCGCATCGACATGGATCCGGGAAGCGCTCTGGACGATCGTGAAATCGGCATCTTCCCTGCGATCCATTTCGTCATCGAGGGGAGCCCGGTTTTCCAAGTCGCGAATCAAACTCATGATCTCATGCCTGGGGACAGTATCGCGTTGGAGGACAGAGAGCAGTATAAAATTTCCAATCCTACTTCTTCACGCTCCAGTTTTCTGAGTTTTCTCTTCAAGAACTCAGCAACCCAAAAGAAAGAGGGGAATGACGGTCTGACGGCCTTTCGAGGAGGGAAGCATGAAGAACTTGAAGACTAGAAGCAAAGGCGAAGAGCGGCGAACCTTTCTCAAGACGGCTCTCGCAGACACCATTATCGGAGCCGAGTCGTTGCGCGAGCGAAAGACTGCTGTAGCCGCGTCTTTGGAAAATCCATTGCCTGAAGGTTAAGTCAATGAAAGTAGAATCGGGAACCGTGCGAAAACCGGCGTAGGAGGGAGGCTGGTGTTGAAAAAGATTCCTGAGCAGATAAAGAGACTCGCGATAGTCATCGCGAGTCTCATCGCGGCGGTTATCACGGTAAGATATGTCGTCCTTCCGTCCTCTCTGATCGACATGCAATTTCATCATCGTTCCACGGTCGAAAGAGAAGTCGCAAAGAATATTGCCTTCGCTGGGGCGACGGTTTGCGGCACCTGCCACGTCGACCAAATGGCAAAAAAAAGCAAGGGCTATCATAAGAACGTCAATTGTGAAACATGCCACGGGGCCGCCCAGACGCATATAGAAAACCCCGCAAACAAGCCTTCCGCTCCCAGGGGACGGGAATTTTGCGCCTTTTGCCATGCTTATGATCCCTCACGACCCACCGGTTTTCCGCAGATCAATCCGGTGGTCCACAATCCGCTCAAACCTTGCACGACCTGTCACAGCCCCCATGATCCGGTGCCGACCGAGGCTCCGCGCGAGTGTTCTGCCTGTCATGCCCAGATCGCGAATATCAAGAGCGCTTCTCCCCATGCGCTGATTGGCTGTACGACATGTCACACCGCTCCGGCACAGCATAAGATAAGCCCCAGAAGCGTGGCCCCGACAAAGCCTGAGAGCCGGGAATTTTGCGCCAAGTGCCATGCGAAAGAAGCGAACCGAAAAGATGCGCCCAAGATCGACTTCGCCTCGCATGGGGAGAGGTTCCTCTGTTGGGAGTGCCACTATCCGCATCTCCCCGAAAGGAGCGCCACGAAAAGATGATCGATAGAAGGAAGTTTCTTAAAAAAGCGATTTGGTTCATACCGGCGGCCGGATTGTTTCGCCATTTTGTGAAGGAAGGCCATGCAAAGCCTGCCACGGAAGGATACGACCCGGCGAATCACCTCTATGGGATGGGCATCGACATAGACAAGTGTATCGGGTGCGGCAGGTGTGTCGAGGCGTGCAAGACCGAGAACAACGTGCCGAAGGAGCCTTTCTTCACTCGAACCTGGGTGGAACGGTACACGATCAAGAAAGACGGCAGCGTGGAAGTCGAAAACATTGAATCTCGAAAAGGAAAGGTAGGGGAGAAAACGACGGAAGCGGATGTCCTGAGAAGCTTCTTCGTGCCGAAACTCTGCAATCAGTGCGAGCACCCTCCTTGTGTGCAGGTTTGCCCCGTGAACGCCACCTTTTCCACCGAAGATGGCGTTGTTTTAGTCGATTCCAAGCGCTGCATCGGCTGCCGCTATTGCATTCAAGCCTGTCCCTATGGAGCCCGCTATCTTCATCCCGAGACTCGCACCGCGGACAAATGCACGTTTTGTTATCACAGAATCGTCAAGGGACTGCTCCCCGCTTGCGTCGAAGTGTGCCCGACCCAAGCTCGGATTTTCGGTGATTTAAGAAGCATGGCGAGCCGGCTGGTGCGCTTTAAGCGGACCAAACGGATTCACGTGCTCAAGGCCCACCTCAATACGGAGCCGAAGGTGTATTACGGGAATCTTGACGGGGAGGTTCGATGAACCGAGAGCTGCTCGAACGGTTGGCAGAACATCTAAACGAAGTCACCGGTTTTATCTATCCCAACGAGGTGGAAATTCACTGGTCGATTTTGGTCGTCGTTTATCCCTACATAACGGGACTTGTCGCGGGAGCCTTTATCCTTGCGTCCCTGGTGCAGGTATTCAATGTTAAAGAGGTTCAGCCGACCTATCGGCTCGCACTGTTGACCGCTCTAGCTTTTCTTATCATCGCTCCCTTGCCTCTGCTTCTCCACCTCGGTCATCCCTTCCGATCCTACGAGATATTTCTCACGCCACAACCCAAGTCGGCGATGGCGATGTTTGGCTTTGTATACCTGTGGTACTTAATGGCCGTGCTGCTGTTGGAACTATGGTTTGAGTATCGCAAAGACCTGGTCGTGTGGTCCAATGAAGCGATCTTCCCAATGAATTGGATCTACAGAACACTCTCTTTCTTCTCCACTGATATCAGTGAGAGAGCCGTTGCGTTTGACCACAAAGCCATCAAAATCATCACTCTGATCGGCATTCCCTCAGCGTTTCTGCTTCATGGGTACGTGGGCTTTATTTTCGGATCGGTGAAAGCCAATCCCTGGTGGAGCAGCGTGCTCATGCCGCTCGTTTTCCTGATGTCAGCGATCGTGTCAGGCATTGCGCTCGTCGTCTTTTTGTACATGGTCATTGCCCCGCTCAGAGGAGAGGGCGTGGACATGAGATGTCTGGATAGAATTACTTCCTTCCTTTTTTACGCGGTCATCGTGGACTTTACGCTTGAAGGCCTGGATTTTATCCACCGTCTTTATCAGAGTGAGGAGTCGATCAAGATACTCTCCAGGCTTGTCACCGATAAGTTGTTTATCAGCCTGTGGGTCATCCAGATCTTTCTCGGGATGCTCGTGCCGCTCGGGATAATGATTGCGGTGAAGTCGCTGAATTTCAACGCGGAGCTGAGAAGACTCTTTTACTTTACAACGGTGATTTTGATCCAGTTGGGGATATTTGCGACTCGCTGGAATGTCGTCATCGGCGGCCAATTGTTTTCCAAAAGCTTCCGGGGCTTGACCACGTATAAAATGGAGGTGGTTGGGATTGAAGGCTTGATTGCAGCCCTGGGCCTGCTCATCGCGCCGTTCATTATTCTGGCCGTTTTTCTAAAAATATTTCCGGCTTCGGAAACAGCAGAAGCCAAAGAAGCCCTGTCTTCATGATTTTGGCGGGCTTCAGGGAAACTCGTTGAGAATAAAGCCTCGGAATCGTCGTGAAGGAAAATACGCCACAGATCGTCTAAGTAGCGGCAGGATGGTGTGTTTTATTATGGAGGACGTAACAACACGAAAGGGAGGTTTCACATGGAAAAGCGCAGCAAGAAATTGTCAGTGCTGGTTAGCGCCTGCCTCTTGACAGTCGCGGGCGGGGCCGGCGTCTGGGCCGCCGACGCCAAGGCAGGGAAAGCGACTTACGATAAGCTCTGCGTGTCCTGTCATGGCGCGGACGGCAAAGGCAATCCGGCCATGGCGAAGGCGATGGGCGAGAAAGGCCTGAACATCGTCGGCAAAGATACCAAGGCGAAGAAAGACGCTGATCTGCTCAAAGTCATCGTCGAAGGGGCAGGTAAAATGCCAGCCTCCGGCAAGAACTTGAGCAAGCAGGAACAGGCCGATGTCCTGAGCTACACGCGCTCGCTGGCGAAATAACGCTGGAACGCGCTGTTACGGTCTTGGGAAACCGGCGTAATGGAATGTTTTCTCGCCGGTAGGCAACCGAGAGATGGCTTGCTATAAGTTGCAATAAGGCACTCAACAAAAACCAAGATAAAATAGAAAGGAAAAAGCAGGATGATAAAATTAGCGATCGTTGCGATGTTCGGTTTAGGGGTGGTGGGGATTTCAAGCTCTGCCGCGCTGGCGGCGGATGCCGGCTCCGGCAAGGCGGTCTACGAAAAATCCTGCGTCGGATGCCATGGCGCAGACGGCAAGGGCAATCCGGCCATGGCGAAAGTCCTGGGCGAAAAAGGGTTGAATATCGTCGGCGCCGATACCAAGAAGAAATCGGACGCTCAGCTCCTGAAAGTGCTCGCCGAAGGAGCGGGAAAGATGCCCGCTCAGAAATCGCTCAGTAAGGACGACCAAAAGCAGGTTTTGGGTCACGTTCGCTCCCTAGCAAAGTAAATTCAGAAAGGTCCCGGTCCATCCAGTCGCGGGC
>Ga0209342_10004831_pt1 | contig 13915 bp, 12 predicted proteins | sample RifCSP16_2_FD_184023 | JGI IMG/M metagenome (GOLD analysis project Ga0209342, IMG submission 184023) | Soil microbial communities from Rifle, Colorado - Rifle CSP2_sed 16_2 (SPAdes) (version 2) | ecosystem: Environmental > Terrestrial > Deep subsurface > Rock core/Sediment | place: Rifle... | reverse complement strand
ACCTGGCCTATCAGATCCTCGAGTACTACTACCCCGGCGCCGCCTTGGGGATGCTCCGATGATCGCCTGGAGCGATTTCGAGAAGGTGGACATGCGGGTGGGCGTCGTGGTGGACGCCCAGGAGTTCCCCGAGGCGAAGAAGGCCGCGTACCGGCTCTGGGTGGACCTGGGGCCGCTCGGCGTCAAGCGCTCCAGCGCCCAGGTCACCGACCGCTACCGGTTGGCGGACCTGGTCGGCCGCCAGGTAGTCTGCGTCGTCAACTTCCCGCCGAAGCAGGTGGGCCCCTTCGTCTCCGAAGTCCTCGTGATGGGCGCCTACACCAAGTCGCGCCAGGTGGTCCTCCTCCGCCCCGACGAGCCTGTCCCTCCCGGCTCCAGGATCGGCTAGCTCCGCCTTCGTCCGGCTGTCCTCCCGCTGACGATGTCCACGCATAGGTGTCGGCCCGCCTGACAACCCGCCAGGTGTCCGCATCCTGACGAAGCGAAACTGCTCAGTCGTTTCAATGAGTTCCGGCCCGGCCGGCGGCTGGCAGAGAGGTTGCTCCGCATTCCATCGGCAAGAGACATCCCGCCCGTTCCGACAGAAAGGGGGACCCCATGTTCCACCGAGGTCATGCGGTAGCCGCAGTATCGGAGGCGTGTCCGAAGTGCGGGTTTGGCGAAGTCCTGGCCGACAGCTGTCCCCGCTGCCGGGTGAGGGTGTCGAACTACCGGGCCTATCTCGCCGTCCGGGACTCGGGAGCCCTCGCGCGGCGTGCCTGGTTCCCCAGATTGCGACCCCTCAGGACGCTAAGACGGCCGGCGCCTTCAACGGATCGGCGCTCGATCTACGAGGAGCTGATCCTGGGGCGGATCTATCGGGAGCTGCGCTACCCTGAGACCGCCCGCGGGGTCTACCTGGTCTTGCTCGGCTTTGACCTGACGTCGGCCGGGCGGGCTAGCGCGCTCAGTCTGACGGTGAACCCGTCAAACGGTCAAGTAGGGGAGAGCATCCGGGCCGCTCTTAACCGGGCTCAGCCGTTTCCCACGCCGCCCAACGGCGGGGCCGGCAAGCCTCACCACGTCAGCCTCGCGCTGACCGTGAGCATCTGAGGAGGCACGGCGATGAATCGAGCGATTGGATGTCTGGCCGGTGTGCTGGCTCTGGCCCTCTGGCCCGGAGCCGCAGTGGCCCAGAGCGGAGCCTGGGAGACGACCATGGCCGCCGGGATGAGCGCGCACCAGGGGGGTCACTACGCCGAGGCCGAAGAAAAGTTCTCCGCCGCCCTCAAGGAGGCTGAGGCGTTCGGACCGGAGGACCCCCGGCTGGCGGCGAGTCTCAACAACCTGGCCTCGCTGTACGCCGCCCGGGGTCAGGCCGCCCGAGCCGAGCCCCTGTCCCGCCAGGCGCTGGCGATCCGGGAGAAGGCGCTGGGGGCGGAGCACGCGGATGTGGCCGCGAGCCTGGAGAACCTCGGCGCTATCTACGCCGCCCAGGGACAATACGCGCGGGCCGAACCGCTTCTCCGTCGGGCGCTCGGGATCCGCGAGAAGACGTTGGGGCCGGAGCACCCGGAGGTGGCCCAGAGCCTGAACGCGCTCGTGGAGCTCCACCGCGCTCGTGGCCAAGCCGGCGCGGCGGAACCGCTTGCGAGCCGCGCGCTGGCGATTGCCGAGAAAGGCCGGGGGCCGGAGCATCCCGACGTGGCGACGAGCCTCAACAACCTGGCGGGCGTCCGCCTCGCCCAGGGGAAATACGTCGAGGCCGAGTCGCTCTATTCCCGGGCGCTCGAAATCCGGGAAAAGGCGCTGGGGCGGGAGCACCCCCACGTGGGCACGAGTCTTAATAACCTCGGGGTGCTCTATGCGACTCGGGGCCGGTCGGCCGAGGCCGAGCCGGTCTACCGGCAGGCGCTTGCCATCGCCGAGAAGGCCCTCGGGCCGGAGCACCCCCAAGTTGCCACGAGCCTGAACAACCTGGCGCTGTTCCACGTCACCCAGGGCAGGCACGCTGAGGCCGAGCCGCTCTCCACGCGCGCCCTGGCCATTGATGAGAAAGCGCTGGGGACCGAGCATCCGAGCGTCGCCACCGACCTGAACAATACGGGCCTGCTCTATGCGTCGCAGGGGGACTTCGACCGGGCCGAGCCGGTCTACCGGCGGGCGCTGGCAATCCGGGAGAAGGTCCTCGGCCCCGAGCACCCCGACGTGGCCAGCACGCTCACCAACCTGGCCGTGCTCCGCCACGAGCAGGGCAGGCATCGCGAGGCGGTGTTCCTCTATCGCCGCGCGTGGGAGATCCGGGAGAAGGCGCTGGGGCCCGACCACCCCCAGGTGGCCGCGAGCCTCGAGAACTACGCCGTGCTCCTGCGGGCGATGGACCACCCGCGGATGGCGGCGCCGCTGGAGGCGCGCGCCGAGGCGATCCGCGCCAAACTCCCCCAGGTTCAGGCGGCCAAGTGACCCCAGCGGTGCTCGCCCAGGTCATCTTCTAGCCGCTCGAAAGCCTACAATATCGCCAGGGAGTTGGCTCAAACGCGGGCCGACTCCCTGGCGATTTCTTGTCGGCTTTGAAAACGGGGCGCGGGCGGCTTAGACTCGGTGGGTCATGGATGTCGCCCTGTTCGATTACCCTCTGCCGCCCGAGCGGATCGCCCAGTACCCGGCGGAGCAGCGGGACGCCGCGCGGCTCCTGGTATGCGACCGCGCCGCGGGCCGCTGGGAGGATCGCGCCTTCGCCGAGCTCCCGGACCTTCTACGACCAGGAGATGTGCTCGTCGTCAACGATTCGCGCGTGATCCCGGCGCGGCTCCTGGGGCGCCTCGAGCCCGAGGGGCGTCCGGTGGAACTGCTCTTTCTCAAGGCCCTGGATCCCTTGCGTTGGGAGGCGCTGGCGAGGCCGGCGAAGCGCTGCCGCCCCGGCGCCGTCGTTGTTTTCGGTGACGGGGAGGTGAGAGCGCGGGTGGCCGCCGTCGCGGGAGAGGGCCGGCGAATCGTCGAACTGCAGGGCGGCGGGTCGGTCCGCGAGGTACTCGATCGCCACGGGGTGCCACCGCTGCCACCCTATATCACGCGCCACCAGAAGCCCGGGCAGGAGGACTGGGAGCGGTATCAGACGGTGTATGCGGCGCGCGACGGGTCGGTGGCGGCCCCCACGGCGGGGCTTCACTTCACCCCGGCGCTCCTGGATCGGCTCAGGGCCAGGGGGATCGCGGTCGAGACCCTCACGCTCCACGTCGGGCCCGGCACCTTCCGCCCGATTCGTTCCCCCCGGGTCGAGGCTCATCGGATGGAAGCGGAGGAGGTGGAGATCTCAGCCGCCGCCGCCGACGCGATCAACGGAGCCAAGGGCAAGGGGAGAAGGATCGTCGCGGTGGGAACGACGACCTGCCGCGCGCTGGAGTCGGCGGCCGACGAGCAGGGCCGGGTGCGGCCCATGTCGGGGCCCACGGGTCTGTTCATTTATCCGGGCCATCGCTTCAAGGTCATCGACGCCCTCCTGACCAATTTCCACCTGCCGCGCTCCTCGCTGCTCCTTCTGGTGTGCGCCTTCGCCGGGCGCGAGTTCGTCTTGGACGCCTACCGCCACGCCGTGGAGGCGGGCTACCGCTTCTACTCGTACGGCGATGCGATGCTGATTCAGTGATGGGCCCCTCACCCTGGCCCTCTCCCCCGAGGGGAGAGGGGATTGGTCTCCATGCGATTTGACCTGCTGAAGACGGACGGCGTGGCGCGCGCGGGGCGGCTCTCGACCCCGCACGGGGTGGTGGAGACGCCGGCGTTCATGCCCGTGGGCACCCAGGGGTCGGTCAAGAGCCTGACGCCCGAAGATCTCCGCCAGATCGGGACCCAGATCCTCCTGGCCAACACCTACCATCTCTTCCTCCGGCCGGGGCACCGGGTCATCGCCGAACTGGGAGGTCTCCATCGCTTCATGGCCTGGGAGGGGCCGATCCTGACCGATTCGGGCGGGTTCCAGGTCTACAGCCTGGCCTCGCTGGGAAAGGTGACCGAAGAGGGGGTCAGGTTCCGCTCCCACCTGGACGGGGCCGAGCACCTCCTCACGCCGGAGCTGTCGGTGGAGATCCAGCAGGTCCTCGGGGCCGACATCATCCATCCCCTGGACGAATGCCTGGCCCATCCCGCTCCCCGTGCTCAGACCGAGGCCTCGCTGGCCCTCACGCTCCGCTGGACGGCTCGAGCGAAGGCAGCCCACAGTCGGGGCGACGGGCGCCAGGCCATGTTCGGGATCGTCCAGGGGGGCGGCTACGAGGACGTGCGGCGCCGCGCCGTGGAGGAGACCTGCGCCCTCGAGTTCGACGGGTACGCCATCGGCGGCCTCGCGGTGGGGGAGCCGAAGCCGCTCATGCTCGACCTCCTGGAATTCACCGCGGCGCTCCTGCCCAAGGATCGGCCGCGTTACTTGATGGGGGTTGGGACGCCGCCGGATCTCCTGGATGCGGTGGCCTCGGGTGTGGACCTGTTCGACTGCGTGCTTCCCACCCGCAACGCCCGGAACGGCCAGCTCTTCACGGCCGCCGGCGCCCTCACGATCAAGCAGGCCCGCTATGCGACCGACCCGCGCCCCGCGGACGAGGGGTGCGCTTGTTACACGTGCCGCACGTTCTCCCGGGCCTACCTCCGCCACCTCTTCGCGGCGCGGGAGCTGCTCGCCTACCGTCTTCTGAGCCTGCACAACCTCCACTTCTACCTGGCCCTCATGGCGGAGATGCGCGTGGCCATCCAGGCGGGGACCTTTCAGACATTCAGGGCTCGGTTTTTGGCGCGGTATGGGGTATTATCCGGTGGCGGTCCGTCCACTTTCGAAAGCACGGAGGCCTGAAATGTCGATCGCCCACGCCGCCGACCTTGCCTACGCCGCCGCCGCGTCGCCGGGCGGCTCGGGGCCGAGCCAGGCGGTCGTCCAGATCCTTTTCCTGGCTGCGCTGTTCGCGATCTTCTACTTTCTCCTGATCCGCCCCCAGCAGCGACAGCGGCGGCAGCGGGAAGCGATGCTGAATGCCGTCAAGCGGGGCGACAGGGTGGTGACCAGCGGCGGGCTCCACGGCACCGTGGTCGGTGTCAACGAGCACACCGTCGTGCTGAAGGTGGCCGATCAGGTCAAGCTGGAATTCGAACGCTCGGCCATCGGACGGATCGTGGCGCAGGGCGAGAAGGAAGGGGCGTAGCGGCCCGAATGCGCCGATACCTCTGGCTCCGCATCGGCATCGTCCTGGTAGCCATCCTCGGCTCCCTGACCTACCTCTACCCTCCCCCCGGCATCCGGGAGTATCTCTACGGCCCCGGGTCCGGTCTCGCGAGGAAAGGGGGGCTGCTCCCGCCCACCCTGAACCTCGGGCTCGACCTGCAGGGGGGGATCCACCTGGTACTGGGCGTGGACGTGGACAAGGTGCTCGAGAGCCAGGTGGAGCGGGCCGCCGCCGACCTCCGGGGATCGCTGGAGAAGAAGGGGATCGGGGTCGCGCAGGCTGCGCGCCAGGGCACCATGGAGATCGTCGTCCAGCTGGCGTCGCCCCAGTCCTGGAACGACGCCCTCACCGTGCTGAACGAGTTCCCGGCCTATGACCGGAAGAGCACGGACCAATCCGCCGGGCGGATCCTCCTCGCCCTGCGGGAGCGGGAGGCGGCCACGCAGCGGGACCTGGCGGTCCGCCAGGCGCTCGAGACCATCCGCAACCGCGTGGACCAGTTCGGGGTGGCCGAGCCGACCATCCAGCAGCAAGGGGAGAACCGTATCCTCGTCCAGCTGCCGGGGATCCAGGATCCGGAGCGGGCCAAGGCGCTGATTGGCAAGACCGCCCTCCTGGAGTTCAAGATGCTCGACGAGCGGACGTCGGTGGAGGACGCCCTGGCCGGGCGGCTCCCCGAGACCTCCGAGGTGCTGTACCAGCGGCGGGTGGACAAGGAAACCAAGGTCGAACGCAAGATCCCCTACGTCGTCCAGAAGCGGACGCTGCTGACCGGCGCCGAGCTGAACCGCGCCGAGGTTCAGGCCGACCCGAACTCGCCGGGGAACTGGCAGGTCGCGATCGAGTTCAACGCGGTCGGCACGCGGATCTTCGGCGAGATCACCGAGCAGAACGTGGGCAAGCTCCTCGCCATCATCCTGGACGGCAACGTCAACTCGGCGCCCCGGATCAACGAGCGCATCCCCGGCGGGCGCGCCGTCATCACCGGCCAGTTCACGATCGAGGACGCGCGGGACCTGGTGATCGTGCTCCGGGCGGGCGCCCTTCCGGCGCCGGTGAAGATCCTGGAGGAGCGGTCCGTGGGGCCGTCCCTCGGCGCCGATTCTATCCGCCAGGGGATGCTCGCCATTATCGCTTCCGCGCTGGTGGTCTTCGTCTTCATGCTGGTCTACTACCGCCTCTCGGGGCTCATCGCCGACGTGGCCCTGGGGCTGAACCTTGTGATACTGCTGGCGACCATGGCGGGCTTCCACGCGACCCTGACGCTCCCCGGCATCGCCGGGATCGCGCTGACGATCGGCATGGCCGTGGATACCAACATCCTGATCTTCGAGCGGATCCGGGAGGAGTTTCGAACCGGCAAGACCATCCGCGCGGCCATCGACGCCGGCTTCTCGCGCGCGTTCCGGACCGTGGTGGACACCCACGTCACGGTGCTGGTATCTGCTGCGATCCTCTACAACTTCGGGACGGGCCCCGTGAAGGGGTTCGCCGTCTCACTGGCCATCGGCATCGCGGCGAGCCTCTTCACGGCCGTCTTCTTCACCCGCTTGATCTTCGATCTCCTCTACGCGGGCCGCCGCCGGATCCAGACTCTCTCCATCTAGCCCCATGCTCCAGCTCTTCAAGTCCCCCAATTTCGACTTCATCGGCAAGCGGCGCTGGGCCTACATCGTGTCCCTGCTCTTCATCGCCGCCGGCCTCGTCTCCATGTGGGGCCAGGGCGGGCTCCGGTACGGGATCGACTTCTCCGGGGGCACGCTGATTCAGGCCCGGTTCGAGAAACCCGTGGCGGTGGACCGCATTCGGGCGGCCCTGGATCAGATCAAGCTCGGCGAGAGCGTCATCCAGGAGTTCGGCGACCCACGGGAGTTCATCTTCAGGCTCCCGCTGGCCGAGGTGCCCGCGGAAGAGGTCACGCGGCGGGTCCAGGAGGCGCTGGCCAAGGACCCCGCCCTCGGCAAGGTGGAGATCCGCCGGGTGGAGTTCGTCGGCCCCCAGGTGGGGCGCGATCTTCAGATTCAGGCCCTCTACGCCGTGCTGGCCAGCATGGTGGGGATCCTCATCTACGTCGCCGTCCGCTTCGACCTCAAGGGCGGGGTGGCCTCCATCGCGGCCGTCGTCCACGACGTGCTGGTCTGCCTGGGGGCCATGTCCCTGACTGGCCGCGAGATGTCGCTCCCCGTGCTGGCGGCGCTGCTGACGATTATCGGCTATTCGGTCAACGACACCATCGTGGCCTACGACCGCGTCCGGGAGAACCGGGGCAAGGGGGTCAAGAAGGGGCTCTCCTTTGCCGAGCAGATCAACATCGCCATCAACCAGACGCTTTCGCGCACCGTGCTGACGGCGCTCACGACGTTCATGGCCACCGCCATCCTCTTCGCGTTCGGCGGCAAGGTCCTGGAGGACCTGGCCTTCGTCCTCACCGTTGGGGTCGTCACCGGCACCTATTCCACGATCTACATCGCCGGGGCGCTCATCGTGGACTGGACGGCCTGGGTCGAGGCCCGAGCCCGGCGCGGCAAAAAAGCCGTGGCAAAAGCCGGATCAGCGTGAGAAAATAATGAGTTACAAGGCGGCGAGGTGGAAACCGAGTGACGCAGCTCCAAACGCTGATCGAGGAGATCCCCAAGTACCAGCCCGGGGCCGACCTGGACCTGGTCAAGCGCGCCTACCGTTTCTCTGAGATCTCCCACCAGGGGCAGCAACGCGCCTCGGGCGAACCGTACCTCTCCCATCCCCTCGAAGTCGCCGGCCTCCTCGTCAACTTCAAGATGGACGTCACCACGGTCACCGCCGGTCTGCTCCACGATGTCCTCGAGGACACGCGCGCCACCAAGGACGACCTGACCCGCGAGTTCGGGGTCGAGATCGCCGACCTGGTGGACGGCGTTACCAAGATCGGCAAGCTGGCCTTCTCCTCCAAGGAGGAGCGCCAGGCCGAGAACTTCCGGAAGATGCTGGTCGCGATGGCCCGAGATATCCGGGTGCTGATGATCAAGCTGGCCGACCGCCTCCACAACATGCGCACGCTGGACTACCTGGTCCAGGACAAGGGCCGGAAGATCGCCGAGGAGACCCTGGACATCTATGCCCCGCTGGCCCACCGGCTGGGCATGGCCAAGGTGAAGGCCGAGCTCGAGGACCTGGCCCTGCGCTGCCTCCACTCGGAGGACTACGCGGACCTCCAGCGGCGGGTGGCGAAGCGGCGGCTGGAGCGGGAGGCCGAGATCAACCAGGTCATCGCCATCCTGGAGAAGAAGCTCGGCGAGGTCGAGATCGAGGCCCAGATCCGCGGGCGGCCCAAGCACTTCTACTCCATCTGGAAGAAGATGCATGATCAAGGTCGGGAGTTCGACGAGATCTATGATCTGACGGCTGTTCGAGTGATTACGAGCTCGGTGCGCGACTGCTACGGCGCCCTGGGGGTGATCCACTCGCTCTGGAAGCCGGTGCCGGGGCGGTTCAAGGACTTTATCGCGATGCCGAAGGTCAACATGTACCAGTCGCTCCACACGACGGTCATCGGCCCCAAAGGGGACCCGGTGGAGATCCAGATCCGCACCCGGGAGATGCACCGGGTCGCCGAGGAAGGGATCGCGGCCCACTGGCTCTACAAGGAGAAGAAGAGCGACAAGGACAAGTTCGACCAGTCCCTCGTCTGGCTCCGGCAGCTGATGGAGTGGCAACAGGAGATGAAGGACCCGCGCGAGTTCATGGAGAGTGTGCGGGTGGACCTCTTCCCGGATGAGGTGTATGTTTTCACCCCCAAGGGGGACGTCAAGGCGCTTCCCGAGGGCTCGACGCCCATCGACTTCGCCTTTGCGGTCCACACCCAGGTGGGCCACCGCTGCGCCGGGGCAAAGGTCAATGGCAAGTTAGTTCCGCTGCGCTACACACTCAGGCAGGGGGACATCGTCGAGATCGTCACCTCGCCCACCCAGCATCCGAGCCGCGATTGGCTCAAGATCGTCAAATCCTCGCGCGCACGCTCCAAGATTAACCAGTGGCTCAAGACCGAGGAGCGCGCGCGCTCGCTGAGCCTCGGGCGCGAGCTCTTCGAGCGCGAGGCGCGGAAGTACCGCCTCTCCCCGGCCACGCTCCTGGGGTCGGAGGAGGTGGTGAAGAAGGTCCTCACGGAGCTCGGCTTCCCCTCGGTCGACGACCTCCTGGCCTCCATCGGTTACGGGAAGACGGGGGTCCACCAGGTGCTGACGAAGCTGGCTCCCGGGGAAGTGCTCGAGGCGGAGCGCGCCCCCGAGGCCAAGCCCCAGAAGGCGGCCCGTCCCGCCAAGAGCGACGGCGGCGTCAAGATCCGCGGCGTGGAGGACCTCCTGGTGCGCTTCGCCAGGTGCTGCACGCCCGTCCACGGCGATCCCATCGTGGGCTTCATCACCCGCGGGCGCGGGCTGACCGTCCACACGCGGGATTGCCACACCGTCGCGCATGGGCTCCTGGACAAGGAGCGGGTCGTCGGGGTGGAGTGGGACGTGGCGGAGCCCGCCGCCCGTCCGGTGAAGATTGCGGTCTACATCGGGCGCGACCGTCCGGGGCTCCTGGCCGAGATCTCGGCGGCCATCTCCTCGCGGCATGGCAATATCACCAAGGCCGAAATCACCGTCACCGAGGACCGCAAGGGCATCAACCACTTCGTGGTGGAAGTAGCCGACCTGCATCAGCTCCAGCAGATCATCGGGGCCATCCGCGAGGTCAGGGACGTCATTAAGGTCGAGCGCGTCCGGGGCCTTTAGTGACCCGGGCTGAGTTCGAATCCCTCGTCGAGCGGGCCCTCAAGACCCTGCCGCGGCGCTTCCGCCAGAAGATGAAGAACATCGCCGTGGTCGTGGACGGCTGGGCCGACGCCGAGACCCTCGAGGAGATGGAGATCGAGCCCCCCGACACGCTTTACGGTCTCTATCGCGGAGTCGATCTCACCCACCGCGATTCGTCCTACGGGAACGTGCTCCCCGACACGATCACGATCTACCAGGGGCCCATCGAGGAGGACTGCGCCGACGAGGCGGAGATGGCCGACCTGATCTGCGACGTGGTGATCCACGAGGTCGGCCACTACTTCGGCCTGGACGACGACACCATGGCCGAGTTTGAGCGCTCCGAGGACGACTGAATCACCCGCCTGCTGTTCTAGTCCCCGCTAAGTTTTTTCCTTGACAAGGCTTTCAACTTCTTCTAGGTTTTCAGCAGATGCTGAAACAGCAGCCACAAGTGAAACAATGCGAAAGTTTGAAGAGATTCGGAAACTGGCGGCCCAGCGGCTGCGGGAGCTCTTTCCCAGAGTGAAGACCTGGGACGAGATGCCCGACGCCAAGGTCGGCGACCAACGTGCCGATCTGTTGGTGAAATTCCAGATGGGGGGACACGAGCATCTGCTGGCGCTGGAGGTCGGCGGCCTCGGCCAGCCCCGCCAGATCCGGGAGGCCGTCACCCGGTTGAGCGATATCCGGCGCGATCTGCCCGTGGCGTACCCGGTCGCGGTGGCGGAGTACATCGGCCCCCAGTCGGCCTCGCTCCTCCGCCGCAACGGCTTCGGCTATCTCGATCTGTCCGGCAACTGCTACCTCGCGTTCGAGAACGTCCTCATCGAAAAAGAGGGGAAGCCCAACGTCCGTCCCTCCAACCGGCCGCTCAAGTCGCTGTTCGCTCCCCGGGCGACGCGCGTCGTGCGGGTGCTGCTCGTGGACCCACAGCACGCCTGGCGTCTGGAAGAGCTGGCCAAGGCCGCAGAGGTCAGCCTCGGCCATGCCCACAACGTCGTCAAGCGGCTGGAAGAGCTGGCCTGGGTGGTTCGGGGGGAGCACCAGCGGATCCACCTGGCCAAGCCGGCCGATCTCCTGGATGCCTGGTGCGAAGGCTACTCCTATCACCGGAACGGGATCGCGACGTACTTCTCACCCGAGCGGATCACCCGGCGGCTGATGGCGGAGATTGCGCGCGTGGCCCAGGCCGAGGGACGCCGCTACGCCTTCACGCTTCACTCGGGGGCGGCGCTCGTCGCCCCCAATATCCGTTTTCCCGTCATCCACTGCTACCTGGAGGGGCCTCTGGATCCCTTCGCCCGGGCGCTCGGGCTCCGGCCCGGCGAGGGGGAGGGGAACGTGCATCTCCTGGCGCCGTACGACCAGGGCGTCTTCTACAGCCGGCTGGAAAAGAGCGGCCTGTCGGTCGTGTGCCTTCCGCAGCTCTACGCGGACCTCTACCGCTACGAGCGGCGAGGTCGAGAGCAGGCGGAGTACCTCCGGCGTGAAGCCATGGGGTACTGATGGGGAGAGGGGGTGAAACAGAGCGATGGCGAAGAAGAAGGCGACGAAGAAGGGCAAGAAGCGCTAGGACCCGATGTGTAGCGAGACGACTCGTGTAAGAAAGGAGGTGAAAACTGAATGGCGAAAAAGAAGGCCACCAAGAAAAAGAAGAAGTAGAGTCTGCAGCACACCTCGGTGGGGGGTGGCGGCCTCCCACCGGCACTCATCCCCCTCACCCTGCCCTCTCCCCGCGGGGGAGAGGGTGGGGGTGAGGGGTTGTTTCTTAGACGACCTTGGTAACTTTGCCGGCCTTCAGGCAGCGGGTGCAGACGCGGAGCCGCTTGGGGGTCCCGCCGACCATGGCCCGTATCGAGACCAGGTTGGGCAGCCAGCGCCGTTTGCTCACGTTGTGGGCATGGCTGATCCGGTGGCCGAAGGCCGGACCTTTCCCGCAGAGATCACAGCGCTGCGCCATCGTGGCTCCTTAGAGGGGGATGTCGGGTTGCTGCAGCCGAGCACCTTATATAGCATAAGCCGGTGAACGAGGCAACTCCTGACGCGGCCCGGGGCCTCGAGGACTCCCTCCAGTATCTGAAGGGGGTCGGGCCGTACTGGGCCGGGCTCCTCTCCCGCCTGGGCCTTGAGACCAACGAGGACGCCCTCTTCTTCGTCCCCGCCCGCCACGAGGACAGGCGCCACCTGGCATCCTTCGATGCCCTGACGGAGGGGAGCGCTCAGTCGTGCTCGGGGACCGTCGCCAGGGTCAACCCGCCTCCCCGCGGAAACCCTCGCGTCCCCTTGTCGGTGACGTTGCGGGACGCTACTGGCTACCTGACAGCAGTCTGGTTCAACCAGCCGTACTTAACGGATAAGTTCGAGAAGGCCCGCGAGCGGAAACAGACGGTGTTTCTCTTCGGCCGGATGGCCCGTTTTAGGAATGGGCCGCTCCAGATGCAGCAGCCCGACCATGAGATCGTCGACGATAGGGACGACGAGACCATCCACACCGGTCGTCTTGTCCCCATCTACCCACTCACCGAAGGGCTTCCCCAGCGCTGGCTCCGGTCCCTCCTCTGGCGGGTGGTGGACGAGCAGGCGGCGAAGGTGCCGGAGAGCCTGCCCGAGGCGCTGCGCCGCCGCCACCGGCTCAGTGCCCTGCCCGACGCCGTCAGGGCCATCCACTTCCCCCAGACCGAGGAGGAGCTCGCCGCGGCCCGGCGCCGCCTCGTCTTCGACGATTTCTTCCTCTTCGAGCTGGGCCTCGCGATCCGACGGCATCGTGAGGGGCGGCAGCGCGGCATCACCATGGCGCCGGCCGGCGAGCTCGTCGCGCGGCTGCGGCAGGCCATGCCCTTTATGCTCACTCGGGCCCAGGAGCGCGTGTGGGAGGAGATCCGCCGAGACTTGGCGGTGCCCCACCCCATGAACCGGGTGCTCCAGGGCGATGTGGGCTCGGGGAAGACGGTCGTGGCGGCCCTGGCGATCCTGACCGCCGTCGAGGCTGGCTGCCAGGCCGCGGTGATGGCGCCGACGGAAATCCTGGCCGAGCAGCACCTGCTGACCCTCCGGCAGTGGCTCCCGCCCCTCGGCGTCCCCGTCGAGCTGCTCACCTCCGCAATCAAGGGGCGCGAGCGGCAAGGGCTCCTGGACGGTGTGAAGTCCGGCGAGATTCCCTGCCTGGTGGGCACCCACGCCCTGATCCAGGAGGGCGTGGAGTTCCGGCGGCTCGGCCTCGCCGTGGTGGACGAGCAGCACCGCTTCGGGGTCGTCCAGCGGGCCACGCTGCGGCAAAAAGGAGACAATCCCCACGTCCTGGTGATGACCGCCACGCCGATCCCCCGCACGCTCGCGCTGACCCTGTACGGCGACCTGGACGTGTCGGTGATCGACGAGATGCCGCCGGGCCGGCAGCCGATCGTGACCGTCGCGCGCCCCGCGGGCAAGCGCGCCCAGATCTACGCCTTCCTCCGGCAGCAGATCAAGGAGGGCCGCCAGGTCTACGTGGTCTGCCCGCTGGTGGAGGAGTCGGAGGCCATGGACCTGAAGGCCGCCACTGAGATGGCGGATCGCCTCCAGGAAGAGGTCTTCACGGATCTCAAGGTGGGTCTCCTCCATGGCAGGCTGAGCTTCGCCGAAAAGGAAGCGGCGATGCGGGCCTTCAAGGACGGCCAGACCCACATCCTGGTCTCCACCACCGTCATCGAAGTGGGGATCGACGTCGCCAACGCCTCCGTGATGCTGGTGGAGCACGCCGAGCGCTTCGGTCTCTCGCAGCTCCACCAGCTCCGCGGGCGGGTGGGTCGCGGCCCTTGGAAGTCCTACTGCATCCTGCTCGGGTCGGGGAAGCTCTCCGCCGAGGCGCGCCGCCGGATCGACGCCATGACTGAGACCCAGGACGGCTTCAGGATCGCCGAGGTGGATCTGGAGCTGCGGGGTCCCGGCACCTTCTTCGGCACCCGCCAG
>Ga0209342_10004828_pt1 | contig 13917 bp, 12 predicted proteins | sample RifCSP16_2_FD_184023 | JGI IMG/M metagenome (GOLD analysis project Ga0209342, IMG submission 184023) | Soil microbial communities from Rifle, Colorado - Rifle CSP2_sed 16_2 (SPAdes) (version 2) | ecosystem: Environmental > Terrestrial > Deep subsurface > Rock core/Sediment | place: Rifle... | reverse complement strand
TCCGAAAGAAACTTTACTGTTCGTCATAGGAGACAAGACGGTTATTGAGCGCATCCGAGACATAAAGCCGCTTTTTTGACTCGTCAAAGAATATCGCGGACGGCTCTGAAAGGGCGCCCCCTAACTCCTCTTTTGTTATGACGGCAACTATCCTCACCGCCTTTTCCTTCTGGGCGTGAAGGACCCCGGAAAACGAAAACACCAGGGCGAGGGAAAACCCAGCCAGAAGAAGGCATCTCATAAAACCTCTTGTCTGGCATTCCTTTTTCATAGCTGATGGCACTGTATGCATAATTCCATGTCTTTCCCTGCCCTCAATATGGACTCATCAGGAGAGCCCATGGGGTTGTGGCACGTTGAGCAACTCATTGCGGAGTTGGTGCGAGGGTCAATCACCTTTTCCCCGACCGGGTGGGTGAACCTCCCCTGTGTCGCGTGGCACGCCTCCATGGAGCATGTCTCATCGCCCTTGACCATGAAATAGCGGCGGTCGGAAGAGTGGGATACGTGGCAGTTGGAACACTCGTCAAGTTTGGTGTGCCTGAACCTGCTTCCCATCACGGCCTTTTTCGTGTCCTCATGGCAGCCGTAGCATACCCTCCTCTCCTTGTCCTTAAAAAGTGATTTATAATCCGACGAGTGCGGGCTGTGGCACGAGGTGCACGGGTTCGGGGAAACCGTGGAAACAAGATGGGAGTACCTCTTGTTGAAACCGGTTAACGTGTTTTCGTGGCATTTAATGCAAAGCCCGGCGCCTTCTTCCGTTACCCTGACAGAGGAAGGGAGATGGCAGGATGCGCATTTTTTTTCTTCAAACGGCTTATGGAGGTTCGCCTTGAGTATCCCCCTGTTATCGGAAGAATGGGGGTTGTGGCATTCAAGGCAGTCCGCGCCGGTCATCGTCATGCCGCCGTGAGACGCCGTAAGGGACGGAGAATCAGAGGGGTGGCAGCCAATGCAAATGGATTTTCTGTTTTTCTTCACAAGCCCGTCCGTGTCAGAGGAATGGGGGCTGTGGCATGTAAGGCAGTTGCCCTTTCTTACCTCCGGGTGGATTATTTTTCCGCCCGTGATGTCCTTTTTGGGATGGCACTGGTAGCACACCTCTGCCACGGTCTTATTTAAAAGCCCTGCCGCATCTGTTGAATGGGAGTCGTGGCATTCAAGGCACCTGCCCTCCTTGACCGGACTGTGCAAAACCTCTCCGGAGAGGATTCTCCTTTTTTCATGGCACGTATAGCAGAGTTCGCTTACGCTGTAGTCAATGAGTTTCTCGCGCCTTGAGGCATGGGGGTTGTGGCAGGCGGCGCACAGCCCCAGTTCAACCGGCTTGTGAACGTTCCGTCTGGAGAGCATCCCGGCCGCCTTCGGGTGGCACTCAAGGCAAAGGGCCCTTGTGTTTCTTATGGCCCATGAGGTCCCCGGAAGAAGAAGGAGGATGAAAATAAGAAACAGCCCTACCCTCAAACCGATTGCCGTTTTATAACCCGGTTTTTTATCCTGCATTCTCTTTATTTTATTCCCGGTATTTACAAACATCCCATCTATCCCTTTAACCGTATTCGCCTATAACCTGTCGTGGCACCTTCTGCAATCGCCCTTTTCAAACGGCTCATGCATCACGCCGTGAAGAAGCCTTTTATCCGGAGACAGATGCGGCTCATGGCAACCCAGGCAATCAGAGCCTTTTGGAGAGATGTTCCTATGCGTTTTTGAGCCCTTTTCCCCGCTCATATCGGCATGGCAGCGGCTGCAAAGCGTTTTCCCGTCAGAGGTTAGGAGGTTCTCGTTTTTTGAAGAATGGGAGAAATGGCATTCGTCGCACCTTCCGTCTTTTACGACCTTGTGGGCGAAAACCCCTTCCTTTTTTAGATCCTTCTCAAGCGTTTCATGGCATGAATAGCAGATGCTGTCAACCGCCGCCGGAAAAGCCCACTTGAGTTTACTGCCGTGGGGGGCGTGGCAGGCAATGCACTTGCCGTCTTCAAAAGGGGCGTGAACTGAAACGCCCTTTTTGCCCTCCTCAACATCCCTGTGGCACCTGTAACAGAGCCGCTCTACCTCGTCGCGAAGGACACCCGGGTTTGTGCTCGCATGGGAAGCGTGACAGGCAAGGCAGTTGCCGTCGTTAAAAACCTTATGGACGCCCTCTCCAGCCGCTTCCTTGAGCATGGAAGAATGGCATTTGAAGCAGAGTTTGTTTTCTTCCTCTGAAAGGAGGTTTTTAACGCTCCCGGAGTGAGGGGTGTGGCAAACAGAGCATCTGCCTTCCCTGACCTTCGGATGCCTGGATACGAGGTTGAACCTTTTTTTCTGATCCTCATGGCAACTGTAGCAGAGTTCCCCCTCCGCCGAATTGAGAACAAATTTCTCGCCTGAGGCGTGGGGGTTGTGGCATACAATGCAGTTCTCCTCCTTTACCGGGGCGTGGACGACCTCCCTTGTGTAATCTTCCTTTTTATGGCATTCATAGCAAAGGGGCGCGCCCTCTTTTTTAAGGATATACTTTTTATCGGATGCGTGGGGGTTGTGGCATACCGAACACTCGTTGTTCTTCAAAGGGGTGTGGAGGACTTTTTTATCATGCTTTTTTCCGGTTTCCATGTGGCAGGTGTAGCAAAGCGGCCTTTCCTTTGATTTAAGTTCGTATTTAAAATCCGATGTATGGGGGTTGTGGCAGGCAATACAATTGCCGTCCGAAACAGGCTTATGCACGTTTGCTTTTTCCCTGAAATCAGCTTTCTGGGACACGTGGCAGCCGTAGCAGAGATTGTCCTTTTCGAGTTTTGTCCTCAAGGGTTCTTTTGAGTCCGGCGGGTTGTGGCAGTTTTCGCATTTTTTCTCATTAAACGGGCTGTGGCCGAAGTTTCTTGCAAGTTCGTCTTTGTCGGCTGCGTGTGGCGTATGGCATGAAAGGCAATCGGCGCCCGCCGCGTTATAGCCCGAGTGGGCGGCTATAAGTCTTTCGCTTTCGGGTTTATGGCAGTTAAGGCAGAGTTTGTTCCCGGCATCTATGAGATTATAGCCGTGCTCCGATGAGTGCGCGTTGTGGCACCTGTCGCAGCCCTCTTCCAACGCCTTGTGCACGGTCTTTTTAGCAAACCCCTCCTTCGGGTGGCAGTTATAGCAGAGGTCGTTGCCTCCAATCCTTGTAATCCCCTTGAAAGGGGAGGAATGAGGGTTATGGCAGACAAGGCATTTGCCCTCCTTAAGGGGCGGATGCACCGAGCCCTTCTCAAGTTTTGGCCTGTCCTTTTCATGGCATGTATAACAGAGGGAAGAATCGGCCGCCTTAAGTATCACAGCGCCCAGCAACCCGTGCGGTATGTGGCAACCCTCGCAATTCTTGTCTAAAACCGGCTTGTGGACATTGCCCTTTGAAAGCCTCGCGTATTCGTCGGCATGACAGTCAACGCAGCCCTTTTTTGCAATCTTGGGGGCGGGACAGCCCAAGATGCCGATGGTAAACAAAAATAGCGCTGCAAAGAGAAAGTATCTTTTCACTCTCTAAAACCCCGCCTCCTTATCGGTCTCCAGTAAGACGCTTTAGTTCTTCTTCGTTTATTACAACCGGCACCATCTCTTTAATACGCCCGAGATACTTTTCGAGAGTATTCTTAAATTGTTCCCTCCCGACGGTCCTGTCTATCTCTTTCCTTACACTTTCGAGCGGTATTTTTCCGCCTTTTTTTAAATCCTGGAACTCAAATACCGAATACCCGTACTTTGCGGCAAACGGCCCGAGTATATCCCCTAACTTCGCCTTTTCAAGCGAATCCAGTATGTCCTTTGGAAAACTCGTTTCCGGGATCCACCCCATCTCTCCACCCCTTTCCTTTGAAGGATCGAGTGACCTTGTCTTTGCAAGATGTGCGAAATCCGACCCTTTCCCGAGTTCTGCAACAAGGGCGTCCGCTTCCGCCTTGTCTTCTACAAATATCACCCTCAGTTTAAACATGTCCGGCTCCATAAACTTTTCGGGGTTGGCATTATAATACTCCAGAATCTTTTTCTCATCAACCTTTATGATAGGAACGACCGTTTTCCTTTTGAATATGTCTATGAGGCGCTCTTCCCTGTGCCTCTGTATCTTTTTCTCAAGTTCGGGTATTTTCTCGTAAGCGGCCGCGCGCTTACGGGCCTCCTTATCGAGAAGTTTATGAAGTATAAGCCGTTCAACAATTTCTTTTCTTGCCTCAATGTTGTCCTTTTCGCCTCTTGTGAAGGCCTTCAGAACATCAACCGCATATATGGGCTCCCCGTCAACCGCCGCGACTTTTACTTTTTCCGGTTTCTCGGTTTTAAGCGATATTTCCGTTAAAACCTCCTCGTTTATCTTTACCCTGGCCTTTTTCCTCAAAAAAGAGAAATATTCAGATTCCCTTTCCCCTGTCTTTCTGGAAGAAAGGGTCCGCCTGATGTTTTCCCTCTGGAGGGGTGTGGGCTTTTCGGGTTCTTTCGATTCTTCACCCTCTTCTTTCACTTCCATCTTTTTTTTCTGTTCCCCGTTAAAATACGCTTCTATCTCGGCGTCGGTTACGGTTACCTTTGCGGATATCTCGTCTGTCCTCAGGCGGTCGAGGAAAAGGTTGAGTTTAAAGTTATCCATGGAATTTACAAAAAAGGCGTCTTTATCAAGTTCAAGCCTTTCCGCCTCCATTACCATGAGTTTATTGTCTATGAGTTCATTCAGAAATTTCCGGTAATCCTGCGCAAGGAATGCCTTCTCTTTTGAAAGCGCCTCCCCGACGCGTCCGCTCATGTGGAGCCGGTTCATCTCCTCAAGAAATTCATCCTTTGTGATTACAATATCGCCAATCTTTGCCAGATAGGCAATTTCTTTGGCTGTGACTGGCGCGCAGACTGCCATAAAATGCTGTGTAATGAGAATAAAAAAGGCAAAGAAAAACGCCATGGCCTTCCCCCATGCGCAATCCTTCTTTCCCGCTCCACCTCTTTCCGGAAGTCCTTTTTTCACCATGCAATTGTTCTTATCATTTCTTTAACTACCCTCTGGGAAAGGGCGGTGGCGCTTCGTATCTCGCCTATGCCGAAGATGATTATGTAGTCGCTCCCCCTTTTCCTTTTCTGCTCGGACCAGACAATGCTTCCTGTTTCCGATTCCACAAGCCGCGCGGTTATTGAGACCGTCGGGGGGCCGCCTCTGCCATCGTCAAATTCCTCTACCGAGCCGACCAGCACCCCGTCAACCTTCAAGCGTTTTCCGAGCGTTTGTATCATCTCAATCTCCATCTCCCCGACCACATCAATGCGCTCCTGCATCATAAACTGGAGCACGTTGCCCGTCTCTTCAACCCTGAATCTACCACTTTTAAAGAGTTCAGTCAAATATGTATTGGTGACAATCTTTGCGGCATCTTTTCTTCCGCTTATGTTGTTGAAGGGCAGCACCGCGACCTTTTTAAGCCCGTGCGCGGCTTCTTCCACCGCCGCTTCTTTCATCCACGCCAGACGGGAACACCCGGAAAGAAAAACGACGGTAAACAGCGCCGCCGCGCTGTTTAAAAAAAACCTATAATCTGAATTCTTTAACGGCATCCTCCAACTTTTTAAGCGCATCTATCGCCCTGTGGTTTCCTTCGGTCTTCCTTAAAACCGAGGCAAACTCTTCCTGTGAGGATTTGATCCTTGAAATCTTTGACTTAAGCTTTTCAACCGTTATGTTCAGGGCGTTTGCCAGTTCCCCGACTTCGTCGCCTTTGCGCACGGAAAAGATAACCTTTAGATTTCCCTCCCCTACCCCCTCTGTAAGGTCTCTTTCTATTCTGTGCAGCGGCCCCGCAATTCTGTGAGGGAAGAAAATGGCCACCGCGGCAGCGGAAACAATCCCGAGCGCAAACGCTATTATAACACCTGGCAGAAGCAACTCCAGAAAATTCTTAACGTTAATATGAAACTGCCTGTAAGTCGCCCCAACCTCCTGATTGGAGAAAATGTAAAAGAAAACGCTTGAAAATCCCACGGCCACAACGACAACCAGCATTACAGTCACGAGCAACCTTATCTGCATCCTCCTTTTGACCGAGTAATTTATCAACCTTCTTCTGTTCTTAACCATCGCACCCTCCTTTTTGCGCGAGGTGATGGACGAAAAAAACTGTGGCGTGTAATACCTGCACCCGCGGTCTTTAATACGTTTTCAGCGCCTCCAATATCCCTTTTTGCGCCGCCTAAATTCCCTCCTTATGGCACTTCTCACAAAGGTCTTTTCCAAACGGGAATCTGGCAAAATACGCCTCGCCTCCGCCGTGCGGCCTGTGGCAGGTAACGCATGTGATTACCCCCCCCTCGATGGTTGGAAGTTCCGGCGGAATCTTTATCCGTGGATTCGTGCTCATTATGCCGACAGGGTGAGCGAGCGACTGGGGATGGCACATCTTGCACGCGTTTATCCGGGCGTCCCTGGCCGGACTCAGCCCCGAGGCGTGCTTCCCTATTTCGATGCTCTCGCTTACCGTTAGCCCCGCCTTAACGGGAAAAGATGCGGTAATCTGGACACAGGTATCTCCCGTTGAGTCTATCCTGAAAAGCCTGATATGAGGACTTGAAGGGTCTTTCTCTTTTATATCCTGACGACCGTTGGTTTTTTTAAACTCTGCCGCGGTATCTATCAGAAAATCCCCTGAGGCGGCGGTGTTTCCGAAGACATCCTTTGATATTATGCGGGCGTGGTATGCAAGCCCCGCCTTAAGCCCTGAAAGTTTGACCGCGTGTTCTGTTTTAAACAGGCTCTCCAACCGCATCTTCTCGCCGTAACCGGGGGTGTTCCCGTATTCAACAATAGTTATTGTCGGCTTGTCCGTTTCCCACTTAATGACTGCGGAAAGAAAAATCCCCGCCTCAACACCTTCCACCCGCAGATCCTTAACGAGAGGGGCAATGCCGTCATTTTCCGCCACGCCGGCTGTGTGCGGCTCGAAAGATGCAACGGGAAAAGAATACTCTTTTCCATAAACATCTTTAACCTTTAAATCAAGGTCGTATGTTCTGTCCAGAGAAAGCCCTTTCAGGAAGAATATAAGGCTTCTGGCGCTGTAGTAGGAATCCAGCTGCCAGGTTCTGCCGAGCCCGGGGGCATTGATGGTGTGACAGACATCGCACTTTTCGAGGATACTGTCGTGGATGGATTCTTCGCTTTCTATTTCCGCGTAGATATCCTTCAGTCCGAGTTCGTGCGCCCTCGGGCCTGAGTGGCACGCTATGCAGCCGACTTTGCCGGCTGCCGCCTTTGATGATAAGACAAGAAGAAAAAAAACGGGCAGTATGCAAGGGGCGAAGGTGGCAAACCTTCTCATGGTTCAGCTAAAAATCTTGCCATATTTCGTCTTTTCCCTTAAGCTCCGCAAACGGCGTTCTATTCGCAAACAGAGACGGAATCGTCTTTGTAAGTTTAAATGTGTTGCCAGCAACATCGTTGGCGGTAATGGTAAAATTCAGATTCCTTATATCAAGGTCCTTGTCGACAGGGTACTCAAATTTCTCAGGGATGTTATTGCCCTTTCCCTCGAGTCTCTTCAAGGTGTTGCCGTCCCTGTCTGTAATGGAAAACTGCCAGGACTGAATGGGTTCATCGGGGTTATAGTTGAAACTGAAAAGCACCGCCTCTCCCGCGATATCCACATTCACGTTTATGACGGGCGGATTGTTCTTGACCCACACAACCTGAGATATTATAGATTCATTCCCCGCCGTGTCTTTTATTGTCAATCTGAACGTGTATTTCCCGTCTTCAACGAAACCCCTCTCGTCGCTTTCCCCTCTCCATACCAATCTTTTAGGGACACCCTGGTAACCCCTGTCGCTCCTTACCTTTTCGCCTTTGCTGTCTATTATCTCAACCTTCCACTCATCTATCTCGTCAACGCTTAAAAGTCTCGGCTCAACCGTCACAGACCCCTTTTTATTCGTAGAGAATACGCCCTTGCTGAGCATCATATCCACTTCGGGAGGAGTATTGTCCACAACCATCTTTGTAACCGCAGTGAACGGAAAGGGGACCTCCTGCCGTCCTTTTGCAACCACGTCAACCAGATACATCCCATCTTTTTCCGGGACACTGACAGTTCCACCGTACTCGTATTCGTCGGTTTTTGAAAGGATAATCTGCTGGTCAGATACAATCACACTGACCTCTTCCGGTTCCTCAAAAAGGGGCAGGAATTTTACCTTAATATCCCTTTTTTCACCGCCCCTGCCTATCGTCGGATAGATGATGACCCTTTCTATCTCAAAGGGGCTTATGGTGCTTTCTCTTACAAAGAACCTTCCAGCCATGCCGCTTATCATATCTTTAACAACTATGGAGGCGAGTATATCGAGAGATTTAACAATCCCCAGCCCCAGAATCCCTTCAAAATCTCTACCGGTGTATGTAACGTTGTCCGCCCATATGATATTCCCGTCAACGGTGTTTACAAGGCGGGCGTTTACTCCAACAATCAGCTTATTCCCTATGGTGGAATAATAATCCACAGAGCCGAGAAGCACGGCATCCACCTCTAAAACCTTGCCGATCTCCCTCACCATCATCCTGGTGATGGAGCCAGTATAGCGGATCCTCTTGGAGGTTAAAAATTCCTCCACCGCCTCATCGCTTGCAACCGATATGCCCCCTTTCTCAGCCAGTTCCTTTTTTATGTAGTCCTTGATTATATCCGAGGCAAGAGGGTTGTCGGAGAGATTCTCAAGTGGAAATATGGCGATGCTTCTAACCGAAACCGGCCCGGCAATGCCATTATAGCCATTATTGTAGAATTGGTTACCGTTTTTTTCAGAGGCAAAAGAAGGTTTAATTGTCAGGGAAGAAATAAAGAATACGGCGGCAAAGAACAATATAAATCCCGCTGCCGGTTTGCGGAAGGTGTCTTCTGAATCTTCTAAAATTCTTTTCTCAGCCATGGGTTTTCCGCCGTCTTGTATTTAAAGCAAAGTGTCAAAGGCCGTTTTTACCACCCTTCTTGTCAAGGTGCCTGTGTCAAGACCCTCCAGACCCAAAATCTTCCTCCATAAACTCGCCGACGAAGTTGAGGCCTTTGCCTGCCAGAGTATTATGCCCGAACTTGTATCGAGCATCCTTACGGATATCGCAACAAGACCCTCTTCCCTTCTGCCCACATACTCATCAACGCTTCCGAGCACAACAGCCTGAACGCCGAGTCTTTCGCCAAGGAGTTTAAGCGTTTCCCTGTCAAGCTCCGTTACCATCCCCTCCTCCGCGCCCGCCGCCCTCAAAACCAGGGAAGCAATCTTATTGACCTCTCCCTGTTCAACCACATCAAAAATACCCCTGGAAAGAAGATCCACTGTTATGGCCGACCTTACCTTCTCACCGGCAAACCGGTCATCGCTTAAGTTGTTGAAAGGCAGCACAGCCACTTTCTTTATATAAGAAAAATTAGCTTCAGGGTTTATATACCTTACAACTTCCCCGGTGCAACCGGTTACAATCAGCACAATTGCAACCAGAATACCACTTTTTCTCAATAGCATGTTAAATTTATTATACATCATCCCTCTCCTTTATGCAATAGTTTTATAAATAATATCACTGCCATAGCCTCAAAATACGAAAGATGCCCTGGCAAAAAAAGTTTCGCTTTTATCATTAGTCAGGTCCGTTCTCCATGCTATGTTATATCCGGTGCTAAAGGAAAGTATTTGGAACGGACGCCAGTTAAAAGTGCCTCCGGCCCCGGTTGTATCTTTTGCGGTATTAAACCTAACCCCGAATTGTACATGCCTTGTAGGCAGCCAGCTCAAAGCGTAGGTCTGCGCTGTCTCGGGTGTTATGTCTATAGAGCCGCTTGCGTGCACCTTCCTTGTCGGGGCAAAAGAAAAAGTAAGTCCCGTGGATTCAGAAGACGTTTCTGCCGTAACCCCTTCCTTTGTGGTCTCACTGCTTGAAACACTGCCGTTTATTGTCGTCGTCAGTGTTTGCCATGGAACCAGCCTCAGATTCCATCTGAAATTCCTGGAGGAACTCTCAGAATCCTGAGAGAGATTTTTGGTTGTGCCGAAACTCGTGCCCAGACCGAGCTCTATCCCGGTATAGATGTTCATTCCCACGTTCACCCCCATTGAATCGTTCTGAGAGGTCTTCTCCGAATCTATGATAGACTCGGAACGGCTGTATGTGAAGCTTCCGTTCAAGGTGTCCAATGGGCGCGAAGAAAGCGTAAATGAATAGTGGTTGTTTCCGCCTGTTTCCCCCCTCGTCTCACTTCTTGAAGAAGTATAGGCGGTTGAAAACGTAAGATACTCCGGAAAAACTATGTATCCAAGATTTGTGCCGTATCTGCTATTGGTTGTCTCTGCAGATTGACCGCCTTCCGCTTCCCTTGAGGAATGGTCTATGTTTAATGAAAAGCCAACGTTAAGCCGCTCTACCGGTGTATATGAAACATTAAACCCCCCGAATTCCCTGGTAGATGAAGAGGTAAAACTCTGCCTTGGTGAGGAAAGGGCAAACCCAAAGGCAGCAATCTCCGTTACCTCTATGGGGTCTACCCCGTTTCCGGCGCCGTTTACGAGCTTAAAGAATCTTGCGGTTGTTTCGGTGAAGGTAAACTCAAACCTGTTGAAAAAGGTATTGTAAGCGGGTGTTATACCGCCCAGAGATGTCCACGTGATATTGTCGGAGCTTGTATAAAGATTCCAGTTGAAATCATAAACGTCCCTTATATTTATTTCCTCGTCTTCGGTCGTATTGACTATAATATAGATCTTGAATACCGCCTCGTCCGAAGAAAACCCCAGCCCGATATTCCAGTCTGCGTCATTTAAGTTTATTGAAGGAGCAACAGGGGTTGCGATATTGTTGTCTATCAACTCGCTTTCCTCATCAAGTATAACACTGAGAGGGTCTGCCGCGTCGAAAAAAGAAAGCCCGGTATTCGCCAAAACCCTTTGCTCGAACCTTGTTGGGCCCCCGGTGCTTTCACTTGTTGTCTCTGAAAGTTGATACCCTAAATTTCCGTTGGAATTGATCTTTCCCGCCATAAACGACCTTGAGAAGTTGACCGACGCGAGATGGGAAGGCGACATTGATTCAACGGCCGACACCTTATCTTTCGAAAAGGTGTCTGTGAACGAATAGTTAAGAAGGGTGCGGGCGCCATATACATTGAGGGTGTAACCTGCGTTGAGTGTCAAATACGTTGATGCCGTATCCATCTGCCTGGGCGTCTCATGGTCCTGCGTGGTGGAACGGTTGGCTGAAATAACAAGCGAGGGCCACCTTGTTTCCGGAAGGGCAAACGCGGCGTGGGTATTGGCGGAGGTGATGCGTTCCCTCTCGGAAGGCGCACTCTCTGTCCTGCTGTAGCCGGCCCGGACGTTGTAGAGCGCCGGGGGGTTGAAATCCAGTGTAAATACCGGATATACGCTCGTTGTGCGCTCTTTGTCCGTTTCTATTATCGTCCACCTTATGTCGCCAAAAAGGTTTATGGTCGAGGTTATGGGCTTTCTAACCGCAAGCAAATAGGTCTGGTTGAAGGACGAGGTGCTTGTTTTCACCCCGTCCGATTCTCTCGTAGATTGCTGATACGAGTAGTCCGCCCTCAAATCAACGTCTGCAAAGCAGTAATCCCTCGCGCTCAAGAGTAAAACCATCACCATAAGAATAACCGGCAGAGTCCTTGGCATCTCACCTGTCCATGTTGATAATCCCGTAGGGGCTTTTGCCGACCGTAATCTGTTCTACCATCCGCTCGCCCACCGGGTCTATGATAGAAACCGTAGAATTCCCTGAATTTGTTATGTAAAGACGGTTCCTTTTTTCATCTGCGGCAATATCCAGCGGCCTTTTCCCCGCGCTTATAATGGTTGTCGTAACGTTACTTGCGTCAAAAAATGTAACGGTATCCGAGGTCGCGCTGGAAACGAAAAGCCGCCCTGAAAACGCCTTTAACCCCCTCGTGGGGGTTCTGGAAACCATGAACGTCTCCACCACCTGCCTTTCCGACGGGGAAATGCGGGATATCGTGTTTGAGCCCTGATTGAACACGTATACGCTCTCGTCTCCGAGCGCAATGCCCGAGGGGGCGTTATCCACCTCTATATTCGAGACGACTGTATCGTCAACCGCACTTATGACGCTCAGGTTGTTTGAGAGTTCGTTTGCAACATAGACCTCTCTCCTTTTTTCATCCGGGAGGATATGAGAAGGGCGTCTTCCAACCTGCACAGTCTTCAGAACCCTCTTTGTAAGGGTGCTTATTACGGATACGTCGTCGGAGAGGCGGTTTACCACATAGAGTTTTCCTTCCACAGAACCCTCAAAGTCCGGCATGAAGGCGATGTCCGTCGGCGCTACCCCCGCCGTCAATTCTATGGTGTCGCGCACATCGTAATGCTGCGCATCCACAACAGAGACATTCCTCGTTCCGGCATTTACCACGTACAGGAGGTCGCCTGTGGAATTTAGCGCCATGCCCATGGGGTTTCTTCCAACGGTTGTTGCTGCAATAACCCTTTCAATGCTCCTGTCTATGACGGATATATAGTTGGAGCCGCTGTTTGATACAAAAAGGAGCAGATCCCTCGCAGACGGCGTCTGCGGTTCCAGAGTCATGGCAGGGGAAAAGATATACCTTTTTTCGACCGAATTGTCGGGATTCCAGACAACGGAAATAACGAGACTCTCCCCCTCGCCGGGGTTAATGGAAAGCGGAAGGGAAACCTCCCCCCCCGCGGGGGTAGAGAGATTCGCCATGCCCTCGGCGCTTCTTACCGATGCAGAAGAAATAAAAACCTTTACGGCGCTGTACGGGCCGGGTGGAACAAACGCCTCCTTTAAGAGCAATTGCCTGCCGGTAATCCCTTTTGCATTTATGGTCACCGGTTCCGTAAGCACATTGACCGCTTCCTTGCCGGGTGACTCCAGAACCATCCCGGAGACCGTAAACTCGATATCATCCGGCGCAAGGGATGTGGAATGGATATAGAAAAGAAGCCTCGCCATGGAAGAAGGGTAAGAGAGGGAAGGCGCTTTTAGCAATTCGGCGCATGAGCCCAGAATAAAAAAAACGGACAGTAAGAATAAAATCCTTAATGCCTTCACGTCTTGCTTCCCCCTGAACCGGATTTAAGAATCTGTAAAATTAAAAAATACCCCATACAGGAAAACCCGATATGAGGCGTCCACCGTTAATAAGACCATAAACTCTTTTTTTTGGCTTAACTCTAACACACAAACAAATATTATTTCAACATTTTTCCATATAACATAACCCAGGTTGGGAAATTATGAAAGGCAAAACCCATTGCGGGGTTTTGCCTTATATCGGCCTCTTAACTAATTCGCCACAACATCCACCATAACGGGCCATGCATAGGAACCATGGGCAGTATCCTTTGAAAGATAGAACCTGTAGCTTAAAAGCTTTTCGGTTCTCCCGTCCGTGGGATTGTAAACAAGGCCTCCGCCGATTGAAACAACGGTGCTTCGCCCGCTGTCAAATACCGTCATCCCTGTAAATGGCCCGTTTATTGTTCCAAATGAGAGCATGTAGCCTTCTCTGCTGTTAGTCTTAACCGCGATTGCCGTTGCGTTTTCAACGTCAATGTATCCTTTCTCTATATCCTCTAAAGAGATACTGAGGGTTTCAGCCCTGTTTATAACAGACTTTGTCATATAAGAAAGAACCCGCGCGCTAACCCCTATCATTGCAGTATTCTCCCCTGCAAATGCGCGTCCCATGACAACCAATCCTGCCGTCGTCATTAGAACCAGTACTATGTATACTAACCGTTTCATCTTGCGCCTCTGCCTACATTATATAGCAAAATCCATGCCGTGATTTAATGTCCGCAACCAATTGAAATATAAAGGTAATTTTAGCAGGCAAAACTCGCCTTGCAAGATGTGTGCGGTTATGACACAGGTTGAAATTAAAG
>Ga0209342_10004826_pt1 | contig 13919 bp, 14 predicted proteins | sample RifCSP16_2_FD_184023 | JGI IMG/M metagenome (GOLD analysis project Ga0209342, IMG submission 184023) | Soil microbial communities from Rifle, Colorado - Rifle CSP2_sed 16_2 (SPAdes) (version 2) | ecosystem: Environmental > Terrestrial > Deep subsurface > Rock core/Sediment | place: Rifle... | reverse complement strand
AGTCCCGGCGACGTAGAGTCGCCCCTGGTGGGTGTGCACCGGCACGCGCTGGCCGGTGGTGCGGTTGATGACGGCGACGTCGAGCAGCTGGCTTGCGGCCGCGGGTGCGGCAGCGGCAATCGCGAGGGCGCAGGCGGCAATGGGTGCGACGAGTCGTCTCATGGAGCTCTCCTCTCGGGTGGGCAGGACCCGTCGCTCAAAACGGCGCTGCCGGGCGAACGGGGTTAACGGCGGTCCCGCCGCGCGCAAGTTCGTCACGTTCGGGGGGATCAGCGCGCCAGATCGACTGGCAGCGGGTATTCGGGGTGGAGCCGGCGAAACTCCGCCAGCTCCGCGGCCGCGTCGGCGTCGCGGCCCTGGGCCTTCAGGCGGCGGATCTCTTCGATCCATTCCTCCGGCGAGCGCGCTACCTGGGGTGCGCTGCGCATCGCCCGTGCCGGGCGCTCGCCGACTGCCCGCTCGCGGCTGAGGGAGTCGGAAGCGCCGCTCGGTGCGGCGGCGGGAGGGGAGGCGGCGGGCTTCGCCGCGGGCGCGGGCGCGATGGTCGGGGGAGGGAGCACGCCGGCCGCCTTGCGTTCCTCGAGCCGCTGCTGGCGTGCCTCGAGCTTCTCCAGCTGGGGCGGTGGCGGAGCCGCGGCGTCCGCCGCCGGGGCCCGCTGCGGCTCTGCGGGCGCCGGCGACGCGACGCGTGGCGCGGCCGGTTTCGCGGCGCGCGACGGCTCCGTGTCCATGCGTTTGGCTTCTTCAGCTGCGCGCGCGGGGGCACGATCTTCACGGGAGGTTGGAGCCGAAGGTGCCGGAGCACCCGCAGGCGCTACGTCGAGCACGCGGCGCTCTTCCTCCTGCATCATGAGCGTAAGGGTGACTACGACGACAACGCTCGCGGCGAGCGAGAGCGGGACGCGCCAGCGCGCTGCCCACGAGCGCTCGCGCGCCTCGAGCGATTGCGGCCGAGCACCAACCGCCCGGCGCGCCGCCGCGCGAATCCGCTCGTCGAGCTCGGACGGCGGCTCTTCGCTCGGAAGCTCGCGGTACGCCTGGTCGAGGCGCGGGTCGCGGAGCTCAGGGTCGCTCATGTCCGTTCCGGCTCGCGGAGCTCGGCGCGCAGCTTGGCCATGGCATAGCGCAGCCGGCTCTTCGCCGTCTCCCGGTTGACGCCCGTCACCGCGGCGATGTCCTCGAGCGAGAGCTCGCCTTCCTGCTGCAGGAGGAACGCCTCGCGTTGCGCCGCCGGCAGCGAATCGATCGCGCCGAGCAGCTGCGCCGCGTCCTGCTTGCGCGCGAGCGACTCGTCCGGCCGGGGCGTATCGGCGGCGACGTCGTCGATCGGGTGGTCGTCGTAGCTCACGAGCGCGGCGCGCGCCCGCGCGCGGAAGTGGTCCATGAGGCGATTGTGCGCAATCGTGAACAGCCACGTCGCGAATCTGGCGCGCGGCTCGTAGCTCCCGCGCGCATCGATCAACCTGAGCCACACGTCCTGGAAGAGATCCTCTGCTACGGCCGCGCTCCCGGCCTGGCGGCGCAGGTATCGGAACACGCCGCCCCGATGCCGCGCGTACAGCGCGTCGAATGCAGACGCCTCGCCCGCGCGGTAGGCGAGCATCAGCTCCTCGTCCGACGGGCCGGTGCTCATGGCCCGACAGTGTAGAGCCTCGCGGATCAAACCTCATGGCCGGCCGGCACCGGCGACCCGCGTGTGAAAGCGCACGCCCGACCTCCAGAAGAACGGCCATCGCCGGGCTTTGGGGTTAAACTTTCACGCGACGGCAAGCGGGAACGCAACCGATGCGTCTCCATCAGCTCAAGATCGAGTTCAACGCCGAGCACGACCGGCTGCTCATGCGCCTCGCGACCGACAACGCCGCGGAGGTGCTCGTCTGGCTCACTCGCCGCTGCGTCAAGCGGCTGTGGCCGCTGCTCATCAACATGGCCCAGACGGCCCCGGAGATCGCGCTGCAGCCGAACCCCGAGGCCAAGCGCGCGCTGCTCGGCTTTCAGCACGAGAAGGCGATCCGCCAGGCCGACTTCACGAAGCCCTACGAGGAGGCGCAGCGCGAGCGGCCGCTCGGCCAGAACCCGCTGCTCGTGACGCGGATCCAGCCGCGCCGTGACCAGCAGGGTCGGCACGTGCTCGGCCTGCTGCCGACGGTGGGGCAGGGCGTGCACCTCACGCTCGACGAGAACCTGCTGCACGGGCTCATGAAGCTGATTCAGAACGCGGTCGCGCGCGCCGACTGGGACCTCGAGCTGCAGCTGCCCGCCGGCATGGTGACGCAGTCGACCGAAGAGGGCGGCCGGCCCAGCATCAACTGACGACGCGTTAGCGTCGTCATCCTCGCGAACGCGGGGATCCAGCGTCGTCATCCTCGCGAAGGCGGGGATCCAGCGTCGTCATCCCCGCGCAAGCGGGGATCCAGTACGGCTCAGCCTGGGTCCCCGCTTCCGCGGGGACGACGACCCCCTGGTCAGCCAATCCCCTCAAGCTCCGACTGCAGCCGCAGCCACTCGCTCTCCGCCTGCTCGAGCGCGGCGGCGAGGCGCACCTGCTCGCGGAGCGCCGCGGCGACCTCGTCCTGGTCGCCCTGCGCATAGAACGTCTCGGACGCGAGCCGCGCTTCGACCGCCGCCTTCTCCTGCGTCAGGCGCTCGATCTCGGGTTCCAGCGCGCGCAACCGATTCTCGAGCGGTTTCCGGCTCCGCGAGCGCGCCTGGCGCACCGCCGCTGCCGCGCGCTTCTGCTCGCGCCGCGAGGCGCCCGTGCCGGGTTTCGGCTTGTCCGCGGTGCGGCGCGCGGCGAGCCACTCGCGATAGTCCTCGAGGTCGCCGTCGAACGGGCTGACGCCCCCGTCGGCGACGAGGACCAGCAGGTCGGTCGCGGTCCGCAGCAGGTGGCGATCGTGGGAGACGAGCACCATCGCCCCCTCGTACTCCTGCAACGCGAGCGCGACCGCCTCGCGCATCTCGAGGTCGAGGTGGTTGGTCGGCTCGTCGAGCAGCAGCAGGTTGGGCCGCTGCCAGACGACGAGCGCGAGCGCGAGGCGCGCCCGCTCGCCGCCCGAGAAGCCGGCGACCGGCGCGACCGCCATATCGCCCGAAAAGTCGAACCCGCCGAGGAAGTCGCGGAGGCTCTGCTCGCGCGACCGGGGGTCGAGGCGCTGCAGGTGCTGGAGCGGCGTCTCGTCCGGCCGCAGCACCTCGAGCGTGTGCTGCGCGAAGTAGCCGATGCGCAAGCCCTTGCCCTCGCGCCGCTCGCCGCCGCGGGGCTCGAGCTGGCCCGCGGCGAGCTTGATCAACGTCGTCTTGCCCGCGCCGTTGCGGCCCAGCAAGCCGATGCGGGCGCCGGCCTGGATCGTGAGGCCGACCCCGGAGAGCACCGCGGCGCCGTCGTAGCCGCAGCTCGCGTCCTCGAGCACGAGCACCGGGTCGGGGCTGCCCGGGAACTCGCGGAAGTGGAAGTCGAACGGCGAGTCGACGTGCGCCGGCGCGATGACCTCCATCCGGGCGAGCGCTTTCAGCCGGCTCTGCGCCTGGCGCGCCTTGGTCGCCTTGGCCCGGAAGCGGTCGATGAACGCCTCGAGCCGGGCGACCTCGCGCTGCTGCCGCGCGTGCAGCGCCTGCTCGTTCGCGAGGCGTGCGGATCGCTGGGCTTCAAATGCGGCGTAGTTGCCGGTGTAGCGACGGAGCCGCCGCGCCTCGAAGCTCACGATCGTCGTCGCCGTCGCGTCCAGGAACTCGCGGTCGTGGGAAACGAGCAGCAGGGTCCCGCGGTAGCCCGCGAGCCAGCCCTCCAACCACACGATCGCGTCGAGGTCGAGGTGGTTGGTCGGCTCGTCGAGGAGGAGCAAGTCGGAGGGGCACATCAGCGCCCGCGCGAGATTGAGCCGCATCCGCCAGCCGCCGGAGAACTCGGCAACGCTGCGCTCGAGATCCCCGGGCACGAATCCCAGGCCGTCGAGCATCGCCGCCGCGCGCGCGCGGGCCGAGTACCCGTCGACGTGGGAGTACGCCTCGTGCGCGGCGGCGATCCGCTCGCCGTCACCCGAGCGCTCGGCCGCGGCGAGCTCGTGTTCGACGCTCCGCAGTCGCTCGTCGCCGTCGATGGCGAACTCGATCGCGGGCCGCTCGAGCGCCGTCGTCTCCTGCGCGACGTGGGCGATCGTCCACCCCGGCGGCAGCTCGACGTCGCCCGCATCCGGATGGAGCTCGCCGTGGAGCAGCGCGAACAGGCTCGACTTCCCGCAGCCGTTCGGGCCGACGACGCCGACCCGCTCGCCAGGAGCGAGCGCGAGATCGGCGGCTTCCAGCAGCAGTTTCGCCGCGCGCCGGAGCGTGACTCTGCGCAACGTGATCACGGCCCAAGCGTAGCGAAGTGCGGTATTTCCTGCTGTCGATGCGAGCCGCCTCTGATACAATGCCGATGTCTTGAACCGATTCTTTCCGCCTTCATCCGCCTGGAACCCACGTCCGACCCCTCCGGTCCCGCGCCGCTGGACCGCGCTCCTCGGAGCCTCGCTGTTTGACCACGTTCGCTGACCTGGGCCTGCGCCCGGAGCTGCTCAAGGCCGTTGCCGAGCAGGGCTACACCGAACCGACGCCGATCCAGGTGCAGGCGATCCCGCACGTCCTCGCCGGCGGCGACGTCATGGGCGGGGCGCAGACCGGCACCGGCAAGACGGCGGGCTTCACGCTGCCGCTGCTGCAGCGGCTCGCGCAGCACGCGAACACCAGCGTCTCGCCGGCGCGCCACCCGGTGCGGGCGCTCATCCTCGCGCCGACGCGCGAGCTCGCGGCACAGGTCGAGGAAAGCGTCCGCGCCTACGCCAAGTACACCGGGCTGCGCAGCACCGTGGTCTTCGGCGGGGTGCCGATGGAGCCGCAGACCGCCGAGCTGCGGCGCGGGGTCGAGATCCTCGTCGCCACGCCCGGCCGGCTGCTCGATCACGTGCAGCAGCGCACGCTCAACCTCGGGCAGGTCGAGATCTTCGTCCTCGACGAGGCCGACCGGATGCTCGACATGGGGTTCATCCCCGACGTGAAGCGGATCATCGCGCTGCTGATCGGGCGCAAGCAGAACCTGCTGTTCTCGGCCACGCTGACCGACGACATCCGGGTGCTCGCGAAATCTTTCCTGAAGGATCCGGTGGCCGTGCAGGTCACGTCGAAGCTCGCGGCCGCGGAGCTCGTGACGCACGTGATCCACCCGGTGGCGCGCGAGCGCAAGCGCGAGCTCCTCGTGCACCTGGTCAAGTCCCGCGGCATGAAGCAGGTGCTCGTCTTCGTCGCCACCCGGATCGGGGCGAACCGGCTCGCCTACCAGCTGAACCGCGAAGGCGTGCACGCCACCGCGATCCACGGCGACCGCACCCAGGTCGAGCGCATGCAGGCGCTCGAGGATTTCAAGGCCGGGCGGGTGGGCGTGCTCGTCGCCACCGACGTCGCGGCGCGCGGCCTCGACATCGAGGAGCTGCCGCACGTCCTCAACTTCGATCTCCCGAACTCGCCCGAGGACTACGTGCACCGGATCGGCCGCACCGGCCGCGCCGGCACTGCCGGCACCGCGATCTCGCTCGTGTCCCCGGCGGAGCACGAGCGCCTGGCCGAGATCGAGAAGACGCTCCGGATCCGCATGTCGCGGGAAGTCCTCCCGGGCTTCGGCCACGCTTCGGAGGCGCCGCTCATGGAGCCCCCCCGGAAACGCGAGCGCCGCGCGGCCGACGAAGATCGCCTGACGCATGCGCGGCGGCGCGATCAGCCGACGAAGCCTCAGCCCGCGAAGCCCCAGCCCGGGGCGGATCCCATTTTCAGCCGGCCCTACGAACCGGGCGTGGCGCCGCCCGCGCCGCAGGCCGCGACGCCGGGCGCGCCCGCAAAGCGCGAGCGCCAGGTCGCCGCGCTGCTCGGCGGCTTCGTCCGCAAGCCTACGTAGCTTCCCCCCTGACCCCGCGCCCCCGACCTCCCGGTCGGCGGGGTGAATGCCTGCGGTACCATCGCCGTGAATCCCTGAGGAGACGGAGATGACGTACACGGCGTTGATCTACGAGGTCAAGGATGCGGTCGCCACCATCACCCTCAATCGGCCGGCCGCCTACAACGCGCTCGACCTCACGCTCGGGCGCGAGGTGTTCGAGGCCGTGCTCGAGGCCGACGAGGACCGGGCCGTGCGGTGCGTCGTGGTCACCGGGGCGGGTCGTGCCTTCTGCGCCGGCGGCGACGTGAAGGGGTTTCACGACAACATCGACCGCGTCGGCGTCTTCATCAAGCAGCTCACCACGTACCTGCACGGCGCCGTGTCGCGCCTCGCCCGGACGCCGAAGCCGGTGATCATGGCGATCAACGGCGTGGCCGCCGGGGGCGGAATGAGTCTCGCGCTCGCCGGCGACCTCGTCGTCGCGACGGAGTCGGCGAAGTTCACGATGGCCTACTCACGGATCGCGGCTTCGCCCGACGGCTCTTCGACCTACTTCCTGCCGCGGCTGATCGGCCTCCGGCGCGCACTGGAGCTGCACTTCACGAACCGGACGCTCGCGGCGCGCGAGGCGCTGGAATGGGGTCTCGTCAACCGGGTGTTTCCCGACGCCGAGTTCCAGGGCGCCGTCGCGGCGCTCGCGCGCGAGCTCGCCCAAGGGCCGACGGCCGCGTTCGGCCGCGCCAAGCTGCTCTTTCACCAGTCCACGCAGGAGAGCCTCGAGACGCAGATGGAGCTCGAGGCACAAGCGATCGCGCAGAGCGGCGCGACCGAGGACTTCCGCAACGGCGTGGCGGCGTTCAGCCGGAAGCAGCCCGTCACGTTCGTGGGCCGCTAGGGTGCGCCCGGGGTTCCTCTAGACGCACCGCGCGCCGTCGACTTCCAGGCAGACGCCGCTGATGAACTCGGCTTCATCCGAGGCGAGGTAGAGCACCGCATTCGCGACGTCGCGCGGCGTCGACGGGCGACCGAGCGGGATCGTCGCGACGAACTTCGCCTGGGTCTCCGGGGTGAGCTTCCCGCCGGCGAAGTCCGCCGACAGCCCGGTCAGCGGGCTGAACACCGGATTCACGACGTTCACCCGGATCTGGTCGGGCCCGAGCTCGGCCGCCAGCGAGCGGCTCATCGTGATCACCGCGCCCTTGCTCGAGTTGTAGACGGTGAGCCCGGGCCGCGGACGCACGCCGGCGGTGGACGCGATGTTCACGAAACAGCCGCCGCCCTGCTTGCGGAACACGGGCACCACGTGCTTCGCCGAGAGGTAGATCGAGCGGACGTTGATCGCGTAGACCTTTTCGAACTCCTCGTCGGTGACTTCCAGGAGCGGCTTCATGCGGTGGGTCCAGCCGGCGTTGTTGACGACGACGTCGATGCGGCCGTAGGCGCCGAGGGCAGCGTGCACCATCGCCGCCCAGTCGCCCGCAACCGCGACGTCGGCCTGGACGAACTCCGCCGTGCCGCCGCTCTTGCGGATGGCGGCGGCGACCCGCTCGGCGCCGGTGACGTGAATGTCGTTCACCATCACCTTGGCGCCTTCCTCGGCGAACCGACTGGCGATCCCCTCGCCAAAACCCGAGCCGGCGCCGGTCACCAGGGCCACCTTGTTCTTCAGTCGCATGACGTCCTCCTTTGGTCTCGCGCGATTATCCGGCCCGCGCGAAGCGAGGGTCAAAGGGGGGTGGATATAATCAACAGTTTCCCTCCGCCGCGATGAACCTCGACCGCGTCAGCTCCGGCGTCGACGTGCCGAACGACTGCAACGTGATCATCGAGATCCCGATGCAAGCGGCGGCGATCAAGTACGAGATCGACAAGGAAACCGGCGCGATGTTCGTCGACCGGTTCCTCGCGACCGCGATGCACTACCCGTGCAACTACGGCTACATCCCGCATACGCTCTCGGGAGACGGCGACCCGGTCGACGTGCTGGTCGTGAGCCCGCTGCCGATCGTCCCCGGGGCGGTGGTCCGGTGCCGGCCGATCGGCATGCTCAGGATGGAGGACGAGGCGGGCGACGACACGAAGGTGCTCGCCGTCCCGATCGACCGGCTCTCGCCGCTCTACCGGGCGGTGCAGTCGATCCGCGATCTGCCGGAGATCACGCTCGCTCAGATCGCCCATTTCTTCCAGCACTACAAGGACCTGGAGCGCGGGAAGTGGGTTAAAGTAGGTGGGTGGGTCGGCCCCGAAGAGGCGAAGCAGGAGATCCTGGCTGGGGTCGCCGGGTACCGGAACGCCGAGCGCAAACCGGCATTCTGAGGAAGGAGAGGTCCATGGATCGCAAGCGGCAGTGGCAGATCGGCGGCGTCCTCGTGCTCGCGCTCGTCGTTCCGGTGACGGTGGCCCAGACGCGGGCCCAGGAAGGGGTGGTGACCCGGCCGGACGGCACGGTCGTGTACCCGTTCGTGGACGATCAGCAGACGCGCGGCAACGCGTGGTGGCAACGCAATCGCGGCTCGGTCGCCGAGGAACAGGAACGCCGGCGCCTCGAGACGCAGCAGGACACCGTCGAGCGGCAGCAGATGCGGGCGCGAGAGCGCGCGGGCGCCCTGGAAAACCCGGCGCGGCAGACCCAGCCGACCGTAGGGCGCTGATGCGCGCACGAGCTTCAGCCGTCCTCCGCCGGGGCCCTGAAGGGGCTGCGCTCCGCGAGCTCGTCGACGTGACGGGCGACGCCAGCGGCCTCCCGCGCGAGGAACTTCTCGACCGCATCCGCGAACTGCGGATGCCGCAGCCAGTGCGCTGACCAGGTCACCTCCGGCAGGAACCCCCGCGCGAGCTTGTGCTCGCCCTGCGCCCCGCCCTCGAACGCCCGGATGCCGCGCGCGATGCAGAACTCCAGCGCCTGGTAATAGCAGGTCTCGAAGTGGAGGCACGGCACGTAGCCGGTCGCCCCCCAGTAGCGGCCATAGAGCGCATCCTGAGTGAACAGGTTCAGCGCGCTCGCGATCGGCTTTCCGTCCCGCTCCGCGACGACGAGCAGGAGATGCTCCGGTAGGCACTCGCCGAGCCGCGTGAAGAACGCGAGGTTCAGGTAGGGCGAGGAGAGGTGCGCGCGATAGGTGAGGTTGTAGCAGCGCGTGAAGAAGCGCCAGTCGCCCGCCGCGATCTCGCGCCCGAGCTTCCAGCGAAACGCGATGCCGGCCTCGCGCACCTTGCGCCGGTCCTGCTTGATGCGCTTCCGCTTGTCGTGGGTGAGGGTCGCGAGGAACTCGTCGAAGGTGTGATAGCCCGGGTTCACCCAGTGGAACTGGATCCCCTGGCGCAGCATCATTCCCGCGGCCGCGAGCTCGCGCGCTTCGCCTTCGGGCGGGAACAGGATGTGCAGCGACGACACGCTGCGCGCGAGCTCGAGGGCGGCCGCGACCAGCTGCCGGCGCGCGTCGGCAGTGGCGGCGAGCACCCGCGCGCCGGTGACCGGCGAGAACGGCACGGCGGCGGTGAGCTTCGGGTAATACTCGAGGCCGTGGCGGTGATACGCGTCCGCCCAGGCCCAGTCGAAGACGTACTCGCCGTAGGAATGGGACTTGAGGTAGAGCGGGAGCGCGGCCCGGAGCTCCGCGCCGTCCCAGAGCGTGAGGAACTGCGGCAGCCAACCGGTGCCGCCCGTGGCGCAACCGGTCTCGTGCAGCGCCGAGAAGAACTCGTGCCGCAGAAACGGGTGACCGCCCGCGAGCGCGTTCCATTGGCGCGCCGGGACCTGCGCGAGATCCTCCACTACGCGCAGCGTGAGCGGACCGGCCATGTGAAGCCGATTATTTTCGAATGCGCACGGCGAGGTAACCGGGTTCGGGCCGTCGGCCTTTTGCTATACTGGTTCGGGTCCGTGCGCCGGGAGAGGAGCCGCCATGAAAATGATCGAAGCCGTCATCAAGCCGTTCAAGCTCGACGAGGTCCGCGAAGCGCTGGCCGAGGTGGGAGTGACCGGCTTGACCGTGACCGAGGTCAAGGGCTTCGGCCGGCAGAAGGGGCACACGGAGCTCTACCGCGGCGCCGAGTACGTGGTCGACTTCCTGCCGAAGGTCAAGATCGAGGTGGCGGTCGTCGACAAGATGCTCGATCAGGCGATCGAGGCCATCATCAAGGCCGCGCGCACCGGCAAGATCGGGGACGGCAAGATCTTCGTCACCTCGGTCCAGCACGTCGTGCGGATCCGCACCGGCGAGACGAACGAAGCGGCGATCTGAGGCCGGGCTGCGAGCGCACCGGCCCGGGCGCTTCCGGGCGCTCACGCCTTCAGCAGGACCAGCACCGCGCCGCTCCCGCCCTGGGCCGCCGGCGCCTGACAGAACGCCAGGACTTCCTCGCGCTGCGCGAGCCAGACGCGCACCTTGGCTTTGAGCACGGGCTCGCGGTTCTTCGAGCCGAGACCCTTGCCGTGGACGATCCGCACGCAGCGCCGGGCGCGACGCACCGACTCCCGCAGGAATCCCGCCACCGCCTCGCGCGCTTCGGCGCGCGTCAGCCCGTGCAGGTCGAGGTCGTCCTGGACCACCCAGTGTCCGCGCCGCAGCTTCCGTAGCACCTGCCGCGGCACGCCCTCCTGGACAAACGACGCCTCGTCCTCGACCTCCGGGTCGGGGGCACCGCTGCGGCTTTCGGCGAGCGCCGAGTGCTCGTCGAGCAGCGACTGCACGGGCACCGGCGGCGCCCCCCGGCCGGCGTTGACGCGGCGCTTCGGGGCGCGCAGCGGGACGGCATCGCCGACCGCGGCGCGGAAGAGCGCGGCGTCGTCGTCGTCGGGTATGCGCGGGTCGAGCGGACGTTTCATGCGCGGTGCCGTCACCTCGGTCAGCCGAGGCCCTCGAGATACTTCTCGGCGTCGAGCGCGGCCATGCAGCCGGAGCCGGCACTCGTCACCGCCTGGCGGTAGACGTGATCCTGGACGTCTCCGGCCGCGTACACGCCGGGGACGCTCGTTGCCGTCGCGTTGCCCTCGGCTCCCCCCTTGGTGAGGATGTAGCCGCCGGCCATCTCGAGCTGGCCCGCGAAGATCGCGGTGTTGGGCGTGTGGCCGATCGCGATGAAGAGCCCCTGCACGTCGAGCCGCTCCGGGGCGCCGCCCGCCGTCCCGCGGATGCGGACTCCGGTCACGCCCTTGTCGTCGCCGATCACCTCGTCGAGGACGTGGTTCCACCGGACCGCCACGTTCGCCTTGCCGGAGAGCTTCTGCTGCAGGATCTTCTCGGCGCGGAACTTGTCGCGCCGGTGCACGACGGTGACGCGCCGGGCGATGTTGGAGAGGTACAGCGCCTCCTCGACCGCGGTGTTGCCGCCGCCGATGACCGCGACGTCCTGGCCGCGATAGAAGAATCCGTCGCACGTGGCGCAGGCCGAGACGCCGCGGCCCATGTAAGCCTCTTCCGAGGGGAGCCCGAGGTACCTCGCCGACGCGCCGGTGGCGATGATCAGCGCGTCGCAGGTGTAGACCGCGCTATCGCCTTCGAGGCGCAACGGGCGCTCCCCCAGGCCGGCGGTGTGAACGTGGTCGAACACGATCTCCGTCTCGAAGCGCTCCGCGTGCTTCTGGAAGCGCGCCATCAGCTCCGGTCCCTGCACCCCATCGACGTCCGCGGGCCAGTTGTCCACGTCGGTCGTGGTTGTCAGCTGTCCGCCCGGCGCGAGACCGGTGATGAGCACGGGCTTCAAATTGGCGCGCGCGGCGTAGACGGCGGCGCTATAGCCGGCCGGACCGGAGCCGAGGATGAGCAGGCGGGAGTGCTTGATGGGCTTGTCGGGCATCGAAAGGGGGCGCTTCTCGCGGTCGGGACTGCGCCCGGGATTATAGCGGGGGGCTTCCGCGTGACTTTTGACTCAATTCCGAGGTTACCTGAGCTTTCTTTTCTAAATGATTGTTTTACATTGAGTCGGTAGTTATACTAAGAAATTGGTTCCGACCCGGCCTGCGGAATACTCACCGACGCACGATCGACGTCGACGTTGCGACAGCGATGCCCGAAGGCCGACTCGGGCGGCGCGTCCCCAGTCGATCATGGAGGTGTCCCGGACCGGGCGCCCTCACGGCGTGCCCGCCGGCCGGGTGAGACGGGTCGGGCCCGAATCTCGCTTGCATGCGAACTATGTCGCGCTCGCATGCGGCACAGGAAAGTTGCGCCGTGCCGTCCGCACTGGACCCGCGCGGCGCGATCGGTGGCTCAGTCTGCTAGAGCGGATTGAGCGATGAGGAGTGCATCAGTGGTGAGGGGAGAAAAGCGTATGGCGGGCCCAGCGAGTGTTTCAACCCTGCTCTTGCGGAACGTGCCGCTCTTCGCGGGACTGCCCGAGAGCCAGCTGCAGCTGCTCACGCGGGTGGTCGGGCGGAAGTCCTACCCCCGCAATTCAACCGTCATCGCGGCCGGCGACGTGACCGACGCGCTGTACATCGTGATCTCGGGGCGGCTGAAGGTCATGATGAGCGACGACGAGGGACGCGAGGTGATCCTCGCCATCCTCAACCAGGGCGAATTCTTCGGCGAGATGGGGCTGATCGACGAGTCGCCGCGCTCGGCGACCGTCATCGCCATCGAGCCGTGCGAGCTGCTGACGATCAACAAGATGGATTTCAAGAAGTGCCTGCAGGAAAACTTCGACATCTGCACCGGCGTGCTGAAGGGGCTCGTCAGACGGCTGCGCGAGGCCGACAAGAAGATCGGCAGCCTCGCGCTGATGGACGTCTACGGCCGGGTCGCGCGCCTGCTCATGGAGATGGCCGAGACCGTCGACGGCCAGAAAGTCGTCACGAAGAAGCTCCCGAAGCAGGACATCGCCAAGATGATCGGGGCCTCGCGCGAGATGGTGAGCCGCGTGATGAAGGACCTGCAGACGAGCGGCTACATCGAGGTCCGGGCCGGCTCGATCTTCCTGCGCGAGGCGATGCTCGTGTCGGAGGCCCGCGCGTAGCACCGCGCGGTGCGCGCGGCCGCGGACCCGCCGCGGCGCGCGCGCCTTGAGTACACTGCGGGCTGTGAGATCCCCGTCCACGGCCCAGCCCCTCCCCGGGAAGATCGCGGCACGGCTCCGCGAGGCGAAGTGGCTCGCCCTGATCGCCGTCGCCACCTACCTCACGCTGATCCTCGCGACGTTCGACCGCGCCGATCCGGGCTGGTCGCACAGTGCCGTGGCCGATCGTGTCCGCAACGCCGGCGGGCGGGCCGGGGCGTGGCTCGCCGACCTGCTGCTCTATCTGTTCGGCAGCTCCGCGTGGTGGTGGGTGCTGCTGCTCGTCTACGCCGTCCTGTGGGGCTATCGCCGGCTCGACGGCAGCTCGATCTCCGACCGGCGCCCGTTCATCATCGCGCTGGCCGGTTTCTCGATGGTGCTCGTCGCCTCCTCCGGGCTCGAGGCCCTGCGCTTTCACTCGCACCACGCGACCCTGCCGCTCGCGCCGGGCGGGATGCTCGGCGCCGTCGTCAGCCAGGTCTTCGACGCGACCTTCGGCTTCACCGGCGCGACGCTGCTGCTGCTCGCGATGGCGGCGATCGGCCTGTCGCTCTTCATGGGCATTTCGTGGCTCGCGGTCATGGAGCGCATCGGCGCCGCCGCCGAGTGGGCCTGGTTCAAGGCGATCGAGCTGTGGCAGCGGCGCGAGGACCGGAAGCTCGGTGAGCGGGCAACGGCGCAACGCGAGCTCCTGGTCGAGGCGGAGAAGAAGCGGGTCGAGGAGCACGAGCCGATCCGCATCGAGCCGCCGGCGCGCGAGATTCCGAGATCGGAGCGGGTGATCAAGGAGAAGCAGGTGCCGTTGTTCCAGGACCTGCCGGATACGCCGCTCCCGCCGCTCGCGCTCCTCGACGAGCCGCCGGGCGACCTCGAGGGGATGAGCCCCGAGACGCTCGAGTTCACCTCCCGCCTGATCGAGAAGAAGCTGAAGGATTTCGGGGTCGAGGTGAAGGTGCTCGCCGCGTACCCGGGGCCGGTCATCACCCGCTACGAGGTCGAGCCCGCGGTCGGCGTG
>Ga0209342_10004825_pt1 | contig 13920 bp, 16 predicted proteins | sample RifCSP16_2_FD_184023 | JGI IMG/M metagenome (GOLD analysis project Ga0209342, IMG submission 184023) | Soil microbial communities from Rifle, Colorado - Rifle CSP2_sed 16_2 (SPAdes) (version 2) | ecosystem: Environmental > Terrestrial > Deep subsurface > Rock core/Sediment | place: Rifle... | reverse complement strand
CCGCTCGGGCGAAACCCTGGTGCGCGTGCCGCAGCCCGAGCGGGCGCGGGCACACCTCCTCGAGCGGGGGGTTCACGTGACCCAGAAGCCCGAGGGCCTGCGCATCTCGACCCACTTCTACAACGACGAGCACGAAGTGGACAGCTGCGTCGAAGCTCTCGTGGGGTACCGCGACAGCCTCCTGACCTGAGCGTTTGCCGTTCGGCTCGCGGCTTGGTAAAATGTCGTCATCTCGAGTCGTTCTTCCCCGCAGGAGCCCCCCCCCCAGCAGGCCAGGGAAAGAGAGGTCACCGTGGAGTTTCAGGTTGGCGAGAAGGTCATCTATCCCAATCACGGCATCGGCGTGGTGGAGAGCATCCAGACACGGCCGATTCCGGGAGGAAAGATCAGCCTTTACCAGCTGCGCATTCTGGCCAACGATTCGCGCGTGTGGGTGCCGCAGCAGAACGCCGACGGCGTGGGTCTGCGCCCCGTGATCCGTCCCGCCGAGGTGCGTAAGATTTTCTCGCTTCTCGGTGACGGCAAGGTCGACCAGGTTGCCAACTGGAAGGGCCGCTTCAAGGAAAACTCCGACAAGATGCGCACGGGGAGCCTCTTCGAGGTCGCCGTGGTCCTCAAGGGCCTCACCTACCTGTCGCGCCGCAAGGCGCTCTCGTTCCGCGAGAAGCGCATGCTGGAGCGCGCGAAGTTCTTGCTGGTGAGCGAGATCGCAGAGGCCGAGGACAAGACGCGCACCGCCGTCGAGGAGCGCGTTGACAAGGCGCTCGAGAAGACGTTCGGCGTGATCGCGCAGAAGCCGACTCAGCGCCCCGTCGGGCTGGGCAAGCGCGCGAACGCCTGACCCGCCCTTTCCGCAAGCGGAACACCGCGATCGCTCGGCTCTAACCGGCTATCCCCCGCGGTTTCCTTGACTTCGGGGGATTTGACGGGATAGAATCCGCCGTCCTTCCCGCCTCGGATTCGGGGGGCCTCGGAGTTCTTGTGGACATGGTCGAGTCGGCTCGAACTGCAATGACGAAGGCAGACCTGATCGGCGTGGTGGCCAAGCGCCTCGACATCACGCAGGTGCAGGCGGGGATCATCGTCGAGGCTGCCCTGCGCAGCATCGTCTCCGCGCTGCAGAACGGCCAGGAAGTCGAGATTCGCGGCTTCGGGTCGTTCCGTTTCAGGAACCGGGCGCCGCGCAAGGGCCGCAATCCGAAGACCGGCGAGAAGGTAGACGTGCCGCCGAAGAAGATCCCCTACTTCAAGATGGGGAAGGAGTTGAAGGCGCTGCTCAACTCCGTGGCCGGCGAAGAAGCCCGGGCGGCGGCCCCCGAGGGCCAGTAGGCCCCGAATCGGGGCCCCCCATGGGCGTTCAGCAGAACCGGCGGCGTTCCGAGCGGATTCAGCCGTTCGTGGCCCCCTGCCGCTACGTCGTGGGCGAGGCGCGCGTGCCCGGCTTTCTCACCGACATCAGCCGCCACGGTGGGCGCGTCCACACCGACATCGAGCCCCCGGCGATCGGCGTGGGCCTGACGGTCGAGATTCGGGTCGCCCGCCAGCCCATCGCCCTGCGGCTCCCGGCCAGCGTGCGCTGGGCCCGTCCCGGCGAGCGCGGCGGGTTCGTGTTCGGCGTGAGCTTCGACGGAGCGGGCGCCGACGAGCAGAAGGCGCTCGACACCCTCGTCGAGGGATTCCTGCGCCGAGCGGCCTCGATCGTCTGAGCCCCGGATGTCCGACCTGCGGCAGCCGTTTGCGGCGGGCCCTGCCGCGGGAGACGCCGGCTGGCTGGCCGAGAGCGACGACGAGCTCGTCTTCCGCATCGAGTCGCTCCCCGCGGACCATTCCCACGACGACCAGCTCGTCGCGGTGGTGCAGAGCAACCGGCATTTCTTCGTCCGCCAGGAGGCGGCCAAGAAGATCCGTGACCCCGACCGGCTGAAGGCCTTCGCCGCCGACCGCCACATCGGCCAGATCCTGGCCCGCCAGATGCGGCGCGACACCGACGTCGCCTACCTCGAGCAGCTGCTCCGCGAGAGCCGCCACCTGGAGGTGAGGAACGCCGCCACGGTGCAGCTGCGGCTGCTCAAGGCCGCACTCGGCAAGTAGCGGCTACCCGAGCAGCTCCTCGACCGCCGCCGCGAGGCTGGGCACCAGCAGGTCGGGGGCCGAGGCCGCGAGCGCCTCGCGGTTCGGGAAGCCTCCCGGGATGCCCAGGGCGAACGCACCCGTGGCCTTCGCCATCGCCACGTCCTCGGGGCTGTCGCCGACGTAGACGCAGTCCGCGGGTGCTATGCCGAGTCGCTCCAGCGCCAAGAGCAGGGGCTCGGGGTGCGGCTTGCGGTGCGCGGTCTCGCCGCCGCACACCGCGGTCGCGAAGAGCGCCGCCACGCCGAGCGTCGCCATCTCCCCCCGCACGCGAGCCCCGTCGCCGCTCGACACGATCCCCAGCGTGCGCCCGGCGGCCGCCAGGCGCTCCAGGCCGTCGCGCGCTCCGGCGACGAGCCGGCTCGGCTCGCCGTCGTAGCAGGCGTTCCAGCGAGCGTCGGCGTCGGCCCAGGTCTCGGACGGCAGGCCGACCTGCTCGTAGGTGCGGTACCAGTCGGGTGAGTAGGTGCGCTCGAAGGCCGCGCGGTCGAAGGCGATCCCGTGCAGGGAGAAGATCTGCTCGTAGCAGTGAAACGTGCGTTCGGCGGAGTCGACGAGCGTCCCATCCCAGTCGAACAGGATGGCGCTGCGGCCGTTCGCTCGGGTCATTCGCGAGGCCATCCTACCCGATGCTCGCGCGGGCGGGGAACGTAGAATGCGTCGCGAATGCTCCTGATCGCCCTGGCGCTGGCACTGCTGCCGGGGCTCGTCGTCGTGCGCGCGCCATGGACCGCGGTGGCACCGCTCTCGCTCGCGTTTTGGACGCTCGGCGCGTGGTGGCCGCCCTTCGCCGGCCCCGGCCGCAGCCGCATCGTCGTCGCGGTGCTCGCCACCTCGCTGCTCCTGGCGCTGCTGCGCCTCGTGCCGAAGCACGAAGTCGCGCCCCCGCCCGGCTGGCAGCCGCCGCCCGGGCCGGAGCGACCCGCGCGGCCGGGTCTCGCGCCCCCGCCGATTGGGGCGGCACCCTCGCTCGTCGTGCTCGGCACGGCGCTCGCGCTTTTCGCCCCGCTCCCGCTCTGGCACCACGCTCCCGGCCCCCGGCTCGCGTTCCAGACCACGACGTCGCGGCTCATCGTCTGGCGCGACGGGATCCCGGCGAGCTACGAGCCGCTGCTGCCCCTCGAGCCTGTGGGGGCCCATGCCCCGGCGCTCGCCACGCTCGCGGCCGACGTCTCGCTGCTCTGCGGCGTCGATTCAGGAAAGGCGCTCGTCGCGGTCGTCGCGGCGGCCGCGGGGCTGCTGCTCGTCGGGCTCTTCGCGCTCCACGCCACCTGGGCGCCCCCGCGGGCGGCGGCGCTCGGCTCGCTCGTGGCGCTCGCCGCGTCGCCCTGGCCGAGCTTTCTGTCCGCCTGGGGCGAAGGCGAGGCGCTCCTCGCGCTCGGCTTCCTGCTGCCCGCCGCGGCCCTGCTGCTCGGTCACGTGTCGCGCTCCTCGGCCGTGGCCGCGGCCCTGCTGCTGGCCGCCGGTGCCCTCGCCCAGCCCGCGCTCGCCACGGGCGCCCTCGTGCTGGTGTCGACCGTCGGCTTCGGTCGTCGCGGGCCGGTCGGCCCCGCGGGCAGGCGGCTCGCCGGGAGCGCCCTGCTCGCGTTGGTCCTAGCCGCGCCCGGCCTGCTGCCCCTGGCCCGAGCCGTGTCGGCGCGCGAGGCGCTGGCGATCGCGACCGCCAGCCGGACGCTGGAGCTTCTGCTGTTCTCGTTCGGGTTGCTGCTGGCGACCCTCGCGCCGTTCGCCTTCGTTCAGGCGGCTGGACGCCGCACGTCCGCCGCGCGAGCAGCGGTCGCGAGTGCGTCGGTGCTCGCCGCGCTGCTGCTGGTCGTCCGCGTACACGGCTGGTTCGCCTCGGGCCAGCTGAGCGAGGGCACGCGCGCGGCGCTGGCGCGGGCGGCCCGCGTGACGACCCCGCTCGAGTCGATCTGCGCCGGTGAAGGCGAACGCGACTTCGTGCCCGCTCTCGCGGGCCGCCGCGCGGGTGAACCCGGCGTCTGGATCCCCCGGGTCTACGCGGACGAGTGGGCGCGGCGCGAGAGAAGGCCGTGTCGCGCGCGACTCGAGGACCTCCGCGCGCGCCCGTGACAACCTTTGACGCGCCGGATCGAAACTACCGCGCGCCCCGAGCGTACAAAGAGGGTAGGACGGGGGAGCGCGAGGCTGTCGACGGGGTGACGGCGCGCCGGGACCGATCAACTGCCCCCAGAGCGGTTCCGGGCCGCGGCCGTCGTGTCGAGCCTTCCGCTCCCCCGCCTTTTTTCTGCCGTTCCCGACTATCATGGGCCACTTCCCAGGGGGGCGTGGGCGCAATGTGGCGGATCTGGCTGAAGCGCGTCGCGATCGCGATCGTCGCATTGTATCTGGTCCTGGTCGTGGGCGTGGCGCCCTACTGGCTCGCCGGGCGCGCCATCACGCGGCGCTTCCAGTTCCCCGACAAGGAGAACGCCAACCTGACGCCGGCCTCGTTCGAGCTTCCGTACGAGGACGTTTCGTTCCGTGCCCAGGACGGGATCGAGCTCAAGGCCTGGTGGGTGCCGGCCACGAGCGCGCGCGGGACCGTCGTGATGGTTCACGGCCTCAACCGCTCGCGGATCGAGATGGTGAGGCGCGTGCCCTTCGTGCACTCGAGCGACTGGAACGCGATCCTGCTGGACCTGCGTCACCACGGGGCGAGCGCGGGGGAGGCGACGACTTTCGGCGTGAAGGAGAAGCAAGACGTCGAGGCGGCCGCCCGCTTCGCGCGGGAGCGCGCTCCCGGGCCCGTGGTGTTCTGGGGCGTGTCGCTCGGCGGCGCCTCGGCCGTGCTGGCGGCTGCCGACGATCCTGGGGTGACGGGCGTCATCTGCGACAGCAGCTTCCGCTCGCTGGACGACACGGTACGCCACCACCTGCGCCTGTTCCGGGGCTTCCGCTGGTGGCTGCGCATCGTGCCGAGCTGGCCGGTCACGGACCTCGCGATCTACTGGATGGGCCGACGCGGCGGCTTCGATCCGACGCAATCGAACGTGGAGGCCGCGGCAAAGCACCTGCGCGGCCGGCCGGTGCTGTTCGTGGCGAACTCCGAGGATCGGCGGATGCCGAAGGAGATCGCCTTCGATCTCAAGGCCGCGGTCGGGCCGGGGGCGGAGGTGCTGATCGTTCCCGGCAAGAGCCACGGCGGGGCCTGGCGCGACGGGACGGCGGCGTACGAGGCCGCGGCGGCCGTCGTGCTGGGAGCTGCGGGAACCGGCGCGGTCACCGCCGCGGCGGCGCAATGAGAGGCCCTCTGATCGAGGAGACGAGGCAAGCACAGTGAGTGACGAGCAGCCGCACCATCACCAGCCGTTCCCGGAAGACGAAGAGGGCGAGCCGCGGCCCCAGCCGACCTCGTACACCATGGTCGAGCCGCGCTTCCGCGAGCGCTACTTCCACTTCTACAAGGAGACGTACAAGCCCTCGGTTCTCGACCGCAAGACCAAGGAGCTCGTCGCGATCGGGGCGAGCCTGGCCGCGAAGTGCCAGGGCTGCCTCGAGGGCCACATCAAGAAGGCCCTGAAGTTCGGCGCGAGCCGCGAGGAGATCTCGGAGACGATCGCGATCGCCATCGGCGTCAACGCCGCGGCGATCGTGGACCTGACGGACATCGCTGCCGACAACATGAACCTGCGGCTGTTCCCGGGGCCCGAGAAGAAGTAGTCGGTCCCTCTAGCGCCCGGGCGGGGAGGGCGCCTTCGGCGTGGCGGCCGGCCCGTGCAGGATCCGCATGTTGGCGATGCCCAGCTCCACGCGTCGGTTCCGCGCCCGGGCACGCTCGGAGGTGCCCGGCGCCAGGGGACGCGACTTCCCGTGCCCGGTGACGCTCAGGATGTCCGGCGACAGGCCGGCACCCACCAGGTAGTCGCGCACCGCTTCGGCGCGACGCTCGGAGAGCTTCTGGTTGTACTCCTCCGTCCCGACGTCGTCGGTGTGTCCGTTGACGGAGATCGAGTAGCCCTGCGCCGTCATCAGGATGCCCGCGATGCGGCTCAGCAGCTCGCGATCCTCGGGCCGCAGCTCGGCCTTGTCGAACTCGAACTTCAGGTAGTCGCTCCCGAGGTTCATGACCAGGCCGAGCGCGGTGCGCCGCGTCTCCGCGATCTGGCCGAGGGCCTGCTCCAACCGGTTGACCTCGGCCTCCGCTTGCTTTCGAATTCGGTCCGCCTCGACCTGCGCCTGAGCTGCCACGTCGATGGCGCTCGTGGCCTGGCGGCGGGCCGTTCCGGCCTCATCACGGGCAAGCGTCGCCTGTTCTTCCGCCAGTTGCCGGCCCGCGGCCGCCACCCCGGCCGAGGCCGCGGCCGCGGCCGCTCGCTCCATCGCCTGCCGCGACTGGGCCGCCGCTTCATCCGCCTTGGCGGAGAGGATCGCCACTTGCCGTTCGACCGCGTCCAATCGCTGCAGGGCCTCGCGGCCGAAGAAACCAAGACCCCCGAGCAGAGCGACCAGGATGGCCACGAGGACCACGAGGAGCGTGGAGCGCGCCGTCGGCTTGTCGGGCATGGCCTCTACGCCTTGCTGCCGAGGTGCTCCATGATCGACAGCGTCAGGATGTCGGCGAGCGTCGTGAAGTGCGCCTCGCCCTCCTCGACGCTCGCGGCGGTGGGATCGCCGAAGTAGGCGTCCTCGCCGCCGGCCTCGGCAAACGACTTGGCGCCCTTCTTGAGCGCCGGCCCGAGCGCGTCCATCGGCGGCAGGCTGATGCGCTCCTTCTCGCGCACCGTGGCGGGCGCTGCGGCCAGCATCAGCGAGGTCTCGAAGCTGCCGGCGTGGTCGCCCGCGGCGAACGCGGCGCCCAGACGGTCGGCCCAGCGCTTCTTCTGGAACTCGGTGAAGCACACCGAGGCGCCCGCCTTCTTGGCCTCCTCGGTGGCTCGCTTCAGCACCTCGAGGTTGGCCGGCTCCTGGTTGACGTTGACGAGCGCCACCGCGCGGAACTGCTTCGCGAGCGACACGCACAAGTCGCGCACCAGCGCCGCCGCGGTATCGGGCGGCAGGCTCACGGTCCCGGGGAAGGCCGCTCCCAGCTCCGAGACGCAGAACGTCACGGGCGGAGCGATCAGCGAGGGCAACCCCCGCTGCTTCAGCCTGAGCGCGGTGCGGCGTGCCATCTCGATCGCGATGACGGTGTCGGTAGCCACCGGCAAGTGCGGACCGTGGGCCTCGGTGTTTCCCACCGGGAGCAGCGCGATCGGACGGTCCTTGAGCGCCAGCTCCACCTCGGTCCAGCTCATCTCGGGCATCAGCACGTTCTCGGCCATGGTGCGCGAAGGGGCGTCCCTTCTGCTCCTTTCCTCGCTCTCTCTTCTCTTGGGTCTTCTTGGGAAGGTGGTTTATCCGACAGGCCTTTATAACCGATCGCCGCCGGCCTTGCCAGCGTCCTGGTCCAGGACGAGCCGCCGATAGTCGCCGTCGTGGTGCACGAGGGGCCTGCCGGGGTGCGCGGCGGCACCGCGCACCTCGCCGACCCAGACCGCGTGGTCGCCCTCGTCGTGGAACGAGCGGACGCGGCACTCGAGGTGGGCGACCGCTCCGGGCACGAGCGGCAGCCCGAGCCGGCTGTCCAGGAAAGGGAACCCCTCGAGCTTGTGAACACCCGGAGCCGCGAAGCGCCGCGACACGTCTTCCTGGTCGTCGGCCAGCACACTCACCGCGAACAGGCCGCTCTCGCGCAGGCCGCGGTTCGCCTCCGAGCGGTGGTCGATGCACACGAGCACCAGCGGCGGCTCGAGGCTCACCGAGCAGAAGGCGCTCACGGTGAGGCCGAGCGTCTGCCCGGAGGCGTCGCGCGTGGTCACGACCGTGACGCCGCTCGGGAACCGGCCCAGCGTCCGGCGGAAGGTCGAAGCGTCGACGCTCATGGGATCAGGGCCTGGGGGCGAGCGCGCGCTGCAGCTCGAGCTGCGACGCGAGGAGCCAGAGCCGCAGCGCGATGCGCGCGGCCACGAACGCCTCGAACAGCACGAGCGCCACGAGCTGGCTGCGGTAGCCGATCACCGTGAGCCACGAGTCGGCGAGCGCGAACACCGCGATGAGCGCGGCGGCGACGGCTGCCAGGACGAGGTACTGCCCGAACGCGGGCAGCAGGCGCCGGGCGCACAAGCCGAGGCTCGATACGGTCGCGAGCAGGGCCGAGAGCCGCTCCTCGCGCACCATCAGCACGCGGGCGTGGGAAAAGACCATGTGCACGAGCAGGAGCGCGACGAGCAGCAGCGCGTGCCGGCCCAGCGTGAGCACGAGCGCGGTGCGGCCCGAGACCGCCTCGCGCGCGAGGCCGTCCACGAAGCGGGCGAAGGGTGCGTTTGCTGCGAAGACGATGCCCGCGGCGGCGAGCGCCAGCAGGCTGAGCCGGAACATACGGCCCAAGTAGAAGCCGCAGCCGTGCACCAGGCCGCGCAGCGTCCAGCCCCCGCGTGGCCGCCGGAAGACGGAGATGATGCCGCCCGTCAGGAAGGCCTGCAGCACCAGGTAGACGACGCCGAGCGCGAGGATGAGCGGGTCGACGGGGGGACGGTCCGCTCCCCGGGCGAAGAGGCCGGCCGGGAGCCAGCCCTTGAGCAGCAGCTCCAGGTTCTTGAGCGCGAAGCCGGTGCCGAGGAGCTCGGGCCCGAGCGCCGTCTCGGGGCCCTGCTGCCGCTCGGACCACTGGCTCCACCAGTCGTAGTCGAAGCCGTACATCATCGCGCTCGAGGCGCCGCGGTTCTCGAGCTCTGCCTCGAGCTGGAACGCGAGCGGCACCGCGACCACCAGCGCCAAGGCGAGGTTCGTGACCAGGACGAGCACGACCAGGCCCCAGTTGAGCCCGAGCGAACGACCTCCGTCGCGCAGTGACGCGAGCATGTCGCTAGCCCACGACCGTGTGCAGCTCCAGCAGGTTCTGGAGCCAGAACAAGTAGCGTGCCGCCCACTTGGTGGCCGCGCGGCGCGCGGGCCGCTCGTTGGCGATCCACTCGTTGTTGGACGGGTTCACGTCGATCGCGATCTTGCGGCCCGGGTCGACCACGGCCCGCACCGCCTTCTGGCCCTCGTATTGGAAGCGGTACCAGCGGTCGCGGCCGTTCCAGCGCTCGTTCGCGACACGACCGTCCTCGAACTCGACCCGCAGCTCGACCGGCAGGCGCACCTCACCGTGGCGGAGGATCGTCACGCGCGTCTCGAAGCGCTCGTCGCGGCGGTCGTCCTTCGCACGGCCCCTCCTGGGCGCCTCCCGATAGGCGGGCGTGCCGTCCGGTCCGGGGAGGAACCCCGCCGGCTGGCGGACAGGCTCGCTCTTCACCTCGACGGCGTAGTCGCAGAGGTCGCCGGAGAAGAACGTCTCGTTGAAGTAGGAGCGCCAGCCCCCGCCCGTGACCTCGTCGACGGTGGCGAGGAAGTCCTCGGTGGTGGGGTGGGCGAAGCGGAACCGCCGGGCGTAGGTCCGTAGCAGCTTGACCATCGTCTCCTCGCCGAGCAGGCCCTCGAGCGTTTGCAACACCAGCGCGGGCTTTCCATAGGAGTTGAGGCCGTAGGAGCCGCCGTCGCGGTAGGTCCAGCCCTTCTTCGCCATCACGTCCGCTTCGCCGCCCTGGCGCAGCCCGGGCAGGCTCTCGCTGCCGCGCGAAATCCGCACGCCCGGCGCCACGAAGGGCCAGCCGGCGCGCGCGCCGCGCCCGTAGTCGGCGCCGAAGTAGCGACGGCCCCAGGCCTCCGGGCCGAGCGAGCGGTCGGCGGCCTTCGACGTCATGTAGCTGTTGAAGCCCTCGTCGAGCCAGGCCTCCTCGAACTCGTTGTTGGCCACGAGCCCGTACCAGAACTGGTGGCCGGCCTCGTGGATCGTGACGCCCTCCGGGCTCTGCAGCTCGGGCGGCGCCAGGACCGAAGCCCCTCCCGTGAAGAGAGTCGGGTACTCCATCCCGCCCGAGCCCGAGCCCCAGGCGGGATCGACGACCGTGATCTGCGGGTAGGGATAGGGCGCCGACCACGTGCCGTAGGTGCGCAGCGCGATCTTCGCGGCCTCGAGGTAGCGGTCGCCGAGGTGCGCGTGCTCCGGCTGCAGCAGCAGCCGGATCTCGACCGCCGGATAGCCCGCCTCGTCGAAGCGCGCGCGCCGCTCGAGGAAGCGGCGGCTCGCGGTCCACGCGAAGTCGTGGACGTCCTCCTGCACGAAGCGGTAGCTCTCGCTGCCGTCGGGGTTCTCCGCCTTCGACTCGAGCCGGCCGGTGGCGCCCACGACGAAGCCGCGCGGCAGCGTCAGCTTCACGTCGTAGACGCCGAAGTCGCTGAAGAACTCGGTCCAGGTGTAGAACGGGTGGCAGTTCCACTGCCCCTGCCAGAACACCCCGATCTTGGGGAACCACTGCACGATGAAGTGGTAGTCGTGGACCCAGCCGGCGCGCCCGACGCTGCCGTGCGGGATCCGGGACTCCCACTCGATCCGGAAGCGGGCGCTCGCGCCCGGGGCGACGGGCGCGGACGACCGCACCTGCATCACGGTGCGGTCGTCTGTGTTCCCGTCCTCATTCAGGTAGCTGAGAGTCGGTGTCAGGTCTTCCTCAACCTCGCCCAGCCGCCGCACGCTCTTCACCTCGGTCCACCCGAAGCTGCGCTCGTCCTTCATGCGGTCGGCAGGAGCGCGTCGCCCGACGCCCCGGGCCGAGGTCGAGAGGTTGTTGCGGAACGCGTTCCAGTACAGGTGGAAGGGGAAGCTCGCAAGCGCCTGGTCGGAGGTGTTCCTCCAGTCCAGGACCAGCGAACCGGTGATCGTGCGCTTCTCGGGATCGAAAAGCACCTCGATCGTGTAGCTCGCGTTGCGCGGCGACACCTCGGGCAGCGGCGGCAGGCCGGGCGCGTCCTTCCCGGCCGGCGGCGGCAGCGGGAGCGGCTCGTGGCCTGGACCCTTCGCCTGCGCGCTCTCCAGGGCGAGCGCCACCGAGAGGAGGGCGGCGAGCAGGAGGCCTTGGGTTCTGGGGCGCATCGTGGACCTCGGGGGCCCGCGGTGAGCGGGTGGCGGGATTCTATACGACCTGCCGCGCGCCGGGCCTGCCGCTGTCCGCGATCCGGTCGCCGGCCTGTCAGCGCGCCGGACAGCGCCGGCTCAGAAATCGGACGCGTCGGAGGCGGAGGCCATGTGGCCGCGCACCATGACCGCGACCGTGGCGACGGCGACCGTGCGATTGGCCCGCCGCAGGGTCAGCCGGACGCTGTAGGCGCCCGGGGAGCGATAGGCATGGCGGGCGCTGAAGAAGCGCTCGAGCGCGGCACCCGACTCGAACGGCGCGCAGTCGGACTCGTACGCGCTGCGCGTGCCGTCGCCCCACTCCCACTCGAGGCCGGGGCAGTAGAACTCCTCGAGCTCCGCGCCGCCCTTGAGCTGGCCGGTCAGCAGGATCTCGACGGGCGAGAGCGCGACGCGGGGACTGGCCCGCAGATCGAGCCGCGGCCGCTTGCCCTTGGCGCCGTCCCCCGCCAGCGCCGCCCCTGCCACCGACAGGACCACCACCGCCGCCCAACCCCCGAGGTGCCAGCGCATCTGTGCCACGCCCTCCAAGAGGCCCCTTGCCCCCCGCACGTCCCGCGATGCAACCGGCGGACCGAAGGCGTGTGGCACTGTGCGCTCGCGCACCAAGCCGGACGAGTCCCCAACGGACGGACATGCCTGTGACTCGAGGCATGCAACGGCTTTGGATCAGGACGCAAGAAGAGGGACGGGAGAACGCTGGACTACCACGCGCTGGACACTGGGGGGTTTACACACCCCCCAGACCCCCCGTGTGCGTCAGAAGCGGACGGCGAAGCCGAAGCTCGCCTGCACCCACCACGGCTCGAATTCCACGGGCTCCAGGCGCTCCAGGACGCGATCGAGCAGGGTCTGCTCGATCGGCGTGAGCGGGCGGTCGAGCACGGGCTCCCACTCGACCGTGCGCTTCGGGAAGTAGAACCCGCGCGCCTCGATCACGAAGGCGGCGTGCTCGCCGATCGGGATCTGGAAGCCCAGCCCCAGGTTGCCTCCCCAGCTGCTGCCCCCCTCGGCGGCGGCGGCGGCCCGCAGGCTGAGCGTCCCGATGTTGATGCTGTTACCGGGGATGTCGAAGCCGATCACGCCCAGGCCGATCGACTGCGAGAGCGTCATCTCGAGGTCGCCCAGCCGGCTCGCGCCGAAGGACGTGGTGAAGCGGACGGACCCGCCGGTGCGCAGCTTGAGGTTGAACGAGAGCGGCGCCACCGGCTTCAGGTCCACCTCGCCTTCGCTCAAGCTGAGGTTGGTCACCACCGGGTCGAGCGGCGCCGGCAGCCCGACGCGCACCGCGTAGCTCGCGCCGCGCGTCTCCACCGTGATGTCCGCGCGGTCGTAGCGGAGCTCGAATCCCACGCCAGAAGTAGCGTAGAGCGTGATTCCGCCCGCGAACGCCGGCCCGCCGGACGCCTTCGCCTCGAACTCGCCGCTCTGCTCGACGCTCACGCCCGGGATCGGGACCGTCACCTGGCCCGGGTCGTAGCGGAACGTCTGGCTGTAGAAGGGGAAGGTGTAGCCGGCGTAGCCCGCGATCTCGACCCGCTCGCCGGCCGGGGCGGGGACGGCAGCGAGAAGGGCTGCGGCGAGGAGCGCGAGGCCGCGGGCGCCGCGTTCGAGCAGGTGTCTCATCCGATCAGTGTAGCAGCCGGGCCGACCGCTACTCGGCGTCGCCCTGCATCTCTTCTTCGATCCCCACGTCCATCAGGCGGCGCCGCAGCTCGTCGAAGCCGCGCCGGTCGGGCCCGTTGTCGTCGCGCAAGGCCTCGAGCACCTCCTCGACCCGGTCCACGCGGCGGGCGAGCTGGCCGATCACGTCGAGCGGGACGCTCACGTGGCCCTGGACGGCTCTCGCCCACGCGCTCGCGTCGCCCCACGTCCCGAGCAGCTCGACGAGCCGGGCACTCAGGCTGTCGGCCGCTTCGGCGAGCTCGGTCTGCAGCAGCGAGTCGCGCACCAGGCCGAGCGCGTCCTCGATGTCCTCGTCCGACCAGTCCTGCCGGAGCTGGTCCCAGGCATCGATCGGCAGCACGAGGCCGTCGGGCCCCTCCTCCGCCGCCGCCGCCACATTGCCGCACAGGTCCACGATGCGTCCCATCGCACGCTCTCCTTTGTCGCGACCGTCCCATCGATCCTCTCATGGGCGGGTGCAACCCACGCCGTGCGACCCCGCTATAATCGGACTGCAGGCGGACGCAGCTTTGGCCGGAAAGCCGGACGTCGCGGGGGAGGGATCATGACCATACGCCGGCGCACCTCACAGGCGGCACTGGTCGGATGGATCCTGGCGCTGGCGGTGGAAGCGCTCGCGGCGACCGACGCTCAGCTCGCCCGCAAGATCGAGGCACGGCTGGTGAAGGCCGGCTTCGACCAGCGCGGCGACATGAAGGTGGACGTCGAGAGCGGCGTCGGGCGCCTGACGGGCATCGTCCTGCGCTGGGCCGACGTTCGCGAGGCCGACAAGCTGGCGCGCAAGGAGGTCAAGAGCGTCGTCAACCTGCTGCGCGTCGTGCCCGAGCACCCGCGAAGCGACAAGGACATCCGCGGCGACGTCGAGAAGGCGGTGCTGCGCTGGGACCGCTACGGACCCTTCGACGCGGTCGGGATCGAGGTCCGCGACGGGGTCGTGAGCCTGGGTGGCTTCGTCGAGGACCCCTGGAAGCGCGGCCAGATCGAGGAGCGGCTCACGCGCATCGACGCGATCCGCGACGTGATCAACAACCTGCGCGTCCAGGGCTTTTCTCAGAACGACGTGGCGCTGCGGCAGGAGGTGTTCACCAAGATCTACGCCGACCCAC
>Ga0209342_10004824_pt1 | contig 13920 bp, 13 predicted proteins | sample RifCSP16_2_FD_184023 | JGI IMG/M metagenome (GOLD analysis project Ga0209342, IMG submission 184023) | Soil microbial communities from Rifle, Colorado - Rifle CSP2_sed 16_2 (SPAdes) (version 2) | ecosystem: Environmental > Terrestrial > Deep subsurface > Rock core/Sediment | place: Rifle... | reverse complement strand
CGGGTGCGACTGCGGGAGGTCCAGAGGCTCCTCATGAGCCAGACAGATAGACAAGCTGATCGACCGCTCCGGGTTCTCGTGGTTCTGGCTCACCCCGATGATCCGGAGTTCTTCTGTGGTGGAACCGTCGCCCGTTGGGCTCTTGAAGGACGCGAGATCCACTACTGTCTGATGACGCGTGGGGACAAGGGCGCCGATGATCCTGGCGTCGACCCGGCGGCCCTGGCGGAAACGCGCGAGCGCGAACAGCGTGCGGCCGCCAACGTGCTCGGCGTGCATAGCGTTGAATTCCTGAACTATGAGGACGGAAACCTGGTCGCCGATTTCGAGACTCGTAAAGACGTCGTCCGCGTGATTCGCACTGTTCGCCCGGATATCGTAATCACATGCGATCCAACAAACGTCTTCGGTCAATTCATCAATCACGTCGATCACCGCATGACCGGTCAGGTGACCTTGGATGCGATCTACCCGGCAGCCCGTTCAGCGCTGTACTACCCGGACCTGTACGAGAAGGAAGGGCTGGAGCCGCACAAGGTGCACGAGCTCTACATCGCCGGCCCGGTCAACCCTAACCTGGTGATCGACGTCACCGACTTCATGGATAAGAAACTGACGGCCTTGGCTGAACATCGGAGCCAGATTGATGACATCGACGCGGTCAGTGAGAGATTGCGCAAACGGATGCTCGACACTGAGAGCCCGGCCGACTCAGCGCGCTATGTCGAGCGCTTCGTCCACATCAATATCCGTTGAGCCAGCCGGAGGCCCATCACCGGGCCGCCGGGTGACATTGAACCCTTACGGTCCATGACACGCGATGAGGAAGTCTTCGCTCGTGCCCGGCCGTGGCTGGGCTGGCTCGTCATATCCGGGGGAATCCCCGCGACTCGTCCGGATGTGCAGAGCATCTCCGAAAGGCTGCTCAAGACGGTGGATCCATCCCTGGCACCCGTGTGGATCGATCCTGAAGGCGAGCCCGCTCCGGGACTTGAGGACATGATCGAAGATATGGAGCTCTTGCTCTCGGCGCCTATCGAACGCCTGGAGCCAGGGGACGACATGCCCGGGGCTGAGATTGAGGTCGGGCTGATCCTCATCGTCGGTCGCAATCTTGACCGCTGGCTGGAAACGCTGGGATCGACTCCTGCAGGGGACTGGGTTGCCGACCGGCTCGACGCCGGGGTAGTTGTGTTCGCCGGTGCGGCGGCTGCGGCCGTCCTCGGAGACCGAATCTTCCCCGACGGAGCCGACAGCCCGGGATGCCCCGGCCTGGGCTGGCTCCCCGGCGCTGTGCTCCTCCCCGGCGTCTCTGATCCGGTGGACTACCCTGAAGTGAGAGAATACCTGACGAAGACGGATCACAGCTACGCGCTGGGACTTCAGGAGGGAACCGCTGTGGCTATCGGTCCGCAGGGACAGGTCGAGGTCTGGACAGGGGAGCCCCCCAGGATCGTTCTCGGTCGGGGCTGGATACGCGATGAGTGAGGGGAATGGCCGTTCAACGCTGATGGCCTTCAAGAAGCCGCCCCAGCGCGTGGTCAGCCTGGTTCCGTCGATGACTCGAAGCATATTCGATCTCCAGTTGGCCGGGCATCTCGTCGGCGTCACGGATTACTGCGTGCCGCCGGAGACTGATCTTGATCGGCTGGCCCGGGTGGGTGGAACTCGCTCTCCCGATATTGCCAAAATCCTTGCGCTGGAACCCGATCTCGTCCTGGCCAATCAAGAGGAAAACTCTCGTCAGACCGTCGAGCAACTCGAAGCGGGAGGAATTCGCGTCTGGGTGACATTCCCCCAGACGGTCGATCAGGCGATCGAAACCCTGTGGGCGATCACGAGCATCTTCCATCGCCCGAGCGCCGGGCCCATCATCAGGGCGCTCGAGGCCACATTAGATTGGACGGAGCGCGCTGCGCAGGAGATGCCCCGCCCGCGCCTGTTCTGTCCAATCTGGCAGGATGTGCAAGAGGATCTCGGTACATGGTGGATGACTTTCAACCAACAGACGTACGCGCACGATTTGCTCGCCCGGCTTGGAGCCGACAACATCTTCGCCGGACGGGACCGCCGATATCCTCTGGCGGCGGATCTCGGGGAGGCGGAAGCTGAGCCAGTGAACGACCGCGACACCCGCTATCCGAGGGTTCGTCCGGACGAAGTCAGGCAGGCTGTGCCGGAGATCATCTTGCTTCCAAAAGAACCCTTGGCTTTCAGCGAACGCGATGTGGAGGGCATCAAGACCGCGCTCGCCTCGACGCCGGCGGTTCTCAACAACAGGGTTCATCTCATCGATGGAAGTCTGATCACATGGCATGGGACGCGATTGGGCAGGGCGTTGCAGGAGCTCCCCGGAGTTCTGATGCCGAGTTCCGGGGTGTGAGAATCCTCATCCCCGCGCCGACGGGGGGAGAAGCCACATCCCCGAACGATTTGTGCCGTTGACGCCGTTCGATTCTCTATCTACAATTCAGACATTCGCTGGGAGGAAGATATGCTGCGCGGTTTCAGGACGGTGACCGGCCTCATTGTTCTAATGGCGCTCATTGGCGCTGTGGTTGGCGTTCTTGTCGGCGCTTTGGCCGACAACTACCTCTTGTGGGTCGCAGTCATGGCCTTCCTGGGGAGCGGAGTGGGTCTGGTGCTGGGATACGGGATGCTGCCGGAATCGTGACGCCGCCAGGTGACAGGTGGTGAGCTGCAACTGCACTCTGAGAAGTGCCACGGGGCTGCCAGGAGAGGCGGCCCCGTCTCGCGCCCTGGTTCAGTCAACAGGTGGAGATACATTTCCGCCAACCGTCCTCACTCCAGACGCTCAACGTTGACACCCTTCAGGCGACCGCCTACAATCCTCGTTTGGAGAATTGGAAATGGAGTCATCTCAACTCTCGAAGGATGAGGAGCCGCGCGCGACTTCAGGCCGTCAGATCCGTCTGACCAGCCTGTCATCGTGCGCTGGTTGAGCGTCTAAGCTAAACGCCGAAGCGCTGGCGCAGGTGCTGCGCCCTCTCCAGACAATCTTTCCGGCGGCCGACTACCCCGACCTGCTCGTCGGGCTCGGACCCGCCGATGATGCCGCCATCTGGCGGTTGGATGAGTCGCGCGCATTGGCCCTCACGACCGACTTCTTCACGCCGGTCGTCGATGATGCCTACGACTACGGCGCCATCGCCGCCGCCAACGCGCTTTCGGATCTGTATGCGATGGGCGCCACCCCAATCCTGGCGCTGAACATTGCCGGGGTCCCGCCCGGACTACCGTTGGACCTGGTGCTTGAGATTTTTCGGGGTGGGGCGGAGAAGGTCCGGGAGGCCGGCGCGGTCATCGCCGGAGGTCACACGATACGCGACGACGAACCGAAGTACGGTCTGGTCGCGCTTGGCCTGTGCGAGACGGACCGATGGATGACCAAGGCCTCGGCCCGACCTGGAGATGTCCTGCTCCTGACGAAGCCGCTCGGTACCGGTGTGATTGCGACTGCTTTGAAAAGCCAGCAGGCCTCCCCCGAAGATGTGGCCGAGGCGGTGGGCTGGATGAAGCGCCTCAACCGGGACGCCTCGCGGCTGGCGGTGGACCTGGGATTCCGAGCGGCGACGGATGTCACCGGGTTCAGCCTGCTTGGGCACGGGCACGAGTTCGCCCAGGCGTCCGGCGTAGGGATGGAAATCAACTTCCCCTCGGTGCCCTTCTTGCAGGGCGCGCGTCGCTACGCCGAGCTCGGGTGCTTTGCCGGGGGTACCGTGGACAATCGCGACTACTTCGAGCGGCATGTCACATTCGATGGGACGATCGACGACGAGAACCGGATGCTGCTATTCGACGCGCAAACCTCAGGCGGACTGCTGCTGGCGGCGGACCCGGGGGCGGCAGCCGAATTCCGCGCAAGAGCATCCGCGGAAGGGTTTGTGGCCTGGCCTATCGGGCGAGTCGTTCCCGGAGAAGGGATTCGGGTGTTCGACGTCCCTGTGGAGATGTGAGGCGGAATTGGCTAGACTTGCGCGGCTGGATTGACCAGGACTGACATTCGACGAAACAGTTTTCAGGAGAGGAAGCATGGCGAAGGTTACGATCATTGGAGCCGGGCAAACCGGAGCGACGACTGCCCATTGGTTGGCGGAACGGGAAGTGGCCGATCTGGTTCTGGTCGACATTGTGGAAGGCATGCCCCAGGGAAAAGCACTCGACCTGACGGAAGCCTTGCCGGTGATCGGCTCGGACATCAAGGTCACGGGAACGAATGACTATGGCGACACGTCCGGTTCGGATATCGTAGTTCTCACCGCTGGCTTGCCCAGGAAGCCCGGCATGAGCCGTGACGATCTCCTGTCAGCGAACACCACGATCGTGCGCGAAGCGGTCGAGGCCTCGCTCCGAGTTTCTCCTCAAGCGGTATTCATCATCCTGACCAACCCGCTCGACGCGATGGCTTATCTGGCGATGAAAGTCGGAGGACTGCCGCGTGAACGCGTCATCGGGCAGGCGGGGATCCTCGATTCGGCTCGGATGCGGAGCTTTGTGGCCGCCGAACTCAACGTAAGCGTCCAGAACGTGCACTGCTACGTCATGGGTGGCCACGGGGATGACATGGTGCCGCTGACGCGGCATTCGAATGTCGCCGGTGTTCCGTTGGCCAAGATGCTTTCTCCCGATCGCCTGGAGGCGATCGTCACCCGGACGCGCAAGGGAGGCGGGGAGATCGTCGGACTGCTCAAGACTGGCAGCGCGTACTACGCCCCGGCAGTGGCGTTGACGCAAATGGTCGAAGCCATTCTGCGTGACCGGCATTTGGTAGTGCCGGCCTCGGCTTACCTTCAGGGGGAGTATGGGCAGGAGGGGATCTTCTTCGGTGTCCCTGTGCAACTGGGGAGAATCGGGCTGGAGAAGATCATCGAGTACGACCTGGATGAAGCAGAGAAGCAAGCGCTGTCGACTTCCGCCGGGCATGTGCGCGAAACGATCGCAGCATTGAAGATCTGACAGTTCAGGGCGGTGGAGTCAGGCTGAATTGGATGAGCCGCTGGCAGCCTTCGCTGCCAGCGGCTCATCCAATTCAGCGTGTATCGTCATGGACGGGGAAGAGGGCAGGGGGATGGAAGCAAACCCTACGGCGTTGGCGAGGCGCCGGCCGCGCCCGACCAGGTGAAGACGCGCTTGAGGCTGGACGCACCGGCAGAAGTGTAAATCGGATCCCCGCTGCTGCGACTGCCCACCCTGCGCACCGGCTCGATCCACCAACGCATCACATGCGGAGTCGGGTCCGCCGGCCGGAACGACGCTTGAACAATATACTTCGTGTCCGTCACGTATCCTTCGAGCCGAACCCGCCCGGAGCCCTCGGTGACATCCTCGATGACGACCTTGTAGAATTCGTTTTCACGCAGCTGCGCAATCGATGCCCACTGCAATGTGAGGCTGTCATCCGCCAGGGAGAACGCCGAGCCGTCCAGCGGCAATAGAAGGTTGGGGGCGGGGTACGGCGGAGGGGGTGTGGGCGTCGGCGTCGGTCCCGGCGTCGCTCGGCGTGCACACAGAGGGATCAGCAGCACCTGCCCGGTGAACACGGTGTCGCCGGTCATGCCGTTGTAATCCAGGATCGCCTGCATCTCGACGTTGTAGTTGGCGGCGATGCCGATCAAAGTGTTGTTGGCTTCGACTGTGTAGCTGATCTTCTCGCATGCCTGCTCGGTCGCCTGTCCCGCTTCTAGAGTCTCGGTCGGCATCGGGCTGGCCGTCGGCGTCGGCTGGGGGATCAATAGTTTCTGGCCGACAGATAGCAGGCACGTTGTTGAGAGCTTGTTGAGCTCGATGATCGAGGCCACCGAGACCTGATAGAATGCCGCCAGCCCCAGGCAGGTATCATTTGCGTTCACCGTGTACTCAATCGGGGGGAGCGGCGTGAACGTCGGGACCGGAGTCCCTGTTGGCGAAGCGGTTGGGCTGAGGGTCAGGGTGGGTGTCGTTGTCGGGCTGACTGTAGGCGTTGTCTCCGCGCCGAGCGGAGTGAATCTCATCGCAACGTATGTCAGACCGGAGGCAAGAAGGACGAACGCAACCAGTGCTCCGAGGGCGACTGGAAGCGGGAGCGTTAGGTAAGAAGACTTACGCTGAGCCTCGGCCACGGATCCGCCTCGTAGAACGGTCCCACACACCCCGCATCGGTCGGCCCCTTCGGCAACGCGGCTGCCGCAGGTTGGGCACACACGAACTTCGTTTGAAGCCTTAGGGAGTTTCTCCGCCATGTTGTCTGTGCCTGCCTGGTCCTGCGCAAGGGAGCATTATACCAGCGGGTGCAGAACGGCCCAAGAACGTGTCTCGAAGCGCCTGTCCCTTCGGGCTACGTCTCTGATCACGGTCCTGCCCGTCGGATGGGCCGGAACGCGCCCAATTCCCGCTGATCCCCGCCGGGCGGTCATCGGGTCGATCCATCCCCAGGAGTCACGCCAACCGGCCGTCCAGCCCGAGTTCGGGCGCGATATGCCGCATCGATCCGATAACCCGCTCGACGTGGTCCCACAGATCGACACCGAGCTCCTGCGCCCCCTGCTCGATCTCGTCTCGATTGGCGCCAGCGGCGAACCTGGCGTCCTTCCACTTCTTGCGAACCGAGCTCACTTTCAGGTCTTCGAGCGAGCGTGAAGGCCGAACCAGGACCACGGCAGTGATCAGACCGGTGATCTCGTCACAGGCGAAGAGGGCACGGCGCAAGTGGCTGTCGCGTGGCACGCCGGTGTGTTGCGCGTGGCTCAAGATGCACTGGATAGTATCTTCCGGGACACCGCGCTCGCGCAGGATCGGGGCGCCGGCCTGCGGATGCCGGTCGAGAGTCGGGTGGATCTCCCAGTCGAAGTCGTGCAGCAGGCCGGCCAACCCCCAGGCATCCGGATCCCCGCCGTAGACCTGCGCGTAATCGCGCATCGCCGCTTCCACCGCCAGCATGTGGTGGACCAAGGCCGGATTGCTCACATATTCGTTCACGATCGCCAGGGCTTTTTCACGTTCCATCGCCTGCTCCGAGAGATGGCGTCGTCCCCTCCCGGGCCAGTTGGAGCGGGGCGTGCGGTCTGAGTATGTAGGCCTCCCACAAAGCGACCCAGGTCGCCGGGACTTCCCTCATACGCCAGAAACTCAGGGCGCGCGTGCGATAGATCCGAAGATCGGCCGCGACGCCGGAGGCCCGAACCCCAAGCCCCTCACACGTGAGCAAAGCCCGTGGCAGGTGGTAGGCCTGGGACACGAGGACCGCGCGGTCGATCCCGAATAGCTCTTTGGCCCGGAGGCACGTCGCATAGGTCCGGGTGCCGCCTGGATCGACCTCCAGCGCTTCCGCCGGAACCCCCAACGAAAGGGCCAGGCCGCGCATCGCTTCCGGTTCGTCGTAGCCTCCGGAATTGGCCGATCCGCTCATCAAGATCCTCTTGACTTTTCCCAAGCGGTAAAGCGCAACGGCGGTCTGCACCCGGTCGGCCAGAACGGTTGTTGGATGGCCGGCGCGGGTCAGGCCCGCGCCGAAGACGATCGCTACTGGGGCGGAGGGGGCCGTGTCAGCTAGATAGATGCGTGGAGTGTAGCGCCAGCCGAGAAGTAGCCGCGGCAGCGCAAAGGCAAGGGTCGCCAGTGTTCCGCAGGCGATCAAGAGGGGGAGTTGGCTTGGGAATAACCGGGGCACGGCGACATTGTACCAGATCGAGCAGGCCGAACCCGACGGGATCTGGGCGGCTCCATGCCCATTCCCCTTCGTTGTGGGGGAGTTTTCACGTCTGAGAACGCCCGGCCTGGGTTGCCTTGTTGACACTCCCGGATCGGGGGGTTATACTTGGTAACAATAGGATTGATCAGAGTAATAATACGATTGCCTGTCATCTTGTCCAGACTCTTGAGGTGAGCATGGCGGCAAACCACACGACGGAGTTCCTAGAGTATCTAATCAAACGCGCCTCCCCCGGAGAGAGGCTCCCGGCCATCCCGGCACTCGCCGGTCAACTGGGCATCAGCCCGTCCAAGCTGCGAGAACAGCTGGAGGTGGCTCGCGCGCTGGGATTGGTCGAGGTCAGGCCCAAGACCGGCATCAAGGTCTTGCCCTATTCTTTCTGCGACAGCATCCGCGTCAGCCTTCAGTTCGCGCTGGGATTGGATCGATCGTTCTTCGACCAGATCGGCGTCTTGCGGAACCACATCGAGGCCGCGTTCTGGTATGAGGCGGTCGGCCTGCTTACGTCTGAGGATAAGGCCGCCCTTCAGGATCTCATCAGCCGGGCCTTAGCCAAGCTCCACGGAGAGCCTGTGCAGATCCCCCACGCCGAACATCGCGATCTACACTTGAAGATCTACTCCCGACTTGAAAACGAGTTCGTGAGCGGTCTGCTCGAGAGTTATTGGGAGGCCTACGAGGCAGTCGGGCTCGACCTGTACGCGGACTACAGCTACCTGGAGCAGGTCTGGAGCTACCACGAGCAGATGGTGCGCGCAGTGGTGGCCGGTGACTTGGAAGCCGGATACTGTGCCCTTGTCGAGCACACCGGCCTGCTGCATCATCGTGCCGGTCATCCTTCCGTCGCCGAGGCCGCATACGATCGTCAGGGTGTGGGTTCGATCGAATCGAGAATTGTTGAGGAGAAGTGACGCATGAGCAGTCATGATATAGCGGCGCTCGAAGCCGAGGCGCGTATCGCTGGCGGGGAGGTCGTCAACGATTTCTCGATGGTCGTGGCGACGGTCAATGGCTCGGGCAGCCAGACGTCCAATCTGGCGATCATCCGAGCGTTGTTCCGCATGGGCCTGCCTGTGAGCGGTAAGAACCTGTTCCCATCGAACATCCAGGGCCTTCCCACCTGGTTCACTATTCGTGTGAGTTCGGAGGGTTTCGTAGCTCGGCGGGATACGACTGAGATCCTGGTGGCCATGAACCCGGCAACCCTGGTCGAGGATTTGCAGGGGCTCGCCAGCAATGGTGTGTGCTTCTATCCGGATGACTTCGAGCCCGGCCTGCTGGGGCGCAGCGACATCACCTACTATCCGATGCCCATACAACGGCTCGTGCGCGAGGCATCGCCTCCGAAGGAGCTGCGGGATTACATCGCAAACATGGTCTACGTCGGTGTTGTGGCTCGGACGCTAGGGATTGAACTCGAAGAGATCCGCCAGGCGCTCGATACCCACTTTCAGGGCAAGGCCAAAGCGGTGGCGATGAACATGAATGTCGTCGAAGCGGCTGCCGCCTGGGCCGAAACCAACCTCACCAAGAGCGACCCGTACTCGGTGCGGCGTGAGAAGCAGACCGAAGGTTTGATCCTGGTCGACGGCAATACGGCTGCTGCCCTGGGTGCGATCTACGGGGGTGTCTCGTTTGCGGCGTGGTACCCGATCACGCCGGCTTCCAGCCTGGCCGAGGCGTTGGAGGATTATCTCCCTCGTCTTCGTACAGACCCTGAAACCGGCAAGGCGACCTACTCGATCATCCAGGCCGAGGATGAACTGGCCGCCATTGGGATGGCCATCGGAGCGGGATGGGCCGGGGCAAGGGCGATGACTTCCACCTCCGGACCGGGGATCTCGCTCATGGCCGAGTTCAGCGGGCTGGCTTTCTTCGCCGAAGTGCCGATTGTGATATGGGACATCCAGCGAATGGGGCCGAGTACCGGCCTGCCGACGCGCACCTCCCAAGGCGATATCATGTTCATCCGGTTCCTGGGGCATGGCGACACGCGCCAAGTGATGCTCCTCCCCGGTTCGCCGGCAGAGTGCTTCGAGTTCGGCTGGCGGGGGTTCGACCTGGCCGAGCGGCTGCAGACGCCGGTGTACATCTTGAGCGATCTCGATCTGGGCATGAACTTGTGGATGAGCGAGCCGTTCAGCTTCCCTCACGAGCCCATGGACCGGGGCAAGATCCTCACTGCCGAGGATCTTGAAAGAGTGGGCTCGTTCGCCCGCTATCGAGACGTGGACGGCGATGGGATCCCTTATCGCACGCTCCCAGGGAACGAACACCCGCTCAGCCCGTATTTTGCCCGCGGGACCGGCCACTCCGAAGAAGCGGTCTACAGCGAGCGACCGGACGACTGGGAAAACAACATGGAGCGCTTGATGCGCAAACACGTCAACGCGCGCGAGCTCCTCCCAATGCCGATCGTCGACAAGGTCGAGGGTGCCGAGATCGGGTTGATCGGGTTTGGCACGACCGATCCGGCGATTCAAGAAGCGCGCCAGCGTCTCTCTGCTCGGGGAATTTCGATGAGTTATATGCGTATCCGAGCCGTACCCTTTGCGGACGACATCGGGAGGTTCATCGATCAGCATGACCGTGTTTACATGATTGAAATGAACACCGACGGACAGATGCGACAATTACTCCAGATCGAGTACCCTGACATGGCAACCAGGATTAGATCCTTGCGGCGCAACAACGGCCTGCCCCTGACGGCGCGCTGGATCACCGATAACCTGCTGGCCGCAGAGGAGATTTAGGATGGCTACGACAACCCTCAACCTCATCGGCCTCGACAAGGCGGACTACAAAGGTAGGCCGACGACGCTCTGCCAGGGGTGTGGCCACAACTCAATCAGCAGTCAGATCATCGCCGCCTGCTACGACCTTTCCCTCGACCCGGCGAAGATCATCAAGCTTTCGGGGATCGGCTGCTCGAGCAAGAGCCCGGCGTACTTCCTGGGCAGATCGCATGGTTTCAATAGCCTGCACGGCCGCATGCCGTCTGTGGCAACCGGGGCCGTGATCGCCAACCGCAACCTGAAAGCGATCGGCGTGAGCGGCGACGGCGACACCGCCAGTATCGGTATCGGTCAATTCATCCATTTGCTGCGGCGCAATGTCCCCATGGTATACATCGTCGAGAACAATGGGGTGTACGGCCTGACAAAGGGCCAATTCTCGGCGACGGCCGACAAGGGTCAGGTCTTGAAGAAGATCGGGCGCAACCCGTTCATGCCGGTGGACGTCTGTCTGGAAGCGTTCGTCGCCAACTGCGGGTTCATCGCCCGCTCATTCGCCGGGGATCCCCGACAGGTCCGCGAGCTGATAAAGGCCGCCCTGAGTTACGAGGGCACCGCAGTCCTCGACATCATAAGTCCATGCGTGACGTTCAACAACCGGGACGAATCGACCAAGAGCTACGTGTGGGGCAGGGGTCATGAGGAGCCGCTCCACGACGTCACGCTCATCCCGAAGCGCGAGGAGATCGAAGTCGATTACGCCCCAGGTGAGGTGACCGAGGTCAAGATGCACGATGGCTCGATCTTGATGCTCAAGAAGCTGGATCGCGACTACGACCCGATCGATCGCCTGGCCGCTCTGACTTTGCTGCACCAGGCGCACGTCGACCAGCTCCTGGTCACAGGGCTGATCTACCTCAATCGAGACCAGGAACCGCTGCCCGACGTCCAGGGCATGGTCGACACGCCGCTTGGCGGGCTCCAAGAGGCCGATCTGCGCCCGTCGAAGGAAAGCCTGGCCGAGATCATGGCCTCGTTCAGCTAGCCGTTCGCCTCGGCCGCCAATTCCCTGCATCTCAAACCGGGAGAATTGCGGCCACCGCGCGAGACTGCGACCCTGCTCTCTCCTCCTGCCATCTGGGTGGAATGCGCGTACGCGGACTTGAGTCTGCCCGATCGGCAGGCGCGGGGGCCCACGCATGTCACGGCAGGTGGCTCGTGCGGCGCGGCGGCGGAGTGTATAATCCGCCGATCAGGATATGGGTGAGAAGAAGTTCGGAATCCTGGCCGGCCTGGGGGCGGCCAGCATCTGGGGCGGGATGTACGTCGTAAGCAAGGTTGTACTCGACGTGATCCCGCCCTTTGCCCTGGTCAGCCTGCGATTGGTGCTCGGCGCGGGATGCCTGTTTGTCATCCTCGCCATCCAGCGCGGGTTCAAAGCTACCCCGAGCGCGCGGATCTCGGCGATCCTGGTCGGCCTTGTCGGTTATGGGATCTCCCTGGGCCTGCAATTTGTCGGAACGAAGATGTCGACCGCGGCGAACGCTTCGCTGGTGACTTCGGCTTCCCCGGCGTTCATCATCCTCTTCGGAGCGCTGCTCCTTAAGGAGAATGTCACAGCGGCGCGCCTGGGGGCGCTGGCGTTGGCGACCATCGGCGTAGTGGCGGTCATCGATCCTCGGACGGCGAACCTCGGCGGGCAAGTCCTTTGGGGCAACGTGGTCCTGCTGGGCGCGGCAGTCACCTGGGGGCTATACTCAGTCCTGGTCAAGCGCGTCAGCGCCGGGATCGGAACTCTCGAGCTGAGTTTTCTGGCATTCCTTGGAGGCCTCCCGGTAAGTCTGCCGATGGGATCGGTGGAGTGGACCCGTCAGGGAGTGGGGCAGATCACACCCGGCGTGATCCTTGGTGTGCTTTACTTGGGATTGGTTTCGACGGCGCTGGCAATGTACCTTTGGAACAAGTCCCTGGCTTTGCTCGACGCCGGTGTGGTTTCCCTGCTTTTCTTCGCGCAACCCGTCGTCGGTGGCGGACTGGGCGCAACACTACTTCACGAGCGACTCGGCGCGGGATACTGGATAGGCGCGGCTCTAATCGGCGCCGGACTGTGGGTGGCGGCGCGCTCGGAGGGGATGGTCCGCCTCCCTCGAGGGGTTGCCTCGCGGCGAGTGGAAGAGAGATAATGTGAAGCAAGAGACGGGCTGCATGTCGGGTATCTTCAGAGTTCTGGCGATCGCGGTCGCGGTTGTCGCCGGGCTTGCCTTGCCGGTGGCACTGGTGGCCCATGACATCGGGCAGGTCGTCTTTTCCCAAGAGAAGATGACGCAGATCGTGGGCGATCGGCTCGCCGCATCGGATGACCTCCGGCATTTGCTGGTGACCGGCTTCCTCTCCAATCCCGCTCCGGAGAGCTCAAACGCCGGCGACTTCAGTCTCGCACGCGCGGCGCGATCGCTTTCTCCGGAGCAGACGCAGGAGCTGGCGAATCTACTGCTACCGGAGGACTGGTTCCGCGAGCAGATCGCATCTGTGATTGGGGGGTTGTACGTGTGGCTAGACGGAGAGCAACCGCGTCCGAGGTTGGCCCTCGATCTCCGGCCCCTCAAAGAGAGACTGCTCAGCGGCGGTGCGCAGCAGTTGATGCTGCTGCTAATCGACTCATGGCCGCAGTGTCTTTCGGATCAGCTTGCGGATATTGAACAGGGCCTGCGGAGCACCCGGCCGCCGCCGATTCTCTACTGCAAGCCACCGAGCTCGCTGCGTGGGGTCTATACCGAAAGGAGCACGGCCTGGTTCACGAACCAAGTCCGCGTCATGCCCGATACTATCTCACTGACCGGCGAAAGGACGGCTTCGCCTGACGGCCCCGACTTGTCGGAGCTCCGCCATCAAATCTGGCTCGTAAGGGATGTCATGCGCTACAGTTGGATGGTCCCGGCCTCGCTTTTTGGGTTAATCATGGCCCTTGCGGTCCGCTCGTGGCTCGGCCTGAGCCGATGGTGGGGCGCGGCGATCACTGCCGCGGGCTTCGTCAGTCTTCTGCTGATACCGTTTGCTCGGCCTCTTGAGACGAGACTCTTGCGGGAAGTCCGTCCCAGCCAGGCGTTGCCTCCCGTTCTGACGGACGCTCTGGCAAGCGCCGCCGGGGGGATTCGAACTGCCGCCGTCCAGGCGCTGGCGGCGCAGGCGATCCTGCTTATCCTGGTGGGAGCGGTGCTTCTGGTAGGGGGATGGCTGCTGAGCCGCCGGAATTCCTTGGTGCGGGCAACCGCGGCCTCAGGCCCGGTGCCCGCCGGGACGGTCGAGACCCTCACCGGTCCCGACGAGCCCTCCGAAAGCCCGACGGGCATCTTCGGATAATCGGCCATCCGCGTTGTCCCTCGCCCCCGGCATAGCGCGAGTCTGTTCTTGTCCTTTGACCTCGCCGGGGGAGGGGGAGTGTAGCCGAAGTGGAGCGTCCGAGCGGCAAAGCCGCTC
>Ga0209342_10004822_pt1 | contig 13923 bp, 5 predicted proteins | sample RifCSP16_2_FD_184023 | JGI IMG/M metagenome (GOLD analysis project Ga0209342, IMG submission 184023) | Soil microbial communities from Rifle, Colorado - Rifle CSP2_sed 16_2 (SPAdes) (version 2) | ecosystem: Environmental > Terrestrial > Deep subsurface > Rock core/Sediment | place: Rifle... | reverse complement strand
TCAACGGCCAGACAGGCGTCGATATCCTTAACGTCGACGATTCCGGAGATCAGGATGCCAACACAGGAACCCTGACTGCAACCTCCATTACCGGCCTCGGCATGGAGGGCGGGATCACGTACGGCACCGTAGAGACACTGGAACTGCTGCTCGGCAGCGGCAGTGATACGATGAACATCCGTTCGACCAGCGCAGCGACAACGATCAACGCCGGCAGCGGCGACGACACGATCAACGTCGGAAGCCTGGCGCCTGCAAGCGGCGGCACAGTCAACGGTATCAGCTCATTGCTCATAGTGAAGGGCGACGCAGGCAACGACAGCCTGAACGTGGATGATTCGGGAGACTTGGCAGCGAATATCGGCACCCTGACAGCCAGCACCATCACCGGCCTCGGCATGCAGACGGGAATTACCTATCAGACGTTCGAATCCCTGAACATCGGCCTTGGCTCGGGCAGCGATATCTTTACGATCGAGAGCACCCATGCAGGGATGACCGTGCTGAGCACCAATGCAGGCGATGATACCGTAAACGTGCTTACCACAGCCGGAGTAATGACGGTCAATACAGGTGATGATGACGATACGATAAACATCCGTTCGATTGACGCTGCCCTCACCGTCAACGCCGGAAGCGGCGATGATACGGTCAATGTCGGAAGCCTCGCACCTGACACCGGCGGTACGGTAAATGCAATCAATGCCCTGCTTACTGTCGACGGTGGAGCCGGCTATGATACCCTCTCTGTCGACGATTCCGGAGATACGGAAGCCAACATACTCTTCCTGACCGACGGCACCATCACCGGCCTGGGCATGAGCGACGGCATCGTGTACCGCAACATCGAGAACATCATCATCAACCTGGGCTCCGGGGACGACACCATCAACGTCCGCTCCACCCATGCAGGGACCTCCGTAACCATCAATGCCGGCGGAGGAAACGACACTGCCAATATCGGCAGCCTTGCCCCTGCCATATACGGCACGGTCAATGCCATAAGCGGCCCGCTCACCATCAACGGCCAGAGCGGTGTTGATACCATGAACATCGACGATGCCGGAGATGCCGATGCCAACACAGGTACGTTAACCGGCACCACCATCACCGGGCTGGGCATGCAGGGAGGGATCACCTACGGCACCATCGACATCCTGGAAATCCTGCTCGGGACCGGCAGTGATGCCTTTACGATCCAGAGCACGTTAACGCCTGATACCGCTGACAAGGGGATCACGGTCGTCCATGGCGGCGGCGGCGACGACCGCATTACGGTCACCGGAGGAGGCGGTTCCGCATCGCCGCTCGTGGTCTACGGCGACACTTCCCAAGACGGAAGCCGCTACAGCTTTATCAATCCGGGCAACGACACGATCGACGCCTCCGGTTCGACAGCAGGCGTGACGATCTACGGCGGCGTGGGCAACGACACCATCCGCGGCAGCCAGGCCGGGGACCACCTTGCCGGCGGCTCGGGCAATGACACGATCTCCGGCGAGAACGGCGATGACCATATCTACGGCGACTCCGGCTTCAACGTCGATCTTACGACCCGAACGCTCACCGTCGTCACAACAGAAACTGCCGGCAACGATGCCATTTCCGGCAACGGGGGCAATGACATTATCTTTGGCGACCACGGCATCATCACCCAGACCGAGGGCACCGTCCGGATCCTCACCACGGGCAATGTCCAGCGGATCGAGACCGCCGACGAATCAAGCGGTGCAGATGATACCGTGTCCGGAGGCGCCGGGAACGACAGTATGCTCGGCGGTCTCGGGGCCGACATTCTTTCCGGCAACGAAGGCAACGACATCGCCCTTGGCGATTTCGGCAATATATCTCTTGTTTCCGGTGTGGCGCAACAGATCACGACGAACCACGACAGCGAAGGCGGCAGCGATACCATCTACGGCGGAGAAAATGACGATATCCTTGTCGGCGGCGCATACGGCGACAACATCGACGGCAATGCCGGAGACGACCTCATCTTCGGCGACAATGTCAAGCTTGACCGCGGTCAGGATGCCACCGATCCGCGGTTCCGTACCCTGTCCGGCAGCGTGATCTATGATGCAAGCGGCATCGTCCAGGTAAGCAGTCAGGCCCAGGCCAACCCGCGTACTCCCGCATGGGCTGACTGGGACATCACACTCCTCGATCACAGTGCAGCCGACGAGGCCGCAGGCCTGAACAACTTCGGCAACGACTGCATCGCCGGAGGCGCAGACGACGATATGATCTTCGGTCAGCTTGGTGACGACACGATCCAGGGCGATGGATCGATCGACATAGCGGTTTCAGCGCAGCGAGATGCGGTAACGGGTCTTCTGATCGTGAACGCGTCACAGGAGAGTCCAACCGACGGCGACGACTACATCGAAGGCAACGGCGGCAACGACGTGATCTTTGGCAACCTGGGCCAGGACGACATCATCGGCGGCAGCTCCAGCCTGTTCAGCCTCGACACGCCTGACAAGCGGCCTGATGCTGAAGACACGATCTTTGGCGGCGCGGGAACGGACATCAACCGTAATAATCTTGGTGATACGGCTGCCAACGGTCATGCGAATGACAGCGACATGATCCTGGGAGACAACGGCAATATCTACCGCCTCGTTGGCACCAATGGAGCTTATCTCTCGTTCAACTATGACACCTACGACACGGAGAAGATCATCCCGCGGGCGGCAGAGCTTCTGGACTACACCCCCGGCGGGCCCGATTACGACGCAGCAAAGGCGGCCAATGACATCGGCGCAGCCGATGAGATTCACGGCGAGTCCGGAGACGACTTCATTTACAGTATGAAAGGCAATGATGTCCTCTTCGGCGAAGGCCAGGACGACGACATCATCGGCGGGTACGGCAATGACTGGATCTCCGGCGGCACGGGTGATGACGGTGTGCTGGGCGATGACGGCCGGATCTCTACCTCCCGCAACGGCACGGCCGAACAGCTGTACGGCATTGCTGCTGTTCCTGCCGGACAGACGCTCGACCAGTACATCTCCACTCCGGGCAAGATGCAGCAGGCCACGATCAATATCACGGGCCGGCTCAAGAAGAGCGTCAACCTCACGCCGTTCAACCTCGATCCGGGCACGGGAGCGCAGGACCCGCTCTTCGATCCGCAGCTTGCCGACGACATCATCTACGGCGGATGGGGCAATGACTTCCTGCACGGCGGGGCCGGTGATGACGCAATATCCGGCGCCGAGGCGCCGGCGGAATTCTACCAGGCCCCCGCGAACAGCGGCAACGCGCTCGGGTACAATGCAAACACCGGAGAATTTGCCGCCTATGACGAGTACAATCCGCTCAAGAAGATCAGCGGATTCCTGCTCAACTTCGACGAGAACGAAGGCGTCCTGCAGACGGGCGCCGGGACGATCGGCTCGCAGACCGGCGTTGCGGTCTACAGCGACGGCGACGACGCCATCTTTGGCGCCCTTGGCAATGACTGGATCGTGGGCGGCACGGGCAAAGACCATCTGTATGGCGGCTGGGGAGACGATCTTCTGAATGCCGACGACAACCTGGGGACCAACAACGGCCTGAACGACGCCCCGGATTCCCATCCGTCCTATGAAGACCTGGCCTACGGCGGGGCCGGCCGCGACGTCCTGATCGCCAACGCCGGCGGCGACCGGCTGATCGACTGGGCAGGAGAGTTCAACAGCTATATCGTTCCGTTCGCCCCCTTTGGCCTGGCCACGGTCAGCCGTACGCTCCAGCCGCAGCTTCCGGAGTTCCTGTACAAGCTGTCCGCAAGCGACGGTGCCGACCCCACTCGCGCGATTGATACGGGCTCCGATCCGCTCAGGAACGGCGAGCCTAACGGCGAGCTGGGCGTTGTGATCCAGAAAGACTTTGCCTGGAAGGACCAGACGGGCGCACCAGCCGACCCGCAGGCGGGCAACATCGCGGGCGGCAAGCGCGACGTGCTCCGGAGCGCCAGCTTCGACAACGGCGCCATGCAGGGCTTCTTCGTGGACAGCGGCGCCTGGACCGTCCAGAACGGCGTCCTCAAGGTCGCCGCGGACAGCCAGACCGGCGACGCCGTGAGCGTCTTCCACGTGGATGAATCGCTTCCGAGCTACTATGAGGTCCTTGCCACGGTGAATGCGGAGAAACCGGTGGGAGGCGCGAAGGCCAACGCCTACCTGATCTTCGACTACTACAGCCCCACGGACTTCAAGTTCGCCGGCATCAACGTAGCCACGAACAAGTTCGAGATGGGCGAGCGGACCGCCTCAGGCTGGTACGTCAACGTCCAGGCGCCGCTCCAGGTCAAGCCCGATGCTTACTACAACCTGCTCCTTGCCGTGAACGGCACAACGGCCACCCTGGTCATGGACGGCAAGAATATCTTCAGCAGCACCTTTGCCCCGCGGGTCGTTGACGGCGCGAGCTACAATCTCAATACCGGCATGATCGGCGTTGGTTCCCGGAGCTCCGTCGGCATCTTCGACAACGTCACGGTCCAACGGGTGGCGCCCGAGACCACCTACACCAGCACCGAAGACTTCACTGACGACGCGGCCGATCTCTTCACCGGCCTGCAGGCCGGGACCTGGCAGGTCGCGAACGGCCGGTATGACAGCCTGCCCGCGACGGGCAGCGACCGGGCAATAAGCCTGCTCGACCTCAGCGCAGCAGCCGGGCTGGGCGCCGGCCAACTCGTCCTGAGTCAGTCCTCGGTGTTGCAGATCGAGACCACGGTGAGCACCGACAGAACGGCCGGGATCGTGTTCGACTACTACGGGCCTGAGGACTTCAAGTTCGCGGCAGTGAAAGCAGACACCAACCAGGTCGTCATCGGCCACCATACGGCCAGGGGCTGGGTCATCGATGCAACAGCGGACCGGGCCATCGCAGCGGGAGACCACAATCTTGGCCTCTCCCTGTACGGCACGACGGTAAGCGTCACCCTGGACGGCCAGGCAGCGGTGAGCCATGTATATAATGCGGTCACGGCAGACGGGAAGTTCGGCCTGATGAGCAACGCAGCAAGCTCTTTCGACCTGGTCAAGATCACGACCAATGACAATGCCTTCCGGGTCCAGACCAGCCACCTCGAAGCAGTTGCAGCACCCGATGCGTCCGTAGCCGGAGGCGGCAGCGCGATCACGTCGGAGGCCCTCGCCCTTATCGTTCAGGAGGCGATCAGCCGGTGGTCGACCCTGATGCAGCTCGGTGCGGCCCATCTCGCGCTGCTCGGTCAGATCAACTTCCAGGTCGGCGACCTCGAAGGCCTGGCCCTCAGCGAGACGGCAGGGAATACGGTCATCCTCGACAGCGACGCGGCAGGGTACGGCTGGTTTATCGATGCCACGCCGGCCGATGATGCGGAATTCAATCTCACGGACAGCACGGTCCTGACCGCAACGTCTTCGGGCGCGGCCTCGGGGGACATGGACCTCCTGAGCGTTGTGATGCACGAGATGGGGCATGTGCTCGGGTTCGAGCATGACCCGGCGAATGACCAGCTTTCGAATATCATGGCCGTATATCTCGACGCAGGCAGGAGGACGTCAGCAACGCAAGAAACGATTGCGAATCGTCAGCAGACGACCTATTACTTTGACGAGGCGACCGGCGAGTTTGTCAGCCTTGACCGGTACTATACTGCGGATGAGCTCGAAGAGCAGACGCTGGCATTTTACCTCTCCGAAGAAGAAGCAACAGCCGGTTCCGCCAGCAGCGTCAATGACTGGGTCGTTCAGGTATAAGGAAGGGCGCTTCTGACTATGCGCCTGATTTAATACATGATAAAGGAGGAGTATAGTATGCCGTCACAAGAGAACGCAGCACCAACTGCAACAGGCACCACAGTCCCCACAGTGAAGTGGGACGATTCAACGATGAACACCCTGTACGCCAACGTGTGCAACGTCACAGGGACGCGGGAGGAAGTGGCCCTGCTGTTCGGCACGAACCAGACGCTGTACACGGGCCAGAAGGAAGTGAAGGTGAAGCTGAGCAACCGCGTTGTTCTGAGCCCCTATGCGGCGAAGCGGCTGCAGGCGCTTCTCGCGGAGGTCCTTCGCCAGTATGAGCAGCGGTTTGGGAAACTCGATATAGAGGGCCGCGCCTGAGGTCGGACACGTTAATCCGGAAGCTCCCAGGCTGAGATGCGAGACGTATGCGGACAGGACCGGACCGACGAAGCAGAACCTCTGTCGGGCCGGTCCTTTTTTTGTTCCTCGCGTCCCGCTCTGCAGGTAAAAAACGGGAACGTTAAGAGGGTCTTTTTGATGGCAATTGCGCGCAGTTTGTGATATTTTAATTGAACCGGCTTTCAGGCCGGAGTCGCTCGGAACAATAGAATGGCAAAGGAAACAGAATCATATCCGTCAACAGACCCCCGATCCGACGAGGAGGGCGGCGCTTATCTCGACCAGGCCCTGTGGCAGCAGCTGGCCGAGGCCGAGACCGATGAGGCATTCGCCGGCAACTGGCTGGCCATCCAGTCCCGCATGATCGGCGGCGTCCATAGCGGTATGGTCGTACTCGGCCCGGCGGAGCAGGGCCCCTTTACCCCTGCCGCGTTCTGGCCGGGGGAGATAGTGGAGACCGGCAATCTCGCCCAGGTTACCGAGCGCAGCCTGAAGGAGCGGAAGGGTGTTGTTCTCAGGGCAGACGCGGCTGAGGGCGCACGTTCAGCGGAGCGCGCGCGTTTTCTGGTGGCATACCCGGTGCGCGCAGCAGGAAAACTGCATGGCGCCGCTGCCTTCGAGATCGCGCCCCGTACCCATGAAGCCCTGCAGCATGCCATGCGCCAATTGCAGTGGGGTGTGGCATGGTTCGAAAACCGCTTGATGCGGAACGGGGCTGAGCTCGACGCCCTCGCCCAGGAGCATATAAAGACCGTCCTCGATCTTGCCGCCGTCATCCTGCAGGAGAAACGGTTCCGGGCCGCGGCAACCACGTTCGCTACGGTACTCGCGACACGCTTCGGCTGTGATCGGGTAAGCGTCGGCTTTTTAAAAGGCAAGCATGTCAAGGTCCGCGCCCTCTCGCACAGCGCGCAGTTTAAAAAGCAGATGAACCTGATCCGCGCCATCGGCGCGGCAATGGATGAGAGCGTGGACCAGAACGCGATCCTGGTTTACCCGGATCCCGAAAACAATCATGTGCTGCGCGCCCATGCCGCGCTGGTTCAGCACCAGGGCGACGCATCGGTCTGCACGGTCCCCTTTCTGGACGAAAACGGAAAGGGATACGGCGCTCTTACCTTTGAACGTCCGGCAGACCGGCCGTTCGATCCTCAAGAGGTAGAACTCTTCGACAGCATGGCGGCCCTCGCAGCGCCCATTCTGAATGAAAAGCGCGAAAACGACCAGTTGTTGATCAAGAAGATCGGCGCATCGATGAAGGCGCATCTTCAGAAGCTTACCGGGCCCCGTCACATGGCGTTAAAACTGATCACCGCTACGGCGCTCCTGGCCGTGGTCCTCCTCAGCGTCGTTCGTATCGAGTACCGGGTCACGGCAAAAACGACGATCGAAGGGCAGGTGCAGCGGGCGGTGGTCGCCCCCTTTGACGGGTACGTCGTCGAGGCCTCGGTGCGGGCCGGCGATATCGTTTCCCAGGGCCAGGTGATGTGCAGCATGGACGACCGCGACCTGCGGCTCGAGCGGGTAAAATGGGAGAGCCAGCGTGACCAGTACGAGCGCCAGCACCGGGAGGCGATGGCCACGGGCAACCGGGCATCGATGAGGATCGTGCGTGAGCAGGTGAACCAGGCCGCGGCGCAATTGGCCCTTCTGAACGAACAGCTCTCCCGGTCGAAGATCACGGCTCCCTTCACGGGCATCGTCGTGAGCGGCGATCTCAGTCAGCTGCTCGGCTCCCCGGTAGAACGGGGCAAGGTGTTGTTCGAAGTGGCGCCGCTGAAAGACTATCGCGTCCGAATGCAGGTTGATGAGCGGGACATCGCGTTGCTCGAGGTCGGCCAGCAGGGCACGCTCATCCTCAATTCTCTTCCCGACCTCACGTTTCCGGTCGGCGTAGCAAAAATAACGCCCGTGTCCACCTCTCTTGAAGGCAGCAGTTACTTTCTGGTTGAGGCGGCTGTTCAGGAGGTGTCCGAGCGGCTGCGTCCCGGCATGGAAGGCATCAGCAAGGTAGAGGTGGGGAAGCGCACTCTTATCTGGATATTGATGCACGACCTCTTCGACTGGATACGCCTCAAGTTGTGGTCGTGGTTGCCGTAAGGAAAAGATCATGGCAGAATCATTTTTCAGCCCCTCGTGGTACCGGGTATCGAAACTGCAGCCCCGGCTCCGTACACATGCCCTCATCCACCGGCACTACTACGGCGGTGAGTTATGGTATGTTTTGCAGGACCATGCGACCGGTCGTTTTTTCCGGTTTACCCCGGTTGTGTATCATGTCCTCGGTCTCATGGACGGTCGCCTGACGGTCCATGAGCTCTGGGACAAGGCCGCCGAACGCTTCGGAGACGATGCGCCGACCCAGGGGGACATGATCCGCGTCCTCAGCCAGCTCCATCAGGCGGACATCCTGATCTGCGATGTCCCTCCTGATACCGCGGAGCTGTTCAGCCGGCATAAAAAGACCGAACAGAGCACCTGGAAACAAAACCTGAAGTCTCCGATGTCCCTCCGCTTTCCTCTTCTTGATCCCGACCGGTTTCTCTCCCGGACCGTCCGGTTTGTGCGGCCGCTGTTCAGCATATTCGGAGCGATTACCACGCTTGCAGTCATTGCACTTGCAGCCGTCCTTGCCGTCCGGCATTGGGCCGGGCTTACGGAAAATATCGCTGACCAGGTGCTTGCTGCGCACAACCTCCTCATTATGGGGCTCGTGTATCCATTCGTGAAGGCCGTGCACGAGCTGGGCCACGCGTATGCCGTGAAACGGTGGGGAGGGGAAGTCCACGAAATGGGCATCATGCTTCTTGTGCTGATGCCGGTACCCTACGTCGACGCCTCATCTGCCTCCGCGTTTCGGGACAAGAAGCAGCGCATACTGGTGGGCGCCGCAGGCATGGCGGTCGAGCTCTTCGCAGCATCAATCGCGCTGTTTGTATGGCTCTCAGTGGAGCCCGGTATCGTCCGGTCGATGGCATACAATATCATGCTCATAGGCGGCATTTCAACCATCCTGTTCAACGGCAATCCCCTGCTCCGCTATGACGGCTACTATATGCTTGCCGATTTTCTGGAGATCCCCAATCTCGCCCAGCGCAGCCTTCAGTACCTGGGATATATGTTCAAACGGCATCTGTTCGGCCTCAAGCGCCTTGAGCCCCCTCATGCAGCCGCCCACGAGCGGCCCTGGCTGCTCGGATATTCCGCAGCCTCCTTTGTCTACCGGCTGTTCATCTACGCGGGCATCATCCTGTTCATTTCCGGAAAATTCTTCATTGTGGGAGTGCTCCTCGGGATATGGGCAGCCTTCGGCATGGTGATCGTGCCTCTGGTGAAGAAAATCCACTTTGTCCTTTTCAGTCCGGCACTGCATGAAAAACGGGTCCGTGCCGTTGCGTCGGCAGGCGGAATCGTCCTTGCCCTGCTGCTTTTCATTTTTCTGGTTCCCGTGCCTTCCTGGACCCGCACGGAAGGGATCGTGTGGGTTCCCGAGGAGTCGCTCGTGCGCGCCGGCGCCGCAGGTTTTGTGAAGAGGGTGGTTGCGGAGCCGGATGCCGTTGTAAGCAGGGGCGACCTGTTGATCGAATGCGAGGATCCGCTGCTGAAAGCAGAGGGACAGGTGTTTCGTGCACAATTCAATGCGCTTCAGGCCCGTTATGACGCGGAAATATTGACCGACCGGGTGAAGGCCAAGGTTACGCAGGAAGAGCTCAATCATGCCAGGGCGAACCTTGCGCGCTCCGAGGAGCGCTTCCATGAATTGACTGTTCGAAGTCTCAGCGACGGGACCCTCGTTTTTCCTCGAGTGGAGGACCTTCCCGGCCGATATCTGCGCCAGGGAGAACTGATCGCGTACGTTCTTAACATAGACCGGCCGACGGTCCGGGTCGTTGTGCCGCAAACCGATGTGGATCTCATACGGAACCGGACGAGAAGAGTAGAGGTGCGCCTGGCCGAACGTATCGGCGAAGTCATGCCCGCAGTTGTAAAACGGACAACTCCCGGCGCTTCAGAACGGCTGCCGAGCACCAGCCTGGGCAGTTCCGGCGGAGGCAAGATTGCGACCGATCCCCGGGACCAGCAAGGAACGAAAACGCTCGAAAAAGTTTTTAGCGTCGATGTCGAGCTGTCGCAACCGGTGGGCCCGGTCAATGTGAACGGGCGGGTATATGTGAAGTTCGATCATGGATTTGAGCCGCTCTCCGTGCAAGGATACCGCAGCCTGCGGCGCCTGTTCCTGAGGTGGTTTAATGTCTGAATTCTTTTTATCCCCCCAGATCGCCCGTGGTTTTTATCCGGAGCGCAGGACGTCCCTCGAAACGAAATTCGATGACGCGGTGATCAGCATCGCCGGGAACGCTGCGCGCCCGTTTCTGACGAGGTATGCGCGGTTTGCGGGCATCGTTCCGCGCGTCAACATGCTGGGCGACCGTCTGAAGGATCTGAGCGATGAAGCGCTCCGGGAGGAGATAGAAACGCTCCGGTACACCGTGCAATCCGATGGACTGCGATTCGATACGGCGGCACAGGCTTTTGCGCTGGTGCGGGAAGTTGCCGGCAGGAAACTGGGCATGCGCCATTTTGATGTACAACTGATCGGCGGCTTTGTGTTACTGAACGGCATGGTGGCCGAGATGGAGACCGGGGAGGGGAAGACCTTGACGGCCACCCTCCCGGCATGTGCCGCTGCGCTGGCGGGAATTCCCGTCCACGTCATCACGGTCAATGATTACCTTGCCCGGCGGGACGGAGAGTGGATGAAACCGGTCTATGAGGCGCTCGGCCTGCGCGTTGGCATCGTCACCCATGAGATGAGCCTCGAAGATCGACGCGCCGCCTACCGGTGTGATGTCACGTACTGCACGAACAAGGACATTGTGTTCGACTATTTGAAAGACCGCATCCAGCTTCGCCAGCGGCCCGGACACATCCAGATGCGAGTGGAGAAGCTGTACCGAAAAGAAGCCCGCCTTGACCAGTTGCTCCTCCGCGGGCTGCCCTTTGCCATCGTCGACGAGGCCGACAGCGTGCTTATCGATGAAGCGCGCACCCCGCTCATCATTTCCGGCCCCGCGAATAACACATGCGAAAAGGAGGGCTATGACCGGGCGCTGAACGTGGCGGCACAGCTGCAGCCGGTCGGGCACTACACGCTGGATACGGCAAAACGGACGCTCGAACTGACTGAACAGGGGAAGGAATACCTCAAAGAGCTGCTGCAGCCGCTGGGAGGCATATGGGTGGGGAAATACCGGCGGGAAGACATGGTCCGCCAGGCATTGACGGCAATGCATTTTTTTCTGAAGGACCAGCACTATATTGTCCGGGACAATAAAGTGCAGATCGTCGATGAATATACCGGCCGCGTGATGGCTGACCGCTCCTGGGAGCAGGGCCTCCATCAATTGATCGAGGCCAAAGAAGGGTGCGATATCACAAACCAGAATGAGACGTTGGCGCGTATCAGCTACCAGCGGTTCTTCCGCCGTTACCGTCACCTCGCGGGAATGACGGGAACCGCCCGGGAAGTCGCCACAGAGTTGTGGTCCGTCTACCGGCTGCACGTGGTTTCGATCCCGACAAGCAGACCAATGCAGCGCCGGGCCGAGCCGTTCCGAGTGTACCACAGCGCAGAGGGAAAATGGCAGGTGATCGTGAACCGGATTGCCCGGCTCCACGAGGAGGGGAGGCCGGTGCTGGTCGGAACCCGTTCCGTTGCGGCCTCTGAGCATCTCAGCACCCTGCTCACCGAGGCAGGGCTTCCTCACCGGATCCTGAACGCGCGGCAGGACGAGGACGAGGCCGACATTATTTCACAGGCCGGTCAGAAGGGCCAGATTACGGTCGCCACCAATATGGCGGGACGCGGTACGGACATAGCCCTGGGCCAGGATACAAGGGAATTAGGAGGGCTGCATGTTATTGCCACCGAGTTCCACGATTCAGGACGAATCGACCGCCAGCTCTTCGGCCGGTGTGGCCGCCAGGGCGATCCCGGCAGCTATGAGGCGATTGCGTCCCTGGAGGACGGCCTTTTTGCGGGCCATGCCGGAAAGCCGGCGGGTAAGCTTGCACGCCGGTGGGTGAACCCCGATGCGCGGCATGGCCGGCTCGCGGGAAGCGCCTTCGTCGCTTACGCGCAGTACGCGGCACAGCGGAAACACTCTCAGGTGCGCCGGGAAATGCTCAAATTCGATGAGTCCCTGGACAGCGCCATGGCATTTTCAGGTTTCGGCGAATAGATCCCCGGAGAGCCGGCGCCGCGAGAGGCGCATGGAGAACCCTAAAAGACGGTCCGCTTCCGCAGTGCCAATGCCTTTTCTACGAGAGCCGCATCGGCCCAGGACGGCGGGCTCTTTTTTATGCGTTCCAGCATCGCGGTTTGCATGCGGGGAACGAAAATGACCTGCCACCGTTTGAGCCTCCCGGTATCTTTCACCCATCGCACGATGTTCCGGGCCCGTTCGAGGGAAAGCGGATGCCGGTCGCCTTTGAACGCCTCGGCCAGCAGCTCGCTTGGCGCAGGGTTGGAGAGAAAATACTCGGTCAACGTGGTCAATCGCTCACGCTGACCCACCATGACAAACAGCATGGCAGCAAACTCATCGGCAATTTCCTCGTTGTCATAAAACGGATATCCCCACTGCGATAAAAGGATGTGCCCGACCTCGTGGTATGTTGCAAACAGGAGTGCGGTGGCGGCCTTTTCCTTATCACCCATGGTGTCTGACATCGCCTTCACAAATTCCAGGCAGAGAACGACGCCATCCGACCTGCTGAACGACTCCGCCGTGCCGCACTTTCTTGCGGTGATGGTAAAGGGCTTGAAAATGAATATCTTGCCTACATCCGCACCGATTGCGGTGAGATCCTTGCTTATGTTGTTTCCCTGCTCCGTGCTCCGATCACCATGGAGCAGATCTGCATCGGCGCCGCTGGCGCCTGCTATGGCCGCATCCACCTTGACCGTGCGGGAACCGGCGGTGTTGTCGAACACCAGGTGATAGTTGCCTGCAACAGGAATCTTGACGGTAAAGTTCAGCTTGCCGGCGACCGCACCTTGAAACAGCGGCCGGGTGATGCCGGGATATTGGCTAAACTGTTCATCGGTGATGAATGCCGCTATGACGGCCCCGTCGCTTCGGACGTCGACTTTCACTGCCGCATCGCGCGGGAGGTTTTTGAGTCTGACGGACTTCCATTGGCCGGCATTCACGTCGACGGAAAGTTTCGCTGACTGGACGTTCGCGTCCGTGTCCGGCGGAAAGAGAAACAAAAATAATGAAAAGAAAAATAAGAGTTTTTTCATGGGAGAGATTTTTAGTAATCAATCAAAGCACGTGAAATAGTAGCATACTCAAACACGTATGTCTATTGAATTCCTCTTATCGATTTTTCCGGCATGATGAAATGATCACCAGTATTTTCCTGACAGGCTCCATTCTCGGCGTATCCTCTCTTTTCAATCCCCGCGGATAACCCTTGCCGTCCGACCGTTCGTGGTGGTTCATGGCAATGGATTCCGCCAATTGAATGGCCGCGTGGGACGAGCCTCCGAGCGTGGTATGTGTCTTCATCGTCTCGAACTTGTTTTGAGTCAGCGGGCCGGGCTTCAGGAGGATGCTGTCCTGTATCCCCACCTTGCCGATGTCATGGAGCGCGCTTGCAAAGGTTATCCGATCTATGAAAATATGAAAGCCATTTTTCCCGCCTCCTGCACCCTCTTCCACTTTTTTGTTATATTCTGCATTCCTTCCCCTTGACAAACCAGCCCGAGGTGTTATTCTTAAGCTTG
>Ga0209342_10004821_pt1 | contig 13923 bp, 15 predicted proteins | sample RifCSP16_2_FD_184023 | JGI IMG/M metagenome (GOLD analysis project Ga0209342, IMG submission 184023) | Soil microbial communities from Rifle, Colorado - Rifle CSP2_sed 16_2 (SPAdes) (version 2) | ecosystem: Environmental > Terrestrial > Deep subsurface > Rock core/Sediment | place: Rifle... | reverse complement strand
AAGTTTCCTCGCATCCGGCAGGCTCGAGGCGATGAAGAACACCCCGTACACCAGCTCGAGTGATCTCATCACCGCTGCTCAATTCCCCAACGAGGCGTATCAGACGATCGCGGGCTACCCGGGGTATCGACGGTCCGTGACAATTCAGACCGACGTCCCGACCGCGGGGCTCAAGACCGTGACGGTCCAGGTCTTCTTCACCCCGCCCAGCTCGAGGGGCGTCAATCCAGAAGAGGGCGTTCAGGTCCAGACGATCTTGGCGCGCCGCCCATGAACAAATCTTTTCGTCAGCTCGGAAATCAGACAGGCTACACCCTGGTTGAACTAGTGGTGGGCGTTGCCCTCATGGGGGTAATCTTTGCCGTGGTGACTCAGCTCTTTCAGATCTCCCTGACCGTGCAGGCGCGGGGAAACACCACCGAAGAGGCGCTCTCACAGGCGCGAACGCCGTTGACCCAGCTGGCTCACGATCTCCAACACGCCGGCGCGGGGTTCGCTGCCGCGACCGGTGTGTTTACTCAGGCCACCGCGACATCATTTGTGTTTCTGGGCGATCTGGACGATCTTGAGACCACTCTGACCGCTGCGGCCGCAATTGGCGCGACGTCGCTCCGGGTTGCGTCAACCAACGGGCTCGCTGTCGGGAAGGTGCTGCTTGTCTCAGACGGGCCGGTCCGCGAGAACCTGACTCTCTCGGGAATCTCCGGGAGCACCCTGACGGTCAGCGGAGCCCTCGTGAACTCTTATCCGACTGGATCAGCGGTCCGCTCGGTGGAGAGTGTCACCTACACGTTCGCCTCTCCGACCCTTTCCCGGAGTCAGGACGGAGGGGCCAGCGCCGACATGGCTGACAACCTCTCGACCTTTGCCTTTATCTACCAGGATGGCTCGACGCCGCCGATCACGCTGGCACCGACCACTCAAGCGATCCGAGATCAGATCAGGCAGGTGACGGTTCAGCTTTCGGGGCAGGGAACCGGCGCGCAGCCCGCGATTCGCAACTTTCAGCTTGTCGCGCGTCCGAGGAATCTTCCGTAAGGAACGCTTTCCCACATGGTGATAGCCATTAGCTTCATGATGATGATCGCGCTGCTCACGCTCTCCCTCCCGCTGCTCTCGGTTGGGACGATCGAGCCGATGATCGCCAGCAATATCCTCCGGACAAGCCGGGGCCAATATGCTGCCGAGACCGGAGCTGAGCGAGCGCTGGCCCAATTTATCGCGACCCCCGCGCTCCTCACTTCTGCGTCTTCGACGCCCACCACCCTCTTTTCGGCCCAGGCGATGCCGGATAATTCAGGGAGCTATACTGTGACCTATCAGCGGCAGGGGTGGAACGCGGTCATGATCCAATCCACCGCCACGACAACCGGAAGCGCCCAGTCCGTCGTCCGCACGGTTCTGACTAACACTTATCTCAACTCTAGGGGAATCCTGACGGGTCAGGATCTGACCGTGTCTACAACCACGGCGGTTCAGGGAGCGCTGGGGAGCATCCATGCCAACGGCAACCTCGCGCTTTCAGGAACTGTCTCGATCGCGAAGGATGCAACGGCCAAGGGGACGTACCAGGCGACGGGTGGAGCCACCGTGGCCGGGCAGAGTGGGGGAGGAAAACCAACTGTCTCGTTGCCGTCCGTGACCCCATCGAGTCTCCAAAGCTACGCTGACTATATTCTGGAGACCGTCGGCAACAACGGAAGGATTCGAGTGACCGCCACTGGCCAGACCTTTAACTCGGGCTGGAATGGCTGGAGCTACAACAGATCCACGAGGATCTGGAGCAACAGCCGTTCTACCATCCCGGCTGGGACATACTATGCCAATCAAGCAAGCATTGGCATCACAGGCGCTGCCGGAACCAGCGCGAACCCGTGGCGCGCTACGTTAATCGCCACGAACGATATCACAATCACCGGACGGGTCGTGATGGCTCCTGATGCCACCACGAGCACTGACGGCAGCGACCTCGCGCTCGTGGCGGGAGGGGATATCCTGATCAACATTGCCTCGGGGAGTGCGAGTGTGACCGGTCTGGTGGCTGCCAATGAACAAGTCAAGCTCAGCGGAACGATTTCCTTGACCGGCGCCGTGATCGCTGCCGGGGCAGCCAACGCGAGAGGGACAGTGACGTCAAATAGCGTCAGCGGAAACGTCACGATCTCGAATTCGCGCCAGCTCCGAAACCCTCTTCAGGGACCGGTTCAGGTACTCAGTTGGACAACAGTTCCAGGATGAGTCAACCGCGTTGGTCACTCCGGTGTACGGTGTTGAGTGCCATCGCATTGGCCTCGATCAGCGTGCTCTGTTCAGAGGTTCGCGCCGATTACGTCACGTTCGTTTCTGGCGGCGAGGTTTGGGTGGAGTCCTGGGAGCTTCGAGACGGTCACTATGTGTTCAGAATGGCCGGGGGGTCCGTGTCGGTCCCCCGTGACCGGGTGCTCAAGATCCGGCGCCAATCGGCTGCCGAGTTCGACGCGGCGCACCGAACGCTTCAACACGAGCAGCTCAGGGCGCAACTCAGGGAGAAGCTTCGGGCCCTCGAGCAGGCCGAAGACGAGCTGGCGTCCCGCCCCAACGCCGATGTCGCCACGCTCAAGCAGCAGCGTCTCGAGCGCCTCAGAGAAGAGGTCCAGCACCTGAAAGAGCGCCTGGACGAATAACCGAGAAGATCCTTTCCTTCGGTCCTTCACGCCGCCCCTTCGTTTGGACCGCTCTGTTGATCGTGTTAGAATTTAACTACCATGCTGGAAAGCGCGGTGGAAACTGTTGATATTCGGCTGGATCTCTTCGAGGAGATCGAGCGCCTCAAGCGGGACCTGAATGCGGTCATTCTGGCCCACTACTATCAGGAGCCCGATATCCAGGATGTCGCAGACGTTGTCGGCGACAGCCTCGGCTTGGCTCAGGAGGCCGCGAAGACAAGGGCCGACGTCATTGTCTTTGCCGGGGTCCACTTTATGGCTGAGACCGCGAAGATCCTCAACCCCGACAAGACGGTGCTCTTGCCGGACCCTGATGCTGGCTGCTCGCTGGCTGATAGCTGTCCGGCTGATCAGTTCAAAGCGTTCCGCGAGCGCTATGCTGACCATCTGGTCGTGAGTTACGTCAACTGCTCCGCCGCGGTCAAGGCGTTGAGCGACATCATCTGCACCTCCGGCAACGCGGAGAAAATCATTGGCTCGATTCCCTTGAAGCAACCCATCATCTTTGCTCCAGACCAGAACCTCGGACGTTACCTCGTCAAGAAGACCGGACGCGAGATGGTGCTCTGGCCGGGCACGTGCATCGTGCACGCGATCTTCTCGGAGAAGAAGATCGTCCAGCTCAAGATTCAGCACCCCGAGGCCAAACTGCTGGCGCACCCCGAGTGCGAGGAGAGCGTGCTCCGGCACGCCGACCACATCGGCTCCACCGCGTCGATCCTGAATTACGCCAAGACAAGCCCGGACCGCGCTTTCATCATCGCGACGGAGCCGGGCATCATCCACCAGATGAAGAAGGCGTGTGCGGAGAAGCTCTTCATTCCCGCGCCACCTGACAACAATTGCGCCTGCAACGAATGCCCCCACATGAAATTGAACACGCTCGAGAAGCTCTACCTCTGCATGCTCAAGCGGGAGCCTGAAATCGTCCTCGATGAAGAGCTTCGGCTCAGGGCGCTGAGACCGATCCAGCGGATGCTCGAGCTGAGCTGATCCCTGCCGTGACAATTCCGTTTGCTGAATCTGCTCTCAGGGCGCTGGTGTCGAATTTTCTCGCCGAAGACATGGGACGAGGTGATCTCACCACCTCGGCCGTTGTTCCCCCAACAGCCCGCGCGCGCGCGCGGGTCTTGGCCAAACAGCCCCTGGTCGTGGCCGGGTTGGACGTCGTCCGGGCGGTCTTCGTCGAGCTTGACCCATCCGCGATCATCCAGCGTTGTTCAGCGGACGGCGAGCAGGCGCCTGCCGGAGAGACTCTCGCGTTGATCAACGGCTCCGCCAGAGCGCTTCTCAGCGGAGAGCGGGTGGCCCTGAATCTTCTTCAACGCTTGTCAGGCATCGCGACATTGACGCGCCGATATGTCGATGCGGTGAAGGGGACCAACGCCCGCATTGTTGACACCCGCAAGACCACCCCCGGGTTGCGCGCGCTCGAGAAGTATGCGGTGAGAGTCGGTGGCGGGCAGAACCATCGGATGGGGCTCGACGATGGGGTCTTGATCAAAGATAACCACATCGCGATCGCGGGAGGGCTTCGCGAGGCGGTGGAGGCAGCGCGCGCCGCGCTTCCGCACCTGCACAAGATCCAGGTCGAGGTAGAGAATCTCGATCAGCTCCGCGAAGCAGTGAAGCTCGGTGCGATCAAGCGCCTACGGCGACCGTGTGGTGATCGAGTCGTCCGGGGGCATCACGCTGGAGACCGTTCGCGACTATGCCGAAGCAGGAGTGGACCTCATCTCGGTTGGAGCGCTGACCCACTCGGCCCCGGCTGTGGACATCAGCTTGGAGCTCGAAGCATGCTGAGATACTTCCCGTTGCACGATGCAGCGCTTCAGGACGCGCGAGAGCGCGGGCGTGGCGCAGCCCGGGGGCCCGCGCTCCAATGAAGACGGATGTCCTGGTCATCGGAAGCGGGCTTGCGGGGTGCGCCGCCGCGCTGGCCGCTGCGAAGCGGGGAGTGGGCGTGACGATGATCACGAAGAACCTCACGCCCGAGGAGGGCAACACCTTCTACGCGCAGGGCGGCATCATCTACCATGGCGCGCACGACTCGCCCGAGGCGCTTGCGAAGGACATTCTCTCGGCTGGCGCAGGGCTCTGCCTTCCCTCTGCCGTCCAGCTCCTGAGCCGTGAGGGGCCGAAGCTCTGCAAGGAGCTCTTGATCGACGAGCTGCGAGTGCCGTTCGACGAGGTCGAGGACCACGAAGGGGAGTTCCATCTGACCGCGGAAGCGGCGCACTCGGTTCCCCGCATCCTCCATCACAAGGATTTTACCGGACAGGCGATCGAGCGCGCGATGGTTCAGGCGCTCAGCGGATACTCAAACGTCACCGTGCTCACGATGGCGACCGCCATCGATCTCCTGACCCTCTCTCACCATTCGTTGCGGCCGCTTGATGTCTATCAGCCCCCGACCTGCGTCGGCGCGTACGTGCTCGACCAGGCCAGCGGAGAGGTGATGACGGTGCTGGCGAAAGAGACCATCGTGGCGACCGGCGGGCTTGGGGCGATCTTTCTCCACACGACAAATCCTCCGAGCGCGCGCGGCGACGGGATCGCGATGGCGTACCGCGCCGGGGCTCGATGCGTCAATGTGCACTACGTCCAATTCCATCCCACGACCCTCTACCATCCCAACGGGCGGTTTCTGATCTCAGAAGCGCTCCGCGGTGAGGGAGCCAGGCTCATCGACCGGAACGGACGAGAGTTCATGAAGGAGTATCACCCCGATGGCTCCCTGGCGCCGCGTGACATCGTGGCGCGAGGGATCCATCAGTTGATGCTGGAGACGGGGGTCCCGTGCGCGCACCTCGACATCTCGCACAAGCCGGCGGAGTGGATCCGATCGCGGTTCCCCATGATCTACACGCGCTGTACGGAGCTCGGAATCGACATGACCAAGGAGCCGATCCCGGTTGTTCCCGCCGCGCACTATAGCTGTGGAGGGATCGCGGTGGATGAGTGGGGGCGCTCCAGCTTGCAACGGCTCTACGCGGTTGGCGAGACCGCTTGCACGGGAGTGCACGGGGCCAATCGGCTGGCCAGCGCCTCGCTGCTCGAATGCCTGGTCTGGGGCACGCGCGCAGGCCGCCGGGCCGCGGAGGAGATCGCTTCCGGGCGGACCGATGACGTTCCGGAGATCGCGCCGTGGCACTACGAGCGCGAGCCGGCGGACCCGGCCTTGATCGCCCAGGACTGGCTCACCCTCCGTCATACGATGTGGAATTATGTCGGTTTGATCCGATCTTCCAAGCGCCTCGACCGGGCCCACGAAATTCTTCGTGAACTTCATCTCGAAATCGAACGATTCTATAAGAGGGCGGAGATCAGCGATGGGATCATCGGGCTCAGGAACGGTGTGCAGACCGCGCTGGCGCTGCTGCTTGCCGCCACCGAGGCCCGGGAGAGCCGCGGCTGTCATTACCGCACTGATTGAGCGCATCACCGGACGATAGAGACTACTGTGGCAAACGAGCGACGATACCAGCTTCAATCGGAAGAGGCCAACCGCCAGATCGGAGCCCTGCTCAAGTCAGTGGGCGGGGAGGGGAACGGCTATTACTCGCAGATGCTCACCTCCGTGCTCAAGATGGCGGAGGACAGCGCGAGCATCGGCGACCTCAAGATTGCCAACTCAGCGCTCAAGGACCTCCGGTACGCCTTCAAGGTGTTCTCGGCCTATCGAGGGGTCCCAAAGGTCACGATCTTCGGGTCGGCGAGATCCACGCCCGACGATCTCATCTCGGTCCAGGCCCGGACCTTTACCCGGCGTCTGGTGGAATCAGGCTGGATGGTGATCACCGGCGCGGGCCCCGGCGTGATGGGCGCGGCGCAGGAAGGCGCGGGGCGCGAGCAGAGTTTCGGTCTCAACATCAGGCTCCCGTGGGAGCAGGAGGCCAACCCCTGGATCGCGGATGATCCGAAGCTGATCAACTTCAAGTTCTTTTTCATTCGAAAACTTTTTCTGGTGAAAGAAGCCGACGCGATTGCCTTCTTTCCCGGAGGCTTCGGCACCATGGACGAAGTCTTCGAGGTGCTGACATTGGTTCAGACCGGCAAGACGCCGTTGGTTCCGGTGGTGGTCGTCGATGTGCCGGGAGGGGATTATTGGAGGCGGTGGGAACAGATGGTTCGCGAGAACCTCGTTGAGCGGGACCTGATTTCGCCTTCACCTGTTCCGCGTCACGGACAACGTGGAAGAGGCAGTGCAGGAAGTCGTAGCCTTCTATCGCTGCTATCACTCCATGCGGTTCCTCGGCGATCAGCTCGTGATCCGTCTCAAGCGCGAGATTTCCCCTGACGCGCTTCAGGCCGTGGGGCGCGAGTTCGGCGATATTCTCACCGCGAAATGCGCTCTGGTAAAAGGACCGCTGCAAGGGGAAGGAGAGGAGGAGCCGACCCTCTGGCGCCTCGTGCTCCCCTTCGATCGGATGCACTACGGCCGGCTGCGCCAGCTCATCGACTTCCTCAACACGCAGGGGTAATCAGCCGCCGGCGATCAGCGTTCAGCCCGGATAGGATCGGAATCCTTCTGGAGCCGGGGCTGAGTGCCGAACGCTGACGGCTGGCCGCTCTTTGGACTCAACTGCCGAGAATCTACTTCGTTGACGTCAACGTCACCGGCCGGTTATAGGTATTGTATCTAGAATTCGTATACTTGCCCTCCAGCTTTCCATCGGCGGTCAACGAAAGAACAACTTCCGCACCGGCAGGTGTCGTGAATGTCACTTTTTCTTTCTTCGCCTCCAACCAACTCAGGGGGCCCGGTGAAAAGCCCCCGGTTACGCCTGTTAGATCTCCCTTCAGGGCCCCTTTCTTGTCCTTATAGAAGGAAATGGAAACCGCAGTTCCTCCTTGTGTTCTCCCTTCCCAGGGAGACCCCTCCACCAGCTTCTGGACGAATTCCTCATCCGCCGTGGATTGCGCGTACGAGACAAAAACTACCCCCCCCCAAGCGCGAGGACGAGAGCTATTGAGATGACTGTCTTCATTTTGTCCCTCCTCCTATTGGTTTCGTGACACGCCCGTCCCCGACAACCAGGCTACAGAACTTTACCGAATGCGGATGCCGCGCTCGGAAACAACAAGCAGATGGCCGACCAAGTCGGACCGGAGGAGCGCCGGCAGATGGCGGCGGACAAAAGTCAGGACTGCGCCCCGACCCGAAGTGCGGGGACGGAACAGGATGATGCGTGCGTAGCGTTCCGGGGGTACGCTCGGACGTTCGCAATCCCTTTGTCCATCGTCAGCAAAACCCGGGCTTCGCTCCGCACCTTCTCGATCAATGTCGGATCGGGTGCTCCCGCGAGTCCCTCCTCGCGCGCGGTCTGCGCCTCGTGCCCTGCCGCACGCAGGTCAGCGACAAGTTCGACGGGAAGATTTTCGTCCACTCTGAACTTCACTCGGCACGCAACGGGAGAAGGCTCTCTTCGTGCGCCAGCTCAGCCGCATAGGCGATGGCCGCGTCAATGTGTTCGGGCCTGAGCGACGGGTAGCTCAGAAGAATCTCCTCTCGGCTTGATCCCTCCGCGAGGCTGTCGAGGATATTGGTGACGAAAACGCGAGTTCCCTTGGCACAGAGGTGACCGTGGCAGATCTGCGGGTCGCTGCTCAAGTGTTGTCGCCAATCGATCATGGTTCGCCTCCTCTCCTCGCTGAGTTCCTAGCACGCCCGTTCTCCTCAGTCAAGTCACGAATGGCCGACCCTGGTGGGTCGGCCTTTGGGCGAAGAGGAGAACAGGGACGGGCTGATCGCTGAGGGCTGAATGCTCAGCGCCTACTCCGCCTCCGGGCGCTCTTCCGAGAACTGGCACTGCGTGCAGACCCATGTGCGCCAGACCTTTCGCTCGCGGTCGCGCCTGAGAGTCCAACGGGTCATCGCTGTTCGTCCGCAGCGCGGGCACACCTCGGCTGGAGCGCCTGGCGGGAGGGTTGACGGGAGCCACGGAAGTTTCCGCATCACCGGGACCAGAGAATCATTCTCATCTGCTCACACAGAGAGTACAATAGCCTCAACAGCAACCGCAATGTTACCACTCAGGATCGGCCTGGCCCAGATCAATCCCACCGTCGGCGACATCTCCGGGAACGTGCGGAAGATCCTGGAATGGATTGGCCGGGCGCGAGAGGCAGGATGCGATCTCCTGGCGTTCCCCGAGCTGGTGATCACTGGCTATCCTCCCGAGGACCTTCTCTTCAAGCCGGCGTTCATCGAAGCGAACCGCCGGGCAGTGGATGAGATCACTCGCGCGACAACCGGTCTGTCGGTGATCGTTGGGTTCGCCGACAAGACCGATCAAACCTGGAACGCTGCCGCAGTGCTCCACGACGGGCGCCTCGCCGGGATCTATCATAAACAGCTCCTTCCCAACTACGGGGTCTTTGACGAGAAGCGCTACTTTGCTGCCGGCGCCGAGACCCCGGTATTCGTTCTGGGTGACGCAATGATGGGCGTGACGATCTGCGAGGATATCTGGTTTCCCGGCGGGCCTGCGACGGCCCAGGCACTGGCGGGCGCTCAGGTTGTGATCACGATCAATGGCTCGCCCTATCATCGCGGGAAGGGGAGTGCGCGCGAGACGATGCTGGCCGAAAGAGCGGTCCGCGATACCGTGGCGCTCGCGTATGTGAACATGGTCGGCGGGCAGGATGAACTGGTGTTCGATGGCCAGAGCCTGATCGTCGATGAGCGCGGCGCGATCATCGCGCGCGGCAAGGCGTTTGAAGAGGACCTGGTGATTGCTGATCTGGATTGCGATGCGGTGAGCCGGCGCCGCCAGAGCGCCGCGCGCTTGAACGAGGCCCCCTCGTCTCATCACATTTCCCGTGTCGTGCTCGCCCCGCCTCCGACGCGTTCGAAGCCCACGTTGCCGCCGCGGGAAATCCGTCCGCTCGAGGACGTTCAGGAGGTCTACGAGGCGTTGACCGTGGGGACACTGGATTATGTCAGGAAGAACGGGTTCACGCGGGTCGTGATCGGCCTGTCCGGCGGGATTGACTCCTCCCTTGTCGCTACGATTGCCGTCGACGCGCTCGGAGCGGAGAATGTCGTTGGGGCGACGATGCCGTCCCCATACTCGTCCGCAGGCACGAAGCGGGATGCGCGGCGGCTTGCCGGGCAGCTCGGGATCGAGTTCCTCAGGCTCCCCATCACGCCGGCATTCCGCGCGATGAAGCGGATTCTCGCGAAGCCGTTCAAGGGACTGAAGGAGGACACGACCGAGGAGAACATCCAGGCCCGAATACGCGGAATGTTGCTCATGGCGCTCTCGAACAAATTCGGCTGGCTCGTTCTCACCACGGGAAACAAGAGCGAGATCGCGGTGGGATACTGCACGCTGTACGGGGATATGGCGGGCGGGTTCGCGGTGATCAAGGATGTGCCGAAGACGCTGGTCTACAAGCTGGCGCGCTACCGGAACAGCCGCGGCCCCCGGCCGGTGATTCCCGAGAGTGTGCTCGAGCGGCCTCCGTCGGCTGAGCTCAGGCCGAACCAGACCGACCAGGACACGCTGCCGCCTTACGATCTCCTCGACCAGATCCTCGAGCTCTATATCGGAGAGAACAGGAGCTTGAGGGAACTGGTCGCCACGGGATTCGACGAGACCACGGTGAAGCGGGTGCTCAGGATGGTGGACCAGAACGAATACAAGCGGCGACAGGGGCCGGTTGGGATCAAGATCATGCCGCGCGCGTTCGGCAAAGACTGGCGCCTCCCCATCGTCAACAAGTTTCGGGACCAGTAACCATCAGGTATCCCCCTGCGCGACCTTGACACTCCGACGCTCCCTCGGGTATAAGGGGGGCGGCTTATTGCGGCGCGAGCACCCGGCCCTTGACGCCGTTGGTGTCAAGGGCACGCCCGCACCCCGAGCTTGCGCGAGCGGAGCCCGCGCTCGGAACGAAGAGCGGCACGCCTGCGCTCTCACAGAGATCCGCAGTGCCGGGCAAAGGCGGGCGCTCGAACAAGGCCAAGCTATCGCGAGGTGTTCAATGACCGTTCAAGGGAAAGTCGCGTTGGTCACAGGGGGGGCGCCGGGGATCGGGCGAGCGACCGCGCTCCCGTTGGCCTCGCAGGAGTGGATCTGCGGTCAGACGATCATTGCTGATGGCGGGATGACCCTGACCACGCCGTACTTGGAGCGACCGGCCTCATGACGCTCAAGGACCGGGTGGCGATTGTCACGGGAGCGGGCAGCGGGATCGGACGCGGGATCGCGCTTGCGCTCGCGCGTGAGGGCGCGCGGGTCGCGCTGGCCGACGTCAATGAGGTGAGCGCCAAAGGCGTGGCGCAAGAGATCCAAAAAGAGGGAGGAACCGCAGACGCCCACAAGACCGACGTGACCGTCAAGGCGCAGGTGAATCAGATGGTTGATCTCGTGGCTCGCCGCTGGGGCGGTGTGCACATCCTGGTTAACAACGCCGGGTGGGACCGCCCCGCGCCGTTCATCGACACCACCGAGGAGTTCTGGGAAAAGGTCCTCGCCATCAATCTGAAAGGCGTGATCATCTGCACACAGGCGGTCTTGGGGTTCATGGTCAAGCAAGAGTCCGGAACGATCGTGAACATCGCCTCAGATGCCGGCCGGGTAGGGTCCACTGGCGAGGCGGTGTATTCCGCAGCCAAAGGCGGGGTGATCGCGTTCACGAAGACCATTGCGCGCGAGATGGCTCGCCACAACATTAACGTGAACTGTCTCTGCCCCGGTCCGGCCGATACCCCGCTCTTCCAGGAGGAGTTTGCAAAGAAGAGCCCCAGGCTCGCGGAAAGCCTCACCCGATTCATTCCGATGGGACGCTTGGCGTCTCCAGAGGACATCGCGCCGGCGGTGGTCTTCCTCGCCAGCGACGCCGCGAAGTACATCACCGGCCAGACGCTCTCAATTTCCGGTGGCCTCACCATGGTCTAGTCCCTCGGAGGGGGCCGGACGGCCCCCTTCCGAACCTCCCCCAAGCTGGCGCAGGCGAAGCCTGCGCTCGAACAAGAAGGGATGACCGAGGGGTATGCCCCCGGACTTTCTGGCGATCGGACACGTCACGCTGGACGAGACTGAGAACGGCCTCCTGCCAGGGGGCTCGTGCCTCTACTCCGCGCTCCTCGCTCATCGACTTGGGCTTCGAGTCTCTGTCGTCACCAGCCTGGGGCCTGATTTCCCCCGCGAGATCATCCCGAGCGAGATCGAGCTTGTCTCCACCCCGTCTCGCGAGACCACCACGTTTCGCCATGCGACCAAACGGGAGGGGCGCGCGCTGTGGCTCCGTCACCGCGCGAACGAGATCGGAGCTGAAGCCGTTCCAGCGGAATGGCGGAGCGCGCGTATTGTCTATCTCTGCCCCGTGGCCGGTGAAGTGGATCCGAGACTCACCGCCAACTTTTCAGAATCGTCTGTGGGGGTAGGGGCTCAGGGGTGGTTTCGGAGCTCCGGGCCTGAGATCGTCCCTATCCCGTGGAGGAGCGCGGCGTTCGTCCTGCCCCATACTCAGGCGCTGTTTCTCAGCCAAGAGGACGTGGCGGGGCTTGAGTCCAATGAGATCCTGGAACACTTCGAGCGCGTCCCGGTGGGGGCATTGACGCTGGCTCACGAAGGGGCGCTGCTTTTTGTGAACGGTGAGCGGTATCGTGTGCCACCGGTCCCGATGGCGTCCGTTGAGCCCACGGGAGCCGGCGATGTGTTCGCCGCCGCGTTCCTCATTCACTACGACCGCGAAGGTGATCCGTGGCTCGCTGCGGGCTATGCCGCGTGCGCGGGCGCGCTCGCGGTGACCGATCAGGGGCTCGCGGGAGTGCCCACGCGCGAGGCGCTGGAGATTTTGTGGAGCGCGTACCTTCGGCAGCAGGATCGGCGCGGTGCGATTTCTTGACAGGGTATTGCCCACGGGCTAATCTCTGGGTGACAGCGATGATCGAATGTGCTCTGGCATGAGCGTGTAAATAGAGGAGCGTGGGCATGCAAATCTTTCTGGATACCGCGAACGTGGCGGAGATCAAAGAAGCGATCGCGCTGGGGATGTTGGACGGAGTCACCACCAACCCGTCGCTGATCGCGAAAGAGAAGCGCCCATTTCGGCCGCTCGTTGAGGAGATCTGCTCGATTGTTCCTGGCGTGGTCAATCTCGAAGTGGTCGCCACAGACCTTGATGGGATGTTGAAAGAGGGGAAGGAGCTTGCCTCGATCGCGCCCAACGTGGTGGTGAAGCTCCCGATGACCAAGGACGGGGTCAAAGCGGTAAAGCGGCTGAGCGCGGAGGGGATTCGCACCAACCAGACACTGATCTTCTCGCCGACGCAGGCCATTTTTTCGGCGAAAGCCGGGGCCACGTACGTCAGCCCCTTTATCGGCCGGCTTGACGATGTCGGGCACGTGGGGATGGACGTGGTCCGGACGATTCTGACGATCTATAGGAATTACGGCCTTCAGACGCAAGTGCTGGCGGCGTCCCTCCGCCATCCCCAGCACGTGATCGAGGCCGCGGTGGCGGGCGCGCACGTGGCGACCATGCCGTTCAACGTGTTCGATCAGCTTCTCAAGCACCCGCTGACCGACGTCGGCCTCAAGAAGTTCCTCGACGATTGGAACAAAGCCGGCGTGAAGCTCTAGCGCCGGGCCGATAAGCGTCGCCGTCTTCGGGGCTCGGGGTCCGGGGACGGGGGATCGCAAAAGGGTTGACTATTAGTGGGCGAATCCCTAACCCCGGATCCCGGACCCCGAGTGTGATACTCGCTTCTCAGCCCGGCGCGAGTGGCGTCAATAATGACGTGTGACAGCAACGCGCAGAGGTTGGGTGAATAAGCATTCTGGGAGAGTTTGAGAAACAGATGGCGGTGAGTCGGGTCTGAATTTTACGTGCGACGCACTTCGAAAGTGCGTCGCACGTCGTTGCGCTTAGCTCGCCCGCGCGCTACTCAGCGCTTCTCGTCGGAAAGGGGGTTGTAGAGCGACCCGAGATGGAGGCCGTAGATCGCATGCCAGATGAAGATCCCGACGACGGTCTTCCAACCCAGGTTGGAGCTGAAGAAACCCGGGTTGAACGCCGGGAACAGACTGGGCACCCAGATCAGGGCACTCACGATGGCGAGGAACCCGCCCCAGATCAACGCCTTGACGATGTTTCCCCGGGTCGTGTTCGGCCCCGGGAGCATGGGGTGGATCAGATAGGCGTAGATGAGCGACAGAGAGATGCCTGTGAAGCTGTGAAATATGGCCCCGGAGACGAACTT
>Ga0209342_10004820_pt1 | contig 13924 bp, 10 predicted proteins | sample RifCSP16_2_FD_184023 | JGI IMG/M metagenome (GOLD analysis project Ga0209342, IMG submission 184023) | Soil microbial communities from Rifle, Colorado - Rifle CSP2_sed 16_2 (SPAdes) (version 2) | ecosystem: Environmental > Terrestrial > Deep subsurface > Rock core/Sediment | place: Rifle... | reverse complement strand
ATCCCCTTGTCGCCGCCGCATAAAACCCTACAAACCCTGACATGCACCCCGACGGACCGTCCCGCCCGGAGTTCATAGGCAAGAATAAGAGCGTTTCGCGGGACGGTCCGTCGTTCCACCCTACGCGTCGCGTCCTTCGCGTCTTGGCGGTGGACCGTGTTGTCGCGTCAGTTTCCCGCGGAGCTCGTTCCCGGCGCCGTGGCCGTGACGATTTTCTCCAACTCAGCCGTGTCGATCGTTTCTTTTTCGATCAACTGGTCGGCCAGCGCCACGAGCGTTTCGCGGCGCGTTTGAAGAATGTGACGCACTCGTTCGGTCATGCCGTCGATGATCCGTTTGATCTCCTGGTCAATTTCGCGGGCCGTTTGTTCGCTGTGCGACCGGGGCGGCGGGAAGTCGGCCGCTTCGCCCAACATGCTGTGTTGGGCCCCTTCGCGATAGGTGACCCGGCCAAGCTGGCTCATGCCGAATTCCATGACCATGCTTCGGGCAATCTCCGTGGCTCGTTGCAGGTCGTTCTGCGCGCCGGTCGAGATGTCGTCGAAGATCATTTCTTCGCCGACCGTGCCCGACAGGAGCACCTGGATGCGGCTTTCCAATTCGCTTTGGGTCATCAGATAGCGATCGCCCTCGGGCCGCTGGAGCGTGTAGCCCAGCGCGGCCAGTCCGCGGGGGATGATCGACACCTTGTGGACCGGGTCGGTGTTGGGCAGGCAATGGGCCACCAGCGCGTGGGCCGCTTCGTGATAGGCCACGCGGGTTTTCTCGTCCGGGTGCATGACCCGTTGACGCTTTTCCAACCCGGCGGTGACCCGTTCGACACCCTCGTTGAACTCGGCCATGCCGACGGCCGTTCGTTCCTTGCGCGCGGCCAGCAGGGCGGCCTCGTTCACCAGATTGGCCAGATCGGCGCCGACGAAGCCGGGCGTGATCGCGGCGACCTTATGCACTTCGACCGACTCGTCCACCTTTACCTTCTTCAAGTGAACGTTCAAGATGTCCTCGCGCCCGCGGATGTCGGGCCGATCGACCAGCACGTGGCGATCGAATCGCCCGGCCCGGAGCAGGGCCGGATCGAGCGTCTCGGGCCGGTTGGTGGCGGCCATCACGATCACGCCGTTATTGGAGCTGAACCCGTCCATTTCGACCAGCAGGGCGTTGAGTGTTTGTTCGCGTTCGTCGTGGCCGCCGATGACGCTGGCGCCGCGCGTCTTGCCCAGCGCGTCGAGCTCGTCGATGAAGACGATGCATGGCGCGCGGCCTTGGGCCTGCTGGAACATGTCGCGCACGCGGGCCGCGCCGACGCCGACGAACATTTCGACGAAGTCGGAGCCGGAGAGGCTGAAAAACGGCACGCCCGCCTCGCCGGCAATGGCTTTGGCCAAGAGCGTTTTGCCCGTGCCGGGCGGGCCGACCAGGAGTACGCCCTTGGGAATCCGCCCGCCGAGTACGCGGAACTTGTCGGGCGTTTTGAGGAATTCAACGACCTCGCGCAATTCCTCGACCGCCTCGTCCACGCCGGCGACGTCCTTGAAGGAGACGCCGACTTCTTCCTGGGCGATGAGCCGACCGCGGCTTCGGCCGAAGGCCATCGCGCCGCCTGCCCCGCCGAGCCGGCGCATCATGACGATGAACAGCACGATGAAGACCACGGTGATGACCAGCAGCGGAATCTGCGAACGCCATCCACTGGGCACCGGCTCGCCGGAGACGTTGTCGCCCGGGCGGTCGAAGAAGCCGTTCTTCTTGAATAGATCGCTCAGGTACTGGCTATCGTTTTCCGATCCGAACCGGGCCGTGTGGAACGAAACGTCCTTTTGTGGTTCGTCGTCGCGCAGGTCGGCCGGTTCGACGGTCTGCCGCGTCACCTTGCCGATGATCTCGCTGCGGCCGATCCGCACGCCGTGCAGGTCCGAGTAGCGGACGGTTGTCGCCTTGCCGTCTTTCTCGATCCGGACGTTGATCGCCGCCTTCGGATTGCGATGGGGCGAACCTTGCTCGACCAGCCGGACCAAATCGCTAAACGCGATTTCCAATCGGCCCTTGACCGGCCAGAAACCCACGACCAAAAGCGTGACCACCGCCGCGGCGACCAGATACCAAACCAAGTTATTGGCCGGCGTGGTCGGCGTTTTCTTGACGGGATCCTGTTCCGGCTGTTTTTCTTCTTGGTCCATCGAGATCAACCTTTTTCCCGTGTCTTGTTTGTCAGAGCGTAGCCCGTAGGTCAGGCTGTGCCTGACACCCACCAGCCGCAAGAGGGCTGTTCTGTTTCTGTTCTGTTCCTTGTCAGGCACAGCCTGACCTACGTTTCCGGTCCTTTGTCAATGATATGACGCACGGCCCGTCGTGGCAGGGCGTTTTTTCGGATGGATCATCGCGTTTACCCTGTTTCACCGCGAGCCGCGCGTGAATAACCGGTTGCTCCGTTACGAGCCCTTCCCCCGCCCGTGGTGTTTTTCGACGCCACCTCGGGTTGCTCTGTAGCCAACTCCTTATAGAATAAGGGGTTTCGGCGGCTGCGCGGCGATCGTAGGTCAGGCTGTGCCTGACATGAGGCAAGCATGCGGTTTCGATTGTCAGGCACAGCCTGACCTACCTCCTAGCAATACTGTTTTGACCGTCAGGCACAGCCTGACCTACATGTTCCAACATGACCACCCGACCAAAACAGATTGCCCTGCTCGGCTCGACCGGGAGTATTGGTCGGAGCACGTTGGAGGTCGTCGCGGGCTCGGGCGGACGGTTGACGGCGGCGGCTCTTTCGGCCCATTCGAACGCCGATCTTCTGGCCCGGCAGGCGGCCGAGTTCCGGCCCCGGTGGATCGTCCTGACCGATCAGGCGGCGGCCGAATCTCGAAATTGGTCCGATTTGCCCAAGGAAACCGAGTTGCTCGTCGGGCCCGAGGGCGTCGAGCGGATCGCGGCCGATCCGGCGATCGATGTGGTCGTTTCGGCCATTGTCGGCAGCGCAGGCCTCTTGGGGACTTGGGCCGCGTTGAAGGCCGGCAAGCGAGTCGCTCTGGCAAATAAGGAAAGCCTGGTTATTGGCGGGTTTTTGTTAACCCAGTTAGCCCGGGACCACGGCGCCGAAATCATCCCGGTCGACAGCGAGCACAGCGCCGTGTTTCAGGCCCTGCAAGCCGGCCGGCGCGACGAGGTTCGGCGGGTGATTTTGACGGCCAGCGGCGGGCCGTTCCGCAACCACACGGCCGGGCAACTGGCTGATGTGACCGTGGCCCAGGCCCTGGCCCACCCCACCTGGGAGATGGGCCCTAAGATTACCGTCGACTCGGCCACGATGATGAACAAAGCCCTGGAGATCGTCGAGGCCCGGTGGCTGTTCGACCTAAATCCCGACCAAATTGGGGTAGTTATTCACCCACAATCGGTCGTTCATTCGATCGTAGAGTATAGGGACGGCTCGATGATCGCCCAGCTTAGCCCGCCCGACATGAAGGTGCCGATCCAATATGCGTTGGACTGGCCCGAACGCTATGATGGGGTGGCGGCGCGACTGGACTGGAGCGAGGGTCTGCATTTGGACTTTGAACCGGCCGACGGCGAACGTTTCGCCGCGTTGGATCTGGGGCTTGAAGTGGCCCGGCGCGGAGGAACCGCCGGGGCCGTGTTGAGCGGGGCCAACGAGGCGGCGGTAGCGGCGTTTTTGGACGGGCGGTTGCGTTTCGACCGGATCGTGCCGACCGTCCGCGCGGTATTGGAAAACCATGATTTTGATCCCAACCCCGACCTGGACCGGTTGTTCGCGTCGGATCGTTGGGCTCGACAGGAGGTAGAACGTTGGATTGGTGCTTGATTGGTGCCGGCTGGTTGGAATGGTCGACGTGGTCGTGGATCGTCAGTCCCAGTTCGTGGCTGGAGATTTTGCTGGTGGCCCTTGGACTGGGCACGGTGATTTTCGTCCACGAGTTGGGCCATTTCCTGGTGGCCAAGCTCTGCGGCGTGAAGTGCGAGAAGTTTTACCTGGGGTTTGACATCGCCGGGTGGAAGATTTGCAGCTTCCGTTGGGGCGAAACCGAATACGGCATCGGCGCGATCCCGCTGGGCGGCTACGTCAAAATGCTCGGCCAGGAAGACAACCCGGCCCGGCTCAAGGAAGAACTCGAACGGGCCAAGGCGGCCCAAGCCGCCGGGAGCGACGCCGCAAAGAAACCGTCAAAAGAAGACACCCAGCCGATCGATGTGGCGGCGGTGCGCGCCGCGCTGTACGACCCGAGGAGCTACCTGGCCAAGAGCGTTCCGAAGCGGATGGCAATCATCTCGGCCGGCGTGATTATGAACCTGATCTTTGCGTTTTTTGCCGCCGTGGTGGCTTATTCGATCGGGGTTGACCAGAAATGCTGCGAGATCGGCTTGCTCCAGCCGGGCGATCCGGCGTGGCAGGCCGACCTGCGGCCCGGCGACCGCATGGTCGAGATCAACGGCCGGCCCACGTATCGCTTCGAGGATCTGTTTGCTCGCGTGCCGCTGAGCGCGAAGGGCGACGGCGTCACGATGCGCGTCGAGCGACCGGGCCAGACCGAACCGATCGAATTGGAGCTGCATCCCAATCGCAACAACCTGATTCCCGTGATCGGCGTTACCTCCGCGCACACCACGTCGTTGCTCAAGTCAAGCAGTTGGCTGGGTCAGGACGAATTAAAACCCTACTTGGCGGGCACCGCCGCCGCGCGGGCCGAGCCGATTTTGCTTCCCGGCGACAAAATCGTCAAGATCGACGGCGTCCCCGTGAAAACGGGCCCGGCGGTGGACGAAGCCCTATCGGCCCGCCGCGACCGGCCGATCGAGATTACGATTGAGCGCAAGAAAGGCCGTGACAAGCCGGCCGAGGAACTTCTCATTCACGTCGTGCCGCGGCCCATGCGCGATCTTGGCCTCGTCATGGAAATGGGCCCCGTCACGGCCATCCAAAAAGGTTCTCCGGCAGCCCTGGCGGGTCTCAAGCCGGGCGACCGGTTGACGGCCCTCGACGGCTCGCCCGTGGGCGATCCGCTGACGCTGGGCGATCGACTCTGGAAGCAAGTCGAACGGGCCGCGGCCGACGGCAAGTCGCCGCCCACGGTGACGCTGACGGTAGAACGTGCCGAAACTCTTGACGTTCCGGTGACACTGAAGGGACTTCAGCCACGCGACTGCATTGTTGCCGTCGACAATCACTCCCTGGAGAACCAGAAAATCTCCGTGGATCCACTCTGGGCACGAGTGAACCGGGCGCTTGCCAAAGGCGAGTCGGTGCCCGAGGTTACCCTGACCGTGAAACGTCGGCATAAACTTGAATTACCCGTCGCCTTGCGGCGAACGAACGCTTTCGAAACGCCTTCGCTGTCGAGTGCCAATGGGCCGGTGAGCGTGCCCTCGCTGGGCGTGGCATATAAAATCGGAAATAAAGTCGCCGAGGTTGTGCCCGGCGGTCCGGCCGCGGCGGCAGGCGTCGTGCCCGGCGACGTGCTGACCGCGGTGACGATCCCGAAGCCCGACGACGCTCTTGTCGAACGCGAGGGACTCAAGTCGGGCGACGTGGAAGAAGCCGAATTCGACTTGAAGAAGTACCCGTTCGATTGGCCCCGGGTCTTCACCAACATGCAAATGATGTTGCCGGGATCGAAGGTCGAATTGACGTTCGCCAAGGGCAAGAAGGCCGTGCTTGAGCCGGTCGCCGACGACGACTGGTTCAATCCCGAGCGCGGTTTCCGGTTTGCTCCGTTAGAGTTCAAACAAACGGCCCACTCGTTCGGCGAGGCGTTGCGGCTCGGCGGCGCCGAAACCTGGGAGCAGAGCACCGTCGTGCTCCGCACGGTGCAAAGGCTCGCGTCGGGCGATCTTTCGATGAAGCTCGTCGGAGGGCCCATCACCATCGCCCAGGTGGCCGGCGCGAAAGCCAGTGCTGGCTTGTCGGACTTCCTCATTTTCCTGACGATGATTTCCTCGATGCTGGCCGTGGTCAACTTTCTGCCCATTCCCATCCTCGACGGAGGCCATTTCGTCTTCCTGCTCTACGAAGGCATCCGCCGCAAACCGGTCAGCGAACGGGTCCAACTGGCCCTGAGCTACGTCGGGCTGCTGCTGATCCTCGCCCTGATGTTCTGGGCCCTGGGCCTGGACACGAAGTTGATTCCGAGGGAATGAGAAGGAAGGGATTTGGGGATTTCAGTAGTTACAAGTTTGGGACAATCCCGTAGGCCGGGTCGCGACCCGGCGACAGATAGTCCCGAGCAAGAACCTTGCCGGGTCACGACCCGGCCTACGGTGATTCGGCGAATTTGGAACTATTGGATTTGGGGATTTAGGCGCTGAAGTTCTGCCCGTTGCCTGCGGCTTACTGCTCTTGTTCCAACCGGGCCGTTGGGCTAGGATAAGGCACCTTGGACTCTCCCCGCTGGGTGGGGGCCTCGATGAGCGAGGTCCGTCCAAGCGCGGCCCCTATTCGGAAAGGATTCCGATCTCATGCAAGCCACTCTCGCGGAACTCGCGGCCCTGGTCGATGGTTGGTTGGTGGGCGACGGCGATCTGGTCATCTACGGCGCGGCCCCGTTGTGCAACGCCGTGCCCGGCCAGATTACTCTGTTCGACAGCAACGGCGCCGACCGCAACAATAAGCTGACCAACACTCGGGCGTCGGCCGTGTTGGCCTCGCACCGCAACCCGCCGCAGGAAGAAATGCCGACCATTCTGGTCGACGACGTTCACGCGGCCTTTGCGGCGATCTTGAAACATTTCAACCCGCCGCGCCGTCGCCGTCGGACGGGCGTGAGCCCGCTGGCCGTGATCAGTCCCTCGGCCAAGTTGGACGAGGACGTCGACGTGTATCCCTACGCCACGATCGGCGACGAGGTTTTCGTGGGGGCCGGCTCGACGATCCATTCGGGCGTGCATATCATGGCCGGCTCGAAGATCGGCCGCGACGTGACCATCTTTCCCAACGCCGTGCTCTACGAAGACACGATCATCGGCGCGCGGTGCATTATCCACGCCGGCGCTTTGCTCGGGGCCTATGGGTTCGGCTATACGCAGGTCGACGGGCGACACGTTCTTTCGGCCCAGTTGGGCAACGTCATCCTCGGGGCCGACGTCGAGGTGGGCGCCGGCACGACGATCGACCGGGGAACCTACGGGCCCACGATGGTCGGCGAAGGAACCAAAATCGATGACTTGGTGATGATCGCCCACAATTGCCGCATCGGGCGGCACAACATGCTTTGTTCCCAGGTCGGCATCGCGGGCAGCACGAGCACGGGCGACTACGTGGTGATGGCGGGCCAGGTGGGCGTGCGCGACCACGTTCATATCGGCCGCGGCGCCGTGCTGGGCGCGATGGCCGGCGTGATCAACGACGTGGCCGACGGAGAACGCGTGATCGGCATTCCCGCCACGCCCGAACGCGACCAGAAACTCAAGCAGGCCGCTTTCACGAAGCTGCCGGAGATGCGCCGTCAGTTGAAAATGCTCCAGCGCGCGGTCGATAAACTCCTGGAACAAGAAACGGGCCGCAAGGAAGTGAAGAAGGACGACATTGCCCGCGCGGCGTGACTTTTTTCTTAACGCAAAGACGCGAAGACGCGAAGACGCAAAGAAGAGGGGGATAGAGGAGGATAACTGTCTTTAATCAATGCGATGAAACCATTCCGGTGAATTCTTTTTTCCGTGTTTGGGTTATCCAATCACTTTACTCTGCGTCCTTGCGTCTTCGCGTCTTTGCGTTGAACCCGTCGAGCCATGAACGAGCCAGCCGACAAAACGACTTCGGTGGACTCGCCCGATCAATCGCCGCGCCGGGTGGGCCTGGTGGCTGGGTGGGGGCGCTATCCGTTCGTCGTGGCCGAGACCCTTCGCCGCCAGGGCGTTCGGGTCTATTGCGTCGGCGTGATCGGCCACGCCGAGCCCGAGTTGCGCGACGCTTGCGACGATTTCCGCTGGATCGGGCTGTGCCGGCTAGGCGCGGCCATTCGCTATTTTCAGAGGCACGGCGTCACCGAGGCCACGCTGGTCGGCAAGACACATAAGGTAGCCCTGTTCCAGCCGTGGCGTTGGGTCAAGCTGCTGCCCGACTGGACGACCGTTCGCACGTTCGCGCCCCATTTTCTCACGCGCCGCAAGGACTGCCGCGACGACTCGCTGTTGGGCGCGGTGGTCGAGGTGTTTGCGGCCCACGGAATCCACTTCCGCCCGGCGACCGACTACGTGCCCGAGTTGCTCGTTCGGGAGGGCGTGTTGACGGATCGAAGCCCGTCGGAGGCCGAGTGGCGCGACGTGGAATTCGGATGGCACATCGCCAAACAGATGGGCGGGCTTGACATCGGCCAGAGCGTCGTGGTCAAGGATCAGGCCGTGATGGCCGTCGAGGCGGTCGAGGGGACCGACGAGTGCATCCGCCGGGCGGGGTCGCTCTGCGGCACGGGGGGGTTCGCCGTGGTTAAAGTGGCCAAGCCCCAGCAGGACATGCGGTTCGACGTTCCCACCGTCGGGCGGAAGACGCTGGAATCGATTCGGCAGGCCGGCGGACGGGTTCTGGCCATCGAAGCGGGGCGGACTATCTTGCTCGACGAAAAAGAAACCATTGCCTGGGCGAACCAACATCGACTGACCATCGTATCGTTATCAGTGGGCAGCAGGCAGTAGGCAGAGGGCAGAGGGTAGTAGACAGTTACGAACATGGACCGTAGTAGCCGTCGGCGGAAGCCCACGGAAGCGTAAGGATACGTCGTTCCAATCCCTAATCCCCCATCACTAATCCCTTTACAAGGAGGTTGCCTGATTGACGATTGACCGTTGACCCGGAGCATTCGCGCACTATCGAGGGAAAGGTAGAAGAAGTCAGGACGCCGGGCCCTCCCGCGGCCCACGAGCGTCCTTTCCGCAAAGAACCCCTCCCTTCTCATTCTCTATTCGAGATTCCCCCCGAAAAGCTCTGATAGAGCGCGATCCTCCGGGTCGCTTTGTTTCTTGGCCGCTCTCTCGGTTCAGATTTCCCTAATACCAACCCGAGGCGTCAGCGAGGACATCATGTTCCACGACTGCGAGAGTGTCTATGGTTGGAAAGAGCGGGGCAGATGCCACCGGGGGCTATCCGGTTTCGTCATGTGCGATTTCCGGCCCCGAAGGGGCGCAAGTTCTCCCAGCCCAGGGCAACGCCCTGAGGAACGGAGGTCGATTCTATACACCATTCGGCCCAACGGGCCAATCGTTCCAAGGAACGGTTGGGCCGTTGGCCCGATGATGTAACGTGCTGTTACACCGTGTCCTCAGGGCGTTGCCCTGGGCTGAGAGAACCAAGGGCCTTCGGCCCACCAGGGTATCGTCTTGCAGCCATCCACAAACGTGACGCTCACACACCCCGATCGCATCGGCAAGGATTGCGAATGGTACTTGCCCTCGCTTGCGCGTCGGGTTAGTATGCGCTGATGGAACATGCTTGATAGGGAGAAGTTGTCATGGATCTTTTCGAAGCCGTCGCCCGGCGATACAGCTATCGCGGGCCGTTCACCGACGCGGCCGTGCCGCGCGACGACCTGCGCAAGATTGTGCAGGCGGGAATTCAAGCCCCCTCGGCTTGCAATGAGCAGGTGGCCCAGTTTGTCGTCGTCGATGATCCCAAGTTGCTGGCGGGGATCGCCGAGATCGTCGGCCGCCCAGTGTGTGAGACGGCCCGGGCGATGATTGTCTGCCTGACCGACAATCGGCCGGTTTTCAAGGAGTTTGCGTTTCCGATCGAAGACTCCGCGGCGGCCGTGGAGAATATGCTTCTGGCCGCCACGGCGCTGGGCTACGCGAGCGTCTGGCTCGACGGCGTGCTGAAGGTACACGACGTCGCCGAGCGCATCGGCCGGTTGCTCGGCGTGCCGGAGGAGTTCACCGTGCGGGTGCTGCTCCCGTTGGGCGTGGCGGCGAATCCGGGCGTGCAACGCGACCGGCTGCCGTTTGAAAAACGGGCGTGGTTCAACGGGTATGCGGCGGGCAGCGGGCAGTAGGCAGAGGCGGTTCCGAGCCGCGACCGTGAGGGAGCGGTTGTGAGTTGAGAAATCTTCAACCGCTCCCTCACGGTCGCGGCTCGGTTTTCTTGGTGAAAAGCAATCTGCTAGTCAACCTCGGCCAGCACGTACGGGCCCTTGGGGATGACCGCGATGGTGGCGGCCGGACCGTATTCGGCCAGGCATTGTTCGACGGCCGATTCGACGCTCACCGCGGGCTCGACGAACAGGCGGCCGACAACCTCCGGCGGCAGGCCCTCGGTGACGAGCTTCACTCGCGACTTGCGGCGCACTTTGGCCAGTTCTTCGAGTTGCCACTGGTCGGGGATGAAATAGCTCGGATCGGCGATCCTCGTCATGAACGCATCGAGCGAGGAATACTCGTCGAAAAGGCCCTGAAACTCCGGGCTGCCGATTCCTTCGCTGATCCGCGCGGCCAGCACGATCGTTCCGCCCGGCCGGACGATCTCCATCGCGGCGACCATGCCCTTGATCGACTGGTAGTAGGTTGCGTCCAACGGATAGCCGGCCGCGCTGGTCACGACGACGTCGACCGGCGCGGGCACGGTGTCGGTGACGACGCCGCGGACGAACTCGACGCCCCGCTCGAACGCCCGTTCCATGTGGCCCGCCACCACCGTTAGAATTTGCCGCCGGTCGTCGATCACGGTGTTGACGATGAAGTCGCACCCGGCGCGGCGGGCGATCCAGGTGTTCTCTTCGTGGACCGGGTTGCTGGCCAGCGAGCCGCATTTGGCCAGCGGGTGTTCGAGCAGGGCTGGGCCGTGCCACGCGCGGATCGTCTCGGCCGCCGCGAGGCCCGGGCAGATCAGTTTGCGTCCGCCCGAGAAGCCGGCCATGAAATGGGGCTCTATCAGACCGACGGCGATTTTCAGATCGGCCTCGACGTAGCGGCGGTCGATCCAAATCGGCACGCCGCGCGGCGACGTGCCCAGCGAGACGTGCTCCTCGCGACGGTGGCCGTGGTGGTCCTCGACGCGGTAGTCGGCGACGATTCGGGGGCCGAGCATTTCGACCCGTTCGTCCGGCGTGCTGGGACGATGAAGGCCGGTGGCCACGAGGATCAGGATTCGCTCGCGGGCAATGCCGGCCGCTTCGAGCGTTTCGAGCACGGGGGTCAGCAGGGCTTCATTGGGCACCGGCCGCGTGACGTCGCAGACGGCGATGCAGACGCTCGACCGGCCGCGAGCCAATTGGGCCAAGGGGAGCGTGCCCGTCGGCTCGGCCAGTACGCGGCGGACGGCCGAGTCGGCGTCGGCCAGCGGCGCGACGGGTTGATAGCCCAGACATTTGACGACGTTCGCGTCGGGCAGGTCGATGGCGAGTCCCGTGCGGCCGTATTCCAGATGGGCGTACATCGAAATTTACTTTGCCGACTTGCCGCCCGACTTGCCGCCCTTGGCGGCCGGTTTTGCGCCAGCGGCGGCGGGAGCGGCGGCTCCCTCTTCCTCGTCTTCCTTCTTCTTCTTTTTCTTCTTCTTCATCGAGAGCTTATAGACGCGGACCTTCTGGAGGCCCAAGGGGCTGTCGCCCTCGGCCCAGCGGTCGGCCGACTTGAGCCGCTCGATGCGTTCGACGCGGGTCAGCACGCTGCGATTTTGGACCATCCCGGCCCGAACCCGGAGGCTTTTATCCATAGTCATGACGGTTGATCTCCTTCGATAAAAATTTCCGCGGCGCCGCAGGCCGGCTCGCCCTGAGGGGGGCCGGGGCGAGCCGGCCGATTTGGCGTCTCACGGAGAACCTCTCAGTATAGGCGTCTTTCAACCGGTCCACAACGGGAAGGAGGCTAAATTTTTCACCCCTCCCCTCGGGCGGTGTGCCGGGAGGGAAAAACCGAGCCGCGACCGTGAGGGAGCGGTGGCGAACGTCACAAGCCACCACCGCTCCCTCACAGAGCGCGGCTCGGATTTGCCACGCGGCTCGAAAAACTCGCCGTTCGCTTATTTTTCGTCGGCCAGTTTTGCCTGGAGGGCCTTGTCCTTGGCGGCCACTTTCTCGGCCAGACTCTTTTTGAACTCGGCCAGTCGCTGGGCCAGGGCGGCGTCGGACGTGGCCAGGATCTGGACGGCCAGGAGGCCCGCGTTGCGCGGTCCGCCCGGGCCGACGCCCACGGTGGCCACCGGCACGTCGCCGGGCATCTGGACGATGGACAGCAGCGAGTCGAGCCCGCCGGCCAGCGAGGTCGGCACGGGCAGGCCGATAACCGGCAGGGTCGTGTGGGCGGCCACGACCCCGGCCAGATGGGCCGCGCCGCCGGCCGCCGCGATGATCACCTTCAGCCCGCGACCGGCCACCGCGGCCGCGTATTGTTGGACAACGTCGGGCGTGCGATGGGCGCTCATCACGCGGACCTCGTGGGGCACGGCGAATTCGTCGAGCGCGGCTGCGGCCGCCTCGATCTTCGGCCAGTCGCTGTCACTGCCCATCACGATGCCGACTCGGGGCGATTTGTCGCTAGGCACGGTCCGTCTCCTGGTTGTCAGGAACACGCGTAGGGTGGGCATCGCCCACCATGAATTGAAATTGCTGATTATTGGTGGGCGATGCCCACCCTACACACTTGTTTGCGACCCTCGCTTGCGCTTCGGGTTAGTATTTCGGGTTAGTATGTGGTATTGCTCACACTCAGGCCGCGAAGCGTCCGGCGTAGGTCATGCCGAATGTCTCGGCCACGGGCCGATTGGTCACCTTGCCTTGGTGCATGTTGACGGCCGCGGCGATCGGGGCGAAGGTTTGCCCGGCCTTGACGATGCCGTGGTCGACGATTTTCAGGGCCCAGGGCAGCGTCACGTTGCACAGGGCGAACGTGCTGGTTCGGCCGACCGCGCCGGGCATGTTGGCCACGCAATAGTGCAAGACGTCATGCACCATGTACGTCGGATCGCTGTGCGTGGTAGGCTTGGTCGTGGCGATACATCCGCCTTGGTCCACCGCCACGTCGACGATCACGCTGCCGGGCCGCATCAGCTTGAGGTCTTCTTCCTCGACCAGATACGGCGCGCGGGCGCCGGGGATGAGCACGGCGCCGATCAACAGGTCGGTCCGGCCGAGTTGGTTGCGGATGGTGTGGCGGTCGCTGAACAGGACGGTGACGTTCGGCGGCATGACGTCGTCGAGGTAGCGGAGCCGATCCATGTTGACGTCGAGAATCAGGACGTTGGCGCCCATGCCGGCGGCGATTTTGGCCGCGTTGGCGCCGACCACGCCGCCGCCGAGGATCATGACGTTGGCCGGTTCGACGCCGGGCACGCCGCCCAGCAGGATTCCGCGGCCCTGTTGCGGCCGTTCGAGATACTTGGCGCCTTCCTGGATGCTCATTCGGCCGGCCACTTCGCTCATGGGGGTGAGCAGGGGCAGGCGGCCCTGCTCGTCGACCAGCGTCTCGTAGGCCACGGCCGTGCAACCGGAGGCCAACACCGCCTCGGTCAGCTTGCGGTCGGCCGCGAAATGGAAGTAGGTGAACACGACCTGGCCCGGGCGGAGCATCTGGCACTCGGCCGGTTGGGGCTCCTTGACCTTGATGATCATGTCGGCCCGCTTGAAGATGTCCTGGGGTCCGTGGATCATTTCGGCGCCTTGCTGGGCGTAGGCTTCGTCGCTCAAACCGGAGCCGAGGCCCGCGCCCGCTTCGACCAACACCTTGTGGCCCCGGCGAACGAGTTCCTCGACGCCGACGGGCAGAAGGGCGACACGGTATTCATCTTTTTTGACTTCTTTGGGAACGCCGATGATCATGGAATAAACTCCTGGTGGTAAAGCAATGCGAGGAAGGGGCGGAAGGAACGAGGTGGGGGAAAGGGGGGCTTCCCACGGATTTTCCCCCGAAACAGACTATTTCAACACAAACCGGCTTGGTCCGCAAGAGTGGGGGGCGTCCAGAGGAAGAACCCCTCGGAGCGGCCTGAAAATGGATT
>Ga0209342_10004815_pt1 | contig 13931 bp, 9 predicted proteins | sample RifCSP16_2_FD_184023 | JGI IMG/M metagenome (GOLD analysis project Ga0209342, IMG submission 184023) | Soil microbial communities from Rifle, Colorado - Rifle CSP2_sed 16_2 (SPAdes) (version 2) | ecosystem: Environmental > Terrestrial > Deep subsurface > Rock core/Sediment | place: Rifle... | reverse complement strand
GAGCCGCTCTGTCTCTGCAGCCATCACGTCCACCGCCACAACCGTCCGTCCGTCCGCCTGACCGCCTGACCGCCGCAGTTGGTCTACCGCGATCCGCATGGCCGTGAGCGGGTTCTTGATCTCGTGTGCGACGCGGCGCGCCACCTCGCGAAATGCACGCAGGCGCTCGGCCTCGAGCTCCTTCTCGCGCGCGGCGTCGAGGGCCGTCGCGAGCTCGCGCAGCGCCTGCCGCAGTGCTTCGAACTCCGGCGCTCCACGGGTGGGCGGGCCGGCCGGCAGCGGCATCCGACGCCGGATCAGCCTGGTCCAACCCACGAGCTCGTCGATCGGCCGCGACAGCTGGCGCGACAGGTGCCCGGCGAGACGGATCGCCGCCATGACGACGAGCGCCCCGAAGATCAGCACGACGGCCGCGAACCCGCCGGCGTAGTACCGCAGGTACGTGTCGGCGCGCCGCGCGAGCGTGACCGAGTTCGAAAGCTGCTCGAGGTGCTGCCGCAACACCGCCCGCTCCCGCAGGGTGAGTCGGGTCGTGTCCATCTGCTCGACCATCTGCCGGGCGGACGTCGCGACATCCTCGAGCGCCACCCGCGCCCCCGCCGAGGGGCCCACGGTGCGGACGGCGAGGGCCCACCCAACCACGGCGAGCGTCGTCGGGACGGCCGTCAGCGCGACGAGGATCACAAAGATCCGCTGGCGGAAGAGAAGCGGCATATTGTCGAGGACCAATCTAGGGAAATGACCCGGGTGCGACAATTCGACACAGGGGTGCTTGATGAAAAGCCACACCCACTATCTCTGGTTCAACACGAAACGGCGCCAGGAGATCATCGACATCACCGACGAGATCGTCGGCGCGGTGAAGAACAGCGGCATCGCAGAAGGCTTCGTTCTCGTGAGCGCCATGCACATCACGGCGTCGGTGTTTGTGAACGACCACGAGTCCGGTTTGTGGGCCGACATCCTCAAGTGGCTCGAGGAGACGGTCGCTCCGTGGGACCCCGGCCGCTACCGTCACAGCCAAACGGGTGAGGACAACGCCGCCGCGCACTTGAGGAGTCTGACGATCGGCCACGAGGTGGTCCTACCGATCACGGGCGGCACGTTGGACTTAGGGCCTTGGCAGCGAGTGTTTTACGGCGAGTGGGACGGCCAGCGCAAGAAGCGCGTAATTGTGAAGGTGCTGGGGGAGTAGCTTTATCGCGCAAGTTGTTTATTTTCAAAGACTCCGAACGTTGTGGGGGACGTGGCAGACGTGGTGACAGACCATCTGGCGGCGCGCTTCGCCCAGCGGGCGAAGGCGCACCCACGCCGGATGACCCATGTGAAGGTGAAACGGGACGCGCGGGCGTTCCCGGATGCACGTGGGCTGCCGCGCCGCAGCGATCAAGCACGGTGGCCCCGCACCACCTATTCACGCGAGCCGGAGGACCTCCCCCGGACGCACCCTGCCGTGCACGACGCGTGCATCGTCGCCATCCCCAACGAGACGCTCGGGGAGCCGACCTGCGCCTGCGTCGTGGCCACGGAGGGTTCCACAAAGTGCCCGACCTGGTGCGCTTCTTCGACGCCTTGCCGCTGACCGGAAGCGGGAAGGCGACGCGACGGGGCTCACGCAGGTCGCCGGCCTGGAGCTGAGCACAACCACATGACACCGCAATCGCATCTCGCGCGACCGACGCACCTGGAACCCCCGGCCCATGCCCCCAACGCTGCGCTGCTGATCGACTTTGACAACGTGACGATGGCGATCCGCTCGGATCTCCAGACCGAGCTGAAGCGCCTGCTGCAATCGGACATCATCAAGGGGAAGGTCGCGGTGCAGCGCGCCTATGCCGACTGGCGCCGCTATCAGCAGTACGTCGTCCCACTCGCCGAATCATCCATCGACCTGATCTTCGCCCCGGCCTACGGGTCGAACAAGAAGAACGCCACGGATATTCGCCTTGCCATCGACGCGCTTGAGCTCGTGTTCACCCGTCCCGAGATCGGGACCTTCATCCTGCTCTCGGGCGATTCGGACTTCTCCGCCCTCGTGTTGAAGCTCAAGGAGTATGGCAAGTACGTCATCGGCGTGGGCATCCGGGAATCTTCGAGCGACTTGCTGATCCAGAACTGCGATGAGTACTACTCATACAACGAGCTCGCCGGCTTCACCAAGGAGAGCGAGGTCGAGTACGTCCGCCGCGATCCCTGGGATCTGGTCGTTGAGGCGGTGAAGCAGATGACCGCGCATAACGACGTGATGCGCTCCGACCGGCTGAAGCAGGTGATGCAGGAGATCGACCCTAACTTCAGCGAGAAGGATTTGGGATACTCCCGCTTCAGCAAGTTCGTGGTCGACGCCGCCCACAAGGGCCTCATAAACCTCACCAAGCTCGACAACGGTCAGTACGAGATCGCGCTAGGGGCGGGCGTACCTGGCGCCGCGGCGCAGCCGGCGCTCGGACGGGGGTCGTCGCGGGCGGCCCCGCGCGCCGACGCACCACGCGAGCGCGAAGAGCGGGCCCAGGGGTCCCGGCGCCGTCCCGACGAGGGCCGCGCTCGTCGAGGCGGCTCGCTGGGGGACGCGTTCGGCCTCCTCAAGCAGGCACTGTCCCGGCTCGGCGGGGGCGACAAGCCCGTGAGCGCGGACGCGCTGCGCGACACGATGATGGAGTTGAAGGGCGACGCCGCCGAGCCGCTCGAGCCGGAGCGGTTCCCCAAACTGCTGCGCCAGGCGCACGATGCAGAGATTATCGACCTGTCCAAGGAGGAGGATGGTGCCTACGCGGTGAAACTGCGCGACGAGCCTCCCGCCGCAGCGGCGCTTGAGCCCGCCGAGTCCGTCGCCGCCGGCGACCTCGACGACGCGAACGATCCGCCGATGCCCGCGTCGTCGGCCCCGCCCTCGATGCGGTCCGCAGCGCCGCCGACCCGGGGGGGGGTGGGTGGCGTTCCGTCCCGCAGCGCTCGTTTCCGTCGTGGCTCTCGTGGACCCCGCGCCGCACCTCCGGAGATCCCCAAGATCGGCGTGGTGGAGGTGGATCCCAACTTCAAGCCGCGGATCGAGCTGATCCCGGTGCGGCCGGTGGCCCCAGAGCCCGTGGGAACCGAGTTGCATCCCCCGGCGCCCGCGCCCCCCCAGGACGATCGCCGCGAGCGGAGCGGCGGCCGCGGTCGCGGCGGTCGCGGCAGGCGCGGCGGCAGTGGGCGCAGCGAGAGTGCCGGGTCTCCCGCCGAGGGTGAGCTTGGGGAGCGCGAGCGGGGCGAGCGCGGCGGGCGCGGCCGCCGGGGCGGTCGCGCAGGGGGCCGCGGTGGAGGGGGACGCTCCGGTGGGGAGGGTCGTGTCGCCGACGAGCGCACGGGCGCTCAGCCGCCGCCGCTGCCCCCGCCCCCGTCCCCGCCGCCGGGGCCGGCCACTGCGCGGGAGTCGGAACGCCCGGCGCGAGAGTCCGCCGACGAGGGCGAGGGTGAGGGCGAGTCCTTCTGGTCGAAGGTGAAGCGCGGGCTGACCGGCGGCGCGTGACGAGCTCGGCGCTCCCGGCGTCGTTCTACGCGCGACCGACTCCCGAGGTCGCGCGTGGACTTTTGGGCCAGATCCTCGTGAGTGCAGTGGGCGGTTGGCGAGTCGCCGGTCGCATTGTCGAGACCGAGGCCTACGTCGGCCCGGATGACCCGGCCTGCCACGGCTATCGCGCCCGCAAGACCCGACGCAACGCGAGTCTCTTTGGGGTAGCGGGAACCGCCTACGTGTACTTCACCTACGGCATGCACTGGTGCCTCAACGCCGTCACCGAGACCGAGGGCTTCCCCGCCGCTGTGCTCATTCGGGCGCTTGAGCCGCTTGAAGGAGTCGCCACGATGCGGCGCCGTCGCGGCGCCGTGCGGGTGGGCCGCCTCTGTTCGGGCCCGGCTAAGCTGTGTGAGGCTTTGGCCGTGACGGGGCGCCTCGACGGCGCCTCGCTTCAGCGCGGCGTCGTGCGCATCGTCCGCGGCCCATCCCGCCAGCGCTTCGCGATCATCGTGACACCGCGGATCGGCATCACCCGGGCGGTCGACTGGCCGCTGCGGTTCCTGATCAAGGACTCGCCCTGGGTCTCCCGCTAGGGCTAGCGCTCGTTGACCCCCTCTTTCGCGCTTCCCATGCTGTAGCGGATGCCCCCCTGGAAGGTGTGGGTCGTGCCGTCGAGGATGAAGCCCCTCGCAGACGAAGTCAGGATGTAGTGCCCGTAGAGGGCGAGGCGTCCCTGCTTGATGTCGATCCCACCCATCCAGAAGAAGAAGGCCTTGCTGGCGGCTTCGTCGGCGGCGTCTTGCAGCGCGGCGAACTGCGCGCCGGTCGTGCAGCTCGCGCAGTTCGCCTCGACGTTCAAGGCCTCCATGAGCGCGAATCCGATGCCGCCGAACGGCTCTACGCGCTTCTGCGCCGGGAAGGCGAGCACGCCCACCATGATACGACGGAGGTCCTTGAACGCCACGTTCCCTGGAGTCACCGAGCCGTCCGGCTCGACGAACGTCGTGTGCCGCTCGGACAGGAAGAACGATTGCTCGTACGCCACGTACAGCGCCGTCCGCTTCCCCGTGACGAGCCAGTGCCCGCCGAACGTCGGCTCGAAGGAGATACCATCGAAATTCGTCCTAAAGACGAACATCCCCCCTTGCCCACCCCAATACCACTTGTGGGCCCAGTCGCCCGCCCGGTGCTCGTACGTCGGGCCGCCCACCCGCGGCGGTTTGGGCACCTCGCCGCCCGCCGCGATGATCGAGTCGCGCTTTTCCTTGGGGATCGGCGGGGGAGCCTTTTCCTTGGGCCCACCGCCGAACAGGAAGTAGGAGATGCCGGCAGTGCCCTGCACGTGACCGACCCAGCTGGATGAGAGGCAGCAGCTCTTCGGCACGTAGAAGGCTCGTGCCTCGAGGCGCAGCGCCAGCCGATCGTCCAGAAAGATCCGGTCGCCGATCCCGCCGTGCGCCGCGTAATTGTGGAAGTTGTAGAGCGGATTCACTCCCATGTCGAGCCATGAGAACCCGCCCAGCACGTACAGGATGTTGCGCCGCCCGCCGGAATTGAGGACGAGGCTCACGCTGCCGAAGCGGACCTGCGTAGTCGTCGCGCCGGGGACCGCTAACAACGCCCCCAGTGGCCGCGTCAGGCTGCCGTCCACCTCGATACCGAGGTAGTCGTTGAAGAAGTACCCCAGCCGGCCGCCGCCGCCGAACTGATTGTCCAGCTGGTACGCCTGGTCGTATCGGGTGTAGCTGCCAAACCCGCCGAACTCAACCTGCCGGGCATGCTGGGCCCTCACGGTCGCGGCCCCGCCGACCAGCAACACCCCGATGACAGTGACTACCCGCATGGGACAACCCCTCCGTGCGTAGCCAGGTCAGAAAAACGCCCACCAAAATAGGGACTTCCTCCGGAAAACGCGATACCCCTTCGGCTTAACCCTCCAAAGCTTGAAAGTACTTGAAGGTTGACGCGTACGCCCGAAGCACCTGATACCGAATAAAAGCCGAAGCTAGAGGAGGCTATATCAGATTCAGTCGCGTCCCAACGCGCTGGAATGCTCGCAGCGCGAAGTCCAGGTCGTCCCGGGTGTGTGCCGCTGACAGCTGGCAGCGTACCCGAGCGTGTCCCTGGGGAACCACCGGATAACCGAACCCTGTGACGAATACGCCCTCGTCGAGCAGCAAGTCGCTCATCTGGATGGCCTTGGTGGTCTCCCCCAGGATCACGGGCACGATCGGGGTCTCGCCGGGCAGCGGCTTGAAGCCGAGGGCGGCGAGTCGCTCGCGGAAGTACCGGACGTTGTCGTGAAGCCGTTGGACCCGCTCGGGCTGCCGCTCGAGGCAATGCACGGCGGCGAGGGCGCTACCTGCAACCGTGGGCGGCAGGGCGTTGCTAAACAGCTGCGGTCGTGAGCGTTGCGTGAGGTAGTCGGTGAGAGCGGCCGGGCCGGCGGTGAACCCCCCAGCCGCGCCGCCGAGCGCCTTGCCGAGCGTCGAGGTGATGATGTCCACCTGTCCCAGCACGCCATGATGCTCGGCGGTGCCCCGGCCATTCTTCCCCAGTACGCCGGTGGCGTGCGAGTCGTCGACCGCGACGACCGCCTCGTACTTGCGGGCGAGCGCCAGGATGTCGGGGAGCTTCGCGATGTCCCCCTCCATCGAGAACACTCCGTCGGTGAAGATCAGCCGCAGCCTGGCGTGCTTCGCCGCCTTGAGCTTCTCCTCCAGGTCCGCCATGTCGGAGTGCTGGTAGACGGCGGTCTGGCACTTGGTGATCGTCTTTGCGAGGCGGATGGCGTCGATGATCGAGGCGTGGTTCAGTTGGTCTGAGATCACGACGTCCTGTTCGCCCAGCAGGGTGGGGCAGAGGCCTTCGTTTGCGGCCCAACAGCTCCCATACGTGAGCGAGGACTCACATCCGACGAGCCGGGCTAGAGCCGCCTCGAGCTCCCGGTGGATCGTAAACGTGCCGCAGATGAAGCGCACCGACCCCGTGCCCGCCCCGTACCGGTCCAGCGCCCGCTTCCCCGCCGCGACCACCTCGGGCTCGTTGCACAGGCCGAGGTAGTTGTTGGACGAGAGGATGATCACTTCACCCCGGCCTTCCATCTCGACGCGGCTCGCTTGGGGGGAGGCGAGGTAGTTGAGGCGCTTGTAAACGCCGTCGCGCTGGAACTGCTCAAGCTCGGCGGTGAGCCGACGTTCGAGGGTCATGCAATCTCCAGGATGATCTTGCCGGCGTCTCCCGAGCGGATCGCTGCGAGGGCCTCGTCGATCCTGCCGAGCGGAAAGCGGTGGGTGATCACGGGCGTGGGGTCGAGCAGGCCGGCGGTGAGATAGCGGCGCATCTGGTGCCACGTCTCGTACATCTTGCGGCCGATGACGCCGTACAGCGTAACGCCCTTGAAGATGATCTCGTTGGCGAAATCGACCGGCACTTCGCCCTTGGGGATGCCGAGCAGCTGCACGCGCCCGCCCATCCGGACGGCGGCAAGCGCCTGATGCAGCGCCGAAGGGATGCCCGACATTTCGCACACCACGTCGACGCCTTCGCCGCCCGTCTCGCCCAGCACGGTGCGCACGACGTCGTCCTTGGCCGCGTTGATCGCGACGTGGGCGCCCATCCGGCGCGCGAGCTCGAGGCGTCTCGGGTTCACGTCCGAGGCGATGACCTTCGCCGCGCCGGCCGCCCGCGCGATGCCGACGGCGAAGCAGCCGATGGGCCCACACCCTACGATGAACACGGTGCTGCCTGGAATCTCCGCGCTCAGCACCGTGTGGAACGCATTGCCCATCGGGTCCATGACGGCGCCGACGGTGGTCGGGATGCCGTCGAGGGGGAGGACGTTGGTGGCCGGCATCGTGACGTACTCGGCGAACGCCCCGTCGCGGTCCACTCCGATGATGCGCGTGTTGCGGCAGATATGGCTATTGCCGGTGCGGCATTGGAGGCAGTGGCCGCACACGATGTGGCCCTCGGCGGTGACCAGCTGGCCGGCCTTCAGCTCGTCGACTCCGTCCCCGACCGCCACGATCTCACCTGCGAACTCGTGGCCGATCACCAGCGGCGGCCGGATACGGCTCTGCGCCCACGCGTTCCAGTCGGCGATATGGAGATCCGTGCCGCAGACTCCCGCGTGCCTCACCGCGATCAGCACCTCGCCGGGGCCGGCGGACGGCTTCGGCACGGTCGCGACCTTGAGGCCGGGAGCAGGCTTCTCTTTGACGATCGCTTGCATGAGGTCCGGGACGCCGGGCCGGCGACGTGTCAGGTGCCGGGTATCAGGTCGTTCTGCCCCGACACCCGACACCCGACACCTGATACCTACCCAGCCGCCGCCGGAACTTCGACGGGCTCAATCCGGACCGCGCAGCACTTCAGCTCGGCCATTTTCGCGTACGGGTCGAGCACGGGATTCGTGAGCAGATTCGCGGCCGCCTCTCGAAAGTGGAAGGGGACGAACACCTGCCCGCGCGCCACGCGCTCCGAGATGCGGCAGGAGATCACGAGCGAGTTACGGCGCGAGGTGACCCGTGCCAGGTCGCCGTCGGCGAGCCCGAGTGCGGCGGCGTCCGCCCGGCTGATCTCCATAGTGGGAGTCGGCTCGCGCTGGTCGAGCCCCGACGCACGGCGGGTCATGGTGCCGGTGTGCCAGTGGTACAGCTGGCGGCCGGTGTTCATCACGAACGGGTACGCGTCGTCCGGAAGCTCCACGGGCGGGGCGTACTCGACCGGCACGAAGATCGCCCTGCCGTCGGCGGTCGGGAACCGGTCGTCGAACAGGAAGGCCGTGCCCGGAGAGTCGGGCGTGGGCACCGGATACTGGAGCCCGGCGCCCTCAAGCCGCCCGTACGTCACGCCGCGCCACGACGGGGTCACCTGGCCGACCTCTCTCATGACGTCCTCCGCCGTGCGAAACGGGGTCACGAGCCCGAGCCGTTCGGATAGCTCGATCAGGATCTCGAGGTCGCCGTGCGCTTCGCCGGGCGGATCCACGGCCTTGTGAGCGATCTGGATGCGCCGCTCGGTGTTCACGAACGTACCAGTCTTTTCCGCGAAGCTCGCGCCCGGCAGCACTACGTCGGCGTAGCGCGCGGTCTCGGTGAGGAAGAGGTCCTGAACCGCGAGAAACTCGAGCTCCTGGAACCAGTGCTCGGCATGCGCGATGTCGGGGTCGGAGATAATCGGGTTCTCCCCCATGATGTACATACCGCGAACGCCGCTCTCCTCTTTCACGATCTCCGTCACCATGAGCCCCGGCTTGAGCGAGAGAGCCTCCGCCGGGACGCCCCACACACCCGCGTACTCCGCGCGGTTCGTCGGATCTGTGACCGAGCGGTAGTCGGTGTACACGAACGGGATCGCGCCTACGTCCGAGGCACCCTGAACGTTGTTCTGGCCCCGGATCGGCATCATGGCCGCGCCCCAGCGACCGATCATGCCGCAGGCAAGCATGAGATTCAGGAGAGCGGCGACGAGGTCGGTGCCGTTGGCGTGCTGGGTGAGCCCCATCGCCCAGAGGGTGCTGGTGCGCGGCCCCTTCGCGTAGATCTCCGCCGCCTGCGCGATCTGCTCCGCGGGGACGCCAGTGATCTTGGCCGCGACCTCCGGGGTCATCGCCGCGACCGACTCCCGCACCCGGTCGAAGTCCTTGGTGCGCTCGGCGATGAACGTCTTGTCCTCGAGACCCTCGGCAAGGATGTGGCTCAGCATCGCGTTGAACAGCGCCACGTCCGTGCCGGGCTGCATCTGGAGGTGGAGGTCCGCGCGCGCCGCGAGCTCGGTCTTGCGCGGGTCGGTGACCACGAGCTTGGCGCCGCGCTCCTGCGCGCGCTTGATCGCCGCGCCGAACACGGGATGCGACTCCGTCGTGTTGGCACCGGCGATGAAGATGACGTCCGCCGCGTGCTCCACCTCGCGCATCGAGCCCGACGCGGCGGAGGTGTTGAGCGCCCGCTGCATCGCGGCGACCGATGTCGAATGGCACAAGCGGGTGCAGTGGTCCACGTTGTTCGTGCCCAGCGCCCCCCGGAACAACCGCATGAGAAGGTAGTTCTCCTCGTTTGAGCACTTCGCGGACGAGAAGCAGGCCAGCACATCGCCGCCGTGCCGTTGTTTGATGCGGAGCAGCTCCAGCGCCACGAGCTCCATCGCCTCGTCCCACGTCGCCTCGCGGAACGGCTGGTACCACGACGGCGGCGTGGCGACGCGATCGCGGATGTCCAGGTCGAGCCGCTCGAGCAGCGGCAGTTCGCGCACCGACTTGCCGACGGAGCGCGGCGGGCCGGCGGGCTTCGCCGTCTGGCCCTCGCCTTCGATCGTCCGCCACGGGCCGCCGCGGCGTTCCCCTCCCGTCGGCCCGCGCCACACCCAGCGCCCGCCCACCTTGTCCCAGCCCTTGCGGATCAGCGGCTTCGTGAGGCGATCGCGGTGCTGGGGGAAATCGTAACCGAAGCGCCCTTTGACGCACGTGGAGCCCTGGTTCGGTGTATCGAGCTCGATATCCGGGGAGGTAACGCGTGCGACTTGCCCCTCCACCACGTGTAGGTCCACCTGACACCCCACCCCGCAATAGGGGCACAGCGACCGCACTGTCTTCTCGGGGTGCCGGATCTTCTCGGGCGCGAAGCGCTCGCGCGGCATCACCTCGAAGATCGCCCCCGTCGGGCAGACCCGGACGCACTCGCCGCACCACGTGCAGGCTGCCTTGTCGGGGTCGCCGTCCGCCCCGACGATGATCTCGGTGTGCTCGCCGCGCTGCCCCACGTCCAACACGCCCACCACCTGGATGTCTTCGCACGCCCGCACGCAGCGGGTGCACAGGATGCAGGTGCTCATGTCGTGGCGGATCATCGGGTCGCCGGGGCGCTCGTCGCCGTGGCGCAGCGCGAGATCGCGCTCGGTCAGCGGGCGCGGCACCACGCCGTAGCGTACGACGTACTGCTCGAACTCGTTGCGCGGCCGCGCGCGCCCGCCGTTCATCAAATGGTCGGCGGGGTAACGCTCGAGCAGCAGCCGCAAGACGCCCCGGCGGCTCTCGACCGCGGCGTGGGACTCGGTGTGGACCGCCATCCCGTCCGCCACCTTGGTGGCGCACGCGGGGAGCAGCTTCGCCTCCCCCTCCACCGACACCAGGCAGATCCGACAGTTGCCCACGATGGGCAGCTTCGGGTACCAGCACAGGGTGGGGATGTCCGCGATCCCGGCGGCCCTAGCCGCGTCGAGGATCGTCGCGTCCGGGTCGGCGCTGATCGTGCGACCGTCGATCGTGAGCGTCGCCATGTCATGAAGATGCCCCCGGGGCGGGGACTCGGCAACCCTAAGTGGTTGGCGTGTCATCAGGTATAGAGGCTTGCGGCAGCTCGCGCGAGCGCTTCACTTCTCTACCGACCCCGAAGGAGCCCTCGCATGTCGATGGATCGTCGTGAGTTCGTGAAGACCACGGCGGCGACCGTTGCCGCCGCGGCGTTGGTGCCCCCCACTGCGCGCGAGGCCGCCGCGCCGCCGGCCGACCCTGCGTTCAAGGAGCTCGCCATGGCGGCGCTGAACGCGGCCCGGGCCGCGGGCGCCTCCTATGCGGACGTGCGGATTGCGCACAACCGCAACCAGTTCATCCGCACGCGGGAGCGCCAGATCGCGGGCGTCACCGATACGGAATCGCTGGGCGTCGGCGTCCGCACGCTGGTGCAAGGCACCTGGGGGTTCGCGGCGAGCCGCGCGCTTACCAAGGACGCCGCGGCCGCAGCGGCGCGCGAGGCAGCGGCCATCTCGAAGGCCAACCGGGCGGCCCAGCTCAAGCCGGTGGAGCTCGCGCCCGTGGTGAAGTTCCCGAACGCCTCGTGGCGCTCGCCGCACAAGGTCGATCCCTGGTCGGTGCCCATCGAAACCAAGGTCGGCGCGCTACTGGCGGCGAACGAGGCCGCGCTCAAGGTGGACAAGGTGAAGTACGTCTTCAGCGGACTGTTTTTCGTGAAGGAGGAGAAGACCTTCGCGTCGACCGAAGGCTCGTTCATCACCCAGACGATAATCCGCACCTGGGCGCCCATGCAGATCACCGCGGTGGCCTCGGACTTCAGCGACTTCCAGCGACGCGGCAATACCTCTCCGCCGACCGGGCGCGGCTACGAGGTGGTGGAGCAATCCCTCAGCCCGGAGAGCGCGACCCGTTGGGCCGAGGAGGCGGCGCAGCGGCTGTCGGCGAAACCCGTCGAGCCGGGCCGCTACACCCTGGTGCTGCACCCGTCGCACCTCTGGCTCACCATCCACGAGTCCATCGGGCACCCGACCGAGCTCGACCGGGCGCTGGGATACGAGGCGAATTACGCGGGCACGAGCTTCCTCGCGCCGCCTGAGCAGGTCATCGGCAAATTCAAGTACGGGCCCGAGTTCATGAATGTGCAGGGCGACCGAACCCAGGACGGCTCGTGCGGCCAGACCGGGTGGGACGACGAAGGGGTGCAGGCGGAGGCGTTCTCGATCGTGAGGAACGGCGTGTTCGTCGACTATCAGACGACGCGCGAGCAGGTGGCGTGGATCGCGGCGCTCGGCGGGGCGGCCCGCTCGCACGGCTGCTCGTACGCCGACTCGTGGTCGAGCATCCAGTTCCAGCGCATGCCCAACGTGTCGCTGCTGCCGGGCACCGAGGAGCGGAGCGCCGAGGACCTGATCGCCGCCACGGACCGGGGCATCTACGTCGTGGGCGACGGCTCGTACTCGATCGACCAGCAGCGCTACAACTTCCAGTTCGGCGGCCAGGTGTGCTACGAGATCACGGGCGGCAAACTCACGGGGCCGTTGAAAGACGTGGCCTACCAGTCGCGCACACCCGATTTCTGGAACGCCATGGACATGATCGGTGGGCCCAAGAGCTACGAGCTGCACGGCAGCTTCTTCGACGGCAAGGGCCAGCCGGGGCAGATCAACGCGGTGAGCCACGGCTGTCCGCCGGCGCGGTTCCGGGACGTCACCGTGATCAACACGGGGAGGAAGTCGTGACCCGCCGCTTCCTCTCCCGCGCGGAAGCGCAGGCCCTCTGCGAGAGACTCCTGAAGTGGGCGAAGGCCGACGAGACGCGGGTGAACTACAGCGGCGGCTGGCACGGGGACACCCGCTTCGCGCGGAACGAAGTCACCACGTCCGGCAGCGTGGAGGACGGGACGGTGACGGTGGGCAGCGCCTTCGGGAAGCGCCAGGCCAGCGCCTCGACGAACGTGTTCACCGACAAGGCCCTCAGAGCCTGCGTCGGGCAGGCCGAGCGGCTCGCTCGGCTCGCGCCCGAGGATCCCGAGTTCATGCCGGCTGTACCTCCGCAGCAGTACGCGCCCGTGAGCGCCTTCTTCGACTCGACCGCGAACTTGAGCGCCGAGGCGCGGGGGCGGGCCGCGCGCTTCGCGCTCGAGCTTGCGCGCGCCGCTGGCGACCTCACCGCCGCGGGGTTCATCCAGGCCAACGTGGGCGCAGCAGCGGTCGGGAGCTCCAGCGGGCTGTTCGCGTACCACCAGTCCACCGACGTGTCGTACACGCTCACCGTGCGCACCGCGGACGGCACCGGAGGGGGGGGGGGGGGGGGGTCAAGCAGTGACTGGACGAGGATCGACCCGGAGGCGATCGCGCGCCGGGCTGCGCACAAGGCCACGGCGTCCCGCGATCCCGTGGCGGCAGAGCCGGGCGCCTACACCGTCGTGCTCGAACCGCAGGCCGTGGGGGATCTCGTGCAGACGCTCGCGTTCTCCCTCGACGCCCGCAGCTCGGACGAGGGTCGCGGGCCCTTCACCAAGCCGGGAGGGGGGACGAAGCTCGGCGAGAAGATCGTGGACGAGGGGGTGACGATCCTGTCCGATCCCGCGGATTCTGCCCTTTTGACGGCGCCGTTCGACGGGGACGGGCTGCCGCTGCGCCGTCAGGTGTGGATCGACCGAGGGGTGCTCACGAACCTCGCCTACTCGCGCTTTTGGGCGAAGAAGCAGGGGAAGGACCCGACGGGCCTTCCGCACTCGGTCCGCATGCTGGGCGGCAGCCAGTCGATCGACGACCTGGTGGCGGGCACGGACCGCGGTTTGCTGGTGACCCGATTCTGGTATCTGCGCCAGGTGGACCCGCGCACCGCGCTCTTCACGGGGCTCACGCGCGACGGCACCTTCCTGATCGAGCACGGCGAGATCACCAAGGCGATCAAGAACTTCCGCTTCAACGAATCGCCGCTGTTCCTGCTGAGCAAGCTGGATGGGCTGGGCCGCGAGGAGCGCCTCGGCGGTGCGGAAGGAGGGGGGGCCGTCGTGATGCCCGCGCTCCGGGCCCTCGACTTCCACTTCACGTCGCTGAGCGACGCCGTCTAAGACGCGACGGACGCCGGAAATGCGAGGGGCCGGCTGGTAGGCCGGCCCCTTTCGTTGTGTGTGCCCAGCATGGGCACTGACTTGAAGGTGCAAGTCAGTGCCCA
>Ga0209342_10004814_pt1 | contig 13931 bp, 10 predicted proteins | sample RifCSP16_2_FD_184023 | JGI IMG/M metagenome (GOLD analysis project Ga0209342, IMG submission 184023) | Soil microbial communities from Rifle, Colorado - Rifle CSP2_sed 16_2 (SPAdes) (version 2) | ecosystem: Environmental > Terrestrial > Deep subsurface > Rock core/Sediment | place: Rifle... | reverse complement strand
GATCTTTTTGGCCATCTCACGGGCAATCTGCGATGCCTCGGCATCCGAGACATCCTCCTGTTTGACAATGACGCGGATCTCCCTGCCGGCGGATATGGCGTAGGCCTTCTCCACCCCTTTAAAGGTAGCGGCAACCTTTTCTAAGTTCTCAAGCCGCTTGATATACGACTCAAAGGTCTCCCGTCTGGCCCCTGGTCTTGCCCCTGAAAGGGCATCTGCCGCCGCCACCAGCACGCTCTCAACACAGTTCGGTTCAATATCGCCGTGGTGCGAACCTATCGCATTAATCACGACGGGGTGTTCTCCGTACTTCTTTGCAACATCCATCCCGAGAACGGTGTGAGGCCCTTCATGCTCGTGGGTCAGCGCCTTACCAATATCATGAAGCAACGCGGCCCGCTTGCACAGCGCCAGATCAAGCCCAAGCTCTGAGGCCATAATCCCGCAGATAAAGGCCACCTCTCGCGCATGCATCAGGTTATTCTGACCATAGCTTGTCCGGTACTTCAGGCGGCCTAACAGCTTGACGATCTCAGGATGGACATTATTTATCCCAAGGTCGAACAGCGTCTTCTCCGCCTCTTCGCGCATATTCTTCTCAACATCCCTTTTTACCTTCTCTGCCAGATCTTCAATCCTCCCAGGGTGTATTCTCCCGTCCGAGATCAGCTTCTCCAATATCTGGCGCGCCACCTCGCGGCGCACAGGGTCAAACCCTGAAATAATCACCGCCTCCGGGGTGTCATCCACAATAAAATCAACCCCTGTCGCGCTCTCTAACGCCCGGATATTACGTCCTTCCCTCCCGATAATCCTCCCCTTCATCTCCTCGTTGGGGAGATTGACTACAGAAACGGTCACATCGGCCACATGCTCATTGGCATACCTCTGTATGGCTAATGTGATCACCTCCTTTGCCTTTTTCTCAGCAGTACTTTTTGCCTCATCCTCGATGCGTTTGATCTCCTTGGCCGCCTCAAACTTGGCCTCGTCCTCCATCGCCTGCATGAGGTGCTTCTTGGCCTCTTCCGCAGACATCCCTGAGATCCGCTCCAACTGTTCTCTCGCCGTCCTTATGGACTGTTCATATTGTGTTATCTTCTCTGCAGCCAATTTCTCACGTACGACCGTTTCCTTATCCCGCCGGTGCAGTTCAGTGTCCCGGCGCTCTAACTGCTCTCCCTTCCTCTCTAAGTGATTCTCCTTCTGGCTGAGCCTCTTTTCCAGGTTCATAAGCTCTGTGCGTTTCCCCTGAGACTCCTTTTCAATATCCATCCTGGCCTGATACATCTTATCCTTGGCCTCAATCTCAGTCTCTTTCCTCTTGTTCTCAACCTCCCTCTCGGCATCCTTGATAATCCTCTCTGCCTTCTCCTGCGCCTCTTTGCTCTTGTCTGCACTGGTAACATTCTTGAGAATAAATCCGGCAGCAATTCCTACTGCAATTCCTACAATTCCTATAAGACCTATAATGATGGGTTCCATGTCTCTTTCCCCTCTTTCATCTTTGGGAACTATTAACCGTTACGTGGTTCCGTCTTCTTCCGCCCCTCAAGCCTTTTCCTGAGCTCCCCCTCAAATCCGTTGACCGTGGGATGGTAATAACTGACTCCCCCCGGCACATACTCCTGCTCCACATAGCCCCCGAAGTCATGGGGGTACTTATACCCCTTCCCCCGCCCAAGTCTGTCCGCCCCTTTGTAATGACTGTCTTTCAGATAATCAGGCACCGGGAAGATCTTGCCGCTCTCCACATCGCTGAGCGCCGCCTCTATGCCCTTGTAACAGGCATTGCTCTTGGGCGCGACCGCGATATAGACAACGGCCTGAGCCAGGGGGATGCGCCCCTCCGGCATCCCGATGGCCTCCAAAGCATGCAGGGCAGATACGGCCACTGAAAGGGCGCGGGGGTCTGCCATCCCTACATCCTCAGAGGCACAGATCACAATCCGCCTTGCAATAAAGAGCGGGTCTTCTCCGGCATAGACCATCTTGGCCAGCCAGTAGAGCGCGGCATCCGGATCAGAACCCCGCATACTCTTAATAAAGGCAGAGATCGTATCATAGTGGCTGTCCCCGTCCTCGTACCGGATGTACTTCTTTTGAACCGATTCCGCAGCGACATTTAAGTCATACACTATCTTCCCGTCTGTACCCGGCTTCGTGGTCAGGATACCAACCTCCAGGGCATTTAGAAGTCTCCTCGCATCCCCCTCGGCAGAGCGGATAAGGTGTACTGCGGCATCCTCTGTGATAGTGACCTCATCATTGCCCAACCCTGCCTCTTTATCGTGAAGCGCCTTCTCCAGGAGGGTCCGGAGGTCTTCATCTTCCAACGGCTTGAATTCTATGATCAGGGACCTGGATGAGAGTGAGGGAATGATCGAAAAGAAGGGGTTTTGGGTGGATACGCCGATCAGTGTGACAATCCCCTGCTCCACATAAGGGAGGAGGGCATCCTGCTGGACTTTATTAAAACGATGGATCTCGTCTATGAACAAGAGGGTCCGCTCTCCTCTTGCGGAATTCCACTCCTTTGCCCTCTCAATGGCATTCCGTATCTCGGCGATACCCGCGGTAACTGCATTGATCTCTATAAATTGGGCCTTCGTCAGATCAGCTATGAGATGGGCAATCGCCGTCTTACCGCTCCCGGGGGGGCCGAATATGATCAGGGACCTGACCTTATCCGATTCGATAACCCGCCTGAGGAGCTTACCCGGCGCCATAACATGCCTTTGGCCGACAAAATCCCCGATCCTCTTAGGCCTCATCCGCCAGGCTAAGGGTGTAATTTTATTCGTGGTTTCAAATAGATCCATATTCTCCTGTAATCTCTCTGTGACGCGGGGTCGCGGCACATTTCAAGCTATCTATTTTTCAGAGAGAAACAGAGAAATGGGAGAGAGGTTTAGGATAGGTAGTGATGGAGATCTTAAAAGACGCAGGGACAAGTCTCCAGCCCCGCTTCCAGGATGGTCCATAGATAAACTTTTTTTGTGCCCTGCCGCAGTCCCGATATATACCGCAGCAAAGACCAGAATAGAGAGAACCATTATCACCATTATTCTATCTGTACCTACCTATACCTGCGCTATACCTGCTTTAAAACCCATTTCCCTTTTCTGCCCCACTTTTGCCGTGTCTAAGAAGAATTTAAACCTGGTTAAACCAAGTGGGCGCCCTGATGGAGACTTTAGGCTTCCCTCATGACCGTCTGCCGCAAAGCAGACGGGAAGGCCTGCACACCGCCTCCCTGGACAGGACCCCCGCTTAACTAGGTGTTGGGTCAGAATCCCCCTTACATCACGCACAAAGCAGGGCAATCCTATAATAGCAAATTCACGTTTTTAGTTCAATAGAAATAAGTTCCAATAACTTTTCTGCCCTGTTTGCTATGAGAGACTCCTGTTCTTCCATCTCTTTCCTGATATTAAAGAGTTCATGGCTAATATTCAGCGCCGCTAACACGGCAAGCTTACCCGGCGTAGAGAGCTTGAGTTTTCCATGCACTTCACGCATCTTTGAGTCTACAAATTCAGCCAACTGGCGGATATAGGCCGGATCTCCTTCCCCCCTGATAAGGTATTTCTGACCAAATATCTCGACTTCCACGCCCATGCCGGTTTACCTGTCGCTATTAAGAATATTGCTATGTACCACTTCTCCTTTTCTTACTTCTAACCTCTTGCTTCTTACTTTACCCCACCGATTCCTTTTAATGTATCTAATATCTTCTCGACCCTTGAGCGGACCTCTGTCCTTTCCTCTTTCATCCGGTTGCACTCATCCTCTGTCCGTTTTTGAGTTTCCACTTGATGCTGAATCTCTTTCAGGGCCGCATCCTTCTCCATAAGGCTCTTCTCAAGTTCCGCCCGCTCCCGCTGGAGCACTTTAATATAATCCAGCACCTCAGATACCCGGTCCTCCAACACCTTGATCTTTTCTAAGCTCATGTTCCCCCTTTTTGCCTAATAACGATATAGTTTTGAAGACTTCTTTATCAATTCGTGCATATCCTCACTGTCATCGGGATAAGTGCTGCAACCGGTGTAGAGCGTCAGGCCCGGCCGTTTCTCCCTCAACCGGCTAAAGCTCTCCGATAGCCTTCTGACGGCGTCTTTCACACCCTCTCCGGTGTCAGGCAACAGGGCAGCAAACTTCCCCCCTTTTAACCTGACCAGCACATCAATGTATCTGAACGTCTCCCGTGTGAGTCTCGCCACATCCCTGATGACATCATCATCAAAGGGTTTAATCTCAAAAAATATAAGGGACACACGCCGGTTAAAACGCTTGGCCCTGTTGATCTCCTCCGGGAAACGCATCTGTAAGTACCGCTCATTCCGGAGCCCTGTGACCTCATCAATGGTGACCAGCAGTTGTCTCTCATTATAGCGTCTTGCATTGACAACCCCCCGGGCAGCATACTGGGTAAAATGCTCCAGGATCTCCCGGTCATCCTCTGTAAAAAAGATGCTGCTGAATACGTCCGAGGCCGTCTTGTTATAGATAGACAGGGTGCCCAGGAACTCCTTATTAAAAAGAATGGGGATTGCTATTGCGGTCTTGTACGGATATTCAGCCTCTGATTTTACCGGCTCCACATACTCCGGTACATCATGGATAATCGCAGGGCTCTTTGTCTGAGAGATCATAACAGAGATGGCATTATCCAGTTTGAGCAGGGCCTGGTCCACGTTATCTTCATGGAGACCATACGTGGATTTGATCACGAGCTTGCCGTCTTCATTCAGCCGCAGGATCGACACCTCGGAGTCGAGGAGCATGGCAGAGGATGCCGTTGCTAAGGCTAATATCTTCTGGAGATCGAAGGTAGAGAGGAGCTCAATCCCCTCTTCATTCACGACAGAGAGTTTAATGATCTTCTGGGACATCCGGTATCGCTCCGCATCACTGCTGATCGTATTGGCAAGATGCTGACCTATTTCAGTAAGCGCATGATAGACATTAGGGTTTATATTGTGGATATTGGTAAACTCCATGGCAATGATCCCAACCCCCTTGTCTGTCACGGTAAGGGGGAGATAGAGGAGGGCGACGGCGTCTTCTCTGTTCACAACTCTTTGTATATGGCCATTGGTCCCGACAGGGGTCTCCATCAGCATCAGGGGGTTGTTCCGTTCAATGACCTCACCTAAGACACCCTGACCCTTTCTGATGCGCATCTTCCCCAGCAGGTAGGGGAGGTTATGTGTTGTCGCCTGAAGCACGAGGTCCCCTGTTGCTGGTTCTCTGATGTAGAGATGGGAGTCTTCCGCCTCAAGCAGATGATATAAGAACCGGTTGACCTCCTTAAGTCTTGATCCGATGGGTCTGTCGGATCCCATGATACGCAGGGATTCCAGAGATAATGTCTCTTCCACGGAGGCCAGCTTTAAATCCTCGGATTCTGCCACCCTTCGAATGGTCCTTCCCATGACCGGGATCAAAGAAGAGACAAATGCCACATCATCTTTTATGATATCCGGATCTGCGGCCGTATAAAATAACCACAACAGGCCAATAACTTCAGGTCCTTCAGTAATCGGGACAACCCTGAGGGCGCCCCAACCTCCGGCGGTCTCCCCCTCTCCCTCCCAGACCCGCTTGTCCCCTGCCACATGCCCAATGATCTTATCTGCCTCATTTCCATCTTTGATATAAGGCCGTTTGGCTGCATTTTTTAAACAGAGGGCGGGATCGAGATTGATGTCCTTAATCACCTGATACGGCCTCTCCCCTTTGATGAGGGTAAGCTGGGCCGCATCGGCATGCGTTCCCAGAAAGGATGTCCTTAACAAGAGGGCGCTCTGTTCATGGATAGGATGGGCCTGCGGGGCATATTGAAGGCCGCACTCTATGGTCTCGATCACCCGCTCTATCTGCCCTGTGATAATAGACCGTCTCTTCCCGATCTCATCGACCTGTCTTAACTCCCATAGAAATCGGGCGGAATCCCCATTGATGATCTCCGCAGGATAGAGGTTAAGATCATAGAGGTCTTTATGATGCCGGTCCGGCAGGGTGTTGATGATTAAATTAAGGTCCTGGAGGGTGAGAAGCTCCCGGAGACGGTGAGAAAGTCTCAGATTAAGGTCGCCTGAATAGGTATATCCATATTCCTCAAGCCTGAAACCGAGCGCCTCCTGATCAGGATCAAGGAGGATTGAGACAGAGGCCGCCTTATCCTTTCTAAGAAGGCTTAAGGTCTCTAAGCCTTCCCGGCCTGCGCCGATAATGGCAACCTTTATCCTGTCGCCCTCTCCCATAGGGATATCCTCTCTCTTATCCTCATTTCAAGGCATTGATGACGCCGGAAGCCTCTAGTTTCTTTAAGAAAATCAGGGTGTCCTCATCCCTCTTCGGCTTTTCCTCAACAGCCTCTTCTACGACAGGCCTGACCTCTTTAACCCTCTTCCGGCTATCCCGTTCTTCCATCCAATCCAGTATCAGGGTATGGAGGTCCTTTTCAATCCTGACCTTGATGCTCCCTTCAACAGAGGTCCCAATAAAAAAATCTGCGCCTTCCCAGTTCAGGAGATAAAATAACGCATCCTCCCCTCTGAGGTCCTCAACCTTTGCATCGATGATCTTCCCCTCCTTGAGATAGATCTCCCCTTTTTCAGCTTCTTTTCGCAGAAAGAGGGTGCAGGTTTTCCGGTTTACAGACAGGACCTGTAAGACATCAGTAAGGGTGATGTCGAGGAGTGTGCCGCCCGGCTCTACCTTCTCCTCAGATTCCCCTTCGCTATCAAAAATTCCCACACCATCCCCCTGGATCAAGCCAGACTATACACCCTTTACTGCGAGTGTGTCAATCGCTCACCTTCCGCTGATTCTGCACTGCTTTCCATCCCGGCCAGGCGGAGATATTCCATATAACTGGTAAAGACCTTTTTAACATAATTACGGGTCTCTTTATACGGTATATCCTCAATAAATTCGTCCAGATCAAATCCTTCCCGCTCCTGAAGCCATCGCGTCACAACCACAGGCCCGGCATTATAACTGGCCAGGGCCATGATCATATTCCCGTCGTATTGTCTTAAAAGCCCGGCAAAAAATCTCGTCCCTAAGGCAATGTTGATGTGCGGATCAAACAGGGACTCCCGGTCTACATGGGAACCGTTCACAGCAGAGGCGGTCTGGGGCATGAGCTGCATTAATCCAACGGCCCCGGCAGAGGAGACGACACTCCGGTTAAACCAGCTCTCCTCCCGGATCAGGGCATAGAGTAAAAAGGGATCGGTGTCATTCTCATCTGCATATCTATTGATCATCTCACTGTACCCTGTGGGATACATCAGTCTCCACACCCGGGGATCAACCCCTTGCTCTCTGTAGAGCGCTTCTCTTGAGAAATTAGAGGCGATGACTCCAAGGGCAGTATTGTATTCCTCCACAGAGGAGAGAAGGGATGCTAATGAAACAGCCCTCTTCTTATCTTTTGCCATCCTCTGCCGCAGCAATTTTGCCTCTTCGACGACCTCTTCCTTAAAACCAAGATGGAAGAGCAGCTTCACCCTGACAGCCTGTTCATCCTCAACTGGTTCAGTCCTGTAGGGATCAGCATTTAGCTCTCCTTCCATAGCCATCACAACCGCACGGGCTGGAGAGGCACACTCCATCTGGTAATGATAGGTTGCAAAGAGGCAATAAAATGAACCGGGATATTCACTGCACAGACGGCACAGGCTCTTCTCCATCCCCTCCGGATCGTCCATCATCTCCAATATCCTTGCCTTCCAGTAGAGGGCCTGGGGGGCATAATGGGAATCCTTTCGCTCCTGAAGGATGGTGTCAAATTGGAGCAGGGCCTTTTTAAGCTCCTGCTCCTTGTACAGGAGCCATCCCCTGGCCCACTGGCTGTCGGCGGCAAAACTGCTGTTCGGATATTCTGTCATGACCCTGTCATAATAGGAAATGGCTTTCTTAACGTCTCTCTGCCCGGCATATACCACTCCAATCCGGTAGAGGATCTCCGGAATCCTCTCTCCATTCTTATCCTTATACTGCCTGATATATCCCTTGCTTGCCTTAATAAAGGCGTCTTCCTTTCCCTGCCGGAGGTATGTCCTCCCCAGCCAGTATAAGGCCTCCCGCGCTCTTGGGTGACCCGGATAGTTATTGAGAAAGGCCTCAAGGTCGCTCTCAGCATCCTCGGATCTCCTGAGATGATAATTGGACATCCCTATCTTAAAATAGGCCTCTGTCTCCTTTTCTTTTGTGATATCCCTGCCGCCGGATAAGAACCTCTTATACTCTGTCAGGGCATCTGCATAAAGAACGGCCTCGTAGAGACTCTCTCCCCGCATATAAGACTCTCCAGGAGCAGGCGGTGGAATTTCATAACCCAGTCCCTGCAGCGAATTTAGCTTTTCTTTTGCAGACCATGAAACAGGATTTGCCGGATATTCAACCCATACCCTCTTAAAATAATTAATGGCCAGAGGGGCATTTTCTTCCTGAAGGTAGGTCATGCCTATGCCCAGGATGGCAGAAGGTACGGCCTTATCCCGCGGATACAGAGAGACATAGGCCTCATAGGCATCCCGTGCCTGAGGTAAATTACCGGCGGCGAAGTAAGCCTCAGCGGCTTTGAAGAGGGACCTCTTTTGAAGCGGGCTGTCCGGAAAAGAACGGTTGATAGTCTCATACAGCTCCGCGGCTTTCTCATGCTCATTCCTGCCATCGAGCAGGCCGGCCAGCTTAAACGAGGCATAATCCCCGATCAGGGGATAGACCATGTAGGCCCTCTCAAAGTAAGCCTCTGCCCCGTCTATCTGAAGCTGTTCCATAATATGACCGGTCATCAGGGAGGCAACACCTGCGATCCTTGGGTCATCCGATTCTTCTGATGAAAGGAATCTGAATATCCGGAGGGCCTCTTCCTGCATGCCGGCCTTATATATTTCTACGGCATCATTGAGGCTTTCGTTCGGATCAGTACAGCTTGATTCGTCCGCATAGGAGTCGCTAACCGCATAACAGATGAGAAAAAGGAACAACACGATCCATGAGAGACGCCTTAGACCCATTATGGTAGAATTATAGCAAGAACTTTTACTGCTGTCAGCAATAATGAAAGAGACAATAATGAAAAAGACAGACCTTAGAGAGTTAAGCCTGATCGGGACAGAGGCCTTCGCTGCAGATCTCGGACTTGAAAAATACCGTGGCAGGCAGATATTCCAGTGGGCCTATGGCAAGGCCGCTGACTCTATCGAGGCGATGACAGAGCTGTCGAAGGAGGTCCGGGGCCTTCTGTCCCAAAGGGCCTATATCAGCAAGATCACAGAGGTCAAACGACAGCGCTCTACAGACGGGACAGAAAAATTTCTATTCGCCCTTGAGGATGGTCACAGGATAGAGAGTGTCCTGATACCTGAAGAAGGGCGATTAACCCTCTGCATATCCACACAGGTAGGATGCGGGATGGGGTGTACCTTCTGTCTGACCGGCAAGGGGGGGCTGGTGAGGAATCTGAGGAGTTCGGAGATCGTCAACCAGGTTCTATCAGTGCAGGGGGGCCTGCCGGATGGAAGGAGACTCACCAATATTGTCATCATGGGGATGGGAGAACCTCTTGCCAACTACCATCATACCATCAAAGCCATAGAAATCCTGACTCACCTCCGTGGCCCCGCCATCGGCGCACAGAGGATCACCCTGTCGACATCCGGTCTGGTACCGCAGATCAGAAAACTTGGGGAGAGCCGTCTTAACATCAACCTGGCCATCTCCCTCAATGCCTCGACAGATGAGCAGAGGAACCTCATCATGCCCATTAACAGGAAATACTCTATGGACAAACTCCTCCAGGCCTGCAGGGAATATCCGCTCAGGAGAAGGAGGATGCTGAGCATTGAATATGTACTTCTCGCAGGGCTGAATGACACCCCGGAAGATGCACACCAAGTTGCACGGCTCCTGAAGGGGATACGCTGCAAGATCAATCTTATTCCATTTAATGAGTTCCCCGGCTCTCCGTATAAAAGGCCCTCAGAGGAATCCGTTCTGAGATTTCAGGAGATCCTGGCAGGACATCACTTCTCCGCATTCATCAGAAAGAGCCGTGGGGCAGACATCCTTGCCGCCTGCGGGCAACTACGAGAAGAGTAGCGTAAAGCGGAGATTATCCCGCCATCCTGGCGATGGTGACAACATATACCATTCCAGCCCCATTCTTCTTTAGCGTCTTTGCACATTCGTTTACTGTTGACCCTGTGGTGTAGACGTCATCGACAAGGATGATGTCCTTATCTATTATCATCTCTCCATTCTGAACACTAAATGCCCCGACGACATTCCTTTTCCTCTCTTTCATGTCAAGCTCAACCTGAGGCCTTGTGTGGCGTTCTCTGAGGAGGATATCTGTTAAAACCGGGATTCCAAGCCTGTCTCCTATGACCGATGCAAGAATCGCAGACTGATTGAACTCCCGCTCTTTCAAACGGCTGGGATGGAGGGGGACGGGGATAATATGGCATGACTGCAGCCCCTCTATGTCCATAATCCCCCTTAATCCCCCTTTAGTAAAGGGGGAAAAATCTGCCAGGGCCCTGCCTACACGAATCTTCTTCTTATACTTAAAGAGTTTAATCGCCTCTGCAAGGACGCCTTCATAGGGTCCGAAAGAGACCGCCCTGTCAAAACAGGGGGGATTCTTCCGGCAGGCGCCGCAGAGATGACCTTTAGTTTCCCCCCCTTTAGAAAAGGGGGGCAAGGGGGGATTTGATCGCGGATTTCCAGATGAAACAGGGGACATAAGAAGATACGGCATACCGCAGCGAGGACAGCAGGGGCCGTCAAACCATTTAATGGTATCCCAGCATCTTTTGCAGAAATAGGCTGTCTGCGCATCCGAAGAGACAGAACCACCGCATTGTCTGCACGCCGCGGGAAATATGATCTTCAGGATATGCTTGAGAATACCCATTTTAAGCAATCAAGGTTAGAAGTTAGAGGTAAGAAATCAAAGAATCAGCGATCGGCCTGTCATCTCTGCCGGCTTCTCAATCCCCATGAGGTCAAGAAGGGTTGGGGCAACGTCGGCAAAGATGCTCGGGCCTTGTCTGAGACGGAGGCCTTTTTGCGTGACAATGAAGGGGACCAGATTGGTCGTATGGGCCGTGTGGGGCTTTCCTGTATCATACTCGATCATCTGCTCTATATCTCCATGATCAGAGGTCACGCAGGCAACCCCAGCGACATCGTTTACGGCAGAGAGCATCCTGCCGAGGCATTCGTCCGTGACCCCGACTGCCTTAATGCCGGCCTCAAGCACCCCGGTATGGCCCACCATATCCGGATTGGCATAATTTACCAGGATAAACCCATACTCTTTAGAACGGATCCGGCGCTCAAGCTCTTCTGTAACCTGATAGGCGCTCATCTCCGGTTTCTGATCGTACGTGGCCACTTCCTTGGGAGAGGGGATGAGGAACCGGTCTTCCCCGGGAAACGGTCTTTCCTCGCCGCCGTTAAAGAAATAGGTTACATGGGCATACTTCTCAGTCTCTGCGATCCTGAACTGTCGGATATCCGCCTTACTGATTACCTCGCCGAAGATATTCGCTAACCGGGTTGTACTGAATGCCGCTGGGAGCGGCATGGCCTCATCGTACCGCTTCAGAGAGGCAAAGGCCGCAAGGGATGGAGAGACCTTCCTCTGGAATTTGCTGAACTCTGCAGAAGTTAATGCCGCAGTCAGCTCCCTGGCGCGGTCTGCCCGGAAATTAAAGAAGATGCAGCCATCGCCATCTCTTATAGTCGCAAGGGGTCTTCCGGATGGATCCGTAAAAACGGTTGGAAGAACAAACTCATCGGTGACCCCTCCCGCATAACTCTTCTCTATCGCAGCAGCAGAGTCAGCCGCAATCACCCCCTCACCCGCTATCATCGCATGATACGCCTTTTCAACCCGCTCCCACCTATTATCCCGGTCCATGGTATAATAACGGCCTGAGATCGTTGCAATCTTTCCGGTCCCTTGCTCCTTTAAATAATCCCGGAGAGCCCTCAGATATCCTGCGCCACTCTGCGGCGGGGTGTCTCGGCCGTCTAAAAATGCGTGGATGTACACCTCGTGAACACCCTCCCTTTTGGCCATATCAATCAGGGCAAAGAGATGGTGGATATGACTGTGAACCCCCCCGTCCGACAGGAGCCCCATCAAATGGAGCCTCCCGGATGACTCTCTTGTCTTTTGCATGCACTCAAGGAGGACAGGGTTTCTTTGAAAGTCACCGTCTTTTATGGATTTATCAATCCGGGTCAGATCCTGATACACAACACGCCCTGCCCCTATATTGAGGTGCCCAACCTCAGAATTCCCCATCTGCCCCTCTGGCAATCCTACGGACTCCCCGGAGGCATCGAGTGTTGTGTTCGGATATTCACGCAGGAGGGCATTATAAACAGGGGGGCTGGCTAAGGCGATGGCATTCCCCTCTGTGCGGGGATTGATCCCCCAGCCATCCAGGATGATCAGAACTACCGGTCTCAGGCTCCGGTCCATTCAATGCGGTCTTTCTTGTAGGACGGTTCGGTCTTGATGGCATGCCAATTCTTCCCTTTGGAGTGGTAGATATCCTTTTTGACATAGACAGGAGAGACGGTAAAGGTATTCCACCCCCCGCAGCGGGGACACCTTCCGCTCCAATCGCAGGTATGATAATCACAGACTGGACAGTAGTACGGCACCATGACCCTTTTACGGAGTCCAAGGGCCTTTTTAAACTCGCCTATCGCCTGCTCATACTCTTCCTTCCTTTCATAGATATTGCCTAACAACTTATACAGGTCAGGCATCCCCCCCTCGGTCCCCTCCAACTCAGACAACACCTCGTAGGCCTCATCCAGCATCTCAAGGCGGTAGTAGAGCTTCCCAAGGTAGAACCTGAGCGCGGCATGATCCGGGTTGAGGGATAGGGCCTTCTTGTATATCCAGATGATCTTCTCAGGCTCCCCCTGCTGAAGGTAGAAGTCTTCCAACTTGTGCAGGAGTATCTCACTGTAATTCAGGTAATAGCCCCTCTCCCAGAGATCGGCCGCCTCAGCGCTCGCCCCCTCTTCAATCAGCATGTCCCCGAGGACCACATAGGCCGGGATAAAGTTTTTATCCGCCCGGATGATCCCCTTCAGCAACTTCCTGCTCTTGTCCTTATCCCCCTTGGCAAATAAATACCTGGCAAATTCATACCGCAACCCCATTAAAAGCCTTGCATCCTCTCCTCTGTCCCGGCGATGTTTTACGATCCGCCCCTGGATTTCGTGGGCGCCATCCCACCTTGCAATCCTGACATAGATATCTCTTAAGCGGCTCAGGGCCTCTACGTTAGAGGAGTCTCGTCTGACGATCTCCTGAATGACGGAGATAGCCTCCTCATGGGAACCGGCTAAAACATAATCGCCGGCCAGCGCAAATTGCGCCTCGAGACTCTTATCATCGAGCTTCCTTGCCCTCTTGTGAAATTTGATGGCCTCAGAGTAATTGCGTTCCTGCTGATAGGCATCCCCGATCCTCAGGAGGGTATAAAAGTGATTCGGTTCTATCTTTAGAACATCCCGGAAAAAGGAGATGGCCTGATCATACTTCCCGGAGAGATAGGCGTAAAGCCCCTTTGAGAAGATGTCCTGAACACGGGCGTCTATTCGCTCTTTCTGCCTGCTCCGCCACTCCCGGAACAGGGTCTTTGCATCCCGCAGGAGGGTAAAGAGTATGACGATAAATGCCCCAAGGGCAAACGAGAAGAGGAAAAAACCAACTGTAGATATGGAGTAAGAGGTTGCTGAGTTGAGATGGACTGTCAGGGACTCTGGATTAAGCCGCTCAAAATAGACGATGACGACTAAGGCGAATACAGCAAAGAGTGCGATAAAATAACGCATTAGACCTCGGATTTTTTACTTCTGCTCTTGTAATT
>Ga0209342_10004813_pt1 | contig 13937 bp, 14 predicted proteins | sample RifCSP16_2_FD_184023 | JGI IMG/M metagenome (GOLD analysis project Ga0209342, IMG submission 184023) | Soil microbial communities from Rifle, Colorado - Rifle CSP2_sed 16_2 (SPAdes) (version 2) | ecosystem: Environmental > Terrestrial > Deep subsurface > Rock core/Sediment | place: Rifle... | reverse complement strand
CGTACCGGCCCCAAGCCTCCGTGGACAAGCGCCAAGGGCTTGAATGGATGATCCTGGCGCGGCCGCTTCCCCCCTCACCTTCATCCTCTCCCCCGACGGGGGAGAGGGCAGGGTGAGGGGCCGTTGACGCCCCCCGGGTGCCGTGCTACGGTGATGGCCACTTTTCCCGCGAACCCTTTTCCGCGAACTATGGAGGGCGACAGCATGAAGCGAGGACGGACGCTCCGGGTACTCTCCCTGGCTTCCCTAGCCCTGGCGACTCTCGCCGCCGCCGTGTGGTTCTATCTCCCCGCCGCAGCCCAGGGGCCGACGGGGCCGATCAAGATCGGGGTCCTCTACGACCTGACCGGGCCCTTCGCGGCGGCGGGCGCGGTCCCCGGGAGCATCGGGACCAAGATCGCCTTCGACATGGTCAACGAAAAGGGCGGGGTGCTCGGCAAGCACAAGATCCAGACCGTCGCGGGCGACTCGCAGTCCAAGCCCGACGTGGCCATCAACGAGGCCGAGCGCCTGCTGAACGTCGAGAAGGTGGACATCCTCCTCGGCATCTACTCGAGCGCCATCGCCGTGCCGCTCGCGGAGAAGGTGGACAAGCAGAACCGGCTGCTGTGGATCACCATCGCCATCGCCGACGGGGTGTTCAAGGGGCGCGACCTCAAGTACACTTTCCGCGCTCAGCCGCCCGGCAGCCAGTTCGGCCAGCTCTCGACCCGCTTCATCGCCGACTACGCCCAGGAGCGGTTCAAGATGAAGCCCGAGGACGTCAAGGGCGCCATCATCTATGAGGACGGCCCCTACGGCAGCGGCGTCGCCGCCTCGGGCGAGGCGGAGATGAAGAAGATCGGCATGAAGCTGGTGCTGAAGGAAGGGTACTCGGCCAACACGCCTGACCTGGCGTCCCTCGTCACGAAGCTCAAAGCCGCACGCCCGGACGTCCTCTTCCACACGGGCTACAACCCTGACATCACCCTCTTTCTCCGCCAGGCGAAAGAGCTGGGGCTGCGCGTCAAGGCGATCGTCGGCCACGGCGCCGGCTACGGCCAGTACGACAAGCTCCGAGAGGCCCTCCGAGAGGACGTGGACCACATCTTCAACGTGGACCCCGTGGCCTCGCAGCTCCTCGACCCGAAGAATTACAAGCCCGCCGAGCTGGGCAAGATCCGGGACGAGTTCCTGGCGCGCTACAAGAAGGAGACCGGTGTGGACCAGATCCCGCCCCACGCCAGCATGGGGTTCAACAACACCTGGATCCTTCTGACCGACGTCCTCCCGCGGGCGATCCAGAAGCACGGGGGGTGGAGCCCGGAGGCGATCCAGAAGGCGGCGCTGGAGACCGACATCCCCGAGGGCGGCACGATCCAGGGCTACGGGGTGAAGTTCGCCGGCCCCGGCCACGAGATGCGGGGGCAGAGCCTCCGCGCGTCGCTGGTGATCATGCAATACATCGGCGGCAAGACCCAGATCGTCTACCCGAAGGCCATCTCGACCGCGAGCCCGGTGCTGCCGCTGCCCGCGACCTCTCCCTACGCGGCGCGCTGAGACGAGTTGCTCTCGGTCCAGAACGTCTCGAAGACGTTCGGAGGGTTCCGGGCTCTTCAGGGTGTCTCCTTCGAGGTGCGCGAGGGGGAGTTTGTCGGCCTGATCGGCCCCAACGGGTCGGGGAAGACGACGCTCTTCAACTGCATCTCCGGCGCGCTCGGGCCCTCCGGCGGCTCCATTCGCTTCCGGGGTGAGGAGATCGCCGGCCTCACCCCGGACGCGATCTGCCACCGCGGGATCGCCCGCACCTTCCAGATTCCCCGCCCCTTCAGGAAATTGTCTATCCTCGAGAACGTCGCCCTGGCGGCCCACTTCGGCCACATGACGCGCGAGCCCGATGCCGTCGCCCGGTCCCGTGCGAAGGATGTCCTTCGCCTCGTCGGGCTTCCCGCCGACGGGGAGGCGCGGCCGGGGCTACTCGGCGCCGCCGGGCTCAAGAAGCTGGAGCTGGCGCGCGCCCTGGCCACCGGGCCGAAACTTCTCCTGGCCGACGAGACGCTGGGCGGCCTGGACCTCGAGGAGATTCGCCAGGCGGCCGACACCCTCCGGCGGATCCGCGATGAGATGGGAATCACGATCATCTGGGTGGAGCACATCATGGCCACGCTCATGAGGGTCGTGGACCGGGTCGTGGTCCTGGACCACGGCGAGAAGATCGCCGAGGGGGCGCCCCGCGCGATGGCCGAGGATCCCAAGGTGATAGAAGCGTACCTGGGAGAAAAAATAGCGCTCGGATGACCCCCTCACCCTGCCCTCTCCCCCACTGGGGGAGAGGATAAAGGTGAGGGGGTGAGAACGATCGCGGGGAGGCAGATGCTCGAACTTCAGGGAGTGACGGCGGGGTACGGGGAGTTCACCGCGCTCTGGGACGTGACCCTCACCGTGAACGCCGGCGAGGCGGTCGCGGTGGTGGGGCCCAACGGCGCGGGCAAGACGACCTTGATGCGCGTCATCTCCGGCCTAGTCCCCATCCGCACCGGCGACCTCCGCCTTGACGGCCGCTCCTTTGCCGGCCGCCGCGCCCACGAGATCGTCGCCCACGGGATCGCCCATGTCCCCGAGGGGCGGCGGATCTTCCCCCGGCTCACCGTGGAGGAGAACCTCAAGATGGGCGGGTTCCTCCCGGCCTCACGCCGGCACTACGCCGAGACCGTCGGCCGCGTGTACGACCTCTTCCCGGTGCTCGCCGAGCGGCGGCGCCAGCGGGCGGGCACGCTGTCGGGGGGCGAGCAGCAGATGCTGGCCATCGGCCGCGCCCTCATGTCGAAGCCGAAGCTCATCCTGCTCGACGAGCCGTCGCTCGGCCTGGCGCCCGTCATGGTCCTCCGCCTGTTCGAGCTGATCCGCCGGGTCCGCCAGGAGGGGTACACGATCCTGATCGTCGAGCAGAACGTCCGCCAGGTCCTGAGCCTGGTGGACCGGGCCTACCTCCTCGAGGTGGGCCGGATCAAGGTCGAGGGGCGATCCGCCGACCTCGCCGAGCAGGACTTCGTGCGGAAAGCGTACGTGGGAATCTGATGGAGCCGATCCTCATCGCCGAAGCCGCGATCAACGGGATCCTGCTCGGTGGCGTCCTGGCGCTCCTCGCTCTAGGACTTAATCTCATCTTCGGCGTGGTGGATATCATCTGGATCGCCTACGTCGAGCTGGTGATGCTCGGCATGTACGCGGTCTACTGGCTCGTGACCGCCTACGCGTGGCCCCTCCCGCTGGCCGCGCTGGCGGCGGTGGCGCTCGTGACGGTCCTGGGGCTCCTCGTCCACCTCCTGATCATCGCCCCCATCCTCTCGAGCCCGCCCGTGAACCAGCTCCTCGCCACGGGCGGCCTCCTCTTCTTCCTCCAGTCCTTCGCCACCTTCCTCTGGGCGACCGATCACCGCTCCCTCCGCCTGGCGCTGCCGATCCTCGAGGTGTTCGGGATGTTCCTCTCCTTCGCCCGGCTCCTGGCCTTCGCGGTCTCCCTCCTGGCCATGCTCGGCCTCTATCTCTTCCTCACGCGCACCTACATGGGGACGGCGATCCGGGCGGTCTCCCAGGACCGGGAGGCCATGGCGCTCATGGGAGCCGACGCGCGCAAGGTGTATCTCGTCACCTCCGGGATCGGGGGGGCGATGGCGGGGCTGGCCGGCGCCCTCCTGATCATCCAGTACTCCGTGCACCCGCACTTCGGCGCGGCCTTCGGCCCGCTGACGTTCATGATCTGCGTCCTGGGCGGGCTGGGGAACATGTTCGGGGCGGTCGTGGCCAGCCTCCTGATGAGCGAGGTGATCTCTGTCGGCGGCATCATCACCTCCACGGAGATGGCGTACGTGGTGGCCTTCGTCATCTTCATCGTGGCGATCTTCGTCCGCCCCGAGGGGATCCTGGGGAAGCGCGAGTGAAGCGGCCCCTCGCCATCCTCGGCCTGGCGCTCCTGGCGGTCTTCCCCTGGCTGCCGCTCGGGCCGGCGCGCCTCTACATCCTGCACGTCGCCATCCTCATCCTGATCTGGGGCATCGTGGGCACCGCGTGGTCGCTAATGGGCCGGTTCGGCCTGGTCTCGCTCGGCCACGGCGCCTTTCTGGGCGTGGGGGCGTACACGACGACGCTCCTCTGGAACTTCTGGGGCATCTCGCCCTGGCTCACCACGCCTCTGGCCGTGGGGGCGGCCGTCCTCCTCGCGCTGGTCTTGGGCTACCCCTGCTTCCGCTTCCGCGTCGTGGGACATTACTTCGCCCTCGTGACGCTGGCGCTGGGCGAGGTGATCCGCCTCCTCATCATCGCCGAGCGCGACTGGACCGGCGGCTCGCTGGGGCTCACCCTGAAGGACGCCGGCGCCTTCAACCCCTGGGCGATCCAGTTCGCCGACAAGCGAATCTTCTACTTGATCGCGCTCGGGGTGTGGCTCGTGGGGCTCTGGGTCTGGTGGCGGGTGGACCGCAGCATGACCCGCTCCGCGCTCGAGGCGATCGGGGAGGACGAGACCGCGGCGGCCTCGATCGGGATCCCGGTCACGCGCTTCAAGTTGAGAATTACCCTGCTGTCGGCCGGGCTGACCGCCGTGGGCGGAGTCCTCTACGCCCAGTATCTGACGTACCTGAACCCGGGGGTGCTGGCGGGGATCGGGGTCTCGCTCCAGATCGTGTTCGCCGTGGTGCTCGGCGGCATGTACACACTCCTCGGGCCCACGGTAGGGACGGCGCTGACGATCGCGCTCTCGGAATATCTCAGAGTGGCCTTCGGGGTGAAGCTCCTGGGGATGGCGGACACGATCTACGGCCTCGTGCTGATCCTGATCATCATCTTCCTTCCGGCGGGCCTCTACGGCGGGCTGAAGGAGCTGGTGCTCCGCCGGGCGGCGCCGGCGCGAGTGGTTCGGGCGCCATCCGGCTAACCGGACTCACCACGACAGGAGGCCCCGATGTCGACGCTGATCCGGAAGCACCACGGTCTCTCGCCCGGATTATGCGCGAACGGACGCCTCACCCTCACCCCCGCCCTCTCCCTCCAGAGGGAGAGGGAGTCGCCTCGGTCCCCTCGCCCCCGGAGGGGGAGAGGGTCAGGGTGAGGGGGCCACACGGACGCGGAAGACGTGTTCGTGAATAGAACGCGCTAGGTGGGAGGCAGGACCGTGTCACTTGAGGGTAAGGTGGCGCTGGTCACCGGCGCCGCCAGGGGCATCGGCAGGGAGGCCGCGCTCGTCCTGGCCGCGGAGGGCGCGGACGTGGGGGTGGTGGACATCCTCCCCGAGGTCGAGGCGACGGCCGCGGCGGTCGCGAAGATCGGCCGCCGATCCGGGACGGCGGTCTTCGACGTCTCCGACCCGGCCCAGGTGCACGAAGGCGTGGAGCGGATCCGGCGAGAGCTGGGGCCGATCGACATCCTGGTGAACAATGCCGGGATCGTCAACAACGTCGCCCCGATCGCGCGGATGAGCCACGAGGCGTGGCAGCGGGAGCTGGCGGTGAACCTCTCTGGCGCCTTCAACATGATCAAAGAGGTCGTCGAGTCGATGGCGGCCAGGAAGTGGGGGCGGATCATCAACGTCTCGTCGGTCGGCGCCCTGGGGGGGTTGCACAATCAGGTTGCCTACGCGGCCAGCAAGGCGGGCATCCTCGGGTTGACCAAGACCGTGACGCTCGAGTACGCGCGGGAGGGGATCACCTGCAACGCGATCCTCCCCGGCCTGATCGCCACCCCTCTGGTGACGGCCATGCCGGCGGAGATCCGCGAGGGCGCCGTCGCCATGACGCCCGCCCGCCGGCTGGGGGAGACCGCGGAGGTCGCCCACCTCATCGCGTTTCTAGCCTCGGATCGGGCCGGCTTCCTCAACGGCACCGAGATCCCCATCGACGGCGGAATGCGGCTCAATTTCGGCGCCCTGGGAAGCCGGCGGGAGGTCAGGGAGACGTGGAGGCGTCCATGACCGACCGTGTGAGGTATCACTGGCGCTGCTGGCGGCGCTCGAGGGTTCGCTCGTAGGTGACCGAGCTCTTGAGGCGGTCCTCGGGGATCACGTAGTAGGCGCGGAGCACGGCCTCGGAGTCCGGGGAGAGCCGGTAGCCCATCTTCTCCAGCGCCGCCCGCGCCTTGTAGTTGCCCCGGTAGGTCCCCACGATGATCCGCGCCACGCCCTCCACCTGCCGCTCCAGCTGCTGGCCGAGCACGGAGCCGACGCCGCTCCGCTGGTGCTCGGGCAGGACGTAGGCGTGGCGGAGGAGCGCGGCGTCCCGGACGTACTCGAGCCCCATCACGCCGACCAGCGCGCCTTCCACGAACGCGCCGTACCAGGTCATGCGCCGGGCCTCGGCCTCGAACTGCTCTCGCGTCATCTCGGGATCGTGGAATTCATCCGACGGGAGAAACTCGCGGTACCAGCGCGCCGCCGTGTTGATGACGTCGAGCGCCGCGTCCGTGTCGGCGGGGGTCAGCGCGCGGATGACCGGGGCGGGCATGGCGTGATTGTAGCGCATATAATAGGGGCTCGCCGGGTGCCGGCGGGGAGGGCGACATGGCCAAGTGGGCGATCTTTCCGGACAAGGAGCCGTCCAAGCAGGTAGTGGACCTGGCCGAGCAGGTGGAGAAGGACGGCGGCCACGCGCTGGCGATCTACCAGGACCCCGTGGGGGAGCACTGGCAGATCTTCTGCCTCCTCCCCATGGACCGGGTGGAGCCCACCCCCTACCAGCGCGACCTCTCCCCCGCCCACGTCAAGCGCCTCCACGAGGTGGTGAAGAAGATCGACCGCTTCGTGGACCCGATCGTCGCCATGTCGCCCAAGCCCGGCCTCTACTGGACTCCCAACGGTAACCACCGGCGCGCCGTCCTGGAAAAGCTGAAGACGAAGTTCATCTCCGCCATCTTGATTCCGGAGCACGAGGTGGCCTTCCAGATCCTGGCGCTCAACACCGAGAAGGCCCACAACCTGAAGGAGAAATCGCTGGAGGTCATCCGGATGTACCGGGGGCTCCTCAAAGAGGAGCGGCGGAACTCCGAGGAGGACTGCGCCTTCCAGTTCGAGTCGCCCCACTTCATCACGCTGGGGCTCCTCTACGAGAAGAACGCGCGCTTCGCCGGCGGGGCCTTCGCGCCGATCCTCAGGCGCGTGGACAAGTTCCTGAAGGGGACCCTGCCCAAAGCGCTCGAAGAGCGCCAGGAGCGTGCCGACATGGTGCGCGAGGCCGACGAGGCGCTCTCCGACGTCGTTGCCAAGATCAAGAAGCGCGGGGTCAACCACCCCTACGTGAAGAACTTCATCCTGGCCCGCACGACGCCCCTGACCCGCGCCCGGAAGACCCTTCCCTCCTTCGAGATCACGTTCAAGAAGCTCGTCGAGAACCTGGAGGCCTTCGACGTGGCCAAGATCCGCTACGAGGACATCGCGCGCTCGGCCATCATGGCCGCCCCCTGATGGGGTCAGCCCCCTGATGGGGTCAGGCATGCGTATTTGCGTTGCGCTGGCCGAGCGCTCATAACGCAAATACGCATGCCTGACCCCATCACAGGAGGGGGGCGGGGAGATCGACGTGCTTGGCCCTCAGGTACTCGCCGAGGCTCTTCGCCTGGGGATCGCTGCGCGTGGAGGAGGAGACGCCCTCGCCCAGCAGTCCCCTGACGACGAAGTTGATCGCCAGGAAGTTCGGGAGGGGATAGCGCTCGACGGCGAGGCCGCGGCACTCGGGCAGGAGCTCTCTGAACCGCTCCACCGTGAGGAACTCGAGCAGCCACGCGTAGGCGTCCGGCCGCCGCGCCCACACCCCCAGGTTGGCATTCCCTCCTTTGTCACCGGAGCGGGTTCCGAAGACACGGCCCAGCGGCGCGCGCACCGTGGAGCCGGAGGGAGGGGGCGGCAGAGAGACGGCAGGCGCCTCCACCGGAGTCCAGCGTGCCGGCGGCAGCACCGGCTTGACGGAAGTCTCCTTGCCCTCGAAGTGAACCACCTGCGCGATCAGATCGGCGGGAACGAGCGCCGGCCAGTAGACCGCGTAGGGAGATTCCTCGGTCGGAGGTGTGGTCATCGTGAACCCCGGATAGTGGGCCAGGGCCATCTCGATGACCTTGTTGCTGAAGGCGCGGCCCACCTTGGCCGGGTCGGAATCCTTCACGGTGATCTTCAAATAGGCGAACGCCGCCTCGTTGGACTCCGGGTCCTCGCGCTCCGATCGGACGAGGGAGACCGCCGTCTCGGCGAAGGCCTCCCTGCCGCCCACCATCGGCCAGAACGTTTCCTCGATGAGCTTCGCCTTGTCCGGAATGTCCAACCCCGTCAGCACGAAGGTCATGCTGTTGCGGTAGCCGCCCAGGTAGTTGAGGCAGAGCTTGGTATGAGGGGGCGGCGGGTCTCCCCTGACACCGCTCACCCTGACCCGGTCTTTATCTCCCTGCTCGAGCCGGATCGTGTCGAAGCGGGCGGTGACGTCGGGGTTCAGGTACCGGGGCGAATCGATCTCGTAGAGGAGCTGGGCCGTGACCGTCCCCACGGAGACCAGCCCGCCGGTGCCCGGGTGCTTGGTGACGACGAAGCTGCCGTCGGAGTGCATCTCGGCGATCGGGTAACCGATGTTGGCATAGGTCGGCACTTCCTGGAAGAAGGAGTAGTTTCCGCCGCAGCACTGAGCGCCGCACTCGAGGATGTGGCCGGCCACCACTGCGGAGGCCAGCCGGTCCCAGTCCTCGCGTCCCCAGCCGAAGCGCCAGGCTGCCGGCCCCACGACCAGTGACGCGTCGGTGACCCGGCCGCAGATCACGACGTCGGCCCCGAGGCGGAGCGCCTCGGCGATCCCCCAGCCGCCCAGGTAGGCGTTGGCGGTCACGACCGGCGCCTTGAGCTCGTTGAGCGGTGTGCCTTTGTCGAGGTGCTTGAGCGGGTGGCCCTCCCCCTGCCACGCCGGGAGGCGATCGAGGACATCATCGCCGGCGATATATGCGATGCGCGCCTTGAGCCCGAGCTTGTCGGCGAGGCGCGCGAGGGCTTCGGCCAGCCCGGCAGGGTTGAGCCCGCCGGCGTTGGAAACGACACGGATCCGCTTCTCGAGGCAGGTCCCGAGCACCTGCTCCATCTGGGTCAGGAAGGTGGTCGCGTACCCGGTCTCCGGCCGCTTGACGCGGCTCCGGTAGAGAATGGCCATCGTGAGCTCGGCGAGGTAGTCGCCGGTCAGCACGTCGATGGGCCCGCCCGCGACCATCTCGCGCGCCGCAGCGAGGCGATCGCCGTAAAATCCGCTGCAGTTCCCGATGCGCAAGATCTCTTGAGCCATCCCGCCAAGGACGCTACTACCGGGCGATCTCCCTGTCAATCCGACCTGCATCCATTTGAGGAGGTTCCCTCACCCTGCCCTCTCCCTGATAGGGAGAGGGGACAAGGGCTAAAGCTCGGGGCGGCAGACGGAGCGGAAGTTGCACCAGCGGCAGATCCTGAGGTCCTCGGTCTTCTCGAAGTTGTCCATCAGCGCGAGGTTGGCGGCCGGATCCTGGAGGTAGGCCCTCATCGAGCGGATCGAGAGTTGGAGGTGGCCCCGGATCTCCTCCAGCCTGCCCTCGTCCCAGGGGTGCGACTGGACAGCGCCCTCCCGGAGGTTGACCTCGAGCAGCTCCACGCGTCCCGGGTCCACGCGCAGCACCTCACGCGCGTAGAGAGCGTAGCACCCGAGCTGGAGGGCGGTCGAGTTCGGGTCGGGGGCGCCAGTCTTCCAGTCCACGAGGGCGAGCCGGTCGCCCTCCGTCCAGTAGGCGAAGTCCGGCGCGCCGTAGACAGGCGTCCCGTCGAAGTCGAAGGAGCGGATCTCCTCGATCATCACCCAGCGCTCCCGGGGGGTCTTCCGGATGTCGGAGAGCAGCGGGAGCCGATAGAAGTTCCGGAGGCACCGGACGACGTGGTCCCGGAGCTGCTGCCAGTCCTGGGGCTTCACGGGGATCTTGTACTCGTGCTCGAAGAGGCCGCCACTCTTGGGGCTCGTCCAGTACTGGCGCTCGTTGGAGGCCTTCCACTCCCGGCGCATCCGGCGGACGGTCTCGTCCACGAGCCAGGCCTCCGGCAGGTCGCGCCCCTCGAAGAGCGCCCGGAGCACCCACTCGACCCCCTCGTGGACCACCTTGCCGGCCCACTGCTGGCGGGAAGAGAGCTGCTTGAGGACGTAGAGCGCGCGGGTCTCCTCGGGCGCGTCGGCCTCCCAGCCGCCCCAGGCGCCGTAGTAGTGGTAGAAGTACTTCCGCCGGCAATCCTGGAAAAGGTTGTCGCGGCTCCGCGACCAGGAAAACTCGTTGACCAGGTCGGCCATTGCCCCAAGCATAACACCGTGGTAGCGTGAGGGCGTCATGGCCAAGAAGAAAGACGCGGTCAAGGTCACCTGCCCGCACTGCCAGGCCAAGCTGACGGTGGACCCGGATCTTCAAGCCGTCATCGCCCACGACCCGCCGCCGGTCAGGCGGACGACCGAGGATCTCGGCGCCGCATTCAAGAACCTCCAGGGCGCCTCGGCAAGGCGGGAAGAAGCCTTCAAAGAGAGCCTCAAGTCGGAGCAGACCAGGGGCCAAGTGCTCGACCGCAAGCTCCAGGAGGCGGTGAAGAAGGCCAAGGACGCCCCCGACCCCGGACCGCGCCCTATCGATTTGGACTAGAGTGCCGGCCCAATTGACTTCGCCACACGGCGTTCTCAGTCGTCGCCAATCCTCACGTACAACCTCGTACGCTCCGGTTGGCTCCTCCTTCGGGCCTTGTCTGACTCGCCACTTGGCCCGGCACGACAAGTAGTGGCGCGGGACGACCTGACGGGCGATCTCCTCAAGCGAGTCAGCCGCTCCTTCTACCTCTCCCTCGCCATCCTCCCGCGCTCGGTGCGGGGCCCCGTCGGCCTCGCCTACCTCTTCGCCCGGGCCGCCGACACGATCGCCGACACGCGCCTCATCAGCCGCGAGGAGCGGCTCCGCCACCTGGAGGCCTTCCGCGACGAGCTGTGGGAGGAAATGCCCTCGCGCCTGGCGAAGATCATCACCGCCTGCACCGGCCCGAACCCCCACGCCGGCGAGCGAGAGCTCTTGAGCCGCCTGCCCGAGTGCTTCGCCCGCTTCCGGAAGCTCGACAAGCCAGATCGGGACCGGGTGTGGCGCCTTCTCTTCACGATCACCGAAGGGATGATCTGGGACCTCAACACGTTTCCCGGCGAGGACGAGGAGCGGCTGGTGGCTCTCGAGAAGCGCGATGAGCTGGATCGCTACACTTACCACGTGGCGGGCTGCGTCGGGGAGTTCTGGACCGAGATCCACGTCGCCCATCGGCCGCGTCTCGCCGTGTGGAACCTGGAGGAGATGAAGGCCAAAGGGGTACGCTTCGGCAAGGGACTCCAGATGACGAACGTCCTCCGGGACCTAGCCCGGGATCTCCGGCACGGCCGCTGCTACCTCCCGCTGACCGATCTGGCGCGGCTCGGGCTCGAGCCCGCCGACCTGCTTGACCCGGGCGCGATCCGCCGCGTGCGCCCGCTCGTGACGGAACTGCTGGCTCTGACCCTCGAGCACTACGACGCGGGGTGGGAGTACACGCTGGCGATTCCCCGCGCGGAGTGGCGCACGAGGCTGGCCTGCGCCTGGCCCCTCCTCATCGGGCTCAGAACCCTCGGCCTCCTCGCCGACTCCCCGAACCTCCTGGACCCACGCCAGGAGATCAAGATCCCGCGTTCTCTGGTGTACGCGATTCTTCTCCGCTCCCTCCTCCTGGTCCGATCGAACCGCCTGCTGGCTGCGGAGGCGAAGCGCCTCCGGGCGCGCATCCCGGCATGAGCGGCAGCGTGGAAATCTGGCAGGTGGACGCCTTCACAACCCGACCCTTCGGCGGCAACCCCGCTGGCGTTGTCCTGGACGCGGGCGGGCTCTCGGACGCCGAGATGTGGAAGATCGCCGCGGAGATGAATGTTCCGGCGACGGCATTCGTCGCGCCCGCGACTCGGCCGGCCCACGATCTCAAGCTTCGATGGTTCACCCCGTCAGGCAAGGAGCTCGCGTTCTGCGGCCACGCCACCGTGGCGACGGCGCACCTGCTGGCGGAGACCGGGCGCTTGAGTCGGGATCGGGTGGTCTTCGACACGCTCGGAGGGGCGCTCTCCGTGACCGTCTCTCCGACGCCGGACGGGATCCTGATCTGGCTCGAGCCCGCGCTTCCCGCCTGCGCCCCCTACCCCGAAGCGCTCGGCCCGGTGCTCGATGCCCTCAAGGTCAGCGCCGATGGTGTGGGCTCCTGGGCGCCGCCGGCGCTGAGCGGTGAACGAGATCTCCTGATCCCCGCGGCGGGGCTCGAGGTCTTGAAATCTCTGGCTCCTGACATGAATCGCCTCGCGCGGCTCGGTGACGAACGCCGAATCCGGGGCTTCTGCCTCACCTCGCGCGAGACCCTCGATCGCGACTCGCTGACTCACAGCCGCTTCTTCGCGCCCCACTACGGGATCCCCGAGGACCCCGTCAGCGGCTCTGTCCACGCTGCGATCCCCGTCTGGCTCTGGCAGGCCGGCCTCCTTACCGCGGCTGGCGGTGTTACCAGGTTCCAGGCCGAGCAGGGCGATTCCCTCGGCCGCCCGGGCCGCCTCCAGGTGGAACTCCACGTGGCCGACGGCCGGCCGGCTCGCGTCAGGGTCGGCGGCCGGGCCGTGACGGTCCTCAGGGGAACCCTCCGGCTGGAATGACGGAACCGCAGGCGGGCGACGATCGTTTATAAGCCAACAGCTCCTGTCCCCTTTGCCTGTTCACATATTCACGAGGAGGCGTCCATGGCCCAGAAGCGCTACGTTAACCCCCTGAGCCGTCGCGAAGTCTTGAAGTTCGGCGCCTACACGACCGTCGGGGGCGTCCTGACGCCGGGGATTTCGCGGGCCCAGGCCATTCTGACCGACACCAAGGGGATCACCGCCCGAGACATCCAGCTCAACGTCGGCGGGACCATGATCGCCGCCTACGACGCCCGCCCCGAAGCCGTTGGGCGCTACCCCATCATCGTGACGCTCTCGGGCTTCACCGGCAACAACGAGCACCACAAGGACGTCGTCCGCCGCTTCGCCAAGGAAGGCTTCTACGCCATCTCCCCGGAGCTCTTCCACCGCGAGGGCGGGATGCAGGGGAAGAACTTCCAGGAGATGAGCCGCGTCTCCGGCGCGATCACGCGCGCCCAGTACCTCGGCGACATCAAGGCGGCCGCGAACTACGCGAAGCAGCAGTCCTGGGCCCGGGCCGACCGGCTGGGCGTCACCGGCTTCTGCGGCGGTGGGGCGACAGCGATGCACTTCGCCACAGAGTACCCGGGCGTAATGGCGCTGGTGCCGTGCTACGGCCCCCTCGGTCCCAGGTACAAGGATTACACGGGGGATGCCTTTAGCCTCGTGGACAAGCTGACCATGCCCATTCTCGGGCTCTACGGCGAGGCGGACGGCGGCATTCCCGCGGCTGACGTGAAGCGCTTCGAGGCCACCCTGAAGAAGAAAAACTCCAACGTGGAGTTCGTCCTCTACCCGGGCGCTCCTCACGCCTTCTTCTCCGACGACCGCCCGGAGGTCTATCGGAAGGAGGCAGCCGAGGACGGCTGGAAGCGGTGTATCGCCTTCTTCACGAAGCACCTGAAAGCCTAGGCGCGGGCCGTCCTCACTTTCTGGTACACAAACGAGACGCCGAGGAGGACGAGCCCCAAGATCAGGAAGGAGACGATCCGATAGAGGGTGGAGATCGTCGAGAGATCCACGACGAACACCTTGACGATCGTGAGGCCGAAGAGGCCGAGGGCGGCGTAGCGGACGACCGGCGCCGACCGGATGAACCCCCAGGCCATGGCGGCCGCGGCGTAAAGCGTCCACAGCACCGACAGGCCGACCTGCGCCCGCCACTCGATCTCCCGGGCGAGATCCCACCGGCGCGCCGCTCGCGCCGCGTCGGCGCCGACGTCC
>Ga0209342_10004812_pt1 | contig 13940 bp, 13 predicted proteins | sample RifCSP16_2_FD_184023 | JGI IMG/M metagenome (GOLD analysis project Ga0209342, IMG submission 184023) | Soil microbial communities from Rifle, Colorado - Rifle CSP2_sed 16_2 (SPAdes) (version 2) | ecosystem: Environmental > Terrestrial > Deep subsurface > Rock core/Sediment | place: Rifle... | reverse complement strand
CTCCTGACCTGGGCGCTAAAGAGATCCAGCAGAGACACGATGATGACGATCGCCCACAACGCTGTACCGACCTTGTGATAGGAGAAAGTGCTGATGCGCTGGCTCAGTAGAAAGCCGATACCGCCACCGCCAACGAACCCGATGATGGTGGAGATACGAACATTGATGTCCCAATGGTACACCGAGAAGGAGGTGAAGTCCGGCATAACCTGCGGGATGACCGCGTACTGGATGGTCTGCAGTCGGCTGGCGCCCGTCGCCGTCACCGCTTCGATCAGACCGACATCGATGCTTTCGACTGCTTCGGAGAACAGCTTGCCCAGCGATCCGATGGTGAAAACCGTCAAGGCCAGCACCCCGGCGAAGGGTCCGAAACCCACCCACAACCCGAACACTGTCGCCAGGACCAAGGGCTCAAAGGTGCGAGTGACGTTGAGGTAGCTCCGAGCAAGGTAGTAGGCGGCGCTGCCGATGGCTCCGTGCCGTGTGATATTGGCAGCCGCCAGGAAGCTAATAGGGATCGCCACGATGGCCGCCAAGCTGGTGGCGATCAGCGCCATGAACACGGTGAGGATGGAAGCATCGATCGTCTCGAGCATGGCCGGACTGGGGGCCAGGCCACCCACGACGGAACTGACTTCCGCTTGCAGCTTGCTGGCCCGTCCATCCTCGGTCGCAACGATCGGGCGCACAGAGACCTCGGTCTGAAAATGCCCGGCCAGGTCGCTGGTCTCGCTGCCGGCGCGCAGCCGCTGATCGGCAGTGCCGTGCAGCACCCACCACAAGCGAATTCCCGAGAGCGGTTCCAGATCGAATCCCTCCACGACGATGGAATCCCCGACCGCCGCGCAGGGAACGCCGGGAACGATCCGCGGGCCGCTTTCGGGGATCTGTGCATCCGCAGCCGAGCCGCATGGCACCGGGAATTCGAATTCGACGGTCGTAACGCTGGTTTCGCGAGTGAAGACGTCGGGGGAGAAGAAGTCGCGCACCAGCGCCAACCCCCTGGGAAAGCCCCGGGCGAGGGCTAGGAGGTCCAGCTCCGCCTCTCGGGCGCCGACCGCATAGATCACGGCGATCGCGACCACAGTCAGGGTGAGCCGGATCAACCTTGGCAGGGTGGGGAAGCCGCCAGGCAGCCGATCCACCTTAAATCACTCGCTCGCGCACCCGGGCGCTGGCGAAGTCAAGCGCCATGACGACGATGACAATGGCCACAAAGGATGCGCCAACTGCCCGATAGTCACCGAGGTTGATCCACTGGAACAGCCAGGCGCCGATGCCCCCGCCGCCCACAAAGCCGATGATGATCGACGAACGCACATTGATGTCCCAGCGGTAGAGCGTGAAGGCCACAAAGGGGGGCATGACCTGCGGGACCACGCTGTATCGCACCACCTCCAACCAACTGGCGCCGGTGGCCCACACGGCCTCGATGGGTCCGGGATCGATGGACTCCACCACTTCGGAATACAGCTTTCCCAATGCGGCGATCGAGTGGGTCATGATGGCAAGCATGCCGGCAAAGGGGCCGAGTCCGACCGTAACCACGAAAACGATGGCAATGATGAGCGGCTCGATGGAACGCAGGACATTGAGGACCGTCCGCGTCGCGGCATAGACGGCCCAGCCGGCCAGGCCGGCTCCGGTTAAATTGCGGGCAGCCAGGAACCCCAGCGGCACCGCGGCGAATATTGACAGGGTGGTCGCCATCAGGGCCAGGCTGATCGTCTCGAAGATGCCGCTGATTACCCGCTGGCCGTTTTCTGTGATCTGGTAACCCCCGATGGGCCTTCTCTGGATGGCAATCAGTCGCTCGGGGAGCGGCTGGTCCAGGTTGGCTTCCTGGCCCGTGCCGGATCGCATTTGTGGGACGATGATCACTTCCGCGAACATGCCTTCCGCATCCGGCTCGGCCAGAATGATCTCCCGGCTCCGCAGCAAGCGGGCTCGCTCGCCAATCGAGTCTTCCCACCAGAGTTCCACCGGCAGACCCGGCCAGAAACCGCTGCCCGCGATCGCCAGCTGCTCGCCGGCGCCTGCGCACCCGGCGGAGGCGGTCAGCGTCAACCCGGAGGCGGACCGATTTCCCCCGGGCGGATCAGCGGAGCAGGGAACCTCTACGGTCACATAGATCTGCTGAATCTCCTGACGGGGGCTTATGAGATCGGGATGGACCATCGGGCCGAGAACGACTCCCGCCCGGTGCAGGTTTCTGGTCAGGGCCCCAGGGTCGATCCGCGCCACCTTCCAGCCGATCCCGTAGGACATCGCCAGAACCGCCATGACGGGGGCGATCGCCGAGCGGGGGAAGCCCACAGAAACGCCCCATGCATCCCAAACAGCCCACATCCACATGACCGCCGGCGCCAGCGACCATCCCGGAACCCCGTGCCAGAGCACCACCAGCGCGGAGAACGAGATGGTTAGCAGAATCGCCACACCGCGGCGCCATCGACCAACATACAGTTGGCCCAGTCCAGGGACGACGGCCGAGAGGAGCGCGGCTACGACCGGGCGGGCCGATGTCCCAGCCGTCATGCTCAGTGGGCCTCGACGTAGGAGGCGCGCATGTCTTCTGCTTCGTCGCCGTAGATCTCCTTGAAGCGCGCCCGGTCGATCTCCTGCGGCGGCCCGTCAAAAACGAGTCGCCCCTCCTTGAGTGCGATGACACGTGAGGCATAGCGGTGTACGAGATCGAGGAAATGCAGGCTGCAGATGATGGTGATCTTCTCCTCCCGATTTAGCGATTCGAGATGCCCCAGGATGGAGTGGGCCAGGACCGGGTCAAGGCTGGCCACCGGCTCATCCGCCAGGATCAGCTTGGGCTGCTGCATCAGCGCACGCGCGATCCCCACTCTCTGTTGCTGACCACCGGAAAGCGTGTCGACGCGGCTGTTGGCCTTGTCCGCAATCCCCACCCGCTCAAGCGCGTGCAGTGCGCGTTCTCGTTCGGCCGCGGGCCAGAGCCCCAGCAGGCTGACCCAAAGGGGGACGTACCCCAGGCGGCCCGCCATGACGTTGAACAGGGCGGAAGAGCGCTTGGCGAGATTGAATTGCTGGAAGATCATTCCGATCTGGCGGCGGATGGCCCGCAACTCTGCCGGCCTGGCCGGAACGATATCCTTCCCATACAGCTCGACTCGACCGGAGCTGGGTTCAACCAGCCGATTGATACAGCGCAGCAGTGTGGACTTGCCGGCGCCCGACAATCCAATCACGGCTAGGAACTCGCCGTCATGGACGCCGAAGCTCACGTCGTCCAACGCCCGAACGCCGTTCGGGTACTCTTTGGTTAGATGCTGGACCTGAAGCATGGCCTGTGTCACGGGTTGTCCTGCAGAAACGGCGAGTGGGAAGGAAGTTTGCCCTCCTCCCCACTCAGCCGAGGCACGCACCTACTCGAACGGCTCCTTGATGCGAACGGCTTCTCTACTCGAACAACTCCTCGAGGTTCACGCCTGACGCATCCAGGACGACGCGGAAGCGGTCGAAGAATGAGTCGTCTCTCTCGACTAGGCCCTCGATCTGATACAGACGATCGTAGGCCGCTTTGCCTTCCTCACTCTCAGGGATGGCAATCAGCGCCTGCAGAATGTTCTGCCGAATGGTGGGATCGAGATCTGGGCGAACGGTGAACAGGTCGTTGGGGATGAACTGCTCCGAGGCATACACGGCGTCCACAACTTCCTTCACGTCGGGATGATCTCCTTCGATGGTTGCCCGCGCGTCGATCCAGGTGAAGCCGAAGTCGCAAATGCCCCCCTCATACAAGGAACTCACGGTCGAGGCATGCGATCCCGTCCATACCGCCTCCTGAAGCGATGCGAGCGGCACAGCCTCCCCAACCAGCCCCTGGGGGACTACGTACCCGGAGGCAGAAAGCGGATCATTCCAGCACGGCTTTTTCCCCTCCAGATCTGCCAGGCCGGTGATTCCACTATCCGCCCGAGTGATCAGCTGGGTGCCATACGTGTCAGAGCCCGAGCGAACCATGACCGCCAGGGGCTCCACTCCGCACCTTTCATGGGCCACAATATAGTCAAACGGCCCCTCGTGCCCGACCTGCGCCTGACCCGTGCACAGAGCTTCTACCGCGGCGGTCTTCGAGCCGACGAACTTGGCCTCGATGCTGTAGCCTGTCGCTTCCACCAGCAAGCGCTCAACGACCTCCATTCCCGCCACCACCTCCTCCTGAACGCCGGAAGGGGTGAAGGTGATCACGATGGGTTTGTCCGCCGAACCTAGTTCAGGCTCTCGAGGAGCACAAGCGCCCACTAGCAAAGCGAGGGCTATCAGGGCACCCAAAGGTCTGAAGGTTCTTCTTAACGCCAACATCGGATACTCCTCCTCCACTGTTCCCCTCATTTGTGTTCCGATCCCTCGAAAACGCCCTAGACAATCTCCCCGGTCAATGGCCCTCCATGCACTGGCGGTCCAAGTACGATCATAGCGGAACGGCGGTTGACTGTCAACAGACAACTGTAAATAGAAATTCAATGGTGAACACTTTTCGGCTCAAAGGTGAACTCTATTCAATCGAGAAGTGAACGCTCACACTGGCTACCTCGATCGCTTCTAGGAGGTAGTCATGGCACAGCTTCACCTTCGGTCCTCTGATCAGCAGGTCGCCTTTCTCTTCCATATTTACACGTCTCGGCTGATGAGCAGGGAAGAGATCGAGGATTGCCTCCATGTCGGCAAGACCCGCTTTTCGCTCTGTGGAAGCGCTTTCGGGCTGATCCTTAATCCTCCTCTATCAGCTACGATCGGTCCTCCTCCAAACGCATCTCCCCCGAAAGTGATCACCGTCTCTGTCAACACCATCGTTGACCGTGCCGAGCAGCTCGACTGTCATAAACCTCGCAAGAAGAAGCAGACTCACGATCGCCAGGTTCTCACCAGCTCCATCGGCGCCCTAATCCAGCACGACCGTTCCGCCCACCGCTGGTCTTCCTTCCCCCGAGAGAAGTGGACCCTCATCACCTCCATCGATGATTACAGCCGCATGCTCCTTTTCGCGGACTTCTTCCCTGCCGAGACTTCCTGGGCTCATATCCAGGCCACTCAGGCCTTGGCTGAGACCTTTGGCCTTCCCCTGCGCTACTACGTTCACAGCCTGCGGGTCTTTCGCTCTGTCCAGGGCCGGGACAGCTTCTGGCGCAAACACGTGCTCCAGACCGATGATGTCGACACCCAGTGGAGCAAGATGATGGACCTGCTCGGCATCGATGTGATCTATGCCCTTTCGCCCCTGGCCAACGGCAAGCAGGCAGGAAGTCGACGTGCACTTGGCGCCCAATTTGGAGGTGAACCTCATGCAGGTCCGCGGCTGGTCGCAGGCCGCTCTAGCCCACCCCGTTGACCTTCCCTTGGAGGGATTTGAAGTTCAATTATGCAGCCAATGGCGTTCGCTTTTCAATTGCTCCTGACAGTCGAGGTATCGGCCCGGCCAGCTCGCTCCCTTGAGGATCATGTCGACCGAGAAGCTCCGGACCGTCCATGAATGCCAGATCGAAGACACCCGACGCCGCTAGTCAGGACCGTTCATCACTACCCCGCAGCCGACCTCCGACTGATGATGGAGAAGCGCACGCTTGAGGCAACGCTCGCCTGCTCTGTGCGCGACAACCAGCGGAGGAACTGATGCGAGACCACACTTCGGACTTCCTGGAGCTCGTCCGGCTGGCGGCCACCGACCTGCCCCCGGATGTGGAAGCCAGCCTGGTTGCTGCCCGCGACCGCGAGGCCGCCGGCTCGGCCGCCCGGGGTGCCATGGACACCCTCCTCCAGAACGTCACCATGGCCCGCCAGAACGGGACGCCCATCTGTCAGGACACCGGTACACCCATCTTCTACGTCAGGCACCCGGAGGGCTGGAGCACCCGCAAGCTGCGCCAGCAGATCCGGGCTGCGGTGGCGGAAGCCACCCGCCTGGCCTATTTGCGCCCCAATGCGGTCGATTCGCTGTCGGGAAAGAACAGCGGAAACAACCTGGGCGACGAGGCCTTTCCGACCGTGCACTTCGAGGAGGTGGAGGGCGACAAACTGGTAGTGGACTTGCTGCTCAAGGGCGGCGGTTGTGAAAACGTGGGGGCGCAGTATTCCCTGCCCAACGCCGCCCTGGGGGCCGGACGGGACCTGGGAGGCGTGCGCAAGGTCGTGCTGGACGCCGTGTACAGGGCCCAGGGCAAGGGCTGCGCCCCCGGGGTCTTGGGCGTAGCCATCGGAGGGGATCGCGGGTCGTCCTATTACGGCTCGAAAGAGGCGCTCTTTCGCAAGATGGACGACCCCCACCCCGATCCCCAATTGGCCGAACTGGAGGGCCGGCTCATGACCGAGGCCAATGAACTGGGAATCGGCCCCATGGGTTTCGGCGGCGAAACCACCGTGCTGGGGGTCAAGATCCAGAGCATGCACCGGCTGCCGGCCAGCTACTTCGTGTCAGTGTCTTACATGTGCTGGGCCCATCGCCGCCGGCGCATGATCGCCGGCTCCGACCACGTGGCCTACCAGTAGGAGAGTGATCGATGCAGAAGCTCAGCATCCCCATCCCGGACCAGGCCATCCGCAAACTCAAGGTGGGCGATCCGGTCTCGCTCTCCGGGACCATGCTCACCGGCCGGGACGCGGCCCACAAATGGATGGTGGAGACCTTCGTGAAGGGCACCCGCCAGCCGCAGGGCGACGACCAGGAGATCTACCAGGCGATCAAACCCCTGCTGGATCGGGGAGCCATCTACCACTGTGGGCCGGTGGTCGCCGGGCTGGAGACGGGAGACTACCGGTTTGTGGCGGCCGGACCAACTACCAGCATTCGCGAGGAGCCCTACCAGGGTGACGTGATGCGGCACTTCAACCTCAAGGCGGTGATCGGCAAGGGCGGCATGGGCCCCAAGACCCTGGCCGCCTGCAAGGACGTGCCGGGGGTCTACCTGCACGCCATCGGCGGCGCCGCCACCCTGATCGCGCAGTCGGTCAAACAGGTCCTGGGGGTCCACAAGCTGGACTTCGGGGTTCCGGAGGCGCTCTGGGTATTGGAGGTCGTGGACTTCCCGGCGGTGGTGACCATGGACTCCCACGGGAACAGCCTGCACGCGGAGATCGAGGCCAAATCCAAGGTTGCCCTGGAGGAGCTGCTGGCCGACTAGGCCATGCCCCGCCCTCTGCTGACCGCAAGCGACTCCTGGCGGCGCCGCTTCAAGCGCTTCAACCACTTCATGCTGCTGATGTGGCGGCTGGGTTTCGGTCGCTGGGTCAATGCCTGGCCAGCGGTGGGCGGGCGCATCATGGTGCTGGGCCACATTGGGCGCAAGAGCGGCCAGCAGCGTCAAACCCCGGTTAACTACACCCAGATCAACGCGGACGTGTATTGCACCGCCGGATTCGGCCCGGGCAGCGACTGGTACCGCAATCTGTTGGCCAACCCTGAGGTGGAGGTCTGGCTGCCGGACGGCCGCTGGAAGGGCCGGGCCGAAGATGTCTCAAATTGCGACCAACATCTGCCCCGGCTGCGTCAGGTGCTCATCGCCAGCGGGTTCGCCGCGTACCTGGCCGGGATCAACCCCCGCACGATTTCCGACGAACAGCTCGCCGCGGCCTGCTCAGACTATCGCTTGATCCGCATCCGGCGCACAGAAGCCGAACCCGCCCGGCCGGGTTGAGCGGCTGAGGCGAGGGCCCCGGATCCGTGACTGGATACAAGGGGGCGGGGCCGATGATCGGCCCCGCCCCGGCACTTCCTCGTTTCTTGTTGCGCCCCTTCCGTCTGGACTAGTCCGCCCCCGTCACCGGCGCGGCTTTCCCCCGAACCGCCATCGGCTCGCCGCCGGCCAGCAGCCGCCGGGCCATGGTGAACACGCCCAGCAGCACCCCGATCCCCATCACGATCGCTCCCAGCCGGCTGTCGCTGGTGATCTTGAGGGCGAAGAAGGCCAGCAGGCCCAGGTTGATCAGCCAGCGGGCCGCCGGCTCTCCCCACGCCAGCACATGGCGGGACTCCTGTGTGCGGGCCGAGTAGACTCCCAGCAGCAAGTTGGTCATCGTGCCGACGAAGGCCGCGTGGGCGAAGACCGCAAAGAACCAGGTTGGGGCAAGGCTGAAGTCCTCGACGAAGGCGGTCGCGGCCCAGATAAACAAGCCAACGAACACCACCATCCAGAACGTGCCGAAGAAGGCCCAGGGTTTGGGACCGTCCCCGAGCGGGCTGGTAGTCAATCCCCGCCAACCCGTCCGCACCAAGAAGAAGATCAGTCCCACGAAGAGCAGCAGCACGAACATCGGCAGCAGCACCCCCAGGGTGTTGGTCAGGTAGGCCAGCGGGACCAGGATGGCCGCCACGGACCAGGCCACGCCTTGCGCCACCCCCGCCCAGGTGCGGCGCCCTCCGGGGTCCTTGCTCACGAACCACTCCACGATGGCTCCAGCGACAAGGATGAGGTAAGTGTCCATCATCCCGGCGTGCACGCCCACCCGGTCCTCTCCGACGATGGGCAGGAACTGGCCGAGCACTCGCTCCATCCCCAGCATCACCCCCATGGTGGCCCCGACCGCAGCCACCAGCAGGCCGCCAGCCACCAACACATGCACGGTGGTGACCACCGGCTGGTGCCGCAGCTGTCGCCAGGCGAAGATCGCCGCGATCCAGATCAACAGCATGGAGGCGGTGCCGAAGATCGGCAGCAGGATGAAGAACCCGCGCAGTGAGAACGCCAGGCCAAAACTGACGATGTAGGCGCCGAATATGGGTATGGCGGCGTAGGTCAGGTTGCGCACGCCGCGTGCATACGACTCCGACACCTCGCGTTCGCCGGTGAACAGCCACACCGCAATCCCGATCAGCGACAGGGTGATCCATCCGATGCTGCCGCCGTGCAGGTGGATGAGCAGCTGCGCGCGAGGCAACGGTCCAGCCGTCAGCGCGTTGTCGAAGCCGAAGAAGATGTTGATGAGGAACAACAGCGCCGAACCCAGAAACAGGGTCCGGGTGTGCCCCCAGACTGCACGATCCTTCACAGCATGCATTCCGTCTTCCTCCTCTGGCGTGTACGTTCGATCCCCTCGAGCGAATTCCGTTGTGACCCGATCGGCCTCCTTTCGTTTTCGACGGCAATCCGAATCAAGAACACCTCCAGTATGGGATGGTTACGCTACAGGATCGTTACCGCAGGCTGCAGCAAACGGCCCTGCGCCGGCGAGGGCGCAGCTCCGCATATGAACCGAGCTGCTGTCGATCCGGGTGTTAGCCAGGGGTGTGCTGGCCAGCTCCAGACGCCTGCACCTCGTCCAGCACCTCCAGGTCCCGGCGCAGGTTGCGGAAGCGTACCAGCAGGCTCACCACGTGCAGGCCCATGCTGCCCAGAATCACAGCAAAACCCAACATCATGTAGTTGAAGGTATCCGCGGGCGCTTCTTGAAAGAACATGCTGGCTTGCTCCTAGGCCGAGGTGAGCTGCATCCGACGCTCTTCCACGTGCTCCGTCAGGCGCGCCAGCCGCACGCGATGCCACAGCAGCGTCGCGTAGATGAAGGTGAAGGTCAGCAAGCTGAACAGGAACGCCTGCAGCATGCGGGGGGTCATGTCGAAGGTCCCTTCAGCGGTCGGATCGCCACTTCCGATGACCACCGGATGGATGGTGCGAAAGAACCGGATGGACAGAAAAGTGATCGGCACGCTGATGAAGGCCACGATGCCGTATACCGAGCCGAAACGGGCCCGGCGGTCGGGGTCTTCGATCCCCTGGCGCAGCATGAGGTAGGCCAGGTAGATCAGCTCCATGATGGTGGCCGTCACCAGGCGCGGATCCCAGGTCCACCAGGTGTTCCACACCGGCCGGGCCCAGATCGAACCGCTGACGATGTTGATGAAGGCGAACACCATGCCGAGCTCCACCGAGGCCACCGCCAGCCGGTCCCACCTCGGGTCACGCCGGGCCAGGAAGACTGCGCCGGAGATGGCCGTGACCAGGAAGGCCACCGCGCCCACCCAGCCGGCCGAGACGTGAAAGTAGAACACCCGCTGCACGTCCCCCATCACCGCCTCACGCGGGGCGTAGAGGAAGACCATGTAGAGCGCCGCCACAAAAAGGGCGGCCGTCAGCCAGTTCAGGGTCTTGAGTGCTCGGGGCATGGGCTCCATGCAACCACCTCCGGAGGATCATTCCTCCACGATATAGTCAAACGTCATGAACGCCACCGCGGTGAAGATCACATCATAAGCGACCAGCAGACTGATCCAGCCCCGGATTTCCTCCGGAGGCGCCGCCTGAAGCAGTCCGCCGGTGGCCTTCACCGCCGCGATCACCACCGGCAGCACCACCGGGAAGAGCAGCAGCGGGAGCAGGATATCCCGGGTGCGGGCTTGAACCGCCATGGATGACAGCAGGGTGCCCACCACTACGTAGCCGATCGAACCCAGCAGCACTACCCCCATCAGCCCCGGCAGGAACAGATTGACGCTGTACAGTGCGCTGTAGGCCGGCAGGATGACCGCTGCCACCAGCAGCATGAAGACCAGGTTGCCCAGGGCCTTGCCGAAGAACAGGGCCGAGCGATCCACCGGGGCAAGCAGCAGCCCGTCCAGGCAGCCGCGGTCAACCTCCAACGCCATGGAGCGGTTCAGCCCCAGGGTCCCGGCGAAGGCAAAGGTGGACCACAGCACGCCGGCCGTCACCGTCCGGCGCGTCCGGGCGTCCAGCTCCAGGGCGAAGTTGAAGATCAGAATCAACAACAGCGAGAAGACCAGCATCGCCCCCAGCAGCTCGCGGCTGCGCAGCTCGGCTGCCAGGTCCTTACGCACAATGGCGGCGATGGCCCGCAGGTAACCGGCCACCGGGCGCTCGCCGCGAGCGCCCACGCGCCCGGGGGTTGCCAGCGCCTCAGGCATCCCGGATCCGCGTGGACACAGCTCGGACTCCGATCCGGTTGCCCGGTTCAGGCACCGGTCACACTCCGATAGAGCGCCGGCAGCTCTTCCGGATCCAGCTCTCCTCTGCGCACGGAAGCGGCCATCACGCCCCCTGCCAGCACATCCACCCGGTTGGCCAGGGAGGCGGCCCGCTGCAGATCGTGGGAGGTCATCACCACCGTCCGCCCCTCTCCAGTCACCTGGCCCAGGACCCGATCCAGCATGACGGCGGCCTCCGGGTCCAGGCCGGTGTGGGGCTCATCCAGCAGCATCACCAACGGTTCGTGCAGGATCGCCCGCCCGATGGACAGCCGCTGCTGCATGCCGCGCGAAAAGGTGCGCACCAGGTCACGGCGGCGCGGCCGCAGACCGACCGTCTCCAGGGCCCGCTCCACCCGCGCCTCCAGCTCAGAAACCCCGTACAGTCTCCCGTAGAAGCGCAGGTTCTCCTCGGCGGTCAGATCTCCGTACAATAGAGGCTGATGCGAGACCACCCCCAGGATTCGGCGCACCGTGCCGGCCTCGGCCGGCAGCCGCCGCCCGCCCAGGCGGACCTCACCGAGGGTGGGGCGGGCCAAGGAAGCCAGAATGCGCAGCAGGGTGGTCTTGCCGGCTCCATTGGGGCCGACCACCGCCACGAAATCCCCCTCCGGCACGCTGAAATCCAGCCCGCGCAGCACCGGCTTCCTGCCGAAGGTCTTGACCAGCTTGCGGACCTCAATCATCCCAAGTGGTTTCCAGCGCCTGCTGCTTGAGTGCCGCCCGGCCTGCCCGGTACTCCGCCTCGTCGAGCTGGCCGCCCTCGTACTCATCGTCCAATTGGGCGATGGCCTGCAGCAACCCCGCCCGGTCAGCAGGCTCTTGGATCGCGGGTCGCTGCGCCGGCTCTTGGGGCGGGCGGCTCCCCCGATACCACCACAGGCCGGCCAGGACCAGCGCCGCCCCCAGGGTCCCGCCCCCGATCAGCAGACCCAATCCACCCCCTCCCCCCGCTCCGCCCGATATGCGGAAGGTAAGGGTCTCGCCGGGGGCCAGCGCTTCCAGAGAGTAGGCCTGCATGGCCACTCCCCCCATGTCCAGCAGGCCCATGTCCTGCATTCCGGCACCGCTCAGGCTGGGCCCTCCGGGGACTACCAAGATCACCACCGCTTCCACCGGGTGGTCGATCAATTGTCGAAACTCCAGCCGGTTCTCGAACAGCAGGTCGAAGCCGAAGGCCAGGTCACCGGCGCCTGTCCCGGGCGGGACCGGGGCGGTGTCGAGGTAGCCCGTTGGGGTCTCCCGGAAGCGTCCGCCGGGGGCGAGTTCGTCAAATTGCACGTTGGTTGCGCCGGCGGGCAGGCTGATGTGGAGCACCCCCTGCGGGTCGTCGATGACCCGATCGGTGGGATTGGTGAGTGCCCACAACTCCAGCACGCGGGCCGTCCCTTCGGCCGGGAAATCGATCAGCAGATGCAACCGCGCGATACGCAGCGCCTCCGTCTCCGCCGAGGGCTCATAGATCGTCAGTGGAAGCTCGAGCCACTCTTGATCGGCGCGCATGTGCGCCAGCTCCGACTCGAAGGGAATCCCCTGGTACACCAGGCTGGTGTAGTAAAGGCGGCCGGGTACCGCTTCCAGGCCTTCGAAGGCAAACTGCCCATCGCCATCGGCCAGGGTCGTCTGGGTGAGCACTTCCTGCTCCCCGTCGATACCGTGCAGTTCGACCTCCAGCCCGGCGGGCACGACCGCCCCGAAGGTACCGTTGCGAATGGCGCCGCGTATTGCGCCTACCTGCGGCTGATCGGCGGCGTCCACCAGCAGCGGCTCCGGCTGGCTCGTACCGGCGGTCAAGTCCCGCCGCTGCAGGAAGGCAGCCAGGGCCCAGCGCTGATCCTCGCTCAGGCTCTCGGCATAGCCGGGCATGCCCTCGCCGGCCCCCTCCGTGATGGTGTGATACAGCTCTTCCGCCGAACGATCCACCAGCAGGCGTCCGACGCTCAGGTTGGCCCCGGGGCCGTCCGGGCCGTGGCAGGCCGCGCATTCGGCCTCGTACAGCGCCTCACCCTGCTCGAGTTGATCGGCCGTGACGTGGAGCGAGAGCGCATAACCCGCCACCGCCCAGCGTTCACCGTCGCTCAGGCTGGCGAAGGGCGGCATGAACCGCTCCAGATTGCCGGCCGTCACGGCGGTGTACCATTGGCTGGGGGCGGCCCGGCGAGCGAAATCCGCCTGCCCCAATGGAGCCGGCGGGAACTGTAGGTTGGCGGCCAGCTCTCCATCGCCCAGGCCGGCTGTCCCGTGACAGCCGGCGCATTTCTCGGCGTAGATGGCCCGCCCGGCTTCCAGGTCGGCCGGACCGTTGGGCGGGCTGAGGCGAGCCGGCTGAGCGGATGGCTGAGTGGCGAGGACCAGCGGCTGGGACATCTGGGCCGTGGCCAACGCGGCCGGGGGAGTGACGTCGCCCGCCAGGGAGCAGCCAGCCAGAAGCAGGCCAATCAGCAACAGCTGCGACGCGCCACCTGGCAAACGCATCGAGACTACGGCGTCTCGGCTGACCTGGAGAGCACCCGGCGACTGCTCATCTTCGGTTCAGAGGGGTCATCTCGGCGGGGCGATGGAGGGCGCTTTTTGTGCGCTGAGCGTGGCGGCGGGGTGCCTCTCTCATCAGCTGATCTCGGCGGTCGGCACCGGCTCCCCGCAGTTGGCGCAGAACCGGTCGTCAGGCTGTAGGCCGGCCCCACACTGGCCGCAGAACTGGCCTCGGGACTTGCCGTCTGGCTGCCGGCTGCGCAGCCGCCGCACCGCGGCCTCCAGCTCGGCCTCCGGGTCGAGCGAGGCACTGGGTCGGGAAGGCTCCTGGGCCGAACCGCCGGACTCGTCGATCTGGCGCAGGACCGCCGCTCCGCGCATGGCCAGGGCCTCCCGCTGAACGCGGTAGTCCTCCGGCAGCAGCTTGCCCATGGTGCTGTCCAGGTCCATGTCGCGCAGCAAGTCCAGGATGCGGTCCCGCTCCGCCTGCAACTCCGACAGACGCCGGCTGCCGGGCGGCGGG